>Ga0075423_10000002_pt1 | contig 154279 bp, 127 predicted proteins | sample SoiMethybrSBSTD2_FD_80114 | JGI IMG/M metagenome (GOLD analysis project Ga0075423, IMG submission 80114) | Bulk soil microbial communities from a Populus tree surrounding site in Tennessee, USA - Soil MetaG P. TD hybrid SBSTD2 | ecosystem: Environmental > Terrestrial > Soil > Tree plantation... | reverse complement strand
GTCTTCAGTCCAAGAGAAACATGCAGGGCAGCGAGGAATTCCTGGACGCCGCGCGCGGGGGGAAGCTGACCGAGAAAGAGGCGGAGCTGCACCTCAACTCGCGGAAGATCTACGAAGAGCGGCTCCGAGAGGGCGTCTCGAGGGAGCAGGCCCGGAAGGACCTCCCGCTTTCTACGTACACCGAGGCCTACTGGAAGATCAATCTCCACAATCTCCTCCACTTCCTGAGGCTTCGGATGGACGCCCACGCCCAGGAGGAGATCCGCGCCTACGCGAACATCATCGGGAATGAGATCGTGGCGCGGTGGTGTCCGATCACGTGGGAGGCGTTCCTCGACTACTCCATGAACGCGCTCGAGCTATCCGCCACGGAGTGGAGCATCGTCGCGGCGGTGGCCAGCTCCAACAAGAGCGAGGCCGTGGAGATCGCGAAAGCGGCGGGGCTGTTGAATCAAGTCGAAGGAAGACTGGCGAAGAACCGGGAGCGCGACGAGCTGGAGGCGAAGCTCCGTCAGCTCAACCTCGAGGTGCCCTGGTAGGCTGCGGTACCTACTGCTGCGAGGAACCCTGCTGTTGCGTCGCCTTCAAATACTCTTGCGGGGACCCCTTCTCGTACCACCTCGTGCTGACGTACTTCGCGTAGATCATGAAATTGTCGGGAGGGATGAATCCGGGCGCGCCACCGATGATGTCCGCATCGGGCTTCAGGAAATACGTGGTGGGAAATCCGGTCACGCCCACCTTGCGCGCGAAGGTTCGCTCGGACATCGTCTCCCCCTTGTAGTGCAGCTCCGCGGAGGATTCTCCGTTCACCTTCGCCAGAACGAAATTCTCGTTCAGGTAGCTCGCGACTTCGGCGTTCCCGTACGTCTGTCGATCCATGACTTTGCACCAGCCGCACCACGTCGTGTAGACGTCCACGATCATGTGCTTGTTCTCCTTCTTCGCCTTTTCCGCGGCCGCGTCGAATGCCATCCACGCGAGCTTGTCGCCCTTGGGAGCGGTCTTCTCGATACCTTTGCCCGGGGCGCGAATGACGTCGGAGCGGGTCACGGGGGCGCTGAGGAGGGCGAACCCGAACGAGACAAGGACCGCGGCTGCGAAGGGGGATCTCATGATGCTAAGTCCTTTTTCTGCGCCTAGTTGACTTCTGAGGTGTCGGGTCGGTCGTGGCTTGCGACCGGAGATCAGGATACCAGTGATGCAGTACCCGCATCAATCCTCATTTCTCCGTGGGACTTGGGAGACCGCGGGAACGCCCCGGGATGACGCGACGGCGCTCCAGGCCATGAGGCTCGCGACGAGGGCGAACCCGAGCGAGCTCCAGGGGATGGCCCCCAATCCCGCGTGATCCGCCAGCCAGCCTCCGAACAGTGGCCCCACGATGGTCGCCAGCGCGTAGGTGCCGTTCAGGACACCCAGGCCGCCTCCCCTCTGCGCCTGGGTCGAGTACTGGGACGCGAGCGTGTTCGCGCTGACGTTGATCAGGCCGTAGAGCGGCATCGCGAAGAGCGCGGCGATCGCGATGGGATTCCGCGTCGTCGCCATCCCGAGATACATGACGAGGTAGAGCGTCGCGCCGAACGCGAGAACCCGATGTCCCCCGAAGCGCCGCACCAGGGGCCCGACGGCGGGCATGAGGGCGATCCCGAGCAGGGACGAAGCCCCGAGCGCGAGGCCGAGCGTCCGCATACTCGCGTGCAGATGCTCCACGAAGAAGACCGTGAAGAACCCCCACGTAATGTAGTTGCCCGAGACCAGGAAGAAGACCATCACGCAGAGGGCAAGGAGCTTCGGGTTCTCGTAGAGGGAGGACAGGTCCTGGGCGACGCCGGCGAGCCATCCGCGCGTCTCCCTCGACACGGGCTCGCGCCGGCGGTCGCGCAAGCCGATCGCGACGATCAGGGTGTGCGCCGCCAGGAGGGCGGCCGCGATCCAGAGCGCCATCCGGAACCCGGGGCCAATGTCCCCTTCCAGAAGACGCGAGCCGGCCACGCTACCGCAGAACCAGCCGATGCTCTGGGACATGAGGAGGTACGCGAGCGCGTGCTCGCGACGGTCCGGGCTCGCGAGCGTCACGTACGTCTTGAGCGACGGGGCCAGCGTTCCGTAGAGGAGCGACGCCAGGGCGGCCCAGGCCAGGATGGCCGAGTCGTTGCGGAAGAGCGGATATCCGGCGAGTGCCGCGACGTAGCCGACGAGGCCGACCAGGATGAACGGCTTCAGGCGGCCGCTCACGTCCGAGAAGCCACCCCAGAAGTTGCTCGCGATGAAGGTTCCGAGCGCGGGTACCGCGACCACGGCGCCGACCGCGACGAAGTGCGTCTCGCCGAGCGACTGCCGCACGTAGAGCGGCAGATACCCCTGGACGAGCGTGAGTGACAACCCTTCCAGAAGCGCCGCGGCCCGGATGAGGAACATCATGGGGCGCCGAAGCTATCGTGTCAGGTCGCGGACTGCAAGACTCTCACCGGCAGGACCATCGCGTTGAGCCCCGCGAACTGGAGCTTCCGCTGCAGCTGGTACGCGGTCTCGTTGTGGAGCAGCCGCTGATACCAGCGTTCCTCCTCGAAGATGAGCTTCCCCGCGAAGAAGATCGAGCGCGGGAACTCGCGCGCGACCGCGCGGCAGAGCTCTTCGGAGGCCTCGACCGCCTCGGTTCCCATCGCCATCCGGTAGTCGGCCGGGAGCCCGAGCCCCCGGGCCAGCCCCACGTAGCGCGTCAGGTCGCCCTTCGTCCGATCGCGGACCTCGTCCACCGCCTCGACGTTGGTGAACGAAGCGGAGTCGATGACGCCGACGGAGACGAAGATGAAATTCTTGAAGTAGTCCGGGAAGAGCCTCTGGATGGAGAGAAGCGAGTGGATGCCCAGGCCGGCGTACGAGCCGACCATGAGGACCGCGGTCGGCAGCTTGGGATCGAGCGGCGCGCCCGCGGCCGGCCCTGTCTGCGGAAGGTCCGAGAGCACGTCGTCGAGCCTGTGGAGATTGCGCTGCACCTTCATGTAGTGCCGGCGAATCAGCGTGCAGAAGACGATCAGCCCGCCCGTCAGCACCAGCGTGAGCCAGCCTCCCTCGCTGAATTTCTCGAAGACCGTCATGGCCAGGATGAACGCGCACACCGCGAATCCGAGGACGTGGATCCAGAGGTGCTTCTTCCAGTGGGCGTGCTGCGCGCGGCCGCGGATCCAGAAGCGGCACATGGAGAGCTGCGAGAGCGAGAACGTCACGAAGACGTTGATCGAGTACATGACCACGAGCTTCCCCACGTCCCCGCCCGTGTAGAGCAGCGCCAGAAACGCGGCGCCCCCCATGAGCATCGTTCCGTTCTGCATCGTGAGGCGGTCGGACAGCTCGCGGAACCGATGCGGGAGGAAGGAGTCGGAAGCCATGTTCGCCATGACGCGCGGGCCATCGATGAACCCGGCCTGGGCGGCGACGAGGAGGAGCAGAGCCTCCGAGACCAGGGTGAGCCAGACGAACGCCGCGCCGATCGCAACGCCGCCGATCTTGAATCCGCCGGCGAAGCCCATCGCGAGCACCGCGTTCATGGTCCGTCCCTCGGCCGGCGTGGTGTGGGCGAGGAGATACGCCGCCACGAGCCCTCCCGCGGTCAGCGCGAGCGAGACGGCCATGAGCGCCATGGTCCTCTTCGCGGTTTCCACCTTCGGCTCGCGCATGATGGTGAGGCCGTTCGAGACCGCCTCGATCCCGGTGTAGGTTCCACCGCCCATGGAGTAGGCGCGCATGAACAGAGCGGCCATGCCGAGGAACCCGAGGCCCCAGGGTGCGGGCCTGAGCCCGCTCTCGAGTCCGTGCTTCACCTCGCCCGCAACCGCGGGGATCTCGTGAATCCTTCCCAGGATCACTCCGAGGATCAGGACGGCGTGCGTGGCCAGGAACGCCAGGAAGATGGGCGTGAGGAGGGTCACCGACTCCTTCACGCCGCGCAGGTTCAGCATGATCAGGAGCAGGACCGCGATCAGCTCCACGAGGAGCTTGAGCGGGACGAAGCCCAGGAGGTGCATGCTGTTCCAGTGGGGTCCCAGGAGGCTGAAAACCGCCTCGCCCCCGGCCGCGATCGAGATCGAGATCGTGAGCATGTAGTCGATGACCAGGGCTGAGCCCGAGGTCAGCCCGGCGCGCCGTCCCAGGAGGCGCGAAGCGACCACGTAGCCGCCCCCTCCGAGGGGGAACTGCTCGATGATACGGCTGTAGGCATAGGAGATGAGGAAAACGGTCAGGGTGGTGGCCACGGCCAGAGCCACCGCGAGGTAGGTGTGCGGGCCCAGGGCCTTGAACGCCTCCTCGGGGCCGTACGCGGAAGACGAGAGCCCGTCGGCGCCCAGGCCGACCCAGGCCAGGAAGGCGATCAGGGAGACCTTGTGGAAGATGCCTGGATCGTGGAGCTCGCGCTTCCCACCCAGGAGCCAGCGGCCCACGCGGCGGGGCCAGGCGCTGCGCCGCTCGACACCGGGCTCCGGGGCAACGGGAGGCGCGACGGCGGTCAGGCCGAGCTTCGGTTTTGCCGATGGTTGTGAAGGAGTACTCGGGGGGTCTTCGCTTCTGTCGCCGGGCACGGGGCCTCCAAGGTTGGAGAGGACGGGCTATAAACGGATGATGCTAGTCTTTTCACTGAGCGGGTGCCAGTGATGCTAGACTCCGGTCAGCATCAGGCTTCCATGACCGCAATTCGCCGGAACTTAGAAGCCCGCCAACGCGGGCGGAGGTTCGTCTCATGAGCCGTACCCAACCGCGAATACTGGCCGCCGCCTGCCTGCTCTCGGTCCTTGTCCTCACCGGATGCAGCGCCAAGACGGACGGCACCGCCAACGCCACCGCGGCTACCGGGAAGGGCCAGGTCGAGATCCCGTTCAAGATCGGGATCATGGTCGGCACGGTCTCCCAGGGCGAAGACGAGTTCCGCGCGGGTCAGATGGTCGTGGCCAAGTACGGGACGGACCACGTGAAGATGGTCACCTACCCCGACAATTTCATGCAGGAGCAGGAGACGGTCATCTCCCAGCTCGTGGGCCTCTCGGCGGACCCGGAGGTGAAGGTGATCGTGGTGGGCCAGGCGATTCCGGGCACGGTGGCCGCGGTCCGGAAGATCCGAGAGAAGCGCCCCGACATCCTGATCGGGATGATCGAGCCGCACGAGGATCCGGCGATCGTGAACCAGACCGCCGACATCTCGATCCAGCCGGACCAGCTCGCGCGCGGCCGGACGATCATCAACATCGCGAAGGGAATGGGCGTGACGGATTTCGTCCACTACTCGTTCCCGCGCCACATGTCCCAGGAGCTCACGGCGCGGCGCCGCGACATCATGAAGCAGGCCTGCGCCGAGAACGGGATCAAGTTCCACTTCGTGACCGCGCCCGACCCGATGGGCGAGGGCGGCCTGCCGGCCACGCAGCAGTTCGTGATGGAGGACGTGCCCCGGGAGCTGAAGCAGTACGGCCCCAAGACGGCGTTCTTCTCCACCAACTGCGGGATGATGGATCCGATGATCCGCACCGTGCTGAACGACGGAGGCTACGTTCCGGAGCAGTGCTGCCCGTCGCCGACGCACGGGTATCCGACGGCGCTCGGGATCTCGATCCCGCCGGACAAGGCTGGGGACTTCGCGTATATCAACGCCGAGAACAAGCGGGTGATCGCGGAGCACCACATGACCGGGCACTTCGCAACGTGGCCGGTGCCCGAGGTGATGCTCTCGATCCGGGCGGTCACGGACTTGCTGGTGGATTCGGCGATGAAGAAGGCGAACTACAAGGACGAGGCGACGGTGAAGGCGTCCATGGAGCAGCACGCGGGCGTGCCGATCAAGCTGTCGAAGTATGACGAGAAGAAGGGGAACTCCTACCTGTTCCTGGTGAGCAATATTTATTACTAGCAAGTATCGATAACGAAATGCGAAGCGCCGCGCGGGTCACACCCCACGCGGCGCGTTTTCGTTCGAACATGCCCCAGGGCATGTTGTAACTGGTCGTCACCTGTCATAGGCTCTCGCGCCAGCCCTATGCCCTCCACCGCGCCCGCCCTCGAGCTCCGCTCGGTCATCAAGGAATACGAAGGCAACCGCGTCCTGAAGGGCGTCTCCCTCACCGTCGCCGAAGGAGAGATCCACGCCCTCGTCGGCGAGAACGGCGCCGGCAAGTCCACCCTCATGAACATCCTCTTCGGGATGCCGGTGATCTGGGAGACCGGCGGCTACCAGGGCGAGATCCTCCTGGCCGGGGCGCCCGCGCGATTCCGCTCCCCCGCCGAGGCGATGGAGGCGGGAATCGGGATGGTGCACCAGGAGTTCATGCTCCTCCCCGGCTTCCGCGTCGCCGAGAACATCAAGCTGAACCGCGAGCCGACGACCCCCAACCCAGTCTCCCGCGTCCTCGGCCGCACGCTGGAATCCCTCGACATCCCCAGGATGCGCGCCGACGCGAAACGCGATCTCCACGCGGTGGGCCTCACCATCGACGAATGGGCTCCCGTCGCCGGACTCCCCGTCGGCCACATGCAATTCATCGAGATCGCCCGCGAAGTCGACAAGGAGAAGCTGAAGCTCCTCATCTTCGACGAGCCGACGGCGGTCCTCACGGAGGGCGACGCCGAGAAGCTCCTCGCGATCATGCGCGACCTCGCCTCCCAGGGGCACGCGATCCTCTTCATCACGCACCGTCTCGACGAAGTGCTGGCGGTCGCGGACCGCATCACGGTGCTCCGCGACGGCGAGGTCGTGGGCACCCCGGATCCCGAGTCCACCACGGTCGCGCGGATCGCGGAGCTCATGGTGGGGCGCCCCGCCGCGGTCAAGGCGCAGCGCCGCTTCTTCGCCCCGACGACGGAGCCGGCGATCTCGATGGAGCAGCTCCGCGTCGACATGCCGGGCGAGCGCGTCGACGACGTGACCCTGGCGGTCCGCCAGGGCGAGATCCTGGGCATCGGCGGGCTCGCCGGCCACGGGAAGCTCGGGATCGCGAACGGAATCATGGGCCTCTATCCGGCCTGGGGCCGCGTCGTCTTCGGCGAGGGCCTCTACACGCTGAACGATCCGCGGTATGCCCTGGAGCACGGGCTCGCGTTCGTGTCCGAGGACCGCCGCGGCGTGGGCCTCCTGCCCGAGGAGTCGGTCGAGCTCAACATCGCGCTCTCGGCGCTGGAGGCGCAGGGACGGTTCCTTCATCCGTCCCCCATCCAGGCCCTTCGGCTCCTGAATCACCGCGCCATGCGCGCGCACGCGAAGGAGTTGATCCGCGCCCTCGACATCCGATGCACCGGCCCGGCGCAGCAAGTCCGGCGCCTCTCCGGCGGAAATCAGCAGAAGGTGTGCGTGGCGCGCGCGATGACGCTCGAGCCCAGGATCCTCTTCGTCTCGGAGCCCACGCGCGGCATCGACGTGGGCGCGAAGCAGCGCGTCCTCGAGATCCTCACCGCGCTGAACCGCGACCAGGGCGTGACCCTGGTGGTCACCTCCTCGGAGCTGGCGGAGCTGCGCGCCATCTCGGATCGCGTGGCCATCGTCTACCGGGGAAAGATCGCCGCGGTGCTCCCGCCCGACGCCCCGGACGCGGCGTACGGACTTGCCATGGCGGGCGAGTCCGCCCAAGCCGCCTGATGAAGCTCCCCACCTTCCTCCACGAATTCGGGATCCCGCGTCTCCTCATCGCGGTCTTCCTCATTGGACTGTTCGGGGTCGCGGTGGCCACGCATATGGATCTCAAGAGCCTCATCTCCGACTCCATCGTGCGCGTGGGGCGAAACGGGATCCTGGTCCTGGCGCTCCTTCCCGCGATCCAGGGAGGGATCGGCCTGAACTTCGGGCTTCCCCTGGGCATCATCTGCGGGCTGGTCGGGGCGGTCATCTCCCTGAACGCGAACGTGCATGGGTTCGCGGGCGTGGCCCTGGCCGCGGGCATCGGCGTGGCGCTGGCCATCCCCGTGGGCGCGGGGTATGGATGGCTCCTGAACCGCACGCGAGGCCAGGAGATGATGGTCGGGACCTACCTCGGCTTCGCGATCGTCTCGATGATGTCGGTCTTCTGGCTCCTGGCCCCGTTCCAGAACCCCACGCTCGTCTGGGCGATCGGGGGCCGCGGGCTCCGCACGACGCTGAGCCTCGGCGGGATCTACGACAAGGTGCTGGACCGCTGGCTCCAGTTCACGGTCGGCGGGATCCAGATTCCCGGAGGGACGCTCCTGGTCTTCCTGGGGTTCTGCTTCCTCGTCTGGCTCTTCTTCCGCACGCGGATGGGGATCACCATCGCGGCCGCTCGATCCAGCACGCAGTTCGCGCGCGCGGCGGGAATCTCCGACGAGCGGACACGGATCCAGGCGACCGTCGTCTCGACCGTGCTGGCGGCGATCGGGATCGTCGTCTTCAGCCAGTCCTACGGCTTCGTGCAGCTCTACACGGCGCCCCTTCTCATGGCGTTCCCCGTCATCGCCTGCATCCTGATCGGCGGCGCGACCGTCTCGCGCGCCACGATCGGCCACGTCCTGGTCGGGACGTTTCTCTTCCAGTCGATTCTCACGGTGGCGCTCCCGGTCACGAGCCAGGTGATCCAGGGGGACATCTCCGAGACCGCCCGGCTCATCATCCAGAACGGGATGATCCTCTACGCGCTGACGCGCGTCGGGAGGGCGTGACTTGAAGCGCGCGATCCTTCGCTACTCGGTCCCGCTCCTGTTCGTCGCGTTGTGCGTGTTCGGGATCGTCGTCGCCAAGATCACGCCGCCGTTTCTCCTGAGCGAGATGTTCGTCCGCATCGGGCGGAACTCGCTCCTCGTGCTCTCGCTCCTGATCCCGATCCTGGCGGGGCTCGGTTTGAACTTCGGAATCGTGATCGGCGCGATGGCCGGACAGGCGGCGGCGATCCTCGTCGTCCACTGGGGCATTCCCGGGATCGCGGGATTCGGCCTCGCCTGGGCCCTCGCCACGCCGATCGCGATCGTGCTGGGGATCTTGACCGGCGCGCTCTTCAATCGCGCAAAAGGGCGCGAGATGGTGACCGGATTGATCGCCGGATTCTTCGCAAACGGGCTCTACCAGCTTCTTTTCCTCTTCGCGGTCGGATCGCTGATCCCCTTCCACAGCCCGGCGATGGTCCTGCCGCAGGGCTACGGGCTACGGAACACGGTGGACCTGAGCTCCATCCAGTACGCGATCGACGACCTCATCAAGGTCCGGTTCATGCTCGAGGGGGTCGAGATTCGCGTTCCCGTCGTCACCTACGCGATCATCGCGGCGTTCTGCTTCCTCACGCTCTTCTTGTTCCGCACGCGCCTCGGCCAGCAGTTCCGCGCCATGGGCCAGGACGCCCACGTCGCGACGATCGCGGGGATCCCGGTGGAGCGAAACCGGGTCGTGGCCACGGTGCTCTCGACGGTGCTCGCCGCCTGGGGTCAGCTCCTCTTCATGCAGAACATCGGGACCCTCAATACCTACAGCTCGCACGAGCAGGTGGGGATGTTCGCGATCGCGGCCCTTCTCGTGTCCGGCGCGACCGTGACCCAGGCCACGGTGGGACAGGCGCTCCTCGGCACCGTCCTCTTCCACACGCTCTTCGTCGTGTCTCCGCTGGCCGGTAAGGCGCTCGCGGGCGACGCCCAGATCGGTGAGTATTTCCGCGTTTTCGTGGCGTACGCCGTCATCACGGTGGCGCTTGTCCTGCACGCTTGGCAGTCGGCACGCGCCTCCCGCGAAGCGAGCCAGCGGACCCCCTAGATTCGAGCCCTTTACTCCGCGCCGACGGATCGAAGCAGCGATTGGAACCTCGCATCCGAACGGATGGGGTTCCATCTCGGTGACACCTTCAACCAGATCAACGCGCGATCGTGGGACTTCAGCGCGCGGTCCAGGTATTCGAAGGCGCGATCGGGGTCGCCCAAGGCGACGTAGACGGCCGCGACGCCGTAGTTCGAGACGTACCTCTTCTTCGTGATCTCCTTCAGCTCGGCCAGCAGCCTCAGCGCTTCCTCGCGGTGCCCCGCCAGCGCGTGCGTGTGCGCGAGCGCGGTGATGGTGTAGGTCGCGCCACCGGTCAGCCTCCTCGTTGTCTCGAACGTGGCGATCGCCTCCTCGAGCTTCCCCTGTTGCTCGTAGACCCCTCCGAGCTGCCGCTGCACGGGGACGTAGTCGGGCTCCAGCTCGAGCATCTTCGCGATGTGCGCGAGCGCCTCGTCATAGCGGCCTGCGTAGAAGAGGTATCCCCCCACGTCCGCGTTCATGACCAGCGACAAGGGGTCGAGGGACTGTGCGATCGCGACCTCGGACATCCCCTCGTCGAAACGCGCCAGGGAGACCAGGTGATCCGCATACCAGTGATGGGCCGTGGCGTAGTTGGGGTTGAGCGCGATCGCGTGACGGTAGTCCCGCTCCGCGCCGGCGCGATCCCACTCGAAGCTCCCTTTCACGGTGGCGAGCGACGTGTACGCCTCGGCGGACCCGGGATCGATTTCGAGACCCCGCAGGGCGGCCGCTTTCGCCTTCGGATAGATCGTCATGGAGTCCGCCATGTTGAAATTGCCGAGGGTGATGTAGTAGTCCGCCAGCCCGGCGTACGCGGGCGCGTAGGTGGGATCGATCTCGATCGCGTCCTGAAAGAAGCGAAGCGCCTTCGCCAGCCCCTCCTCCGTGCGCTTGTCCCAGTGATAGCGTCCCTTGAGGTAGGCGTGGAAGGCGTCGGGGTTGACCGCGCGCGGGCGCATGAGCCCCGCCTCCTCCTGCGGCGTGATCTTCACTTGGATCTCCGCCGCGATCGCCTTCGCGACCTCGCTCTGGAGCGCGAGGATGTCGCCCACGTCGCGCTCGTAGGTCTCGGCCCAGAGGTGCCGGTCCGTCGCCGTATCCACGAGGAGCGCCGTGATCCGGACCCGGTTTCCGGACCGGAGCACCGAGCCCTCGACGATCGCGCTCACGTCCAGCGCGCGGGCGATCTCCGGCAGGGCCTGACGCGATCCCTTGTAGCGCATCACCGAGGTGCGCGAGATGACGCGCAGGGAGCGGATCTTCGCGAGCCCGGCGATCAGCGCCTCGGTCATCCCGTCCGCGAAGTAGTCCTGCTCGGGATCCCCGGAGAGATTCTCCAGCGGGAGAACCGCGATGGAATCGATCCGGGCGCGATCCTGGGCGCGATCCGCGTCCTCCCGGGAGAACGAGGCCGGCCCCGACGAGCACACCCGCCGCAGGTCCTCGGTCAGCTCCTGGACGGACTGGTACCGGCGACCCGGGTCCTTCTGGAGGAGACGGAGGATGATCCGGCTGGTCAGGGGCAGGAGCCCGGGATTCCAGAGAGACGGCGGCACGGGCGGCCGGTGGAGGATCGCCTCGATGAGGGCGGGCGCCAGCTTCTCGTCGAAGGGCAGCCTCCTCGCCGTCATCTCGTAGAGCACGACGCCGAGGGAGTAGAGGTCGGTCCGAGCGTCGGTCTGTCCCTGGAGCAGCTGCTCGGGCGCCATGTAGGGAAGCGTCCCGGAGACGACCCCTTCCGCGGTGTAGGCGGTGGTCTCCGCGCTCTGGGCCATGGGACCACGCAGCGTCGCGAGCCCGAAATCCAGCACCTTCACCCAGCCCTTCGGCGTGACGAGGACGTTTTCCGACTTGAGGTCTCCGTGGACGATGCCCTGCTCGTGGGCCTCCTCGAGTGCCTCGGCGATCTGGCATCCGATCGAAGCGGCTTCCGATTCGGAGAGGGAGCCCCCCGCGATCATCTGGGCCACCGTCCGGCCCGGGATGAACTCCATCACGAGGAAGTCCGTCCCATCCTGATGGTCCAGGTCGTAGATCGTGGCGATGTGAGGGTGGTTGAGACGGGAGAGGGCCAGGGCCTCGCGGCGGAACCGCTCCCGCGTCGCGTCGTCGGAGAGGACGCCGACGGGCAATACTTTCAAGGCGACGTCGCGGCCCAGGCGCTCGTCCCGGGCGCGGTGCACGGTCCCCATCCCGCCCGCGCCGATCTGCTCCAAAACCCGGTAATGAGAGAGGGTTCGCCCGATCATGACGGATCACTATAGCCTGGAATTGGGGTACCATTCGACCTCCCATGCCCTTTTCGATCGAAGGCGCCGATCTCATCACCATCGGGCTCCTGGTGCTCCTGGAGGCGGCGCTCAGCGCGGACAACGCGCTGGTCCTGGCCGTCCTCGTGCTTCCCCTCCCCAAGCGCCAGCAGAAGAAGGCGCTCCAGTACGGAATCGTCGGAGCCTTCGCGTTCCGGGTGATCGCCACGCTCTCCGCGGTGCACCTGATCCACATGGACTGGGTGAAGCTGGTCGGGGGCGTGTACCTTCTCTACCTTCCCTTCAAGCATTTCGTGCACAAGGCGCGCCCCACCGAGGGCAAGGGGGCCCATCCGGCGGCATCGACCATTCTCGGGCTGACGCTCTTCTGGTCGACGGTCGTTCGAGTCGAGACCACCGACATCGTCTTCGCGATCGACTCCATCCTGGTCGCCGTGGGAATGTCCCGGAAGCTCTGGGTGATCCTGTGCGGCGGCCTGCTCGGCATCATCGCCATGCGCGTCCTCATCGGGCAGGTGCTCGTCCTGGTGCGACGTTATCCCGCGATCGTGGACGGCGCCTACGTCATCGTCGCGTGGGTGGGAGTGAAGCTGATCTTGGAATACATGTACGCGATCAAGTGGGTCGATTTCGAGATCCCGAGATGGATCGGAATCGGGATCGTGCTCGTGCTCTTCATCCTCAGCACCATCTACGCGATGACGAAGGGCGCCGTGGAGGAGCCGAGCGAGGAGCCGGAGGTGAAACGAAAGAGATGAAGCGCATGGCCTTGCTTCTGATTCTGGCTCTCGGGTTCGCGCCGGCGCTCGTCCCCTGGGATGCCTCCGCCACGCTCTCCCCCTACGTCCAGGAATCGAGCCTCCTCGCGACGACGCCGGGGACCGACGACGGCTCGATGGCCGCCCTGTTGAATCCCGCCCAGTGGGGACTCCTCGAGCGGCCCGAGACCGCTCTCTGGTGGTCTGATCGCCAGATGCTGGGCGACCGCCGCGACGACTACGGATTCTCGGCGGGACGGGGCCTCGGGCTCTCCTACCGCCACCGGATCCTTCCCGCCCCCGGGGGATCGCGCGGCGTCGGGGACTACCAGATCGGCCTCGGCTGGAAGGATCCCATGGGTGTCGTGGGGCTGAGCTACGGCTTCTCGGGGCCGGGACGTGCCGCCTTCGACCGGAAGAACTTCGTCGCGGTGGGAAGGATCATCCGACCCGCGGCGTGGCTCTCCATCGGCTCCACGGGACGGTTCACGAAGGGCGAGCAGCAAGGCGTGCTGGACCTCGGCCTCCGGCCGCTCTCCGACCCGCGGCTCCTCCTCTTCGCGGACTACGCCCTCGAGAACGATCGCCACTGGGACGACGGAGACGCCTCGTTCGGCGCGTCGGTCCGGCCCATCCCCGGGATCGAGGCGGCGGGGCGATGGAGCGAGCACGATCGCTTCCAGCTCACGCTCGGAGTCACGCTCGCTCGAAGCGGCTTCCGGTCCCTCACGCGCTACCAGAACTCGGATCGCGGCGCGACCAACTACGCGGTTCGCCTGAATCCGCCCGTCCGCGGCCTGGACTCCGGCGCGCGCCTCTTCCGCGGTCGGCGCTTCCTCGAGATGGATCTCAAGGGCGAGGCGGTCTACCAGCCCCATCGCTTCCTCGACGAGAGCTCGCTCTCGTTCCGGAAGATCATCGACGACCTCTCGTTCGCGATCCAGGATCCCACGGTCGGCGGCGTCACCATCAACCTCTCGGGCTTCGACGCCAACATCGAGATGGTCTGGGAAATGCGCGAGAAGCTGATCGAGCTGCGGCGCGCCGGAAAGAAATCGGTCGTGTACATCGATCGTCCGGGCTCGACCGACTACTACCTGGCGTCCGCGGCGGATCGAATCGTCATGGATCCTTTCGGCATGCTGGGAATCCCGGGCGTCCAGACCTCGAAGACCTACATGAAGGACGCGCTCCAGAAGCTGGGCATCGGGTTCGAGGAGTGGCGCTATTTCAAGTACAAGTCCGCGATGGAGACCCTCTCCCGGCGGGACATGTCGGAAGGGGACCGCGAGCAGCGCACGGATTTCGTCAAGGCCACGTACGAGGAGCTGGCTCGCGGCATCACCGAGTCGGGCCGCATGACGCGCGCGCAATACGATTCGGTCGTGAACGAGGAGCCCGCCCTGAACGCGCGGCGGCTGCTCGAGCTGCGGTGGATCGACGCGGTGGGAGGCGCGGACACGCTCCGCGACCTGGCGAAGCAGGTCGCCGGCCGGCGTGTCTGGTTCCAGAAGCCGCGCGCGGCGCGGGACGCCCGATGGACGCCGGACGACTCGTGGGGACCGAAGCCCACGGTGGTGCTCGTCTACGCGATCGGCGAATGCGCCATGGACGACGGGATCAAGGGACGCGAGACCTCCAAGGCGCTCCGGAGATTTCGCAAGCGGCGTGACGTGAAGGGGGTGGTCCTCCGCGCGGATTCCCCCGGCGGGGATCCTCTCGCCTCGGATCTGGTCGCGCGCGAGATGCTGGCTTACCGCAAGGAGGGAAAGCCGCTCTACGTCAGCCAGGGCCGCGTGGCGGGAAGCGGCGGATACTGGATCAGCATGAACGGCGCGCGGATCAACGCTTCGCCCTTCACGATCACCGGATCGATCGGGGTCATCGGCGGATGGGCCTGGGACGAGGGGATCGGAAAGAAGCTGGGGCTCACGTACGACCGGGTCCAGCTCGGGAAGAGCGCGGATCTCCTGGGCGGGCTTCGTATTCCCTTCGTCGGAATCCAGATTCCGGAACGGAACCTCGACGACCGCGAGCGCGTACTGGTGAAGCGCGGCATCCTCGACCTCTACGATGAATTCACCGGCCGGGTCGCGCTGGGACGCGGCCTTGCGGTCGAGCGCGTCCGCGAGATCGCGCAGGGGCACGTCTATGCCGGACGCACGGCTCTCGACATCAAGCTCGTCGACGAGATGGCGACGCTCGATCGTACGATCGAGGAGGTGAAGGCCGCCGCCCGGATTCCCTCGGGGCGTCGTGTCCGGATCGAGGAGTATCCCAAGCCGAAGCTGTTCCGGCTGCCCGAGCTCTTCTCGTCGCCCGTGAGAATCGACGCCGAGCCCTGGACCTACGAGCAGCGTGCCCTCGGGTTCATGCTTCGAAATCCGGGAGCTCCGCTGCTGCTCACGCCGGCCTCGCTCCTCCCGGACGAGGCGGCGGCCCGCTAGGGGTAGATCCATGCACGGCTTCACCGGCTTCACGGTCGCGACCCTCTACCTGATCGTCGGCGGCCTCGTGTTCCTCCTGGGCTTCGTGATCCTCCGCGAGGCGCCTCGGGAGAAGGCGAACCGGGCCACCGCCCTCATGCTCTTCTTCGGGGGCCTGGGCTCGGTTCTCGGGGCGATCGGGTTCATCCTGGAGGGCGCCGGGAAGGTGCCCCGCGCGGGCGGGGCCGACTTCCTGAGATCGTTCAACTACCTCTGGGAGCTCTTCTTTCCCTCGCTGCTCTACTTCGCGTGCGTGTTTCCGGCCGAGAACCCCGTCGTCCGACGCGTCCCGTTCGCCGGCCTCTGGATCTTCGCGCCGCACGCCTTCCACTTCACGCTCATGGTGCTCCAGACCCAGGGCGCGATCACCGGAAGGCTGATCGGGTGGCTCGCCAAGAATCCCGTCGGCTCGACCCTGATCCACGTGACGCGGGTTCCGACCGAGCTCCTCTTCCGATTCCACGTCATCCTCTTCTCGGCGGTGAATCTGATGTACATCGCCGCGGCGCTGACGCTCCTCTGGATCAGCTATCGTCGCGCGACCCACGCGCGTCTCCGGATCCAGCTTCGCACGATCTTCATCGGGCTCGCGTCGTGCGCCGGTCTCTACGCGATCGCCGTTCCCATCCCCACGCTGATGAACCTGACGTGGTCTCCGCTGACGCGGTCCACGCTGATCGTGGCGGCCCTCGTGCTGGGGTCCGCGGGCATCGCGTACTCGATGGTCCGGTACCGGTTCCTGGACGCGAAGCTGCTCGCCCGGAAATCCATCCTGTACGCGCTCACCTCGGCGTTCCTGGTCAGCGTCTACCTCACGATCATCCGCCAGCTGGATGCCCTGCTGGAATCGGTCGCCGGGTTCGACGTCACGGTCTTCGAGACCGCGATCTTGTTGATCGCGCTCGTGCTCTTCCAACCGGTGGTCTCCTGGCTCGAGGAGGCCCTGGAGAAGGTGTTCCTCCGGGAGCGGGGCGACCACCGGACGCTGCTGCGCCGGATGAGCGCCGAGGTACTCACGGTCCTCGACTTGAAGGCTCTCGCGGACACGGTCCTGGAAACCCTGCGTGAGGGCGTGTCGGCCCGGACCACGGTGCTCCTGATCGCGCCGGCAAGGCACGATCCGGTCGTGCGCGGATTCGGAGGGAACGTGGATCTCGAGGCGATCGCCGCGATCCCCCGCGAGGTCCTGGATCGCTGGACGGCTGGATCCTCGCTCTACCGGAAGGAGGACATAGGCGACCTGGCCGAGGAGTCGGAGGACCGGTCTCGGCTTACGCCTCTTCTCCAGACGGAGCCCCACCTCCTGCTGCCGCTCCGGCACGCGGGGCAGTTCCTGGGGCTGATCTCCCTGGGCCGGAAGATCACGGAGATGCGGTACACCGCCGAGGAGATGTCGCTGCTCGAGACGCTCGCGAACCAGACGAGTGTGGCGCTCAAGAACGCGCTCCTCTACGAGGAGAACCTCACGAAGTCGCTCCTCGAGGAGGAGCTGGCGGTGGCGCGGCGGATCCAGCAGCAGTTCCTGCCGACGCGGCTTCCCGAGATGGGCCGCTTCGGCATCGCCGCCATGAACCTGCCCAACAAGCAGGTCGGGGGGGACTACTACGACATCGTGGACGTGGGCTCGGGGAACTATCTCATCACGATCGCGGACGTGGCCGGGAAGGGCGTGCCCGCCGCCCTTCTCGCATCCATGGTGCAGGCCTCGGTCCGGACGCAGGCGCAGGACGGAAAGCCGATCCGCGAGATGATGGACAAGCTGAACCGGCTCGTGTACGACGCGACGCCGGAGGACCGCTTCGCGACGTGCTTCCTGGCTCGGGTCTCCGCGCTGGGGCCGGACGGAGACAAGGGACCCAGCCTCGCCTTCTCGAACGCGGGGCACAACTACCCGATCCTCCTTGCCGCCCGGGGTGGAAGCCGCCTCCTGGACTTCGGGGGCATCCCGCTCGGGATCAACTCCGACTTCGCATACGGGGAGACCAGCACGCCCCTGGAGCAGGGGGACGCGCTGATCCTGTACACGGACGGCATCACCGACGCGAGGAACCGGCTGATGGAGGATTACACCGAGGACCGGCTCTTCGAGTTCGCCGGAACCCTGCCGAGACACCTCACGGCGCGGGAGCTCCTGGATGCCATCACGCAGGATTTGTCCCTGTTTACCCAGGGGGCGGAGCAGGCGGACGACATCACCCTGGTCGCCCTGAAAGTGCTTTGATGTTACAGTAGCCCGCATGGGAGCCGCTCAGCCGACACCCAACCAGGACGAAAGCGGCACCATCACCCTCACCATCGGCAGCCGGCTGGAGCTCCTCTCCCTCGTCCACGGATTGATCTCCGAGCTGGCCGGGCAGCTCGAGCTGGACGAGGAGACCACGACCGCGCTCACCATCGCCGTGATCGAGGCCGGCACCAACGCCATCCAGCACGGAAACGTGTTCGCCGCCCACAAGACGGTGACGTTCGTCTTCCACGTCGGGAAGGGCGAGATCTCGGTGCGTGTGGACGATAACGGCAGCGGCTTCGACGCCTCGCGGGTCGCCAATCCCACCGACCCCTCGAAACTGCTCGATCCGCATGGCCGCGGCCTCTACCTCATGCGCGAGCTGATGGACGAGGTCACGTTCGAGACGCGGGCGGACCATGGCACCACGGTGAGGCTGCGAAAGACCTGGCGCGTCCCCGCGCAATGACGCCTTCCGACTATTCGCCCTCGGGATCCAGGCGCGGTCTCAGGTGCTCCAGGGTCCTCTTGACGGCGGGATAGATGTGCTCGAACGCGGCGACCACGCGCGGATCGAACTGCGTGCCCGCCGCCTTGCGGAGCTCCGAGAGGGCCTGCTCCTCGGGGAGCTGCTCCCGGTAGGGCCGGCTCGAGGTCATCGCGTCGAAGGCGTCGGCCACCGCCATGATCCGAGCCTCGATCGGAATGTCTTCCCCCTTGAGCCCGTCCGGATGTCCCGTGCCGTCGAACCGCTCGTGGTGGTGGCGCACGCCCGGGAGCAGGGGGTGGAGGAGCGCGATGGGGCGAAGGATGTCCTCCCCGATCAGCACGTGCATGTCCATCTTCTCCCGCTCCATGGCGTTCAGCCCGCCCTTCTTGGCGAGGATCGTCTCGTCCACGGCGATCTTCCCGATGTCGTGGAGGAGGCAGGAGCGGTGGATCAGGTCCAGGGCCGAAGAGCTGAGCCCCAGCTGCTTCCCGATCGCCTCGGAATAGGCGGCGACCCGCACGGAATGGCCCTCGGTGTAGGGATCCTTCGCTTCCAGGGCCATCGTCAGGGAGACGATGACGCTCATGAAGAGGTCCTCCAGCCGCTCGCGGAGTCGCTGCTCCTGGACCGCCACGCCCGCGAGCGTGGCGAGCACCTCGAGCGCCTCGACGTGCTCCGCGCGGACATGCACCGAATGGCGGTTATTGACCAGGAGCGCCCCGACGTTCTGGTCCCGGACCCGGATCGGCGCGAGGGCGCCCCAGTGCATCCCCGCCGCGAACAGGAATTCACGGGCCCAGGCGTTGCGCTGCGCCCGCTTGAAGAGCGTGACCTTGTCGCGCGCGTGGAGCGTGTCCAGGAGCTCGGAGGCGGTGCCGGAGAGGGTGTAATCGTCCCACTCGGCGAGGCCCCCGTGCGCCACGCGAAAGACGTAGTGACCCGTGTCCTCCCGGACCAGCACGGCGACCCCTTCCGCGCGTAACAGCGTCCCCACCCCTTCCACGACGGCCACGAACGGCGACCCCGCCCCCTCGCGCCATCCCAGGGAGCGAGCCACCTGATTGAGCATCTGGAGCGTGGCGAGAGGAGCCGGGAGGTTGATCGAGTCGGGGAGTACGAGGGGTTCGGCCGATCTGCTCCTGGTCTGCATGGGCCTCGTCCGCCGGAGTGCGCTGCGTCCACATCGTGACCGGGGGGAAACCCCCACGGACCCCCCGAAGGAGATGAATCGGCAGGCGCAGGCCGAATATTTAGCGGCTAGCCGACGACGGGGAGGAAGCGGGAGAGGAAGCCCACGAATCTCGGGAAGAGATCCGTGACGAGGAGGACCCCGAAGAGGATGAGCACGACGCCGCTCACGACCTCGATCGTCCGGAGCTGTCCCCGGATCCGGCGCGACGCCGCGAGGAAGGAGTTCATCGCCAGGGAAGCAATGAAGAACGGAAGCCCCAGCCCGAGAGAATAGACGGAGAGCAGGACCACCCCGGTTCCCACGGTCTTGGCGGTGCTGGCATAGATCAGGATCGAGGCCAGGATGGGGCCGATGCAGGGCGTCCATCCGGCCGCGAACGTGATTCCCACCAGCACGGACCCCAGCACGCCGAGCGGCTTCGTGGTCAGCTGCTTCTTCCGCTCCCGGGAGAGCGCGGGAATGGGAACGATTCCCGTCAGGAACACGCCGAAGAGGATGATGAGGACGCCCCCGACGCGCCGGAGCAAGTCTTGATGCGTGCGGAGGAACTGCCCCGCCACGGTCGCGGTGGCGCCGAGCGCGATGAAGACCAGGGAGAATCCCACGATGAACGCGAGCGAGTGGATGATCGTGAGCCGTCGCACGCGCGGGCCCGCCTGTTCGGCGGTCAGCTCGTCGAAGGAGACGCCGGTGATGAACGTGATGTAGGAAGGCACGAGCGGGAGCACGCACGGGGAGACGAAGGAAACGACACCCGCGAGGAACGCGGCCAGAAGCGAGACCTGGTTGACCTGGGTTTCGAACACGCGGCTAGCTCGCGAGGAGGAGCGGCTTGACCGCCTCCTCGAAGGCCTCCGCCGGCATCGCGCCGATGAATTTCTTCACGATCCGTCCCTGGCGATCCAGCACGAAGGTCGTCGGGATGGCGTACACCCCGCCGAAGAGCTTCGTGGTCTCGTCTCCCTCGAGCAGAACCGGGTAGTTGATGTCGTGGTCCTCGGCGAAGGAGCGCACCGTCTTCTCCTCGCTGTTCACCGCGACGCCGAGGATGGTGAGCCCCTGCCCCCGGTACTTGGACTGGAGCCGCACGAAATCGGGAATCTCCGCGCGGCACGGCCCGCACCACGTGGCCCAGAAGTCCACGATGACCACGCGGTTGTTGAAGTCGGACAGCCGGACCTTCTTCCCGGAGAGATCGGCCAGCTCGAAGTCGGGAGCCTTGGAGCCGATCACGCCCGCGTTCGCCGGAATCGACAACTTCGGAGCTTCCGCTCCCTTGCCGCTACCGGCCTCTTTTGCCCGCTCGGTGCCGCTCTTCGCGCAACCGAACAGCAGAAGCAGGAGGGCCAGGATGGGTGCCGCTCTCTTAGAGGATCGGATAGTACTTCTCCAGCTCATAGTCCGTGATCCGGGTGCGGTACCCGTCCCATTCGATGCGCTTGTTCTCGATGAATTTCGTGAACACGTGGTCGCCCAGCACGTCCTTGACGAGCTTCGATTTCTCGGTCAGCTCCAGGGCTTCGATGAGGCTTCCCGGCAGGCTTCCGATCTCGAGCTCCTTCCGCTCCTTGGCGGTCATTTCGTAGATGTCTTCCTCGACCGGGGGTCGGAGCGTCGTCCCGCTCTCCATGCCCTTGAGCCCCGCGGCGAGACAGATCGCAAAGGCGAGATAGGGGTTACAGGCGGGATCCGGGCAGCGCAGCTCGACCCGCGTGGCCTTCTCGTGGCCGGGCTTGTACATGGGAACCCGAACGAGCGCCGAGCGGTTCCGCTGCCCCCAGGCGATGTAGACCGGCGCCTCGAAGCCGGGGACGAGCCGCTTGTACGAGTTGACCCACTGGTTCGTGATGGAGGCGAACTCGGGCATGTGGCCCAGGAGCCCGGCCAGATAGGAGCGCCCGGCCTTGGAGAGATGGTACTTGTCGCCGGCCGCGAAGAAGAGGTTCTTGCCGCCCTTGAAGAGCGACTGATGGATGTGCATCCCGCTTCCGTTCTCGCCGTAGACGGGCTTGGGCATGAACGTGGCGTAGTAGCCGCCCTGGCGCGCGATCTCCTTCACGACGTAGCGGTAGGTGATGCACTGGTCCGCCATCTTGAGCGCGTCCGAGTACTTGAGATCGATCTCGTGCTGGCTCGACGCCACCTCGTGGTGCGAAGCCTCCACGGAGATCTCCATGGCCTGGAGGGCTTCGACGGTGCGCGAGCGGAGCTCGGTCCCGATGTCGTCGGGGACCTGGTCGAAGTAGCCCGCGGAGTCGAGGAGCGTCCGGTCGTTGACGCTCTTGAAATAGAAGTACTCGAGCTCCGGGCCGAGGTAGAACGTGTAGCCCTGCTTCTCGATCTTCTTCAGGGCGCGCTTCAGGACGTGCCGCGTGTCCCCCGCGTACGGTGACCCGTCCGGGTTCTGGATGTCGCAGATCAGACGACCCACGTGCTCTCCGTTCACCTTCCACGGGAGCATCTGGAACGTGCCGGGGTCCGGCATCGCGATGAGATCGCTCTCGTAGATCCGGGCGAAGCCTTCGACGGAGGAGCCGTCGATGCCCACGCCCTCCTCGAGGGCGTCGCTCAGGACCCGGAGCGTGATCCCGACGCTCTTAAGCTGGCCCAGGATGTCGACGAACCAGAGGTGGATCATCTCCACGCCGCGCTCTTCGCAGAACTTCACGATCTCCTTCTTCGACTTCAAACTCTCCATCCGCCGTGTCCCTCCTTCGTCCCTGGGGGCGCCGCGACCACGCGGCAGATTACCGACGCAGCATCATCGCCATGTCCCGCTCCGTCTCGAAGCCGAACCGTTCGTAGAACTCGTGCTTGTCCTTCGTGAGGAGGAGAAAACTCGAAACCGATTTGAGGTCGGGATGATCCAGGGCCGCCTGAACCAGCTTTCCGCCGATCCCGCGTCCCTGGTGCGACGGGCGGACGATCACGTCCCAGATGGTCGCCCGGTACGTGCGGTCCGAGATCACCCGCGTGAAGCCGACGAGCGTCGTGCCGTCCCAGGCCGAGAGCACCGGATGAGAGTAGTCGAGCGCGCGGCGAACGCCCTCGGACGAGCGCTCCAGGGCCCACCAGGCGGTCTTGTACAGCTCGAGCAGCTGCCTGACATCGACTCGTGCGCGGTCGTCCGTGATCTCGATCTGCATCGGTGGTCGCGGCGTGTTCGTGGGGTGCGGCAAGGCGGAACTGTAGCGGTCGAGGGAGGTGCAGTCAAGCCCGGCAAGTTGAGGCATACTCGCCGCATGAAGCACCTCCGCAAGACGCTGACGTTCAACATCCCGGCCCGGATGGAGTTCGTGAACATCACCCCGGAGGTCGAGAAGGCGGTGCGCGAGAGCGGAGTCCGTGAGGGGCTGTGCCTCGTGAACGCCATGCACATCACGGCCAGCGTGTTCATCAACGACGACGAGCCCGGCCTTCACCGGGACTACAAGCGCTGGCTGGAGGAGCTGGCCCCGCACGACCCGAGCCCGGAGCGCTACGAGCACAACCGCACCGGCGAGGACAACGCGGACGCGCATCACAAGCGGCAGATCATGGGGCGCGAGGTGGTCGTCGCGATCACGGGAGGCAAGCTCGACTTCGGGCCGTGGGAGCAGATCTTCTACGGCGAGTTCGACGGCCGCCGGGCGAAGCGGGTCCTGGTCAAGATCATCGGGGAGTGAAGCGCGTCCGTACGCGAAATCTTAGCCGTAGCCACGCGCCTCTGATGCGCTCAGACTTTCGGCATGTCTCCGCCCCTCCGCGAATCCCTCCGATGCGAAACGGTCGTCGCCCTGCCCCCGATCGACCTCTGGCAGGCCTTCATACGTCCGGTCCACATCTACTACTGGCTGGGCGAGCCGGTGGAGATCGATCTCCGCGTCGGCGGCGCCTACATTGTCCGTTGCTCGAGCGGGGTCCGTCTGGATACGACCGTGGAGCGGCACCTCGAGGGGCGCCGCCTCGTGCTCCGGCCGACACGCCGCGGCGACGACGCGCGGATCGAGATCGACCTCGTGAAGCTGTCGGGCGCGGAGACCCGCGTCTGTGTCTCCGATCCCGACGCCGAGGACGAAGAGCCCTGGCGGGAAGCCCTGGAGAATCTGCGCTCGGTCTGGGAGAGCGGGATCGACCTCCGCGAGGCCCGCGCCGCCGTCATGGGCATCGGCACCCGGGATCTCAAGCCCGGTGACCGCCCGATCCGCGGCGTTCCGCCGGGAGTGGGCGTCCGCCTCCAGGCCATCCTGCGCGGAGGCGCGGCCGAGGAGGGGGGACTTCGCGCGGGCGACGTGGTCCTGGCCTTCGACTCCACGACGGTCCGGAACGAAGCCGAGCTGGTCCGGTGCATCCGCGCGAAGCGGCCGGGCGACGCCGTGCAGATCCGCGCGGTGCGGGACGGCGAGGAGACCGTTCGCACGGTGATCCTGCGCCGCCGCGCCTGGCGCGGCGAGCCTCCGCCCGACCCCCGGAGGCTGATCCGCCTGCTGAGCGAGGACGTGCGATCGGCGGACGCCGCGCTGGAGAAGGCGCTGGAGGGCCTCTCCGACGCGGACGCCTACCGCCCAGAGGGTCCGGAGGCCTGGTCCGTCGCGCAGGTGCTGGGGCACCTCTCGGTCACCGAGCGGATGCTCCAGTGCTGGCTGGATCAGGCGGCGCGCGGGGAACGGCCGGCGATCGACAGCGAGCAGGTGACGAACTCGACCCGGATCGCGGCGGCGCTGGAGCGGAAGCCTTCGGTGCGGGAGCTGGTGGACCGCCTACGCCGCGACGAGCGGGAGACCCTGGCCTATCTGGGTCAGCTCCCCGCGAGTGTCACGTCGTTCAAGCCGCGCTGGGCCCGCGTGGGCCTCATCGCGCTGGACTACCACACGCACAGCCGGGAGCATCTGAATCAGATCGCCCGCATCCGCGCCACGATCGGAGCGTAGCTCTACCCCTCGGGCGGCATGATGGCTTGACCTAACCTCGCCGCTCGGCGAGGAGCAGCGTCATCGCCAGATGCTCCGCGATCTCGAGCCGGGCCAGCGCCTCCTCCACGCTGCCCCCGACCGCGAGCGCGCCGTGGCTCTTCAAGAGCAGGACATCGCACGCGGGGTTTCCGTCGGCCCCGGTCAGCGCGGCGGCCACGGTCCTCGCGAGCGTCTCCGTCCCCGAGGGAGCGTAGGGCACGACCGCCAGCGCATGGATCATGTCCCGGGCCTCGTCCAGGGCGCGCAGGTTCGGCGCCTCCCCCCGCACGGCGAAGGCCGAGAGCCCGGGGGGATGCGCGCGCACCAGCGCCTCGATGTCGGGGCGCGCTCCGTAGGCCGCGAGGTGGGTGCGATGCTCGGTGGAGGCCGCGGCGCGCCCTTGCGAGTCGAGCGGCTCCCCGAGGGCCAGGTCCACGAAGTCGCGCGTCGTCAGGTCGCCGAGACGGCGCCCCCGTCTCGTGATCAGGATCCGGTCGGGCGTGATGCGGGCGCTCAGGTCTCCTTCCGAGGCCACGATGAGCCCGCGCCGCTCGAGCACGCGCCCCGCCCGCATGAGGTCGTGGGCCAGCGCCGCGCGCAAGGCGTGGACGCGCGCCGCCGCGGCGGCCTTGCCGACGCCCGAGCCGATCCCCGGCTCGCGTCTTCCGTCCGCGCCGCCGTCCCCGGCCCCCGAAGGCTTCCTAGATCTCGGCAAGGGCTCCGCTCTCCAGCGCCATGAAAGCCGCCGGCAGGGCGCGCAGGATGTCGCCGGCGATGAGGCCCCGCATGCCCAGCCGCCGCGCCGCCACATTGCCGGCCAGCCCGTGGACGTAGCAGCCGAGCGCCGCGGCCTCCCCGGAGTCCACCCCCTGCGCGATCAGCCCGGCGATGGTGCCGGTGAGCACGTCCCCCGCTCCCGCGGTCGCCATGCCCGGGTTGCCGGTCGCGTTCAGGATCAGAGGCTCCGCGGGCGCCGCCGTGATCATGGGCACGCTCTTCACGCACACGATCCCATGGCTCTCGTCGGAGAATCGCCGCGCCCATCCGGCGGGGTCGCGCGCGATGTCGGTCAGGGAATGCCCGCTCAGCCGCGCGGCTTCGGCGTAGTGAGGCGTGAGCACCAGCGGGCCGTGGGTACGGCGGACGCCGCGTCCCTCGAAAGCGTTCAGGCCGTCCGCGTCGAGGACGATCGGGGCCTCCACCCGCTCCATCAGCTCTCGCGCCAGCTCCATCGCCTCGGGGTGGCGGGAGAGGCCCGGCCCGATGGCCACGACGTCGGCGCGCAGCGCCTCCGCCAGGATCTCATCCCGTGCGCCCAGCGCCAGCGCGCGCTCGGGCGTCTCCGGGAGGCCCCGCTTCACCACCTCCGCGACGCGCGATTCGAGCGCGTCCAGGCAGCCTCGCGGCACCGCCGCGGTCACGTAGCCCGCGCCGGCGCGGAGCGCCGACTCGGAGGCGAGCGCCACCGCGCCCATGAGGCCCGCGCTGCCGCCGACGATGAGCACGCGGCCGACGGATCCCTTGTGGGCGTCCATGGGCCTCGTCGGCAGGAGCTCGCGCGCCCAGTCGGCGTCGGCGACCACCATGCCTGGGATGATCTCCTCGACGATGGAGGCCGGAATGCCGATGTCCACGACCTCGACGATCCCGGCGGCGGAGCGGCCCGGCTCCAGCGCGAGCCCGCGCTTGGGGAGCGCCAGGGTCACCGTCAGGTCCGCCTTGATGGAGGGAGCTTCGCGGTAGCCCGTGGATGCGTCGAGCCCGGAGGGAATGTCGATCGAGGCGATGGGCTTCTCGCTCGCCTCCGCCATCTCGATGGCCGCCGCGATCGCGCCGCGGGGGGCTCCCTTGCTGCCCGTGCCCAGGAGCGCGTCCACGAGGAATATGGCCTCGTGCGCCGCGAACGCGGCTTCGCTTCCCGGGCTCCAGGCGCGCGGATCGGGGAGGAAGGTCACGGGGATCCGCTCCCGCTCGCAGACCTCGCGATTCAGCCCCGCGTCCGCGGAGAGGGATCCCTCCTCGGCCGCGGCCAGGACGCGCACCGTGAATCCCGCGGCCCTGAGCTGCCGCGCGCAGACGAAGCCGTCGCCCCCGTTGTTCCCGGAGCCGGCGAGCACGATCACGCGCCCTCGCGGAGGCCGGGCCGCGGTGGCGGGGCGTCGGCGAACGGGACCCGGCTTCGAGGCGGTCACGCCGCGCCACCATCCCACGATCACGCGGGCGGCTTCCTTCCCCGCTCGATCCATCAGCGTGAGCGAAGGGATGCCGCGCGAGATCGCGGCGTGATCGAGGGCGGCCATCTCGGCCGCGGTCACGAGGCGCTGACCGCCGGGGATCCGCACGTCAGTCCTCGACGAGAACGACCGCGACGGCGTGGGTGGCCGCGTGGGAGAGGGAGAGGTCCACGCGCCGCTTCCCGACCAGCTGCCGGGCCGTGCCGTGGAGCTGCACCGCGGGGCGCGGGCCTTCGCCTCGAACCACCTCGACCTCGCGCCAGATCGAGACGCGCCCGATCTTGAGAGCCTTCGCGAATGCTTCCTTGGCTGCGAAGCGGACCGCGAAGGATTCGGCGGCCCGGGTCTTCTGGCGGCAATACGCGATCTCGGAGGGCGTGAAGACGCGGTCGAGGAAGCGGGCGCCCCAGCGCTCGATCGCCCCGGCGATCCGGCCCACCTCCACGATGTCCACGCCCACGGAAACCATCACGGCGGTCGGGCTCTAGCCCGCGCTCTTCGCGCCCACCGGCTTGGGAGCGTTCAGCCGATCGATGATCTCGACCAGCTCGTAGACGTCGTTCAGGTCGTAGTCCGCGCCGGAGTGCTCCGTCCCGAAGGAATCACCGTAGCGGGCGAACGCGGTCCGGATCCCCAGCTTGGCGGCGCCCACCACATCCCGCTCGGGCCAGTCCCCGACCATGATGGCTTCGGAAGGCGATACCCCCAGGAGCTCCAGCGCCCGTTCGAAGGGCTTGGGGCTCGGCTTTCGCTCTCCCGTGTCCTCGAACGCGACGACCGGGTCGAAGAGATGCTGGAGCTGGAGCTGCGCGAGGCGCATCCAGGCCTGCAGCCGCGGCGCGTCCGAGACCACGGCGAGCTTCAGTCCCCGCTTCAGGATCTCCATCAGGGTGAGATTCACGTGCGGATAGAGCACCAGGTAGGAATCGCGCGCCCGGCGATAGGCCACGATCGCGCTCGTGAGAACCTTGTAGTCGATGGTGCCGAGATGTTCGGACAGGAATAGATCGAAGACCTGTTGGTACTCGATCCCCTCGCGATCGTACACGCGGTAGATGCGCTCCGAGGCTTCCTCGCGCGAGAGCGTGAGACCCGCATCGATCATGCCGTCCACGGCGGCGTCGATGGCCGCCCGCTTCATCTTCATGAAATCGGTGAGCGTGTTGTCGAGGTCGAAAATGACGGCTCGGATCACGATGTTGGGCTCCTGAAACGTAAGACGCCGAGAGGGAGCGGCTTGGCTCACCTGTCGGCGTCGCGCACGCGGTTCGGGCGTTATCCTTCACGCATCGACGGGATTATTTCTGCGATTGACCTATGATCTTGCCCAGGCTGATCTCACCGTTGTCGATGCGAACGTTGAAGCCGCACGTGGGATTCGTGCAGACCCAGGCTTTGAAGGTGATCGGAGCGCCGTCCCTGCCGTAATCGGAGAGCGGGATCAGGACCCCGTTATTGCATTTTCGGCAGTCGGGCAGCTTCGCTTCCATGACCAGACGCCTCCCCCCCACACACAGGCCACTTCGTCGCCTCGAAGATCCTTGAGCTCCGCAAGCGACGAACTTTGATAGTCAGACTCCGAGAAATCGGGTGTCAAGTCAAATTACGATTTATCAACAGACTGGCTGAGCTATGATGCCCGCGACCCGACCGGAAATGGTCGGATTGTTGCCGAAGTCCGGGTCCGGGGGGCCTCGATGAGCACCGAGCTGTCCGCTTATCTCCAAAAACTGCAACCTCTTCTGTCGATGCCGCGGGAGACGCTCCCGCAGCTGACCGTGGATGAGGCGCGCCGGTCCCTTGGTTGGGCGGCCGGGACGCTCGGCCTTGAATTGATTGAAATTGCGGGAGTTGCGCCGACATTCCTGCTCCTCCCTCCACCGGGTCGGGATCCCGACCTGCTCATTTTCGGGAGTTGGCATGCGGAGGCCCTTCCGGTCGAGCCGGCGGCAGTGGAAGGGGCGGAGCGCCTCGCCCTGGCCGCGGCGCTGGCCGGTCTCGCGCGGGCGCCGGAGATGGGCGCCGCCGCGGTCGTGGTCGCTCCGGGAGCGAGCCAGGGCTCGCTCGTCCTGGCCGGCGCGCTGAGGGCTCACCGGTCCCGCCTCCAAGTCCCCGTCGCGCTCTGGCCGCGCGTCACGTCGCGTGCTCCGCGGCGGCGGCGCGTCTTTCTCGGGGCGCGCGGGAGGGTTGTGCTCGGGATCTGGGACGAGGGGATCAATCCCTATCGGATGCGGGATGACCTCGTGGCCGAGCTGAAATCGGAGGCCTACGGCCCGCGACCGCTCGATTTCGAGCTGCTCCACAAGCTCGGCGAGAACCGGGACGCGCTGGACTTTCTCGAGGAGGCGCTGGAGGACCCCGAGGCCGTGTCCGGAGAGGGGGAGGATCGACTGACCCGAGCGCTCTTCGAGCCGCGAGGGGCGGTGGTGGTTCCACAAGTAAGGCACCCGGATCGCCCTCAGGGATGGCTCATCCTCGATGTGACCGAGAACGCGGAGGCGGGCGAGCTGTTGGAGCGAGCGCGCCGGCGCGCGGGAGGCGCCCGGATCGAGATGGCGGAAGGATTTCCCTGGGACCGGATCAGCATCCACCATCCCTCCATCCAGACCCAGATCAAGCTCACCAAGACGGTGTCGGAAGGACCCGAGATCTGGCCCGTGGCTCCATGGATGACCCCGAGCGGCGTGTTCACCGCCGCGCTGGGAACGCCGCTTGCCGAGTGGGGAATGCCGATTCATCCAGGGGTCGCGGTGCGCTTCCCGAAGCTCGAGGACCTCGACGGACTGGCCGGAGAGGTCGAGGGGCTGGTTCGCGGCGTCAGGGCCGTGCTCACCCCACGTGGTTCATAGCAGCCGCTGTCGCATGTACTTAACACTCGATCCTACACGTACCCCACGGTACGAGGCATGTACCCGTGTGTCTACGTAGCCGGGGCTTTTGACCGACTAGGCCGGCGGCGAAAATCCCCTATCTTGCAGTATTCGAAGGGTTGAGGGATTCGTCGAAATCAGATCGACCTTTTGGCATGTCGTGTGCGGATGCAAGGGGACGACACCGCGCATCGTTTCAGCCCTGACCCCCCATGGTGCGCGGCGAGAGCCCCTGAAGCAATGCTTCAGGGGCTTCTTTTTTATGGGGGCGCGGCCGCGGGCCAGCTAGCTTCAGCTTCGCATCCAGGCTGCGCCCCTTTCATTCCAATCACTTACCAGACCCGCCCCCGTCTGAGCTCCCGGAGTGGATAAAAAGTCCCCCGCCAGCGCACGCCTCCCCGCCGCAGAGTCACGACCATGGAGCGGAAGAACGCGTAGACGAAGAGGGTGACCCCGACCGGCATGAGGACCGCCTGCCAGAGCCGGACGTTGACGCTTCGCTCCACCTCGCGGTAGCTGAGCAAGATCCCAAGCCACGCAGCGATCGCCAGCGCCCGGGGCCATGGCGTGGGAAGGAGGAGTCCCACCACCGGCGCCCAGGCGACCCAGAGCACGAGCCAGGGCGCGGTGGCACCGAGGAGCACGTCGTATCGCGCGGCCGGAAACGCGTTCTTCTCCACACCGCGGATGAGTCCCCGGATTCCCGGATGCCAGCGCACGGAGAGCATCCGGTCGTGCTTCGCGAAGGCCTGCCGGGCGCCGCTCTGCTTCAGGATTTTCCCCAGCGCCATGTCGTCCAGGAGCTCGTAGCGGATGGCCTCGTGTCCGCCCGCGCGGATGTACGCTTCGCGCCGGACGAGGTTGAAGGCTCCGATCCCGATGGCGTTCTTGCGGCGCGGATCGGAGGCGAGCCACGGCCGCTGCGTCGCGTTGAAGATGACCATGAACGCCGCGACGAAGACCGCTTCGCCCAGGCTCTCGATCTCCATGTTCGGTCCTACGGCCAGGTGGTCCAGTTTCCGCCGTACCGCCAGGGACACCGCGCGCCGCGCGGCGTCGGGCTCCAGCGTGACGTCGGCGTCGACGAAGAGGATCCATTCGGAGTTCGTGGCGGTCGCGCCGCTCGCGAGCGCGTGGCACTTCCCCACCCAGCCCTCGGGGAGCTCCTCGACGTGGACCACGCGAAGGCGGTGATCCTCGCGCGCCAGCCGGTCCAGGATCTTGCCGGTGGCGTCGTTGGAGCGGTCGTCCACGATGAGGACCTGGGCGCGGGGGTAGTCCTGGGCGAGAAGGGAGCGGGCCGCCTGATCGACCCGTTCTTCCTCGTCTTTCGCGGTCGCGAGGATGGTGAGGGTGGGAAGCTCCTCGTCGTGGAGAGGCTCGCCGCTCCGCAGCCCCGGGACGTGCCGGTTCCCGAGCCGCGTGGCGATCCCAGACTCGAGCCAGTAGAGCGCCGCGGCCGCGACGCCCAGGGTCGCGAGCAGGTCCAGCGTGTCAGCCCGCGCGGAAGGGCCCCGTGGACTGGATCCGATCCGGATCGCCGCGCCAGACGAAGTAGGAGTACACGACGGTGCCGAGGATTCCGACCCCGATCACCACGATCACGACCAGGGTGGCCACCGCGGAGTGGAGGATCCCGGCGAGAATCATCAATAGGCCCGCGACGCTGAACACCCACCCGCCCACGCGATGGGTCTGGGTCCAGGACCGCCTGCTCGTGAGGGTCCAGGGCGTGCGGATCCCGACGAACCAGTTGGGATGGAGCCGCCGGAGCACCATGCCCAGGATCAGGAACAGTCCGCCGACGAAGTTGGGAATGAGCGTGCTCATGTCGATCCGGTTCCGCATCGAGAGATGCACGAGGGCGTAGACCACGGTGAGGAACAGGAGCACGGTGAAACGGAGCACCGTGTAGGCCCCGGCGAAGCGGGCGTAGTTCTCCCCCGCGGGATCGATCTTCGGCAGGAGGAGAAAGAGGAGGTAGATCGCCAGCCCGATGATCGGGATCAGGACGACGCCCTCGAACTTCCCGCCATAGCGGGCGACTTCGCCGTGGGTCCCCCACTGGAGGGGGACTCGATCCGGCCCGTGCATCCACCCCACGGCGGCCATCGAGAACAGGAGCAGGAGCAGCGCCCACAGCGGCCATTCGGTGCGCCAGCTGAATTTCATGTGCGTCCCTTTCCTCCTTCGAGATTCATCGCAGCCCTTTCGCCAGGAATAGCTCGGACAGGGCACGGGCGTAGAGATACGCGTAGGAGTAGTCGTCGTGGCCCAGCGCCACGAAGCCGACGCCGGCACCCGCGCGATCGGACGGTCCTTCGAGCCGAGCCCAGAGGGAGCGCTTCCCCGTCGCGAGGTCGAGCCGGTACAGATCGACCGGGGGTTGCGAACCCCCGGTTCGGCCAACGTAGATGGCCTTTCCGTCTTGGCTCCATCCGTATGCCGTCTCGCCGAGGAGCTTCCCTCGAACCTCGACAGGATCGCCTCCCTCCAGGGGAAACAACCTCACCCAGCCGCCGGCTGCGGATCCCAGGATCCAGCGCTCGTCGGGTGAGAGCAGACCCCTGCGGACCTGGACGCCTTCCGGGGTGACCGGACGCAAAGGCCCACCCTCGAGCGGCCGGACGTAGGCCATCACGGGCCGTCCTGGCTCGTTCCCGATGATCAGGAGCTTGGTCCCGGACTCGAAGATCCGCACCATAGCGACGTTCTCGAGCCCCACGGGAGGAAGAATCCTGGGCTGTCCCGCACCGGTGGGCAGGAGAACGAGCTCGGGCGGCTTGAGCCAGAACCGGTAGACCAGCACCCACTTCCCGTCCTGGGTGAGGTCCATGGACTCCCCTTCGCCGAGACGCACCGGAGGAGACCCATCCATTCCCCGCATGCAAACGCTGTAGTGCTCGCCGCCTCCACCCTCCTCTTCGAAGATGAGCGTTCGGCCATCGCGTGAAATGAGATCCGGCACGGACCAGTCGAGCCAGCTCAAATCGCGCTCCTTCGTCTCGCCGGACGCGCGAGCGAGGATTCCGATGGTCGCGGCATCGGTCGTGACCAGAGCGTCACCATTCGGTGCCAGGTCATCGATCCTCCCGCCGGTCGGGAGCGAGGCCACGGTGCGCACCCGCCCCCGGGAATTCATGGCCAGGATCGACCGGCCCGATCCTCGAGCCGCGCCCCCGAACCAGATCTCCTTCCCATCCAACGACCACGCGAGCCCCTGGACGCTGCTGAACTCTGAGCCCACGGCGCGCCGCCGAACGCCCGCGCTCAACACCACGGGGTATCCTCGATCGTCCGGAAAGATTGGATGCTCGAGAAACGCGAGGCTCCTGCCGTCGGGCGAGACCCGAAGATGGCTCAGCCATCCGGGTGGTTGGTAGAGAACGGTACCGATGGGAAATTCCAGCTGGTAGCGGCCGCCCACGATTCGGATCACGGCAAGACTCGATCCGTCCGGGCTCCAATCCGCGTCGGTGACGTCGTCGAGGATTTCCCGGGGCGCGCCGCCCGGGGTCATCCTGGCCAGGGTGCCCAGAGCCGTCATATGCGGGCGACTGGCGGCCCGGAGCAGGACCGCGAGCTCGTTCGTCGACGAAACGCTGAGCAGGTAGCTGCCCTGTGGCAGGCCGGCGCTCCGGGAGCCGGGAGCGTCCAGGCTCGTGACGAAGGTCTCTCTAGGATTCCCGTCCCACTCGGCAGAGTAGTAGATCGTACGCGCGTCCTTCGAGAATCGAGCAGCTGCGATCGGGCCTCGTCGGTACGTCAGCTTCCGGTATTCCACCGGTGGCTGCGACCGAGGGCCCGCGAATTGCCGCCCGGCGAGCGCTCCCGCCGTGAGGAGAAGCAGCGCGGCGATAGCCGGGACGATGAAACGCCTCCACGCACCGCCTCGGCCCGAGGCGCCCGCCACGATCGGCTTGGGTCCCGAGTCCGAGACCCCGGAGAGCGCCTCGAGCGCGAACCCGATATCGCTCGCCGACTGGAAGCGCTCCTGCGGGCTCTTCTCCAGGCAATGCCGGACGATGCGGTCGAGCGCGGGAGGGAGCGCACGGCCGTCGCGAGCGATCTCCGGCGGCTCCTCGCGGAGGATCGCGGTCATCGTCTCGGCGTTGGTATCACCGCGAAAGGCGCGCCGGCCCGAGAGCATCTCATACAGGATCGCCCCGAACGCGAAGATGTCGGTTCGATGATCGGTGGCCTGCCCCCGCACCTGCTCCGGAGCCATGTAGCCCGCGGTCCCGAGCACCGTGCCGGGATCGGTGTCGGAGGTCACGGTCGGGATCGCGGTTCTCGCGGGACTCGCCGCGACCTCCGGCCGCGTCAGCTTCGCGATCCCAAAATCCAGGATCTTCACGCGGCCGTCCCGGATCACGAAGACGTTGTCCGGCTTGAGATCGCGATGGACCAGCCCGCGCTCGTGCGCCGCCGCGAGGCCTCGCGCGATCTGGAGCGCGATGTCGATGGCCTTCCTCGGCGAGAGCGCGGCGCCGTCGATCCGCGAGCGCAGGGTCTCCCCGTCGAGAAGCTCCGTCACGAGGTAGGGCGTCCCCTCGTGCGTGCCGACGTCGTGGAGGACGAGGATGTTCGGATGGTTGAGTGCGCCCGCCGCGCGCGCCTCCTGCTCGAAGCGGCGCAGACGGTCCGGGTCCGAGGCGAACGCGGAAGGCAGCACCTTGACCGCGACCTCGCGGCCGATCCTCGAGTCGCGGGCACGGTAGACCTCTCCCATGCCTCCCGCGCCCAGAGGAGCGAGGATCTCGTACGGCCCCAAACGCGTTCCGGTCGCGATCGCCATGTGGGTGCGTAAATCTAGCACGTGCCCTCGAATTGACACGGCCGCTTTGCGCACCTAGGCTCCGGGGATGGAAATCCCAAAGGGCACGGTGGTTTGCGAGCGATTCCATAGCCGGGTCCTCGAAGGGAACCTTCCCGGCGATCCCCACGTCCGCGACCTCTACCTCTATCTTCCCCCCGGATACGACAAGGGAAAGGAGCGCTACCCGGTCGCGTGGGTCCTGAGCGGCTACACCGGCCGTGGGCGGATGCTCCTGAACGACAACCCCTGGTCTCCGGGTATCGCCGACCGCATGGACCTGCTCCTCGCCGACGGTCGCGCGAAGCCCATGATCCTCGCGCTACCGGATTGCTTCACGCACCTCGGGGGCAGCCAGTACCTCAACTCGCCGGGCCTGGGCCGATACGAGGACTACGTGGTCGAGGAGCTGGTGCCGCTGGTGGATTCCCGGTACCGGACCCTGGCGTCCCGGGAGCACCGCGGCGTGATGGGGAAGTCGAGCGGGGGGTACGGGGCGCTCGTCCTCGCCATGCGGCGCGCGGACACGTTCGGGGCCGCCGTTTCCCACAGCGGCGACGTCCACTTCGAGTTCTGCTACAAGCGCGATTTCGGGCCCGCGATCCGGACGATCCGGAAGGAAGGCGGGCTCGCGACCTTTCTGCGCCGGTTCCGGGAGTCGCCGCGGAAGAAGCACGCCGACGTCGAGGCGCTCAACATCCTCGCCATGGCGGCCGCCTACTCCCCGAACATCGGCGCCCCGCCCGCGTTCTGCGACCTTCCCTTCGACCTCGAGACCGGGGGGATGGACGAGAACGTCTGGAAGCGCTGGCTCGCCTGGGATCCGCTCCACATGGCGGATCGCTACGCATCGGGGTTGAAGAAGCTCCGGCTGCTCTATCTCGACTGCGGCCTGGAGGATGAGTTCTACCTGGAGCTGGGGGCGCGCTGCCTCGCGAAGCGGCTCCGGGAGCTCGGGGTCGCGCACGAGTACGAGGAGTTCGAGGACGGGCACATGAACGTCCAGTACCGGATGGATCGCTCCCTGCCCAAGCTCTCGCATGCTCTCGCGCCCTGAGGCCGGGCTCGTGTCGCTCTCCGCCGCCATCGCCGGGGGTGACGCCGCGGCCGTAGGGACCACAGCCGAGGCGGCGATCGCGGACGGCGCCTCGGCCCAGGCGGTCTACGAGGCGGTGCTCCAGTCCTATCTCTTCCTCGGCTTCCCGCGAACCATCGAGGCGCTCTTCGCCGTAGGGCCCGTGCTCGCGCGCCACGACGCAACCATCCCCCCGGCGGGGCGCATCGATCCGGAGGCCTGGACGGCCGCGGGAGAGGCGCTGTGCCGCCGGGTCTACGGCCGGAACTACGTGAAGCTGCTCGAAACCATGCGCGGCCTCTCGCCCGATCTCGCTTCCTGGATGATCCTCGAAGGCTACGGCAAGACGCTTTCGCGTCCCGGGCTTTCGCCCGCCGCGCGCGAGTACTGCGTCCTGGCCATCCTGACCGTCACCCGGATGTGGAGGCAGCTCCGATCCCACGCGATCGGGGCGGTCAACGTGGGGGGCACGCGCGCCGGCGTGCGCGAGACGATCGAGCTTTGCGCGCCCGTCGCCGGTGCCGAGACCGTGCGCGAGGCGCTCCGCGCCGCCGGGCTGGAGGTCCAGGATGCTCGCCGGTGATTTCGTGAAGGGGCACGGCCTGGGGAACGACTACATCGTCGTGGACGGAGCCCGGCTCGGCATCCGGCTCACCCCCGAGCGCGTCCGGCTCCTCTGCCACCGGAACCTGGGATTGGGCTCGGACGGAGTGCTGGAGCTACAAGAGTCGCGCGGGAGCCGATTCGCGGTGCGAATCTGGAATCCCGACGGCTCGGTGGCGGAGCGGAGCGGCAACGGCCTCCGGATCGCGGCCAAGTTCCTGAGCGAGCGCGGCTACACGGCGGAGAGCACCTTCGTCATCGAGACCGTGGCCGGGCCGGTGGCCGCCGAGGTGTACCGGCGCGACGGACGGGTCCACGCGGTGCGGCTCGAGATGGGCCGCGCCCGGATCGACCGCGCCAGGAGAACCCTGGACGTCGACCGGAAGCGCCTGGACGTCACGGTGGTCTCGGTGGGGAACCCGCACTGTGTCATCTTCGGGGAGCCGCTCACGCGGGAGCGGCTCTTCGAGCTGGGACCGCTCGTGGAGCGTCACGCCGCGTTTCCCGACCGCATCAACGTGCAGCTCTGCGCCGCGGAATCACGCCGGAGCGCGCGGGCCCTGGTCTGGGAACGGGGCGCCGGGCACACGCTGGCCTCGGGGACGAGCGCGTGCGCGGTCGCCACGGCGTGCTTCGAGCGGGGACTCACGGACGGCACGGTGACCGTCCTGATGGAGGGGGGTCAGCTCGAGGTGGAGGTCGGGAAGGACCTGGACCTGGTCATGACCGGTCCGGTCGAAGAGGTTTTCGAGGGCACCCTCAGCCCGGATTTGAGGCAGCGCCTGCTCGAGATGCAATAGGCGGACGCCCCTCGAGATACCGGCTGTACGCGCCCCTCACGAAGTAGGTCGCGAACGTGGCGGGGAACGCGCTCATGTAGCCCCAAGCCAGGAAAAGCGCCGCGAAGAGGAGCCCCAGGGTGAAGAGGACGAACGAGCCCAGCACTTCCTGGGACGAGGCGAAGGTCGTCGTCCAGACGTAGCAGGGCTTCAGGTGCTGGTCCAGCGCCACGACGCCGGTGACGAGCCAGGTGTTCACGAGGAAATACGTCACCGCCGCCAGCGTCAGGGCTCCGGCATTGAGCGGCGAAAGCAGGTTCTCCAGGCCGTCCCGGTCCTGACAGATCGTCGTGAAGACCCGCGAGGCGCAGAAAACCGCGATGCAGCAGACCGAGGCGTTGAAGAGAACCTGGTACCAGCGCCGGTGCCGGAAGATGAGGTCCACCAGAGCTCCCGCCAGCACGGTCGTGGTGACCGCGAGCGAGACCGGGAGCACGAGAAGCGTCGCGAAGTTGGCCGCGGTGGCCATGCTGAGGTACCCGCGCTGCTTCGGCGCGGGGAGCCACAGGAGCTCGCCGAGCATGTTCGCCAGGACCCAGAAGAGGAGCGTCAGGGGCTCCGCTCCCGCCTGACCCGGCGACCAGGACTCCCAGGCGAGCACGAGCGCGCCCAGGATGACGACCGCGACGTATTCGATCAGAGCCATGACTTACCAGCCCGCCTTTCCGGACCCGTATCTCGAGAAGTGCTCGAGATACGTGGTGACGATGCAATTGGCCGTTCTCGACTTGGCCTCGAGGCTGAGCCAGGAGCTTCGAGACGGGTCGTACCAATACATCGTGCAGGTGGAGACGTCCTCCATCTTCGAATTGTTGAGGTCCGCGTAGAGCTGGACCGGAATCTTGAAGTGGTTCGCCGACGATGGCGTGATCTCGATGTCGCAGACCATCAGCGTGGAGTCCGGCATCGAGAGCCCCACCACGGCGTTTTCGGGAAGGGCGCCCGCGGGAATCTTCAAGGCGAACCGGCCCGCGCGCAGGACGGCGCCGTGGTCGCAGGAGACCTTCGCCACGGTCCGGATGGCGTTTGGCTGCGATGGGGTCGCCGTCGTGTCCTGGTTGTCCCCAGCTGGCAGGGAGTCGCCCGGTGTGCCGACGTAGGCCACCGAGCCGTCCGGCGCGAATTGGGCGATGGGCGGCGCGACCGCCGTGGTCCCCGAATTCGGATCGCTCGGAGCCAGGGGAGACTGGCTGCAGCCTCCGAGAACGAGACCCATGGCGACCAGGACCCAGAGTGTGCCCAACGCCCACCGATTCATGCGCCCTCCTCATGCTCCACATGTCCCGCGTTGTTCGCGGGAAACCTCGCCCATGCGTAGCGCATCGAGCGTGCCCGGGAGCATCGGACGCACAATCCGCTGCGGCGAGCTAACTTAGTGAAATGGGTCCTGAAGGTGACCGTTGGCGGGTTGGGGCATTTCGCGACGGCCGAGGCTCGAACGAGCCACAGCGGAGGGTCAGGCGGGAACGGCTTCGGCCATCGCGCGGCGGTACTCGCGCACGACGACCGGGACTCCCTCCTCGATGGTGCGATAGCGCGGGGCCCAGCCCAGATCGCGCCGCGCCTTCGTGCTGTCGACCTTGGGGCAGGTCGTGTAGGCCTCGACCGCCCAGGCTCCCAGCATGGCGATCGCTTCCTCTTCGGGGATCGAGACCGGGGGTGGCGCGCCCATTTCCCGCGCCACGAGAGAGGTGAATTCGCCGAGCGTCGTGGGACGGTCGTCGGCCAGGAGGTAATCCTCGCCGGGAACGCCACGCTCGATCGCCAGCCGGTAGCCCGAGGCGGCGTCCGCGGCCGCGATGTAGTGCATCGTCTGCGTGCCTTCCCCGAGGAACATCGACTTGCCGCGGCTCATCGGCTCGAGGACTCCGGCCTCGAACCAGCCGCCGCGTCCGTACACGAAGGCGGGATTGACGCTCATGGCGCGAAGCCCTCGCTTGCGCTGCTTCTGGAAGACCGGGTAGGCGATCTTGTGCCGGATCCCGAAGCCGCGACCTCCGCTGATGTCGGAGTTCTCCCGCGACCAGCCGTCTGGGTCGGGCTCGTAGAGGAGCGCGCCGAAGGTGTGGATCAGGAGCTTCTTGTGCCGGCGGCAGAACGAGCAGACGCGATCCAGCACGTCGGCGATCGCGCGCGCCTCGCGCTCCGCTTGGTCGCGCTCCTTGGGGCCGGTCGAGGGGAGCGGGTGGAGCGCGAGATGGATCACGATGTCCGCCTGCTCGATCCCGTGCTCCCACGTCGAGGGCTCGCGAACGTCCCCGATCACCGGGATCACCGCGTACGGGAGGCGCTGCCTCGCGTCCGGATGCCGGATGAGCCCGAGCACGAGGTAGCCGTTCACGACAAGATCCCGACAGACCGCGCGGCCGATGGCGCCGGTCGCTCCGGTGACGAGGACGGTGGGCTTCAGGAATCTGTTGAGGACGGCCATGGACTAGCGGACCCGCGATCCCGCGATGAGCCTCCAGCCGAGCGGAAGCACCGCGGCCGCGAGCGCGATCTTCACTACGTCGCCGGGGATGAAGGGGAAGAGCCCGAGCGGAAGCGCGCGCTCCATCCCCACGAACCGTGAGAGCCAGAGAAGACCCGGCACGAGGATCGCGATATTGCCGAGCGCCATCGAAGCCACGGTCGGGATCGGGCGGCGGTCCCAGCCGCGCTCGGCGAGCGCTCCGCAGAGGAGGGCGCCCGGCACGAAGCCGAGGAGGTATCCGCCGGTCGGCCCCGCCAGGACCTGCGCGCCCGCCGCGCCGCCGGCGAAGACCGGCAAGCCGGAGCACCCCTCCGCGAGGTACGCCAGCGCGGCCGCGGCGCCGCGGCGCGCGCCGAGGGCCGAGCCGACGAGCAGCACGCCGAACGTCTGGCCGGTGACCGGGACGGGCGAGAAGGGGAGCGGCAGGGCGACCCACGCGGAGACCGCGATCAACGCGCTGCCGGCGAGGACGAGCAGGATCTCGTAGAGGATCGTGCCGGCGCGGACCGGGAACGCGGGGCGAATCGCCTCGGCCATCGTGATCATAGGCGGAGCAGTGTATCGGCCGACCACGGCCCCTCCAAATACTATGTTTTCTTCTCTTTTTTCTCGGCGGCGGGGAAGAGGACGTTGTTCAGGATGAGCCGGTACCCGGGTGAGTTCTTGTGGAGCGAGAGGTCGGTCGGGGGATCCCCCACGGCGTGCTGATAGTCCTCGGGATCGTGCCCGCCGTAGAAGGTGAAGGTTCCTTTGCCGAAGTGGCCGTGGATGTACTTCGCCTCGTCGGCGCCGGGCACCTCCGCGAGCACCGTGATTCCGGGTTTCAGGAGCTTCTTCTCGAAGCCGGTCGTCTGTCCCATGAACCCCGGCACGTTCGCCACGTGATCCTGCACGAGCATGCTCGGAACCGGATCCTGCTTCGCGGAGAAATCGAACAGGGTGAAGGTGTCGTTCCGCTGGCCGCGAAGCATGTCCTTCGCGCTCGTGTCGATGTTCGAGTACTCGTACACCAGCGGGCTCGGCTCCAGCTCGAAATTCTGGAAGGCCACGCACTTGCTGAAATCGAGCTTCTGCTGCGCGTACGGGTCGACCGGATCGCCGTCGTACTCGGGGCCCACGATGTCGATCCCCTCGGCCGCGAGCGCGATGTCGAAGGTGTCCGTCGCGGAGCACATCGCGAAGAGGAACCCGCCCGCCGCCACGTAGGACTTGATCGTGCGGGCGACCGCCTTCTTCAGCTCCGAGACCTTGGAGAATCCCAGCTTCCGCGCGGTCGCCTCGTTTTCCTGGACCTGTTTCCGGTACCAGTCCGTACCCGCGAACGCCGCATAGAACTTCCCGTACTGTCCGGTGAAGTCCTCGTGATGGAGATGGAGCCAGTCGTACTCCGAGAGCCGCCCCTGCATGACCTCGACGTCCCAGAGCTTGGTGTAGGGGATCTGCGCGTATTCCAGCGCCAGCTGAACGGCGTCGTCCCAGGGAGGCGCGGTCGGAGGCACGTAGACCGCGATCCGCGGCGCGGTCTCCAGCTTCACCGACTCCATGTTGTTGTCGGCGATCTCCGCCCGGATCTGGGCGACCTGGGAGCCGTTCACCTGCTCCAGCTGGACCCCGCGCACGGCCGCCTCGCTCGTGATGCGCGCGTTGTCGGGGAGGAGGAAGGAGCCACCCCGATAGTTGAGGAGCCACTCGTCGTGGAACCCCTGCTGCAGCGTCCAGTACGTGAGGCCGTACGCGCGCAGATGGTCGCTCTGGGCGTTGTCCATCGGCACGAGGAGCTCCGCGCGCGCCGGTGAGGAAACCAAGGCCACCATCAGCGCGAGGGCCGGAAGGTAGCGCCTCACAGCTGGAGCTTCTTTCGGAGTTCCAGGACCCGGGCGCGCACGGGGGGCGCCAGGGGGGAGGTGGGGTAGCGCTCGAGAAGCGCCTGATAGAAGCGGAGCGCCTTCGCCGGATCCTCGCCCATCGCGAACGTCTCCTCCGCGGCGAGCTTCAGCGCATAGGGGGCGAGCCTGCTCTTCGAGGTCGAATCCGCGACCAGGAGCGCGAAGCGGATCGCCTCGGGGTGATTGCCGCGCTCCCGGGCGTCCTGCGCGAGGAAGTACTCCCAGTGGTACCGGATCCGCGCGCTGGGGAACCGAGCGAGGCCGGCCCTCGCGGCCTCGACCGCCGAGTCCGGCATGCCCGCGCTCCGGAGCGCAAGCGTGTGCGCGTAGAGCTGGAGCGCCTGATCCTGCTCGCGGTTCTCGCGGATGAGGAGCACGCGCTCGATGGCGTCGTTCAGGAGCAGATTGCGCGGATAGTGGACGGCGAAGCGCTGGAAGGTGACCGCGGCCGAATCGAAGAGCCCCGTCTCGAAGAGGCGCCGCGCGGTTTCGTACTCGCCCGATCCCACGGTGTCGGAGGGCGCGTTGATCGAGAGACCGCCGAGGAGCGAGTGAACGTAGCTGTCCTTGTCCGCGGGGGCAGGCACGGGCACCGCGACGGGAGGAGCGGCCTTCGTGGCGTCCTCCCCGGGCCGGGGCGCTGCCTGGGCGGGACCCGACCCCACGAGGAGGATTCCGAGGGCGAGGACGAGCGGGCGAGCCTTCAACGAACCTTTCCCTGGAGGATCGCCTGGAAGTACTGGTCCACGAGGGCTCGGTAGCGCGGCGAGACCGGATCGCGTCCACCGCGGGCGAGGAGAGCGGCCAGCGAGGGCTTCGATTTCAGGAGCTCGGGGGAGAGGGCGCCCGGTGAGGAGCGCACGACGTCCACGCCCGGACGCGAAGTCCGACGCCGCGAGTAATCGCGCTTCTCCACGCTCCGCGGGGCGTCGAGAAGCCGGCTCAGGATCCGCTGCTGGCGGTCGACCGTCTCCTGATTGAGCCGGCCGCCCGCGAGGTCTTCGGCCACTTTCTTCATGTCCTCGGCGGTCTGCCCCAGGTCGCCCATCGTGCCTCCGCCCTGCCCCATCTTCTGCATCGCCTCCTGGAGGCCGCGGCGGATCGCCTCCTGCTCGGCGGCCATCCGGCCCAGCGCGCCGGACTGGTCGGGCGTGAGCCTCCCGTCCTGCCCCTGCCCGCTCTGTCCCGGGAGCATCGAAAGGGACTGGCTGTTCAGCTGCTGCTGGTCCCCGGCCAGGCCCTGGAGCATCTGCATCGCCTCCTGCATCCCCGTCGACGATTTCGCGGAAGCCATCGCGTCGCGTCCCTTGAGGAGCGCGGCGGCGGCCTGGTTCAGGGCGATGGTCGCCTCCTTGCTGGAGACCAGCCCTCCGATCAGGTCCTCCATGGAGTAGCGCCCCACGGCGTTCTTTTGATTCGAGAGCGCCCGACCGACCGACTGCATCACGTCGGGGGTGATGAAGAGCGACTTCTTGCTCAGCTCGCCGATCCGGTTCGCGGCGCCCTCGGTCGTCTCCTCGAGGCCCTGCTGGGTCGAGGCGCGCTGCCCGGGCGTGCTCCTCTGGTCGCCCAGGAGATCTTCCTGCGCGTCGGCGATCTCGAGCAGGTCCGCGATCGCCTCGTCCATCTTCCGTCCCACGTCGTTCTTGCGCCGGAATACGAAGTCCTCTTTCATCTTGTTCAGCGCGTTCCGCATCGCCTCGAGCTGGTGCTCGAGGTCCTGCGCGCTCTCCTTCGCGTCCACCTTCATCTCCTGCTGCATCGCGTCGACCGATTTCTGGAACACGGGATAGAGGCCCTGCATCTTGTCCCGATTCTCCCCGGCTTCCTGGGCCGACTCCTTGTCCATCTTCTGGAGCTCGGCCGCGAGGGAGTCCAGCGCGGCGCGCTGCTCCTGGCCCATCTTCTGGATCTCCTGCTCTCCCTTCGCGAGATCCTTCACGTCGTTCGGCTTCTGGGCCCGGGCGAGGGAGTCGTTCAACGCCAGCTGCCGGCGCGCCATGTCCGCCGCGCGCTCCGCGGCCGCCTCGAGCTTCTCCTCCATCTTGAGCTGCTTCAGCATCTCGATCGTCTTCTCGAGATTCCGGACCACTTCCTCCTGCGTCAGCTTCATGTTCTGCATGGCCCGCTCGAGGTCTTGCGGATTCATCTTCTTCAAGGCTTCCTGGACCCGCTGGATGGCGCGCAGGATGGACTGGTCGTGGAGCTGGTTCAGGAGCTGGTGCAGCTCGTTCAGCTTCTGGACCAGCTCGGCGTTCAGCGCCCGTGATTGCGCCAGCTTGTCGGCGTCCTGGCCCAGCTTCTCCGCCACCTTGTCGATCTGCTCGCGGAGCGTCTGCTGTCCCTCGAGGGTCTTCTGGATGTCCTGCCCCTTCTCCCAGGGCAGCTCCTTCGTGCGCCCCATGTCGCGCGCCAGCTCCTCGGATTTTTGCTGCAGAACCTTGGCGCTTCGGATCGCGTCCTCGAGCGTGGCCACCGATTCGTCCTGCTGGTGCTCCACCGAGGAGAGGATCTCCGCGGCCGACGGGAAGCGAAGGGTCCTCGTTTCGGACCAGGTGGTCTGCGGGCCGTCGACCTGATCGCCGTCCTGGGCCCCGACCTCGTACTGGATCTCCTCGCCGGGGAGAAGATTGTAGGAGCTCAGGGACCAGGTATACCGGACCGCCAGCTCCCGCGCGGTTCCCCGCTCTTCGTGGAGCGTCTCGACGGTCTGCCCTCCCTCCCTCACGCGGTAGCGCAGGAGCACCTTCTTCACGCCGTAGTCGTCGGTGGCGCCGGCCAGGATCGTGGTGGCCAGGTCGCGCGTCACGTCCTCGACGGGGCTGGGGGAGACGATCGTGACCGTGGGCGGACGATCCGGGATGGACTTCACGTCATAGGGGCCGAGATCCACCTTCCGCCCGCGCGGATCGGTGAGCCGGACCCGGTAGCGCCCGTCGCCATGGACGGGAATGGCGAACCGGGCCATCCGCTCCCCCAGCTCGCCCTGGAGCGACGCGCCCCCGTCGTACTGGAGCGCGGCCGCGTCCACGGAGCGGTTGAGCAGCACCTCCACGCGCGCGCGGGTGCCGCGGGGCGCGACGAGGTCTCCGGTGATCGCGTTCTGCGCCTCGGGCGGAAGCCCGCAATAGGCGGGATACTCGTAGCGGACGCGGAAGCCCGAAGCGCGCGGCAGGTCGCGAACCGAGATGCGATAGATGGGACTCACCTGATCCAGGGCGCGCACCTGGTACACCAGATCCTCGTTCAGATTCGGAATGACCGTCGCGTAGGCGCGCTCCCGTGGGCGCGGGCTCATGTCTTCGGTCGCGCGGTCCAGGTCCGACTCGCGCCAGGTCTTCTCCGCGGGGTCGCGCTCCTTCACGAGGAGCTTCGGCTTCCGATCGGTCCCGGTGACGTAGACGCGAAGGCGCACCGAGGCGCCCCCTTCCACTTCCTCGGATCCCGGATCCACGCGGATGCCGACGGGGGCGAGCGGAGCCTGCTCGGGATCCGCGATGCGCTTCACGCTGGTGACGGTGCGCGACCCGCCGAGAGCGGCGATCCCGGCCAGGGCCACGAGGACGATGCCGAGCCGCTCGATCGATTTCCTGCGGCCCTTCCAGACGCGGAGCCGCCCGAGGGGAAGCGACGCGGCCCGATCCGCGGCGTGGCGCACGGCGTGCTGCGTGAGCGCGTCGGAATAGCCGGTGGAAACGGCGTCGGCGGCGGCCCCCGGGGCGCGACCCAGCTCGAACGCGGTCAGGAGCCCGTCGTCCTCTTCGTGGATGAGATGGCTCGCCTCCAGCGCCGCCTCGGGAAGGCCCGCGCGGGATCGCGCGATGCGGACGAGCGCGAAGGTCAGCGCCAGGATCGCCCCGATCACGAGCGAAGCCCGGAGCGTCGCGTATTCGGAGCGATGGAGCGGCAGGAGCAGCGCCGAGAGGAGCGCGAGCCCGGCCAGGGTCAGGAGCCCGAACGTGGCCAGGACGCCCGCGCGCTCGACCGAGCGCCAGATCAGGGCGCGGCGGGCGCGGTGGAGCTCGCGGAGGAGCGCTTCGTAGGCGGGATTCATCGGGCCGCCTTCAATGCGTCACCGCGTACGTCGCGAGGTTGATGGCGAAGCGCATCGCCGCCTGTCTCTTCTCCGGTGGATCGTCGTAGATGCCCGCGTCCTCGGTGCCGTTCCCGATGTCGCAATCGAAGGTGTAGAGGATCAGCACCCGGCCCCCCTTCATGACCGCGAAGACCCGCGCCGGCCCTCCGTCGTGCTCGTGCACCTTGGGCGCCCCGGCGGGGAAGGAGTTCGGATAGCGGAAGATCGCGTGATCGAAGGGGAGCTCGGTCAGCGGCGCCTCGGGGTAGAGGCGCTTGACCATCTCACGAAACGACTTGTCGAGTCCGAAGTTGTCGTCCGCCCAGAGGAATCCGCCCGCGTCGAGATAGCTCCGCAGCGCGCGCGCTTCGTCCTCGCTCAGCTTCACGTTCCCGTGCCCGGTCATGAAGAGCATCGGGTAGTTCCAGAGCTCGGGATCGGTGGGGGTCACGACGGCTTCCTGTTCCTGGCTCACGCGGATCTCGCCACGATCTTTCAACGCGCGAAGCAGGTTCTTGAGCGAGGTTTCGTCCGAGTACCAATCCCCGCCGCCCGTGTACTTCAGCCGGGCGATCGTGAACCCCCCGTTCAGCTCGAGCTCGCGGGGCGCGGCTGTCGCCGGCTGTTCAGGCAAGGCGCATGCCACACAGGCGGCCAGCAGGGCCGTCGCGAGGAGATGGGATTGGTGGCTCGACGAGCAGGACGAGATCACTGGACTCCAGAAAGGGCTTACGTAGCACGATTATATCAGATGGCGGCCCCCCTCGCGCTTCCGAGGCGTCCAGTAGAGTGTACAGGCGGAATCGGCAGCGGTTCCGGCGACCGCGGTGGGTGACGGTGTGTTAAGCCGCCGGAGCGTCGAGCCTTGCGGGGCCGAGGAGCGTGTGGGTCAGAGAGCCTTCCAGATCCTCGAGCCGGAACCATACGGCGTGCAGCGTGCTCCCCATCCGTTGGCCCGGATTGACACAGATCGTCGAGCCGATCCGATCGGCGAATTTGCCTGAGACCGCCGGCGATTCGTGGATGTGTCCGTGCAGGGAGAGGAGCGGTTGGTTGGCTTCCAGGAATTTCCGGACCATGCGCGATCCGACATGGACATCCCCGTGGATCAGGTCGAGCGCCGTGCCGTGCGGGGGGCCGTGAAAGACGCAGACCAGGGGCCGGCGCTCGGGCGCGAGCGCCTTGGTGATCGATTCGAGGTCCTTGCCCAGCCACTCCTCCCACTCGCGTCCCCGAAAGTCGAAGGGATGCACCGAGCCGTCCACGCGGCTCCGGAAGCCGTCCAGGCGGACGGGCCCTTCGAGCCCTTCTTCCCAGCGCTCCCAGTCTTTCAGGGCGAACGGAGTCAGGCTCACCGAGCCGAGCCCGGCGATCCAGCTTCCGCCCAGCAGGGGCCGGATCTCGCAGTGAATGTGGTGGAACCGATCGACTCCGGAGCGCGTGAGCGAGGGGAGATTGGCGCTCCAGTCGTCGTTCCCCATGATGTAGAAGAGATCGGCCGAGTCGCTCTCCTCCCGGTACTCGCGCACCAGGGGGATCAGGAACTCGCGGAAGAAGGACGCCTGCTCGACGACGGTGGAGTGCGGGGCGAGGTCCCCCCCCAGGATCACCGCGCGGGCGCCGAGGGTTCGCGCCAGCGTGAAGGCCTCGACGTACAGCTCACGGCTCCCGTGGAGGTCCGCGGTGTAGAGGACATCGGCCAGCGCCGCGGATGCGTTCACGGAGCAACCCTCAATCTTCCACGCGGATTTCGGTGAGGAGCCACCGGCCGGCCCCAGGATGCGCGGTGAGCGTGACCCGGGCGGCCCGCGTTCCTTGCCGCCCTCCCCAATCCCCGGTCCAGAGGGCGATGGCCCGGCAGAGCCCTCGCTTCCGGTCGCAATCGAATCGCGTCATCCGGAAGGACCGCGTGTGCACGAGACGCAGCTGATCTCGCAGGAGAAAGGCGACCGCGACGCGCGTCGGGGCCGTGGTGACCGGAGTTCCTGGCTTGATCGCGATCCGGACCGACGTGGTGTCCACGAGCGAGGCGAGCCGGTCCGCGTCGGATCCGGCCCAGGCTTCCTCGACGGCGGCGAAGAGGCCGATGGGGCTCGTCGGAGGGGGCGCGGACGGCGGCTCGACGGGCGCGGGAGGCGGAGCCGTGGGCCCGGCGGCGATGCTCGAGGTTGCGAGGGCGGCCAGCAGTAAAAGTCTCGGAAGCGTCACGTACGGCTCCTGGTCGGAGCTACTTCTTGCCGCGGCCCTGACCCGCGCGCTCGAGCCAGAGCTGAACTTCCAGCGCGAGTCCGCTGGCGACGTAGACCGAGGAGTAGGTGCCGAACACCACGCCCACGAGCATCGCGAACGCGAAGTCGTGGATCACTTCCCCGCCCAGCGTGTAGAGAGCCACGACGGTCAGGAACACGGTGAAGGAGGTGATGATGGTCCGGCTCAGGGTCTCGTTGATGGCGATGTTCATCACCCGGGCCGGCGCCTCGCGGCGAAGCGTCTTGGAGCGCTCGCGGATCCGGTCGAAGACCACGATGGTGTCGTTGATGGAGTAGCCGGCGATGGTCAGGAGCGCGGCGACCACCGTGAGCGTGATCTCCTTGTTCGCGAGGCTCAGCGCGCCGAGCGTGATGAAGACGTCGTGGAAGAGCGCCACCACCGCGCCCAGCGAGTAGCGGAAGTCGTACCGGATCCCGACGTAGATCAGGATGAAGCCCAGCGCGAAGAAGATGGCCTTGATGGCGGCGCCGCGAAGCTCGTTCCCCACGCGCGGACCGACGGATTCCACCCGCAACACGTCGACGTGCTCCCCCACCTTCTGGGACGTGAGCGCCTGCGCGATGAGCGGGCCCGGGCTCGCCTTGCCCCCCCGCGGCTCGACGCGGATCAGGAACTGCCCGGGCCGGCTCAGCTCCTGGATCTCGGCGCCGCGATAGCCGGCCTGGTCGACGGCCCGGCGCACCTCGTCGGCGTGCACGGGAGGCGTGACCTGGATCTCGATCAGGGATCCGCCGGTGAAGTCGACCCCATAGCGCGGTCCGCCGTGCAGGACGAGCGAGACGATGGCGATCAGCACGCAAGCCCCGGAGAAGAAGAACGCCAGGTGGCGCCGCTTCATCCAGTCGACATTCACTCCGTGCAGGATCTGGAACATCGGCTCTCCTAGATGCTGATGGAGGTGAGCTTGCGGCGAACGGACCAGGCGTCGAAGATCATCTTCGAGATCCCGACGGCCGTGATCAGGTTGATGATGAGTCCGATCGAAAGCGTGATCGCGAAGCCGCGGATCGGCCCGGTGCCGAACCACATGAGCGCGAAGGAGCTCAGGAGGGTCGTCACGTGCGCGTCGATGATGGTCCGGTAGGCGCGCGCGTATCCGGTCTCGATGGCCGCGAGCACCGTGCGCTTGTTCCGGAGCTCCTCGCGGATGCGCTCGAAGATGAGCACGTTCGTGTCCACGGCCATCCCGATCGTGAGCACGATGCCGGCGATGCCCGGCAACGTGAGCGTGGCGTGGAATCCCGCCATGCACGCGAGCAGCCCGAGGATGTTGAGCACGAGCGCGACCACCGCCACCACGCCGGACATCCGGTAGTAGATGAGCATGAAGAGCACGACCAGGAGGGCACCGACCGCCCCGGCGTGGATACCCCGCTCGATCGAGTCCTGTCCGAGCGACGGGCCGATGGTGCGCTCCTCGATCACGTTGACCGGAGCGGGCAGCGCTCCCGACCGGAGCACGATGGACAGGTTCTGCGCCTCCTCTTCGGTGAAGGTCCCCGTGATGGATCCCTGCCCCCGCGGAATCTTCTCCTGGATGTTCGGCGCGGACTGGATCCTTCCATCCAGCACGATGGCCAGCCTGCGTCCCACGTTGGCGCCTGTGATGTCGCCGAAGAGGGCTCCGCCACGGCTGGTCAGGTTGAAGGAAACGCCGGGCGCGCCGGGACGGGTGGCGTCGAGATCGAGCCGCATCTGGGCGCTCGCGACCTCGGAGCCCTTCATCAGCGCCTCTTTCCCCACGACGTAGAGGCCGCGGGCCGTGCGGCCCTGGACATCCGTGTCGTGCGCGTCCCACGCGAACTGGGCGTCGGACAGGAACGTGGAGTCCGCGTTCAGGGACCGGATCATGTTGTCCACGATCGGAACGTTCTCGCTGAGGACGATCCCCTCCGAATGGGAGGAGGTGAGGAGCTTCGAGGTGAAGGGGTGCCGCACCGAATCGGGCGCGGCGCTGTCCGGGGCGGCGCCGCCGTGGAGCCGGCGCGCGAAATAGGCGTCCACGCGGTCATAGAGCGCCTTCGACTCCTCCTCGGTCTTCACGAGCTTGAATTCGAGGAGCGCGGTCTGGCCGATGAGCGCCTTGGCCCGCTCCTGGTCCAGGAGGCCCGGGAGCTGGATCAGGATCCGGTTTTCTCCCTGACGCTGGATGGAAGGCTCGGCGACCCCGAACTGGTCGATTCGGTTGTTGATGATCTGCCGCGCCTGCTCGACCGCGTTCTTGGCCTCGGCGGGACCCAGCTTGGAGGTGTCGACCTCGAGGAGGAGATACATGCCGCCCTGGAGATCCAGCCCCAGCTTGATCGCCTTCTCGCGGAGCTTGGCGTATTTCTCGAGCTTGAGCCGCTCGGTCTCGCTGGTCGCCTGGGACGGGCGGGCCTGGAGCACGGCCTGCCGCTCCTGGGGCGGCAGCGAATAGAACTGGAACGTGGGCCAGAGGGTCCAGAGCGAAGCCAGGACGAAGACGACCGTGAGGTAGAACTTCCACTGGTCGCTGCGCGTCATCACGCTGGTAACCGCTCCTTCACGTGCACCCGTTTTCGTTCGGGGAAGGGATGTTCAGCCTCGAAACGAGGCGATGCAGGCCGGGCAGCGTACCCAAGGCTCACGTAGAAGTCAATGCGGGAAAGGCCGATGCTGGCCGTAACACAGCCTTCACGCGATCGCCTTGGACCGGTAACACGACGGGCCGATCCTCCGCCCTGCCGCGGGCAAAAAACATCCAGGGGGTATCCGTCGTGGGACCAAAGCCGGATGGTATACTGGACGGGCTCGTCTCGGGGTCCGGCCCCAAGGAGGGCCGGCCGTCGAAGTCACGGGAACGATACCTCAAGGTGCCCAAAACGCCCCGCTCCACGATCCTGGTGGTCGACGACGAGGCCGAGATTCGCGACCTCGTGTCGTACAACCTTGCCCGGGAGGGATATCGCGTGCTCGAGGAGCCGGACGGCGAGGCGGGCCTGAACCGCATCTTCCAGTCCGCGCCCGATCTCCTGATCCTGGATCTCCTGCTGCCGAAGATGAGCGGCCTCGAAGTGCTCGGCGCCATCCGCGGCGAGCCGCGCACGAGAGCGCTGCCCGTGCTGGTGCTCACGGCGCGCAGCACGGAGATGGACAAGCTGGTCGGCTTCGAGCGCGGAGCGGACGACTACCTCACCAAGCCCTTCTCGCCGAAGGAGCTCGTCGCGCGCGTGCAGGCCATCCTGCGCCGCACGCGCGGCGAGGAGACCTCGGCGCCCGTCAAGGTGGGCCCGTTCCAGTTCGACAGCGAGCGTCACCGGGTCATGCTCCACAACCGCGAGCTCGACCTGACGCCGACGGAATATCGCCTCCTCGAGTACCTGCTCCAGAAGCCGGGGCGGGTCTTCTCGAGGGAGCAGCTCCTGGACAAGGTCTGGGGGCTGGGCTATTTCGGCGAGACACGGACCGTCGACGTCCACGTTCGTCGGCTTCGCGCCAAGCTGGGGCGCGACGCCGCGCTGATCCGCACGGTCACGGGCGTGGGTTACGCGGCGGAAACCTCCACGAAGTAGCTCGCCGTGACCGCGCTCACGGCCCCGCTTCACACCGCGGTCGCCATCCTCATCGGCCTCTTTGCCGCGGGGGTCGCTCTGGGCGTTTTCCTGATCCGGCGCCGGGTCGACGGCCGCCTGCGCGCGATGCGGCGATCCGCCGAATCGCTGGGCCAGGGGGATCTCGAGACCCGGATTCCCGTGGAGGGGCACGACGAGCTGGGGGCGCTCTCCCGCGCGCTCAATTCCATGGCGGAGCGTCTGGACGCGAAGCTTCGGGAGCTTCACGCCGAGCGCGACCTGAGCCAGGCGGTTATCGGCAACCTGAGCGAAGGGGTGGCGCTCCTGGCCCCTGATCTCACCATCTTGCAGACGAACGACCGATTCTGGCGGCTGGTCGGCGCCGAGCGCCCGCCGGGACAATCCGCGCCGCGCCTCGCGGCCGCGCGGCAGCCGGTGCTCGAGGAGATCGTCCGCGAGGCGATGCGCCACGGCGCGGCGGTTCGGCGCGAGGTCGCTCTCTATGTGGAGGAGCGCCGAGAGCACGAGGTGGCGGTCGCCCCCGCGCGCGAAGGCTCGGAGGCCGGCGACTGGCTCCTGACGATCCGGGACCTCGAGCCCGTGCGTGCCATGGCGAACCTGCGCCGGGAGTTCGTGGCCAACGTCTCGCACGAGCTCAAGACACCCCTCACCTCCATCCACGGGTACGCCGAGACCCTGCTCCAGGGCGGGCTGGACGACGAGGAGAATCGGACGCGGTTCGTGGAAACGATCCGGAACCAGGCCATGCGACTCGAGGAGCTCGTGGACGATCTGCTCGAGCTGGCCGACCTGGATCGGCCGGACGCGGCCTTGAACCGCAAGGCCGGAGATCTGGCCGAGGTGGTGCGCGACATGGCCGCGGGCTTCGAAGAGACCGCGGCGCGGCGGGGGCTCAAGCTCGACCTCGCGGTCCGGCCGGGGCTTCGCGCCTCGTTCGATCGAAAGCGGATCGAGGTGGCCCTCCGGAACCTGCTCGACAACGCGATCAAGTACACGGACACGGGTGTCGTGCGGATCTCGGCCGAGTCCAATCATGAGCGGATCCGCATCTCGGTCCAGGACACCGGGCGCGGGATCCCCGCGCAGCACCTGTCCCGCGTCTTCGAGCGGTTCTACCGGGCCGACCACGGTCGGGCGCGCAGCACCGGGGGAACGGGCCTGGGGCTCTCCATCGTGAAGCATGCCATCGAGCTGCACGGCGGTCGCGTCGGCGTGGAGAGCATGCCCGGGCGCGGCAGCACGTTCTGGTTCGAGATCCCGTCCGACGCCGATTTGTAACAGAGTTGTAACATCACCGTCGCCTGCCGCTCCAGGCTCGGGCCATACTGTCTTCAGCATGGGAGCTTCTACCAAGACCCTGGACGAGGAGCCCAGGCGGCCGGGTCGCGCCGTCGCTCCCGGGGTGGAGGTCGCGAGACATTCCACTCGGGACGCGGAGCCGCGCCCGAATTCCAAGCCGGCGATCGACGCGAGCGAGGTCTCGCTCTGGTACGGGACCCATCAAGTCTTGAAGTCGATCAGCATCAAGATTCCGGAGCTCCGGATCATGGCCATCATCGGCCCATCGGGCTGCGGGAAGTCCACGCTTCTCCGCTGCTTCAACCGCATGAACGACCTTTTTCCGCCGGTGCGGTACGAGGGCTCGATCCACTTCGACGGCACGGACGTGCTGCGGGGCGGGATCGACCTCGTGGAGCTCCGCCGCCGCGTCGGGATGGTCTTCCAGCGCGCGAATCCCTTCCCGATGTCGATCTTCCAGAACGTGGCCTACGGGCCCAGGCTGCTCGGAGTCCGCTCCAAGCGCCATCTGGAGTCGGCGGTCGAGGAGGCGCTGAAGCAGGCCGCGCTCTGGAACGAGGTCAAGGACCGGCTCAACAAGGCGGCGCTGGGGCTGTCCGGGGGGCAGCAGCAGCGCCTCTGCATCGCCCGCGCCCTCGCCGTGCGCCCCGAGGTGCTGCTGCTCGACGAGCCGGCTTCCGCGCTGGATCCGACGGCGACGGCCAAGATCGAGGAGCTGATCCTCGAGATCCGGGAGAAGATCTCGGTCGTCATCGTGACGCACAACATGCAGCAGGCCGCGCGCATCTCCGATCGGACCACGTTCCTCATGGAAGGGAAGCTGGTGGAGGAGGGGCCCACACGGGACCTCTTCACCCATCCCCGCGAGCGGCTGACCGAGGACTACATCACGGGCCGTTTCGGGTAGAATGCCTTACATGGAACGTCACTTTCATCACGAGCTCGAAGCGCTGCGCGACCGGCTGAGCGAGATGGCCGGGAGGGCGGAGACCGCGCTCGTCAAGTCGATGGAGGCGCTCAAGACCCGGAATCCCAAGCTCGCCGAGGAGGTCCGGGCGGAGGACATCGCCATCGACCGGATCGAGCTCGAGATCGAGAGCCGGTCCCTGGACTTCCTCGGGCTGCAGCAGCCGGTGGCGCGGGACCTCCGATTCCTGGTCGCGGCGATCCGCATCTCGAACGACCTCGAGCGGATCGGCGATCACGCGGTGAACATCGCGCAGAGCGCGGTCCGTATGGCCGCGCTCCCGACCTCGAAGCCTCTCGAGGATATTCCCGTCATGGCGGACCGCACCATCACGATGCTCCGGGACGCGGTCTCCGCCTGGCTGAACGGCGACGCCGCCACCGCCCGCCGGATCTGCGAGCGGGACGTGGAGATCGACGGCCTGAAGGCGAAGATCTTCGCGAAGCTGTCGGGCGGAATGATCCAGACTCCGGAATCGGTGCCGCGCGGACTCGAACTCCTGCTCGTCTCGCGGAATCTGGAGCGGGTCGCCGATCTCGCGACCAACATCGCCGAGGAGGCGATCTTCGTCGCGGAGGCGCGGGTCATCAAACACCACGCCGAGGACGGCACGGTGACTCCTCCTCCTACTACCTCGGAATCACCCTCTTCACGGTAAGCCGCAGCACCGCCGAGATCACCGTCACGATCATCACGAGGACCAGGGCCCCGGTCCACGCCTGGCGATTCCAGTCGTCGTACGGCGCCCTCGCGTAGTCGAAGACCGTCACCGGCAGGGACGCGATCGGCTTGTCGAGGCCGGTGGACCAGAAGCGGTTTCCCAGCGCGGTGAAGAGGAGCGGGGCCGTCTCGCCCGCCGCGCGGGCGATGGCGAGCATGCTGGCCGTGACGATCCCCGCGCGCGCCGCGGGAATCACGACCTGCTGCGTGACCTTCCAGCGCGGGGCCCCGAGCGCGAGCGCCGCTTCCCGGTAGGACTGGGGCACGAGGCGCACCACCTCTTCCGTGGAGCGGATGATCGTGGGGAGCATCAGGATCCCGAGCGCGACCCCGCCGGCCAGGGCCGAGAATCCGCCCATGGGAATGACGACCAGCCCGTAGGCGGCCACGCCCACGACGATCGACGGCACGCCGCCCAAGAGGTCCGCCGTGTATCGAACGGTGGCGGAGAATCGCCCCCGGCCGAACTCGGAGAGATACACGCCGGCCCCGACCCCGACCGGCACCGCGAAGAGCGCGCCGAGGCCGACGAGGATCAGGGTGCCCACGATCGCGTTGGCCATGCCGCCCCCCAGCTCGCCCACCGGCTTCGGCATGTTCACGAAGAAGGAGAGGGAAAGCGCGGGCAAGCCCTTCGCGATCAGGTGCCACACGATGAGCGCGAGCGGGAGGATGACGAGGGCGCCCGCCGCGTAGCAGGCCCCGATCACGATCCGGCTCCAGATCGCGCGCCGGCTGATATGGCCCGCGGTCTTGGCCAGCGCCCTCTCGGATACGGCGACTGGGGCGCTCATGCCAGGGCGGACGCGCGCCGCCCCCCGGTGGCCCAGAGGACCAGGAGACGCGCCAGCGCGTTCACCACGATCGTGATCGCGAAGAGCACGAGCGCGATCTCGATCAGGGCGGAGATGTAGGTCGGGCTCGTGGCCTCGGTGAACTCGTTGGCGATGATGCTCGCCATCGTGGCGCCGGGATCGAGGATCGAGGCCGAGATCCGGTTGGTGTTCCCGATGACCATCGTGACCGCCATGGTCTCGCCGAGCGCGCGTCCCAGCGCCAGGATCACCGAGCCCAGGATGCCCGGCCGCGCGGCGCCCAGGGCGACGCCGATCGCCTCCGCGGGCGTGGCCCCCAGCGCGAGGGCCGCCTCGCGCAGGGATCGCGGCGTGGCGAGCAGGACCTCGCGCGAGATCGAGACGATGGTGGGCACCACCATGATCGCGAGCACGATGCCCGCGTTCAGCATCCCGATCCCGAAGGGATAGCCTCGGAAGAGGGGCAGGAATCCGAAGTTCGCGATCAGCCACGGCTCGATGGTGTGACGGAGCCACGGCGCCAGCACGAAGAACCCCCAGATGCCGTAGACGATGCTCGGGATGGCGGCGAGGAGCTCGATGACGAACGAAACCACGGCGCCCACCCGACGCTGGGCGATCTCCGCGAGATAGACCGCGGTGCCGATGCCCAGCGGGACCGCCAGGAGGAGCGCGAGCGTCGAGGAGACGAGCGTTCCATAGATGTACGGGAGCGCCCCGAACTTCTCGGCCACGGGATCCCAGACGGTACCGCCCAGGAACCCGAGGCCGAACTTCTGAAGGGAAAGGGCTGCCCCCCGCGTCGTCTCGAAGACGATCAGGGCGACGACGAAGAAGACCAGGGTGGCCGCGCCGCCCAAGGCGCCGCGGTACACCCCGTCGGCTGTGATGCGCGCGGCTTTCACCGGTTCGCGAGCAGCGGCTTCCCGGAGATCGTGAGCCTGCGAAGCGAGGCTTCGTTCACCTTCACGACCGGCTCGGGCAGCGGCGCGTATTCGAGCGAGGTCGCCACCGACTGGCCGTCGTGGATCGCCCACTGGATGAAGTCGGCGAGCGCCCGCGCCTTGGCCGCGTCCTTCTGATCCTGATAGACCAGGAGGAAGGTGAGGCCGCAGATCGGATACGCGTCCGGTGCCGGCGAGTTCACGATCGGATAGCGGACGTCCTTGGCCAGCTGGGGCGCGGCCCCCTCGGCGGCCGCAGTCGTCGAGGCGAGGCTCGGCTCGATGAACTTGCCGCTCCGATTCCGGACGCTGGCCACGGGAAGCTTGTTCTGCTTGGCGTACGCCAGCTCGATGTAGCCGATCGCCCCCTGGGTCTGGCGGACGAGGCCCGAGACGCCCTCATTGCCCTTGCCGCCGATGCCGGCGGGCCAGCTCACCGAGGTGTTGGCGCCGACCATCTCCTTCCAGGATCCGTCCACGGCGGAGCAGTACGTGGTGAAGATGTTGGTCGTCCCGCTCCCGTCGGAGCGATGCACCGGCAGGATCGGGGCGGCTGGGAGCGCCGCGCCCGGATTCACCGCCGCGATTCGCTTGTCGTTCCAGGTCGTGATCTTGCCCATGTAGATGCCGGTGATGAGCTGCGGCGTGAGCTGCAGGGGCTGCCGGAGCGAGGGAAGATTGTACGCGAGAGCCACCGCTCCCCCCACCGTCGGGAAGTGAATGATCCGGCGCGGCATCTCCTTCAAGCGCGCGTCGGAGAGCGCCGCGTCGCTGGCGCCGAAGTCCACGGTCCCCGCCTTGATCTGCTGGATCCCGGCGCCGCTCCCGATGGACTGGTAGTTGATCTCGATGCCGGTCTTGTCCCGATACATGTCGAACCACTTGGAGTAGATCGGATTGGGGAACGTGGCCCCCGCTCCGGTGAGCGCGGTCGCCGCCATGGCCGCCGCCGGCGCGAGCGCCGCGAGGATCACCAGACAGAGCGTTCTGAGCGTGCGATTCAAGGAATCCTCCTTCGTCAGGGTTTGCTGAATCGGTAATAGAACGTGATTCGCGCCTGGGCGTCGTGGTGCGCGGGCGCGACGGCGGTGCCCTTGGCGCGGTATTGGGTCATCTCGACGTTCGGCATCACATGCACGTCCTTGTAGGGCTGCCAGTCGAAGCCCGCCATGATCAGGTCCGAGTCGATGCGGTTGGTGGCGCGCTTGTTGGGCATCCAGCGGTCGTACCGCATGAAGGTCGCGAGGGCCGGAGTCCATGTCGCGCGGCCGAAGACCGAGAAGCCGCGCGCCTCCGTGTTCGGCGCGACGCGCGAATGCGCGACCTGATCCACGATCTCCCCGCCGATCGCGCCCTTCTTGAGCTCGTATCCGGTGAAGAGCTTGTAGGTCGCCTTGTCGGCCCCGTTCACGCCCCACTCGTAGTCCGCGTAGGGCTCGAGCTTGAGATCGCGAATCGGGGCCAGAGGTACGGCCAGGTAGACCCTCTTGTAGCGATTGGTCTCCGGTTTCTGCCCGGTCCCGTCTCCGACCATCGCGGAGTACCCGATCTTGTGCCCCCCGTCCACGAAGCCCTTGAGCTCCACCCCGAGATCGGATGAAGACGCGAGGCCGCGGAAGTCCACGATCGTCTTCTCGATGGAGCGGTACTGCCAGAATTCCTCCGAGTTCTCGAAGGTCGGGGTCGTGAGCTCTCCGAAGAAGAAGTTGCCGCGCGGGACCAGATTCTTCACCTGCAAGTACGCGTTCTTTACGAACACGCCGAGCTTGCCGCCCGAGGTCAGCTCCTTGCCATCCATCTCGAGACGGAACCGGGTCGAATACTTGACGGAGAGGTCGTTGTCGAGCTGAAAGTAGACGCGCCGGATCTGCACGCCGTTCAGATCCTTCCCGATGTTGGGCGAGCCGTCGATGTTGACCTTGCCCGCGTCGGTCGAGCCGGCGTACACGTGCACCGGGTCCCCGGTCAGGTTGTAATACGCGTCACCGAACATGTATCCGCTGATTCGCCCTCGTGGATAATCGGGCTCGGTCTGCGCGACCGGAACGGGGGGCGGCGTGAGGACCGGAGGCGGCTCCGTGGCCACGCCCTCCGAGTCCGCCGCGGCTGTCGCAGCCGCCTGCTCCGCCCGTGCCGTCCAGGGAATCACGAACGCCGTCACCGCCAATGCCGCCACGATCGCTGCGCGCACTCTCATTCCTTCTCCTCTCCTCAACTGGTGGTCGATGCGCCCTTGCGCATCACGCGAGAGAACCTCTGCCTCTGGAGAGGACGCTACGTGGGGCTTGTAACGCGTGTGTTACGGATCGCTGACTTCGGCGTAACACGGTCCTGTGCTCGGAGTTCGAGCGCGTGCCGGCGTAAATGACGTCAGTCCTTGAAGATAAGGACCTTGTACTGACCGTGGCGCTCGACCACCGAGGGTGCCAATGGGAGGCCCACCATCGTCCCGTCGCGCGGATCGCGTATCAGAATCCTTACGTCGCGGAGGAGCGTGAAATTACGGAAGGGCTCCTCGTGACCGTAGTCGGCGCGCAGGAACGTGAGATGCCGTCCGCCGTACGTTCCGATCGTGCGGCTGGCGCCCGCGATGGATTGCGCGGTGCCCATGCCCCATACCTCGCTCAGCGGGATGTGCGTGATGGGGCGGCTCTGAGGAAGCTCGGGCCAGATGATGGTCCCGAACTCTTCCCGGGTGACGCGGAGAGCGTGGAGCCCCCGTTCGTCACGTTTCCCGATCCGGGCGACGATCTCGCGCCCGAGAGCCTCGAGGGAAGACGCGCCGCCCGACAGCTCCAGGTCCACGAGCGGCGCATCCCGACGCCCGCGGAGCACGGAGAGAGATTCCGGGTCCGCGGGAGGGTAGTAACCCGGCGCCGATTCGAGCGGCGACCGGGGCAGGCTGTGCCGCGCCTGAACGCCCGTTGCTTCCAACCCGTTGCTGCTCCCATGGGCTCCATCGTCCAGTTCATTCGTCTTGGGCGCGAGGGGTTGGGTTTGCGGTGCGACGAGCGCGGCAGATCCAGGCTCCTGTTCCCGGGCTTCCAGGCGAGGCATGTGGTCGATTCCCCACGCCGCCAGGACGCCCGCGGCAAGGAGGCCCGTCAGGAGGAAGAGACGCTTCCGAGGCTCGGTCATGGCTTCCACAGCATCCCGAGGGACACGCTCCGCCCCGGACGCTCGGTCCGCGTGACCTTGTCGAGCTGGATGAACCTGGCTTCCGAGTTCAGGAGGTTTTCCGCCGCGAGCTTGACCTGAAACGAGGCGCCCAGCTTGCGTCCCGTCGTGAAGTCGAGGCTCTTCCTCGGGTGCTCGTAGATGTCGGGGAGGCTGCTCGGGTACTGCCCCGCGCCCACCTGGGCGAGCCTCTCGCCGAAGGCGCTCAGGAGGAGCGAGGCGTCGTAGACGCCGTCTCCGTAATACAGCCCCGCGTTGAGCGCGTACGTGGACTGGCCGCCGAGGGGCCCCTCGCGGAAGACCGGATTGCCCGCGGCGTCCGTGGTGATCTGCACCCGGACGGTGCTGTGCACGCGCGAATAGTTCACGTTGAACGCCCAGCGGTCGAGGGCCTGGGGGGCCTTCCGAAACGGCAGGAGGTGCCCGAGGCCGTTCCAGAGAGTCGACAGGCCGAGGCGTGTCTCGACCTCGCCCCCGGTCAGTCGACCGTTCTCGCCGTTCTTTGGCGACAGCTGGTACCCGCCGCTCGTGCCCTGCACGAATTGCTCGATGGGGCGCTTGATGAACTTGTGGAAGCCGCTCAGCGCGAGGAGCTCGCGCGTCCCGGGGAAGAACTCCCAGCGAAAATCGTAGTTCCGCACCGGCGTCGACTTGACGTTCGGGTTCCCCGTCTCGGTGAATCCCGTCACGTAGTCGTACATGCCGAAGGGGCTCATCTCCCGCAGCTCGGGCCTCGAGATCGTCTCGCTTCCGCTCGCCCGCACGTTCATGCGCTCGGTCACGGCGTAGGAGAGATTCAGGGCAGGGAGCAGCGCCACGTTGTCGAGCTTCACGTCCGTCTCCTGGACGTTCGTGACGAAGGGGCTCCTGGCCTCGACCGTCTGATTCGAGCGCTCCACGCGGGCCCCGGCGACCACGCGGCCCTTCCCGATCACCGGGAGGTCGAGCATGGAGTACACGCTCCGGATCTCCTGGCGGGCCTGGTAGCTGTCGTTCTCGCGCGTCAGCTCCTGCAGCGTGAAGTAGCCCGGCTTGATGTTCTCCGCCGTGAGCAGCTCCTCGGGCGGCAGCGTCTTGTCGAGGTCCTGGGCCCCTTGTGGTCCCAGCCCGAACCCGAATCTCCGGAATCCCGAAGCCCGGTTCCGAAGCCTCCACGCGACGCCCGACCTCCATTTGGACTCCTGCTTGCTCCAGGCGTGGAACGGGAGGGTCAGGCTGCTCCGGAAAGAACGGTCGTATTCCGTCATGTCCCCGAAGATCCGGGTGAATCCGAACTGGTTTCGCTCGGAAAGGGCGTAGACCCCGTTCCCGTTCAGCTCGTAGGTGCTCTCCCGCCGATCCGGCTCGTCCCGTTTCGCCACGGAGTAGCCGAAGCTCCAATCCCCGAGAAGGTTCCCGAGGGAGGGGAACGTGTGCTCCGCGCTCAGAACGTTGGAAAGGAGCCCGCGCTGGACGTATCCCAGACGCGTGACCCGGAACCCGGCGCTTCCGTAGTTGATGTTCGGCCCCTGCTGCACTCGCGCCTCATCGTCGGCGCTCCGCGTGTACAGAGTACGCAGGTGCACGGTATGGCCGCGCCCGAGACGGAGGCTCAGATTCCCCAGCGCTCCGCCGAGGACCGAAGCCTCGGACTGCTCCACCTTGTATTCGTAGAGGGGGGTCAGCGAGGTTCGCGTGCCGGTGTAGGAGTTCTGGATCGTGGACTGGTTGGCAAAGCTGTTGCTGAGCGAGACCGAGGCGAGGAGCCCGCCCTCGCGTCCGAGCACCTTGATCGGACGCGAGTAGCTCGCCGCGTAGGAATAGTTCGGGCGCGTGTGCTTGGATCGGGGCGACCAGACGTCGTCGAAGGAGCGTCCGAGTTCCTGGATCTGATCCGCGCTGAGCCCATCGTTGCTGAACGCGGATTTCTGCACGATCCGCCGGTCGCCCGCGAGCCGCGTGAGCAGGCCCGGAATCCCCCGGGTGCCGTCGTCGAATCCGAGAAAGTCGAGCTTCCCGCCCGGATACGTCATGAAGCCGCGCTTCAGACCGTTTCCCGTCACGCCCAGGGTCGCGGACTGCGTGAAGCTCCGGGCGTCGGAGAAGTCCTTGGTGTTGAGCTGGACGACCCCGCCCCCGAACTCCGCCTCCTGATCGGGGGTGTAGCTCTTCTGGATCACCACGTTGTCCAGCGCCCCGGAAGGGAAGATGTCGAGCGGCACGACGCGCTTGTTGGGCTCGGGCGTGCCGATGGTGCTCCCGTTCACCTGCGTCGAGCTGTAGCGCTCTCCAAGACCCCGCACGAAGACGTACTTGCCCTCGACGACGGAGAGCCCCGTCACGCGCTGGAGCGCCTCGGCCGCGTTCGAGTCGGTGGACTTGGAGATCTGCTCGGAGGTGATCGCGTCGCTGACGTACGACGCCTTCTTCTGCTTGCTCAGGGCCGCGGCCTCGGTTCCGCGCGATTCGGTCCCCTTGATCTCCACGCCCTGGATCTGGAGCGGCTTCGGAGTCAGGGTCGCGAGCAGCTCCTTCGTCGCGCCCGCGGTCAGGACCACGTCGTCCACGACGCTGGTCGTGTACGTCTGATACGAGATGATGATCCGGTAGGTTCCCGGCGCGACTTCGAACCGGTACGTGCCCGCGGCGGTGGTGAGCGCGCCGGCCACCAAGTTCCAGGCGGAATCGGCCGGGACCAGCCGGTAGATCCCGACCCGCGCGTTCGGGAGCGGTTGGTGATCCTCCTGGTCCAGAACCCGGCCGGTGACCACAGCCTTGTCGGCGGATGAGGAGGCCGGGGAGGCCGCCGCCGCGGCCGCCCCCGGACTCACCTCTCCCTGGACCGCCTGTCCGAATACCACTGACGGCGCCAGCGTGAGGCTGAGTGCGATGCAGACGACCGCGGCGGCGGTGCGCATCGCCTTAGTGAACGAGGACGAGTTTGCGGTTCACGGTCTGTCCGTCCTCGGTGGTCAGTCTGAAGAAGTAGGTTCCCGCGTTCAGGTTCTTCGACGGCTCCCATCGGATAAAGTGCATGCCTCCATTCATGGGTCCACGGGCGAGCTCCTGGACGAGCCGGCCGCTCACGTCGAAGATCTGCGCCCGCACGTCACGCCGATCGCCGGGGAGCGCGAGCTGGATGCTGGTGCTCCGCGACATCGGATTGGGGCTCAGCGACACCGAGAGCGTGCTGGGCCGGCTCTGCTGATCGTCCACCGCGGTGATGGTGGGCGTATGGAACACCGCCGGCGGGGTCCCGGGACAGTTGGCAAACGTCTCGTTGTCGCTGAGCTGCAGCCCGGGACCCCGGAATCCGTAGACGATCGTGTTCAGGACCATGCCCGCGGTGCCACGGCGAAAATGGATTCCGATGTTGGTCGAGCCGAGACCCCCCGTCGGCGGGTTCGTGCCGATCAGGGTGAGATTGCTGACGACCGGATTGGAATAGGGAACCGCGGCGAAGTTGAACTCGCTGTTGTCGGCCTCGATTCCCTTGTCGCCGCGACCCGGGAACTGGAGGCACACGCCGAACTGGATGAACCCGCGATACCCCAGCTGCCAGTCGAAGTTGTCGTCGTTCCCTCCGACGGCCACCGCGTGCTTGAGGCGCGCGGTCCCGCCGAACCATTCGAAGGCATCGTCCGTGCCGAAGAACGCTTCGAGATACTCGAACTGCGAAGCACGTCCCACCGCGTTGAAGGTCCAGGAGTTGAGCTCGTTGTCGGGCGAGATCTCCTTGCCGGCGTACTCGACGCGCATGTACTTGCACTGGCCGCTGTTGTCGTCATCGTCGAAGCCGCCCGTGGTCAGCCCTCCGAAGAATCCGGCGGCGCCCTCGCTCACGCAGGAGTCCGGCGTCCCGGTGTGGAAGTTGGCGCAGTTCGCGTCCGCCTGGCCGTGGATCACGATGCCGCCGTTGTCGCCGGGCGCCATCGATCCGGGGACCTGGTCGCTCGTGATCACGATGGGCTGGGCCTTGGTTCCCACCGCCTGGATGTGGGCGCCGCGCTCGATGACGAGGTAGCCCACCGTCGCCTTCTCGCCGAAGAGATATGTGCCGGGCTGGATCGTGACGGTCGTGCCCTTGGCGAAACCTACCCGGCCGCGCAGGAGATAGTTGTTCGTGTTGACCAGATTCATCGAGGTGAAGATTTCTCCCTCGAGGATCACGACCGGCTTCGAGTAGTTGATGTCGGTGCGGCCCGCGCCGGTCACGTTGTAGTAGGTCCACCCCGTCGTCCAATCCGAGCTGGGATCGGCGAGGCGATACGGAACCGCCCCCACGTAGTCCGTCTGGTCGAACCAGGGATCCGGAACCGTCATGACTTCGGCATCGCCCGCGTACTTGGACAGCGCCGGGCTCGTCTGCTGGACGTCCCAGCGGGGGGACGAGGTATTGAAGGGGTCGACCAGCTTCGGATCCATGCTCGAGTGGTTGTGCGTGAAGTAGGTCGTCCCCAAATCGGTCGTGGAGTACGTGAACACGGTGCTCAGGGTGCAGGCTCCCGCGCCCGTGGCGTATGGAAGGGGCGTGCCCGCGACCTGTGCGTTTCCGAAGAGAATGTTCCCATCGAAGACGAGCCGCTCCGGCCGTGTATTGGCCAGGACGGACCGTGGTGCGGCGGCGGGAAGCAGGAGCGCCAGGAAGAGCGCGGCCCGGAGGATTCGGTGCATCGACGGGTTCTCCTTTCGCATCGCGGTGACGTTTCGGCTCAGGTGGCTCACGCGTTCGCTCCTTGCCACTACTTCAAGATGGTCACGCGGCCGGTCACGCTGCCTTCGACCGTGCGGACGTTGTAGAAATAGACCCCCGAGGAGAGCTTCTCGCCGCGCTCGCCGCGGCCGTCGATCGTGAGATCGTGATAGCCCGCCGAGACGTAGGACTCCGGCAGGAGCGTCCGGACCAGCCGGCCGCTCAGGTCGTACAGTGCGACCCGTGCCGAGCCCGCCTTCGCCATGGAGAAGGTGAGCGTCGCTTTCGGGTTGAGCGGATTCGGCGAGACCGACGCCTCGACCGCGCTGCCTTGGCCGGTGCTCTGGACGTCGATCTCGAGCGAGCCCTGGATCTTGCCCCCGGTCGTGAGCTGGGCTTCCAGCACGACCGTCACGTGGGACTTGCCGTTCGGGAGCCCCGCGAAGAGCGTGCGGAGATCGGTCTTCGAGAAGCAGGCGGAGAGGTCGACGATTCCATTTCCGTCCTTGTCCAGCGTCAACGTCGTCTTGGTGTCGGACGTCGAGATCTGGGCGCCGCCGTATTTCATCACGAGGGTGTTCAGCCTCAGGTCCGGGAGCGCGAAGTTCCCGGAGATCGGCTCGATCTGCGCGCACCAGGTGGGCTTCCCGGAGCCGAGCTTGATCGTGCCGTTGCCGGTCGTGAAGATGCGCGCGTCGAGGACGGGTGTGATCGTCGCGGTCGTGGACGCTGTCGCCGACTGGGGAGGCGAACCTGCGTCCGTCACGGTCAGGGCGACGGTGTACGTCCCGCCCGAGGCGTAGGTGTGGCTGGGGGACGCGCCGGTGCCGGTCATGCCGTCGCCGAAGGTCCAGGCGTACGTGAGCGCGTCCCCATCGGGATCGGAAGAGCCGGAGCCATCGAAGTTCACGGGGACGTTCGTCAGACCCGAGTAGGGACCGCCCGGGCTGGAGACCGGAGCGCGATTGACGTTCGAAACCGAGATGGCGGTCGCGGCCGTCGCGACACCGCCGTGCCCGTCGTTACCAGCGACGGTGACGGTATAGGTGCCGGCCTGGCCGAAACCCGGAGTCCAATCGAACGTCCCCGTGTTGTTGCCGTGATCTATGAAACCCGCGCCGACCGGGAGCGAGCTGGCGGTCAGTACGACGTGGTCGCCGTCCGGGTCGGTTGCCGATACCAGGTAGTTGAGGTCGACGCCCTCGTCGACGGTCGCCGTGGGTGGTGCGGTCAGCGCGGGAAGCCGGTTGGTGTTGCGGACATTGATGACGAGCACCTTGGCGACGCTGATTTGCTCGCCCAGGCTCCCGAACGAAGTCGCCTCGAGATCGAGGTGATAGATGGCTTCCTGATTGAACCCGGGCGTCCAGTCGAACGTGCCGCTCGTGAACGACGCGTTCGTCGTGAACGTGGCGCCCGGAGGAAGCGCTGTGTTCTGGGTCCCCTTGCACGTCAGGCTGGTCATCGGATCGCCGTCTGGATCGGACGCCGTGCAGGTCACGCTGAAGTGCTGCCCCTCGTTGATCGTGTAGGTAAGGGGCGTCAGGCTCACCACGGGGCGGTGATCCGGAGGTCCGACCTTGACGATCGTCGCCGCCGAGGAGCTGAGCGACGGCGAGCCGGATGTGGCCGTGAACGTCATCGGGTAGTAACCCGCCTGGCCAGAGGCGGGCGTCCACTCGAAATGGCCGGCCGTGTTGAAGGCGCTCAACGTGAAGGTTGCGCCCGCGGGGAGCGCAGACGAGGTGAACGACGTGATCGGGTCGCCTTCCGCGTCCGAGACGCCGACGCCGAAGTCGCTGGCGATCGTCTCGGCAAAGAACGCCGTGTCCGGTGCGCTGACGGTTGGAGCCGTATCGGTCCGGGTAATCGTGAGCGACGTGGTCGCGGAGCCGTTTCCTCCTGCACCGTCAGTGACCGCCCAGGAGATCGAGTACGGGCTGCCGGCAGCCTCGGAGAAGGCAGGCGTTCCGCTCAGCGTCGCGGTTGCCGGCGAAGGACCGGGAGAGGAGGCGAAGCTCAAGCTCGCGGGCGCGCCGGACGCGGTGATCGTGAGCACGTCGGAGGCGTCCGCGTCCGTCGCGGTCGCGGTGATCGTGGCAAGGCTCCCGGCCGGCGCGGTGACCGACGCCGGGGCGGAGAGCGAGGGAGCGTGATTCAGGCTCGGGGGCGCGTCCGCGCCGTCGCTGTCGAACCAATCCCCGCCCACCGTTCCGGGCGAAGCGAGCACGTAGGTGTGGGGGAAGGCCCCGCCGTCGCAGTCCGTCCCGAAGCCCGTCCCGAAGCCGAACGGATCCAGCGGGGTCGAGGTCCCGAAGAAGACGTGCGGCGCCCCGGACCCGACCGTGACCTGGATCGTCCCGAGCTTCACGAGGCCTGGCGGGGTCACGGTGCCGACCGGGCGGCTCCGGCTGAATTCCGTGTCGTGCGCGTCCGCGAGATCCGTGCCGTCGAGGGTGTACGCGGGATCGGCGGGCGTGAACGTCCCCCAGGAGACCGTTCCGCCCGCGGACTGGAGCACGATCGTGTAGCTGAAGAGGTCCAGCGGCGCCGCGGACGGGGGAGCGCCGTTGTGCGAGTTGCACGATTGCAGGGAACCATCTCGATCGTGGTTGGTGTTCAGCCACAGGTCGAGCGAGGTGGTGCCCGCGTTGAGCTGGTCCGCCGAGCTGTGGACCCCATCGCCGTTCGTGTCGATGTAGATGTATTGCGCCTGCCCGATGGCTGCGAAGCCGAGGAGCGAGGTCAGGAACAGGGATGCGAGGAGTAGCCTTCCGAGCATGGTGTGCACCTCCGTTGCGCCGGGCGATGGTGCGGTGGGAACTCTGCGGTCCTTCATGACAGGCGGAATTCTATCGAGCGGATGTGACGCGGATGTCTCGTCCGACTGAATTAGACGTTACGGGGCGTGACACGCGTAAATGAATGCGACGCGTGGCGTACGATGCAGGCGGGACTAGGAGCGGATCGCTTCGATCATCTCCCGCACGGCGGACTTCATTCCCACGATCACGGCTCGCGACACGATGGAGTGCCCGATGCTCAGCTCTCCGAAGCGGTACGCCTGGAGCAGGCGGCCGACGTTCGCGGTGTTGAGCCCGTGTCCCGCGTGCGGCTTGATCCCCATCCGCTCGAGGGTCGTGGCGGCCGTCTGGATGCGACGAAGCTCGCCGTCGTTCGCCGGACCTCCCCAGGAGTTCGCGTAGGCGCCGGTGTGGATCTCCACGATCGTGGCGCCGGTCGAACCGGCGGCCTCGATGATGGCGGGATCGGGGTCGAGGAAGAGGCTGACCGTGATTCCCGCCGCGGCCAGCGATGCGCACGCATCCTTCACTTCGCCCGCGTACCGCTTGAGATCCAGCCCGCCCTCGGTGGTCAGCTCCTGCCTGCGCTCGGGGACGAACGTCGCCCGCTCCGGCTTCACCTCGCGCGCGATGCGCAGCATCTCCGGCGTGATCGCCATCTCGAGATTCAGGACGCCGCGCCGGAGCGCGCGGATCCGGGCCAGGTCCTCATCCTGGATGTGGCGACGGTCCTCGCGCAGATGGATCGTGATGCCCGAAGCGCCGCCGTCCAGCGCTTCGACCGCCGCCTGCGCCGGATCGGGCTCGAGCCCGCCGCGCGCCTGGCGCAGCGTCGCGACGTGATCGACGTTCACGCTCAGCTCGGTCACAGCGTCACGCGCGAGATCGGCACCAGCTCCACGCCCTGAGCCTTGATCTTCGGAAGCTCGGATTCCAGGATGTCGAGGACGAGCGCGCTCGGCCGGACCATCACGATCACGGAGCCCTTCTGGATCGCCGCCGTCGTGATCTCCTTCACCCGCGCGCGCACCGAAGCCGCCGTTCCCTTGTCGTCGTCGAGCGAGCCTCCGACCAGGAGCGTCCGGGCGCCGGTCTCCTCTCCGATCTCCTCGACCATGCTCGGGCCGGAAGCGTGCGCGTCGATGAAGGGAAGGTCCCGTCGCTTCAGGTCCTCGAGCACCGCGCGCATCACGTCGGGATCGTTGAGTGCCGCGCTGCCGAGGCGGCTCACGACGCCCTGGACCGGGCCCACCGCCGAGAGGCAGCGGCTGATCCGATCCTCGATCTCGATCCGCGAGAGGTCGAGGAGGATCGCGTCCTTCCCGGGATCCACGCGGGGGTAGCCCTTCGGCTCCATCGGGAGGTGGAGCAGCACCTCGTGGTGCTCCTGGCGCACTTCCTTCCCGATGCGGGCGGCCTCCCCCTTGTCCGGGCGGAGCGCGACCGAGAAGAGAAGCGGGCTCTTCATGAAGGCCCGGTAGAGCTTGATCGGGCTCCGGTCGAGGTCGGTGACGATGAAGGCGATCTGGGCGCCGGGGTCCGCCACCTGCTCGCTGGGCTCCACGGTGATGGCGTGGGTGACCTGGTTCCCGAAGCCGAGGCGAAGGTCCAGAAGGACGCCGGCGAGGGGCGCGGGGCGCTCGACGCCGCGGAGGACGTTGCCGCCCAGAAGCTCGATCGCCTGGGTGAGCGCGTCGTTGATGCGGTAGAGGGAGGCGCGTCGCGGGACCTCGATGTGCCACTGGATGGGCGCGGTGTTCGCCGCCGCCGCGGCGCGGGCGACGGCCACGGTGGGCGCGAACGGAACCGCGGCCGCGGTCGTCGCCGCGGTGGGATTGACGCGCTCCTCGATCCGGCTCTTGTCGATGCCGATCTCCTCGAGCGCGGCGCGCAGGGTCCGGCTGGTCAGGCGAAGCAGCGGCGCCCGGTCGTTGGCGCGCACCGTGCGGAGGTACAGGGATTCAGCGCGGAGGCGGAGCCGGTTCCAGTCGGAGTCGAGGGTGAAGGGCTTCTCGGGAGCGGGTGCTTCCTGGGTCTTCGGTGGCGGGGCGTGCGCGGGCGTCATCGGGGCTCGGGTCCTTGCGATGAGCACGGCGACGCCCGTGAGGAGCGCGGCGATTCCGATGAGGAGCCCGCGCGAGGGTGCGCGACGGCTTTTGCGCGTCGTGCCGCGCTTCTTTCGAGCCAAGGGTAGCCTGTCGGGACGGGAGAGGTCGCGGCGGTGCTCGCCGGGCGAATCTTAGGCGGGGCTGCGCGGTGGTGTCAAGGAAGGGGGTGCGGAGACCCTTCTCAAGGCAGCTCGGTCCAGCGAACGATCTTCCAAGTGGTGTCGGTGGGGGAGGTCGAGTCCGGCGCGGTCGGGATGAATTTGAATTCCTGGATATTGTTGGCGAGTAGATTGTATGTGGTCCCAGCGTCATCGATCTCGAACAGGAGACCCTGGACTTTGATCATCGTCCAACCGGGTGGATCGTTCAAATCGGTCTCCCGGAACATGCTGGCGGGGAATTGGAGGGTGACGTTCGAAATCGTGGTCGTCCGGTACAGGGCCTCGACGTGGCGGACCTCGTCCAACTTTCGGAGAGAGATCGTGCTATTCGCGTTCTGAGGATCGAACGAGCTTCCTTCGTAGTTCTCGTCGTAGATGAGCTTGATCTCGGTGCTGTCCTTGTGTTGGTAGGCTGTCTCCAGAGCGGAGAGGACGAGGAAGGGATTGATGAGCGGCGGGTAGACTGGCGGAGGTCCGCCGCAGTTCTTGCAGGTGTCGTCCCGATGGGGGCTGAAAATGCAACCGGCAGGTAACGCCAAGCCAAATATGAGGCACACGAGGGCAGGTGCTCGTTGCGCTAGGCGAGTTCGAGACAGGGGCTTAGAACGACTGCCGGGCAGATTCAGTGGATCCTCATGGATGTCGTAGTCGCAAGTAAAGGATACCTGAAAACCGCCCCCCTATCAACCCTAGGCACGGCTTCTGGTTCCTCGGCCGATTCCCTAGAAGCCGACGCGGTAGACACGGCGTAGATACCCCCAGGTTCGGGCACCGGAGCCGTCCCGCTTGTCTACCCAGTTCGTGATGTGCCACTGGGCATCGCCCCCCTGAAAGAACGTGATGTCGGCGAGACCTCGGAACAGGGTGTCGGGGGCGACCTGGGAAGCGTGGATGATCAGATGGTAGGCATAGAACCGCACTTGGGTCCGCTGATCCGCGGAGATGACTCGGGCCGCGTACTCGCTGTCGAATGATGCCACATGAAAGGTGGCGTTCCGGGCGATGTTGGTCGCGTCCCTGACCTCGATATCGCGATTCCAGTTCGCGTATACCGTATCGGGGAGCGCGTCATTGGAGTCCGCGGCATCAGGATGAAACGCGAACGAGGCGTCTAGCATGTCCGTATAGCAAGTCACTCCGGCAAGCTCCGGGTAATGGTTGAGCACATTGGCGACGACGTTATCGGGTGAGTTGGGTGTTGCGCAGCTGACCCCTGGCCCGCCCCCGGGACGTGGGTCCCGCGGCTCGAACAGGCCGCATCCCCCCGCCAGGAAGAGGCTAAGAATCGCCAGGGTGGCTGCGCGTTGTTCCCTTCGCATTCCAGGCATCAGAAATCCTTGACCAGCGTGACACCGGCGATCCAATCGTCCTGTTCATTCAGTGGATCTGTGGCCGATCGTCTCTCGTCGTAGGCGCCGATGTGCTGCACGGTTCCGGTCAAGGTGGCGTTGCCGAGAATGGGTCGATCCACGGTTGCCCCCAAGGCAAGGTTCCACCGATTGTTGACGGTCGTCGGACCGCTGGATTTGATCCGCGTATTGCTCAAGCTCTGGGTCGCGGCCAGCACGACACCCGTTATGGGTTTCAGGTTGATCGTGGCCGAAACAGTCTGGACGTACGTTTCGCTCGCGATCCGGTAGAGACGTTCCTCTCCGCCGGGAAGGCGGGAAAACGATCCAAAATCCCGCGAGAGAAAATTGTGAGTAAGCTGAAAGGTGGCGAATGGGAAGAGGGAGTCAGCCACATAGGTATCGATTCGACGGATCCTGCTCAGCACGTTCTTGGACTCAGCCGACGCGAAATCATAGATCTGATACACCGCGTTCAGCAGATACACCTGGTTGATGCTCAGCCTCGGCGTGACACCCAGCTTCATGGCCGCATCCATCTGGTACGTCGTTTGTACGTTGTTGTTGTTGGACCGCGACACGTCGATCGCAACGTTGTGCCCCCGACTTACGGAGAAATGGACCACGGTGCTGCAACGCTCCGATACCTGATAACCACCCCCGAGGTTGGCGTAGGCTCGGGCGTTGTCCTGGTCGAGTACGGAATCGACATACTGGAACGAAGTGAGCGATGCCGTCGCGACGCCATCGAGGCTCAACTTACGAGATAACCGGTGTGCGCCAGTCGCCTGGAGGAATCGCGTCACGTTGTCGCCATTCCCGCTCTGCTGACGGGAATTCCGGTGGAAGTCGATGTCGAACTCGATCCCCGCTCTGGTTAGCACGGATGGATTGAAAAATGCGGCCACCTTTCCGGTCTTGGTCGAAACCAAGCTATTCCGGTCATTGCGGAATCTGTACTCGCTGAAGAATCGGTTCAGAACTCCGTCGAGGCTCACCACAAGGCCGCGAAGTGGAGCCTGCTCCAGGTGCATGATCCCACCACGCTGATCCACGGAGTAGAGCTCCTGTCGCAAGGCGGTACGGTCGTAGTACGCCTGATCGTTCTTGGTCCGGTTGACCTTTACCCACGTCACGAGTCCACGAGGCCCGGAGTAGGTCATCCTGGTCTGATACTGGAGATTGTCGTTCGGGACGCTACCGGTTACCTTGTCGATCCGCTGCTGGAACAAAGATGAGCCCTGCTCCGATCCTCCAAGATGGCTGGTCGTGGTTGGGCGCACGCGATTGCCCGACGCGGATGTCACCATCTGGAACCAGCGCTTTGGCTTCCAATCGACCTGGCCGGTGAGACCGTCCTGGCGTCCCGAGGTCAGAGTGGAGTCCCGTTCCACGTAGAACGTGTCGACCCCGACCGAGTCCCCGTTAGCGTCCGTGATCACCAGGATGCGGGAGACCCCTCGGCCGGGAGGGCGTATGGCAAGCGAGTGATCTTCCTGAAACTCGCTCGAGAGTACCGCCCGGACCCCGACGCCCCGCCAGGGCGCGACCGAATACTGGGTCGAGACCTTGAGCCTGTTCTGCCTCTGTGTCGACTCGGAGACGATGTCGCGTGTCGAGGACTTGTTGAACCGGCCGTCAGCGCTGACGACCCAGTTCTTGGTCGCGCGGAGATCGAGCCGCCCGGAGAACGTTCCAGCGCCGGCCCCGAGACCCGGACGACCCAGCTGATCCACCGTGCTATAAGACCCCGCGGTGCTGAGAGCGAAGCGGGGGCGATTGAAGCCGTAGTTCAGAGACTGCGTCCAGGTTCCGGTAGATACGTCGCGGTCATAACTGGTGGTGTAGTTGAGCGGATTATGAAGGGAGGCTACGAAGATCGTATCCGAGGTTCCGACTATATCGTCGGAAGTCTGGGCGCCCGCCGTGCGGACTCCAACGAACAAAGAGGCACACAGCGCCACGATGATCGTGGGGGCGGCTCCTCTCACGCCCCACCCCCGCGCCGCCACGCACGCCCCAGCGTCACGAACTCCTCAACCGAGAGCGTCTCCCCGCGCCGCACCGGATCCAGCCCCGCCTCCGCGAGCAGCGCGCGCGCCGCGTTCGCCTCGATCCCCAAGCCATGCGCGAGCGCGTTCGCAATCGTCTTCCGCCGCGTGCCCATCGAGGCCCGAGCCATCCGAGACGCCGCCTCGCGCTCCTCCGCCGTCGTGTCCGGGAACTCGCGCGGCGTGATCTCCAGCACCACCGAATCCACCTCGGGCCGCGGAAGGAAGGAGCCCGGCGAGACGCGGAACCGATCCACGATCACGGCATGCAGAGCCACGAACACGCTGATGGAGCCGTACTCCTTCGACGCGGGGCGCGCGGTCAGCCGCTCCGCGAACTCGCGCTGCACCATGAGCAGCGCCCGGCGGACCAGCCCTCCCTGTTCCAGGATCCACTCGAGGGCCGGCGTGGTGATGGAATAGGGAAGGTTGCCGATCACGGTGACCCGCGATGCCTCCGGAAAGAGCGCCTCGACCTTCTGCTCGAGGATATCCCCGCGAACCACCCGCGCGCGTCGAAACGGCCGGAGCTCCCGCTCCATGTATTCGGCGAGCCGGAAATCCAGCTCCACGGCCACGAATCGCCGTCCCGTGCCCGCCAGCTCCATCGAGAGCGCGCCCAGGCCGGGCCCGATCTCGAGGACCGGCTCCTCCCGGTCGGGGATCAGGTCGGCGATGCGCTTCGCCACCCGGGGATCGGAGAGGAAATTCTGCCCCAGGCGCTTGCTCGGCCGAACCCCGAGCCCACGCAGGGCTGCGGCGATCCCCGAGGAAGCGGTCCGCCTAGAGCCTGAAGAGGCTTCGGGAGGCGGCGTCGGTCGCGTCCTCGAGCGCCTGGGGGGCCACCCCGAGCGCCAGGGCGAGCTGGTCCCGCACCAGGGCCAAATAGGCCGGCTCGTTGCGCTTGCCTCGGTGCGGCATGGGAGCCAGGTAGGGCGCATCGGTCTCGAGCACGATGTCGGTCAGTTGAAGCCCGCGGATGATGCCGGGCAAGGGGCTGTTCTTGAAGGTCGAGGAGCCTCCGACCCCGATCTTGAACCCCATCGAAAGTACCCTGCGGGCGAGCGTGAGGTCCCCGGCGAAGCAGTGAAAGCTCCCCCCGGCCGGGCTCGCTCCTTCCTCTTCCAGGACCTCCGCCACCCGCTCCGCCGCCTTGCGGTGGTGGAGCACCAGGGGCTTCCCGGTGTCGCGGGAGATCGCGATGTGGCGACGCAGGAATCGCTCCTGGACTGCCGCGGGCGCGTTGTCCGGCCAGTGGAAATCGAGGCCCGTCTCGCCGATCGCCACGACCTCGGGCTCCCGGGCCAGGGCCGCGATCTCGTCCATCTCCGCTTCCTTCCCCTCCGCCACGTCGCAGGGATGCATCCCGACGGCCGCCTTGACGCCCGGATTCCTCCGCGACAGCTCGATCGCGCGGCGGCTGGAGGCGGCGTCGGTCCCCGCCTCCACGACCCACGCGACGCCCGCCGCGCGAGCCCGGGCCAGCACTTCGTCCCGGTCCGAGTCGAACTCGGGCCTTCCCAGGTGGGCGTGTGAATCGATCATCGCTCGATGCGGGGGAAGAGCGGCTTCGAGGCTCCGATCGCCTCCGTCGAGGACGGCGCGGGAAGAAGCGATCCCGCCTGGGGCAGCCACGCCCGCTCGATCGCGGGCTCGAGGCGGAGCGTCTCCCAGACCTCGCGCGCCTTGGTCGGCATGACGGGATAGAGCATCAGGGCCACGTGCTGCAGCGCGACGACGAGCGTGGCGAGCAAGGCGTCGAGCTCCGCCGCGCGCGCCGGATCCTTCGCGAGGTTCCAGGGCGCCTTCTCTTCCACCAATCGGTTCGAGCGCCGGATCACCGACCAGGCGGCCTCGATCCCCTTGTCGATCTCGTATCGCTCCATCGCGGCCGCGTACTCGCGAAGCGACTCCGCGATGAGGTCGCCCAGGCCTTCGATCGGCTCGGCCGCGGGGTCGCCACCGCCTCCTCCCGCTCCCACGGCGGCGCCGGCCACCGCCAGCCTGCCGGCGCGATAGCGGTGGATCATGGACACGGTGCGCGTGAAGAGGTTTCCCCAGTCGTTCGCGAGGTCGGCGTTGTAGCGGTCGATGAAGAGCTCCCAGGCGAAGTCCCCGTCGCGGAAGAGCGGGACCTCCTTCAAGAGGTAGTAGCGGAGCGCGTCGGCCCCCCAGCGGTCCACGATATCCAGCGGATTCACGATGTTCCCGAGCGACTTCGAGAGCTTCTCCCCGTGGAAGTTCACCCACCCGTGACCCAGGATCTTCGTGGGGAGCGGGAGCTTCGCGCTCAGGAGCATGGCGGGCCAGATGATGCAGTGGAACCGGGTGATGTCCTTCCCGATGACGTGCAGGTCCGCGGGCCAGTATCTCGAGAAGTCCCCTTTCGGGTCCGGGTAGCCGACCCCCGTGATGTAATTGATCAGAGCGTCGAACCAGACGTAGATCGTGTGGTCCGGATCGTTGGGCAGCGGGATCCCCCAGGCCACCGAGGCGCGCGAGACCGAAATGTCCTCGAGGCCGCCCTCGATGACGTTCACGATCTCGTTCCGCCGCGATTCGGGCACGATGAATTCCGGATGCTTCCGGATGTGCTCGAGCAGGCGCGGGCCGTACGCGGAGAGCTTGAAGAAGTAGTTCTCCTCGCTCACCCACTGCGGCACGGTGTGGTGGATGGGGCACTTCCCGTCCTCGAGATCCTTCTCGGGATAGAAGCGCTCGCAGCTCACGCAGTAGTGGCCTTCGTATTTCCCCTTGTAGACGTCGCCGGCGTCGACGATGGCGCGGAAGAGCGCCTGCACGCCCTTGACGTGGCGCGGCTCCGTGGTGCGGATGAAGTCGTCGTAGGAGATGTCGAGCCGCTTCCAGACGGCCTGGAACGCCTCGGCCATCTGGTCGCAGTAGACCTTGGGATCCAGCCCCTTCTCGCGCGCGGCCTTCTCGACGTTGGTCGAGTGCTCGTCGTTCCCCATGAGGAAGCGCGTGTCGAAGCCCGCGAGGCGCTTGTAGCGCGCGATGGCGTCCGCCGCGATCTTCTCGTAGGCGGTGCCGACGTGGGGCAGACTGTTGACGTAGTCGATGGCGGTGGTGAGGTAGAACTTGGGCATCAGTTGTCGGAGATCGGAAACTGGAGCTTCTGTCCCTTGACGCTCTCGCCGTCGCCGGGCTTCGTCCCGCGCGCGCCGCAGCGCGTCTTGTCGCAGCCCCGTCTCCGGTCACGCGAGGGGCCTTGGACCTTGGTCCCCGCCGGAAGCTCGGCGAGCGCGAGCGGAGTCTCGTTCCCCGCGGCGTCGGTGAGGAGGAGCGTCCGCCGGAAGATGTCCACGCGGGCGACCTCCTGCTCCACCCCCGCGAGCACGAGCTTGCTCCCGATCCGGGGGAACTCGCGCGAGGACTCCTTGTAGAAATCCAGCTCGTAGCGGAGGCAGCACTTCAGCCGCCCGCACGCGCCCGAGATCTTGGAAGGGCTGGGGGAGAGGCCCTGATCCTTGGCCATCTTGAGCGTGATGGGCTCGAACTGTCGGAGCCAGGTGGCGCAGCAGAGCTCCCGGCCGCAGGTGCCCACCCCGCCGATCCGTCCCGCCTCGTCCCGCACGCCGATCTGCCGCAGCTCGATCCGCGTTCGGAAGATCGAGGCCAGGTCCTTGACCAGGTCGCGGAAGTCCACGCGCTTCTCGGCGGTGAAGAAGAAGGTGATGCGGTTTCCGTCGAACTGGTACTCCACGTCCACGAGCTTCATCTCCGCCTCGCGGTGGACGATCCGCTCCTTGGCGGTGTCGAAGGCGCGCGTCTCCTTGGCCCGATTCCGCTCGAAGACCTCGAGATCCTCGGGCTGCGCGGGGCGCAAGAGCTCGCGCAGCTTCCCGGGCGCGTCCTCGCGCTTCACCCACTCGGTCGTGTGGTGGACCTTCCCGAGGTCGATGCCGCGGTCCGCCTGCACGATCACCCAGTCGCCTTCATGGACGGGGAGCTCGCGCGGGTTGGTGAAGTACTCCCGCCGCCGTCCCTTGAAGACGACCTCGATCAGGTCGTTTCTTGTCTCGATCACGCGGCCTCCGACATGCGGTGCTGGGCCGACGCGACCGCGTAGGGGATCGTGACGTTGGTCTGGATCGATTCCGCGATCTCCTCGAGCACCCGCACGCGCCGCGCGACCGACGCCACCGGGATCGTCCGCGCGTCGTCGGCGATCCGCTTCCGGAGGTCCTCGTTCTGAAGCGGCGCGCGATCGCCCAGGAGGTGGTAGCGGAGAAGGTCGCGGTAGTAATGGAGCGCGAGCGAAACCGCGGCGAGGAATCTCGGCCGGTCCCGTTCCATCCGGCCCTTGCGGAGGGGCGCCAGCACCGCGTTCTCTCTCGGATTCACGAAGAGGTCCAGCGCCACGGCGCGCAGCCGGGAGAACTCCGTCAGGTCGACCGAGCTCTTCCCTCCAGCCGCGTCCAGCGGAGTATCGAACTGCTGCAGCGCCCAGCCGAGGCTGCCGTCCGAGGTCGCGGCGGCGAGCTGGGCGATGGGCTTCGAGACGCCGCGGCCCTCCAGGACCGAGGCGATCCAGTCCGCGGACAGCGGCCGGAACCGGACGTGGAGGCAGCGGGACTGGATGGTCGGAAGGAGCGATCGCGCCTGGCGGGCTCCGAGGATCAGGACCCGGTTGGGCTGAGGCTCCTCCAGCATCTTCAAGAACGCATGGGCCGCCGGAGGCGTCATCGCCTCGGCACGTTTCACGATCAGCACCTTGGCGCCGCCATCGCGCCCCGCGGTCAAGGACAGGAACTGCTTCGCGCGGGCCATGTCCTCGACCGAGTGCACCGCCGGCTTCGCGAAGATCGGGACGAAGAGCGGATCCGTCGCGACCTTCGAGAGGATCAGGGCGCGCGCCTCGGAACGGGCCTCCTCGGCCTGGCGCTCGGTCCTTCCCTCGGTCGAGAAGGTCGGGAGAGGCACCCTGAGCTCGAGGTCCGGATGCCGGAGCGCAAGCGCCATGCGGCAGGACTCGCACGTGTCGTCGGGGGAGCCGTCGGGACGTCTCGCCTCGCAGAGGAGGGCGCGGGCGAAGTAGAGCGCCGCCCGGGTCTTGCCGACCCCGGATGGGCCGTGGAAGAGGTACGCGTGACCCACGTGTCCCGAGCGCAACGCGGCTCGGAGAAGCTCCAGTGCGTCGTCCTGGCCACGGAGAGAGTCAGCCATGTATCGATCTCAACGGAACCAGTCGAGGGGATTGAGGGCGATCTTCCCCTGCCGGATCTCGAAATGAAGGGCCGTTCCTATGGTCGAGCCGGTATCCCCGACCCTCCCGATCACCTCACCGGCCGCGACTTCCTTCCCAACCGCGACCAGGATCTCGGAGGCGTGGGCGTAAAGCGTGTAAAAGCCCCCACCGTGATTCAGTATAGCACACTTACCGTACCCATCGAGCCAGCTCACATAGTCCACCCGGGCCTTGGAAACCGCCGTGATCGGGGTCCCGAAGGCGGCCGCGATGTCTATGCCGCTATTATAGGTAGCGGTGTTGAACCGGGGATTCTTCCGGTAGCCGAACGACCCGATGACCTTGCCCACCACCGGCCAGGGCAGGCGCCCCTTGTTCTTCGAGAAGTCCCCAAAGAGGGGCAGCACGCCGCCCGGCCCGCCTCGCTCTCCGGCCAGGCGCCGCTTCTCCAGCTCCCCGATCAGGGCCTGGATCCGCTTGCTCGCCCGCTCCAGCTCCGCCGCCGCCTGCTCGTTCGATTTCCGGTCCGACCGGACCTGCGCCAGGAGCTGCCGCCGCTCCGAGGTGAGCTGCTTCTGCGCTTTCCGCTGCCGCTCCGTCTCGCGCTTCAGCCGATCGAGCTCCCGCTGCCGTTCCTCCAGGCGGGCCTTCGTGTCCTGGACCTCCTCCCGGTGGGCCTGGGTGAGCTGCATCTGATTCTTGTCCTCGCGCGCCACCTTGGCCAGGAAGTAGGTCCGGTTCACCAGGTCGGGGAAGGTGCGCGCGGAGAGGAGATACTCGATGTCGCGGCTCCTGCCCCGCTTGTAGATCTCCCGCAGGCGCCAGGAGAGGCGGCGCCGGTCCCCTTCCAGCTGGACCGATGTGCGCGCCAGCTCGGTGGTCGCGGACCCCAGGTCCGAGGAGACGATCCTCCGACGCCTCTCGAGCGCGGCGAGGTAGCGAATCGTGAGCGAGAGCTGGACTTCCTTTTCCTTCAGCTCGCCCAGGAGATTCCGCTCCTTCCCGCGGAGCTGCTGTGACTTGGCGCGGCGCTCTTCCAGCTCCCGCCCCAGGTTCTCCAGCTCCTTCTTCTGGTTCTCGATCTCCGTCGCGGTCTCGTCCACGACCTTGCGGGAGGTGTCCGGGACGGCGGCCGGTGGGGGGGCCTGGGTCGCGGCGGGCGGCGCCGCCTCGGCGGGGCGCGGCTGCTGCGCGGCCGCCCCGGGAACGAGACCGAGGGTCAGGACCAGCGCGAGGGCCGGAACTACGGTCCGGCGAGCGTCTAGAGGAGCCATTTCCGCGGAAGCGTCACGACGGCGATCCAGCTGCCCACGAGCCCAAGGAGCCCGCCCACGCCGGCGAACCCCAGCAGCACTTCGTTCGAAGGCATGGGGAGATGGAAGAGCCCTTCCGCCAGGTAGTCGTGGATGCCCCGCGCGAGGAGGATCGTGATCCCCGCGGAGATCGTCGCGAGGACGAATCCCTCCGCGAGGTACGGGGCCTCGGTGAACATGAACCCTCCTCCGAGCGTGCGGATGACGTGCAGGGAATCGAGCCGCGTCTGGATGGCGAGACGGGTCGTGGCTCCCACGACGAAGAGGACTCCGGTGAGGATGATGAGCCCCAGGACCGCGCCGATCTGGTGCAGCGTGCGCGCCACCTGCTCCGCGCGCAGCACCCACTCCCCCGCGTAGCGCACGTCCTCGACATAGGGCAGCGTCTCCGCCTGACGGGCAATGGAGCGCACGCCTTCGGCGTTCCGGTACCCGGTCGTCGGGCGGACCACGAACGAGGCGGGGAGCGGGTTTCCGCCCACGGCCTGGAGCAGCGCCTCGTCGCCGACGTCGGCGCGGAACTGCTCCCAGGCCTCGTCCTTGCTCACGAACCGGATGCTATCCACGCCGGGCAGGAGCCGCAGACGCGCGGCGAGCACGTCCACGTCGGATCGCGAGAGGCCTTCGTTCAGGAAGATCGAGATCTCCTCGCGCGACTCGAGCTGCTCCGTGTATCGATCCACGCCGGTGAGCACCATCATGAAGAGGAGCAGGATGAGAAGGATCGAGGACATGGAGAGGACGCTGGCCAGGCAGAGGGTGCGGTGGCGACTCAGCGTGCGCCAGAGCTCACCGAAGAGATATCCGAGCTTTCCCATCAGGCCTTTCCCTCCGGCACCGGGCTCGCCAGGTCCGACCGCACGACACCCTGCTCCAGGCGGATCACGCGTCCCGGATGACGCTGCGTCCAGTCTTCGGCGTGCGTCGCCACGAGCACCATCGTCTCCCGATCGCGATACTGCCGCATCAGAGAGAAGATCTGCGCCGCGGCGGTGGGATCCAGATTGCCCGTCGGCTCGTCGGCGATGAGGACGCGGGGATGGCGGACGAGCGCGCGCGCGAGCGCGACCCGCTGCTTCTCCCCCGCGGAGAGCTCCCCGGGATAGATCCCTTCCATGCCGCGCAGCCCCATCTCGTCCAGGAGCGGGGCGACCCGCTCCGCGATCTCCTCCTTGTCCCAGACACCCGAGATCCGGCATCCGAGCGCGATGTTCTCGTAGACATTCCGGTCGTGGAGAAGACGGAACTCCTGCCCGAGCATCCCGATGGCCCGGCGCATTCCCCGCTCCGCCTCCACGCGGCCCCGCGTCGGCCGCTCGGCCAGCGAGACGAGCTTCAAGAGCGTCGACTTCCCGGCGCCGCTCGGACCCGTGACGTAGACCCACTCGCTGGGCTCGAACGAGAGCGTGACGTCGCTCAGCGCGAGCCGATTCTTGTAGTACTTGGTGACGCGTTCGAGCCGGATCAGGGCCATGCCCACTCCAGCCGCCGTCCGCCCGTTCGCGCGGCGAGGTCGATCGCCACGCGCGCCGCTTTCACGAGGCCCGCGGGATCGGGCGCGCGCGCGCCTCCCTTCCACGCCCGGTCGAACGCGGTGCCGTGATCCACCGAGGTGCGGAGGAACGGAAGCCCCAGCGTCACGTTCGCGGCGCCTCCGATGCCGTCCATCTTGGCCGCGATCAGTCCCTGGTCGTGATACATCGCGACGGTGACGCCGAAGTCGTCGGCGTGGCCGGGGCGTGCGAGGCGGCCGAAGAAGGTGTCGGCCGGAAACGGCCCTTCCGCGCGGATTCCCTCGGAGCGAGCCCTCTCGATGGCGGGTCCGATCACCCGCTTCTCCTCGTCGCCAAAGAGACCGTCCTCCCCCGCGTGCGGATTGAGCGCGAGCACCGCGAGAGGCTTCTTCGCCCCCCAGCGGAAATTCCGCATGCCCGCGGCCGCGCAGCGCAGCGTCCGCGCGAGCGACTCCACGGCGAGCGCCTCGGAGACCTGCTTCAGGGCCAGATGCACGGTCGCGAGAACGATGCGGAACCGTCCGCCCGCGAAGAGCATCCGCGTCTCGGCGCCTCCGCTGAGCGCGCCGAGGAACTCGGTGTGTCCGGGATACGGATAGCCCGCGAGCTGGAGGGCCTTCTTCGAGATCGGAGCGGTGACGATGGCGCTCCCCCGTCCCTCCAGCGCGAGCCGGGCCGCGGTCTCGATGGCGAGCGCCGCGGCGCGGCCGGTCTCCGCGGACGGGACCCCCGGCTCGAAGCGGCCCCAGATGCCGTCCGTCGAAGGAACGAGGGAAAGGTCGCGGGTGTCGGCCGTGGGATCGAAGCGCTCGGGAGGAACCGTGCGGAAGCGGAGGGAGACTCGGGCGCGACGTGCGGCGCGCTCCATCACCTCGGGATCGCCCACCGCCACGAGGCGCGCGTCACGGCGCAGGGAACGAAGCGCGAGCGTGCGCGCGAGGATCTCGGGCCCGATGCCGGCGGGATCCCCCATTGTGAAGAGGAGCGTGTGCCGACGCGGCGCCACCTGCTCGGGGCCTCCTCGAGTTCAGTCCTTGACCTCGATATTGACGCTCTTGCGGATCCGTTCCAGCCAGCGGTCGTACGCGTCGCGAAGCTTCTGATTCATGACGAGCTTCTTCAGATCGTCGCGAACCTCTTCGAACTTGTATTCCCGCTCGGGTACGCGGCCCCCGAGCTTGAACACATAGTACCCGGCTTCTCCCTTCAGCGGCACACTCACCTCATTGTCGCCGAGACCCGTCAACGGCTCCTGGAAATTCGGGGGAAGGCTCGTCACCGGAACCTCGCCGAGATATCCGGCGGAATCCTTGGTCGACGTGTCCATGGAGTACTTCTTGGCCATCTCCGCGAAGCTGGCGCCCTTGAGCAGCTGCTCGCGCACCATGAGGGCCTTCTTCCGCGCCCGCTCCTCGTCCGCGGGGCCGGTCCTCGTCTGGAGGAGGATATGGCGAGCGTGAACCCGCTCGGGCAAGGAATCCGATTTCGGGAAGTGCTCGAGCACCTGGATGATGTGCCAGCCGTAGCGGCTCCGCGTGGGCTGGCTGATCTCGTTCGGCTTCAGCGAAAACGCCACGTCCTCGAACTCGCCCACCATGTCGCCGCGCGCGAACGTGCCGAGATCGCCCCCCCGGAGACCCGAAGGGTCGTCGGAGAACTTTTTCGCGACGTCCTCGAAGGGTTGCTTCTTGACCACGATCAGGCTCCGGAGGCTGTCGGCGCGGGTGCGGAGCTTCTTCACTTGCAGGGAGTCCGCCTCGAATCCGAGGACGATCGCGGAGAGCTTGAGCTCCTCCGGCTTGTGGGTCAGCGAGTCCTTGTGCGCCGTGTAGTAGGCCTTCACCTCCCCGTCGGTCACGGTGGTCCGGTTCTGGACCTCCTTCCCGACGAGGCGCATGACCAGGAGCTGCTTCTTGACGTCGGGCTCGTACTTGCGGCGAAGCGCCTCCTCGGTGGTGTGCTCTTCCTTGAGGGCGGCCTGGAAATTCTGCTCGGTCCCGAGCCGCGCCCGGACGTTCTGGATCGCCTGCTTCACGGCCTCGTCCAGGTCCGCCTTCGGGATCGTGATGTTCTGCTTCTGCGCCTCGGCGAGGATGACCTGCTCGTCGATCAGCTGGCGCAGCACGTCCTTCCGGAGCTTCGCGACGGAGACCGAGTCGCTGGGATCGACGTGAAGGTTCACCATCGCGACCCGCAGCTGGTCGTCGACGTCCGATTCGAGGATGACTTCCTTGTTCACGATCGCGGCGATTCGTTCGGTCGCCGCCGTGATCCTCGCCGTGGAAAGCGTCGCGGCCAGGAGCGCGAGCGCGATCCAGGCGAAACGCGTGTTGATTGGACGCCTCATCGGCGAGCCCCTCCTGATTCCGAATTCATTCCAAGCCGGATCGCGTCAAGCCTCGCGGGCACGGTTCGGGCGGGCGTGGCCACCCTCAGCCGCTCCAGCTTGACCATGACCCAGGCGTTCTCGGCATCCTCACGCGCGTCGGCCGCCACGCTCGCACGCGCCTCCTCGAACGTGTATGGCCGGGCCGCCTCCCGGCCAAGCGCCTGTGCTACAGCGTATCCGTTCGGCCTCTGGATGAGGGGCGCGATCTCACCCTCCTCTAGCCCCCGAACCGAGACCGACAGGGGATCCGTATCCGTATCGAATAGCGAGATTTCCCCGTAGAAGCGAGGGAAAAGTCCGTTCACGGCCCCCGAGGTCATGGGCTTGAACCCCTCGATCGCGAGAATCGAGTCCCGGAATGCCTTCCGGTCCCGGTGGACCCGGGCCGCGCGCGCCGTATCCTCGGCGGAGAACATCGCCACGAACGCGCGGCGCGCCGAGGGTCTCGTGTATTTGGATGTGTGCGACGCGTAGTAGGCTCGCACCGCCGACGAGTCCAGCGCCGGAACCGCGCGTGCCACCATGGCCTTCGTGGAGACCTCCTCGCGAACGAGCCTCAGCGCCCGCATCACGCCGGGGTCGCGATCCAGCCCTCGCTCCCGCGCGTCTCCCTCGATGAGGCGCGGGAGCAGGGTCGCCGTCGAGACGATCAGCAGCGCGCGCGTATCCTCGATCTTCGACTTGCCCTCGGAATCACGGACCATGAGGTCAGGGCTCAGATCGCGGTAGGTGATCGAATCCCCGTCGACACGCGCGATGGTCCCGAGACGGGGCTTGATGCCTCGCTTCGGCCGCGTTCCGTCGGCGTCCAGCGAAGCCAGGATCGAGTCCGCTTTCTCGGTGGCCGAGGCGAAGATGATCTCGCTCACCATGTCCGGGTTCAGGGCGAAGTGGTGCTTCTGCAAGAGCCGGATCTCGTAGCGTGGATCGAGCACGGCGACCCGCTCCCGGAGCATCGCTTCCCGGATGGCGGCGTCGTCCGGATCCTCGATCGCTTCTACTCTATAGAACTCGTGCGACTGGTAATTGGCGTAGGGCCCGAGGATGTCCCCGGGCTTGGCCGTCGCGAACGAGCGCTGGGATTCCGGATTCAGCTCCCCGACCCTCCGCCAGCCCAGCTCGCCCCCTCGGGCCGCGGAAGGGTGCGTGCTGTAGAGGGGTGCCAGGGAATCGAACCGGGCGCCGTGCTTCATCGCCTCGTAGATCTCATAGGTCGACTTCTTGTCCGTCACGCTCAGGATGTAGCCGAGCTTCACGCGCCGGTAGAGCCCTCCCGCGCGGGCCGTGTCGATCTGGGACGCGGTCGGCGTGATCTCGGGAATCAGCGCCCGCTCCCGGATGGCGGCGAAGAGAATGTCCGCGCTCCGGCGCTCGACGGCGCGCTTCACGTCGCGGTCGGCCAGCAGTCCCTGCCTCTCGGCTTCCAGCGCGAGGAGCTCCCGGTCGACGCAGAGATCCAGGAGCTTCTTGCGCCAGGCGGCGTGCTGACGCTTCCGCAGCGGGTCGCCGTCCAGAACCACCGCCGCGCGCCGGATGTCCGCCTCGTCCACGCGCCGGTCCGCGATGAGGGCGATCGGCTGGGAGGGCGCCGCCCGCTTGGCCTTGACGCCAGCGGGGGCCGCCACGGCGAAGCCGACACCGAGGGCAAGGAGCGCAAAAGGCGCAGCGAGAAAGGGACTTCGTTGTCTCATGTGGGTGGTTTCGTTTCGGCGGGCTTTTCCAGCGCCGCACCGCTCCTCATCAGTACCCCGAACTCCCGGTCGCGGTTCAACTTCCAGCAGCTGGAAGAGGCAGGGGCGTTACGCTATCAGAGCCCCCCAGCACCCGCAAGAGGTTTGTGGCCAGGGAGATCGGCTCGTCGGGCGAGCGCACCCGAAACGTGCCGGTCCCGCCCCCCAGGAACTCGATCCGGGCTGTCGTGGATCCCACGAGGCGGAGGATCTGGTCTCGCTTCAGCCCTTCGGCCAGATCCACCTCCAGCCGGTCGCGCCCCACTCGAAGCCGGGTCGCGCCGACGTCCCTCCCCATCAGCCGGAGCCCCTTCAGCTCGAAGAGATGCCCGGCCTCCGGAGGCAGGGGCCCGAAGCGATCGCGGAATTCCGCGCGAAGCTCTTCCAGCTCCTCGGCCGTCGTGATGGCGGCCATGCGCCGGTAGGCGTCGAGCTTCTCGTCCGGATCCGAGATGTATTCCTCGGGCAGGAAGGCCGGAAGGTCGCTCGTGATCGCGGGCTCCTGACGGCGCTCGGGGGCCTTGCCCTGGAGCTCCTGGACCACCTCGTCCACCATGCGGCAGTAGAGGTCGAAGCCCACGCTCACCATGAATCCGTGCTGCTCCGGGCCCAGGATATTCCCGGCGCCCCGGATCTCGAGATCCCGCATCGCGATCGTGAGGCCCGCGCCCAGCTCCTCGTGCTCGGCGATGACCCGGAGCCTCTTCTCGGCGTCCTCGTTCAGCACGGTGCCCGCCGGCACGAGGAGATAGCAGAAGGCCTGGTGGTGGGAGCGCCCGATCCGCCCGCGGAGCTGGTAGATCTGGGCCAGCCCCAGCGCGTCCGCCCGGTTCATGAGCATGGTGTTCACGGTCGGGATGTCGAGCCCCGACTCGATGATGAGCGTCGTGACGAGCACGTCGGTGCGGCGCTCGAGGAAGTCCAGCATCACGCGCTCCAGCTCCACGTCGCGCATCTGGCCGTGCGCCACCCCGTACCGGAGCTGCGGGACGACGGATTGCAGGTAATTCGCGATCCGGTCGATCGACTCGACTCGGTTGTGCACGAAGAAGGACTGGCCGCCGCGGTCCGCCTCGCGCAGGAGCCCGTCCCGGATCACGTCCTTGTTCATCTCCACGATCTCGGTCTTGATCGGATACCGGCCGCGGGGCGGCGTCTGCATGACCGACATGTCCCGTGCGCCGAGCAGGCTCATGTGGAGCGTGCGGGGAATGGGCGTCGCCGTCAGCGTGAGCACGTCCACGTTCTCGACGAAGGTCCGGATGCGCTCCTTCTGCGCGACGCCGAAGCGCTGCTCCTCGTCGATCACCGCGAGGCCGAGGCTCTTGAACCGGACATCCTTGGAGAGCAGGCGGTGCGTCCCGATGACGATGTCCAGCTCGCCGCGCCCGATCTTCTCGACGATCTCCTTCTGCTCGCGCGGGGAGCGGAAGCGGCTCAGCATGTCGATCCTCACGGGGAAATCGGCGAACCGCTCGGTGAAGGTCACGAGATGCTGCTGCGCGAGCACCGTCGTCGGGACGAGCACCGCCACCTGCATGCCGTCCTGCACCGCCTTGAACGCGGCGCGGATCGCGACCTCGGTTTTCCCGTAGCCCACGTCGCCGCAGACCAGCCGGTCCATGGCCCGCGGGGATTCCATGTCGCGCTTGACCTCCTCGACGGTGCGGAGCTGGTCCGGGGTCTCCTCGTACGGGAACGCCGATTCGAGCTCGCGTTGCCAGGGCGTGTCGGGGGAGAACGCGCGTCCGCCCCGCGCCTTCCGGATCGCGTAGTTGCGGAGCAGCTCCTCCGCCATCTCGCGGATGGCGCGGCGCGCTTTGGCCTTGGTCTTCTGCCACGCGGTCCCGCCCAGCCGGGAGATGAGCGGCGTGCGCCCTTCCTCGGCGGAGTAGCGCTGGACCATCCCGAGCTGGTCGATGGGGACGAAGAGCCTGTCGCCCTGCGCGTACTCGATGTGGATGCACTCGGTGTCCTGGCCGTCCAGCGTGATGCGCTTGAGCCCCCGGTAGAGGCCGATCCCGTGATCCAGATGCACCACGTACTGGCCGGGCTCGAGCGTCATGAGATCGCGAATCGTGGCGCGCGAAGGCGCGGAGCGCCGGCCCCGGCGGCGACGATAGCGCGCGAAGATCTCGTGGTCGGTGAAGACCGCCATCCGCGCCGCGGGGAGAACGAACCCGGAGGTGATCGCGCCGACGTCCACCGAGACGACGCCGTCGCCCAGGATCTCCTCCAGCCGCTCCGCCTGGCCGCGGTTGTCGCAGACGATGACGCGCTCGTAGCCCAGCTCGGCCAGACGACGCAGCTCGCCGCGGAGGAGATCGAGCTTCCGGCCGAACGAGGGCTGGGGACGGGCGTCGAAGGAGATGACCGTGTCCCGGTCCGAGGCGCTGCGGGTGACCCGGGATTCCATCCTCGGGAGCCGGGTCATCCGGGATAAAGCTCGCTCGGGCGGGTCGAACAGCTCCCGGCGCTCGGGAAGGTGCGGCGCGCGGGTCCGGGCCTCGGGCTCCAGGCGCTCCGCTTCGCGCTCGGCCGCCTCCAGCTCGCGCTCGACCGCCTCCGGCTCGTCGACCCAGAGCGTGGTGAGCGGCGGCAGATAATCGAGGACCGACCCGAGCGGCACCCCGAGCCGCGGCGCGAGCCACTCCATGCCCTCGAAGTAGACGCCCTCCCGAACCAGCTCGCGGATGCGGGCTCCTTCCAGATCCGAGGCGAGCGCGCCTCGATCGAGGGGGCCAAGACGATCCTCGAGGTCCTCCGCGAAGAGGATCTCGCGCGCGGGCGCGAGACGGGCCCGGTCGATCGCGCCCACCGAGCGCTGCGTCGTGACGTCGAAGGTCCGGAGCGAGTGCACCTGGTCGCCGTCGAACTCGATCCGCGCCGGGTAGATCATGCCGGGCCCGAAGACGTCGAGCAGCCCGCCGCGGCGGCTGACCTCGCCGATCTCGCCGACTTCGCTGACCGAGCGATATCCAGCCATCACGAGCCGGAGCGTCAGAGCCTCCGGCGGGATCTCGGCTCCGGGCGCGACTTCGATCGCTCGGGCGCGAAGCGAATCCGGCGCCGGGGCCATGCGATAGAGCGAGAGCGCCGGGATCACCGCAATCGGCGGATCAGGATCCCCGAGCCGGAGCATCGCCGTGATGCGGTCGTCCCGGACCGGGCCGGTCGCGACCTGCGAGCTCCAGGGGACGACGTCGTGCGGGGGCAGATACACCACGCTTCCGGGACCCAGCAGGAATTCCAGATCGTCGCGCCAGGCCTCCGCGCGGTCGAGGTCGGGCGCGATCACCGCGTAGGGACGCTGGGTCGATCGGGCCAGCGCGGCGAGGAACAGGGCGCCCGCGCTCCCGGCGATGCCACGCACGGGAATGGGGGTCGGCGCCTCTTCGGCGGCTCGCGCGAGGAGGGCCGGGAAGGCGGGATGGCGCTCCGCCCCGCGGAGGAGCTGCTCCGCGAGTGACGTGGCGGTCCGCGTCACGTCGCGGTGATTCGTGCGGTCCCGAGCCAGAGCTCGGAGGCGAGGCAGAGTCCCGCCAGGACCAGGAACGGGAGCCAGAGCTCGCGCCCCTGGCGGGTGTCGCGGAGCTGGGTGCGCAGGGACGACGTGGTCAGGATCGCCTTCGGAGGATCGGGACCCGTCCGCAGGGAATCCATCGGGACCGGCCGCAGGTCGCTCTCGATCGGATTCGGATTCACCGCGACCGTGGCCACCGCTCCCGCTCCCGCCTCGAAGACGTAGAAGCCGGGCGCCACGGCGGGCGCGTCCGCGACGGCGCGGAACCCCGACCCATCCGAAACGACCGTCGCCTGCGATCGATAGGATTCGGGTCCGCGCACGACCAGGACGCCCGAGGGCGCTCTCTCGAGGCGCGCGCCCGGCGGCCGGCCCACGAGCTCGCGATCCAGCGAGGCGGAGGAGGAGGTTCGTGCCGCGTGATCCACGAGGCCGCGCACCAGAGGAACGAACGCGCCGGAGTAGGGAAGGTCGCCCCAGTCGTCCGAAAGCGATCCCAGGAGGACCGCCACTTGCGGCGCCGCGACCACCACCGGAAGCCCGCCGGTCGTCGTGACCACCGCGTCGGCTTTCGTGGACGTGACCCGCCCGCGCGCGAGCGCGGTGAGCCGCGACTGGGTCAGCGTGGAGCCGACGGTGAGCGAGAGCCCTTCCAGGATCGGATGCGCCGGCGTGCGCGCCCGAAGCTCGAAGGCCTGACCTTCCGCCGCGCGCTCGGTTCCCTCCAGGGCGAGATCGATCATGCCCGGGAACAGATGGTGGCCGTAGTAGTCGAGATCGGCGTGCGGCCCGAGGGCGATCACGACCCCGCCTCCCTCGCGCAGGAAGGATCGGAGCCTCGACTCGGCGTCCCCGGAGAGGGAGGCGATGTCCTCGAGCATCACCACGTCGTAGCGGCTGTGCGTGAGCCCCAGGAGCGAAGCCGGGGTCCCGGCCTCGACGGAATAGCCTCCCGAGCCATCCTGGGCGGGATCCAGCGCGAGCGCCGCGAAGCGCGACGCGGGCGCGCCGTCCCGCGATTCCACGATCCGCAGCACCCGCAGGCGCCGGGGAGCGCCGAGCACGGCGTAGCGCCGGTCGTCGCCGGCCAGAGCGTCCACGTCCGACTCCACCACGACGGGCGCCTTGTCCTTGGGGTCCGAGGTGGATGCCATCTCCGCGCCCCCCGCGCGCCAATCGATCGGCAGCGACGCCCAGCGCGACTCGTCGGCGAGAAGCGAGACGTCGCCGCCGCCGATGAGCGCGTCCTCGCGGCGGGCGCGGACCGCGAGCCGCTCCGTCGGGGCGTCTCCGTGATTCGTCAGCCGTGCCCGCATCTCCAGGCCCTTGCCCTGCGGTCCTGGCCGGAGCTCGGGATCGAGGTCCTCGATGGCGTGATTGGGGACGCGCGATTCCACGACCGGAAGGAGGTAGATGCGCGCGCCCGAGCGCGCGAGGAGCGCGAGCTTGTCCCGAGCCTCGCGGGTGAAGTCGGTGGCCTGGAAATCTCCGATCACGTAGAGCTCGCGCGAGCGGAGCGCGCTCCGGCCCAGGAACCTCCGCGCCCGCTCGAGGGCCGCGGCGGTCTTTCCGGGAAGCCACGTGGCGTTGATCTGCCGCACCGTGCGCTCGAGGCGCAGGCGATCTCCCGATCGATTGCCCAGCGGCGCATCCGGCCCGGTGGTCGTGGTGATCGCGATCTCGTCTCCCGCCCGCGCCGCGTCCACGATGGCGAGCCCGCGCTCCCGCGCCCCGTCGATGCGGGCGCGAGCCTGCTCGTCCCGCGCGCCCATGCTTTCGGAGTCGTCGAGCACCACCGCCACCGCCGCGGCCGCGCGCGTGGTCGCGCCCTTCGGCTCGACCGAGGGTCGCGCGAAGGCGCAGACGATCAGGATCAGGGCGAGCGTGCGCAGGATGAGCAGGAGGATCTCGCGAAGGCGGAGTCGTCGTATTTCGCGCGGCTCGAGGGCGCGCAGGAACATCACGGTCGGGAATCGAACCTCGGGCAGCCTCCGACGGCTCAGGAAGTGGATCAGGATCGGGATCGAGGCGAGCGGCAAGGCCCAGAGGAACGCGGGATTCAGGAACGAGAACGAGGACATCGGTCCGCGGCCGCTCTAGAGGAGCCGGGCGCGCTTGGAGAGGTATTCGAGGAGCGCGCGGTCGTAGGGCGTGTCGGTGGTCACGGAGACGTAGTCGGCCTGTTTCTCCACGCAGAATTGCCGGATGCGATCGATCCAGTCGCGCACGCGGGTCCGGTAGTCGGATCGCAGCTCTTGCGGCCGCGTGGTGACGCGCTCGCCGCTCTCGAGGTCGATGTACGTCGCCTCGCGCTCGAATCCGAACGCGACTTCTTGAGGGTCCAGGACGTGGAAGACCAGCACCTCGTGCTTGCGATGGCGAAAGTGGTGGATCGCGCCCGCGATCCGCTCGGGTTCGTCGAGAAGATCGGAAAGGATGAGGATCAGTCCGCGCTGCTTGACGCGCTCCGCCAGCGCGTGGAGCGAGGACGCGAAGTCGGTTCCGCCGGCGGCTTCCAGCCGCTCCAGGAGCACCAGGAGCTGGCGGAGATGGCTCGGGGTCGAGCGCGGCGGGATCAACTCTCCGCGACCGCTCGCGAACGCGAACATCCCGACCGCGTCGTTCTGCCGGAGCATGAGGTAGGCGAGCGAGGCCGCGAGCTGCCGCGCGTAATCCAGCTTGGAGAGCCCGTGCGAGGAGTAGCTCATGGAGGCGCTCGTGTCGATGAGGAGCGTCGCGCGGAGATTCGTCTCCTCCTCGTACTGCTTCAGGTACTTGCGGTCCGATTTCGCGAGCACCTTCCAGTCGAGATGCCGGAGCGGATCGCCGGGCATGTACTGGCGGTGCTCCGCGAACTCGACGCTGAAGCCGTGATAGGGGCTCTTGTGGAGTCCGGTCAGGAACCCGTCTACGACCAGGCGCGCCCGGAGATCCAGACGGGCGAGCTTCGACACGAAGTGGGGGTCGAGGAGCCGCTGCGAAGTTTGCGCCATCGCCGCCGGCCGCTACGCGCGCTTGCCGTCGACGCTGGGCGTGGTCTCGAGGAGCTTCTGGATGATATCGAGGCTCGAAATGCCGTCGGCTTCCGCGTTGAAGTTGGGAATGATCCGGTGCCGCAGCACCGAGGGCGCGACCTCCTTGGCGTCTTCCACGCTCGGGGTCGGACGTCCGTGGAGGGCCGCGCGGGCCTTCACGCCCAGCACGATGTACTGCGCGGCGCGAGGACCCGCCCCCCAGCTCACCCAGTCGCGCACGAAGGGAGCGCTCTCGGGTCCCGGGCGCGACGCGCGCGCGAGGCGCACCGCGTAGCGGACGACGTGCTCGGCGACTGGAATCCGGCGCACGAGCCGCTGCAGCTCGAGGATCTGCTCCACGTTCAGCACCTGGTTGGGCTCGGCCTCGTACGCGCTCGTCGTCGTCGCGACGATCCGCTCCTCCTCCTGGTCGGTGGGATATCCGACCGAGATGTGGAACATGAACCGGTCGAGCTGGGCCTCGGGGAGCGGATAGGTCCCCTCGAACTCGATCGGGTTCTGGGTCGCCAGCACGAAGAACGGAAGCGCCAGCGGGTAGGTCTCGCCTCCGGCCGTGACGCGATACTCCTGCATCGCCTGGAGGAGCGCGGCCTGCGTCTTGGGCGGCGTGCGGTTGATCTCGTCCGCGAGGATCATGTTCGCGAAGATGGGGCCATGTATGAACTTGAAGGCGCGGCGTCCGGTCACCGGATCGTCCTCGAGGATCTCGGTCCCCGTGATGTCGGAAGGCATGAGATCGGGCGTGAACTGGATGCGGCTGAACTTGAGATCCAGGATCTGGGAGAGCGTGGAAACGAGGAGCGTCTTGGCCAGCCCCGGCACGCCCACGAGCAGGCAGTGGCCGTTGGCGAAGAGCACCGTGAGAAGCTGCTCCACCACCTTGTCCTGACCCACGATGACCTTTCGCAGCTCGGTCAGGATCGAGGCGCGAGCTTCCTTCAGGTCCTCCAGGAGCTTGAGATCGTCCTTAGGGACGGCCTGCGTCATGTTGAATTCTCCGTAGTTTCCACAATGAAGGTTCGGGAATGAGGCGGCGGTATGCGCCGCGGCTTCGTATGTGCATAAGTGCGGCTTCCGCATCGGCAGGCTCCAGGTAAGCTATTGGCAAACCGGGTCTTGCCTCGTTATCCACCATGTTTCGCGAATTATCCACAAACCATCGACCGATTCCGGTTGGCGATGCCTGGGAGCGACAGCTCAGCGAGCTCCGTCTGCGGTCAGGGAGCGGAGCACGTTCACGAGGCGATCGAGCTCTTCTTCGGAGTGGTAGTCGATGAAAATCGAACCGGTGCCTCCGCGCCGGCGCGTGATCCGGACCCGCGTCCCCAAGGCTCTCATAAGATCGTCCTCGAGTCCCATTAGTTCCGCGGAGAAGGCGCGCTTGGGGGTCTTTCGTGGGCGGGAAGCGGCCTGCCCGGAGGAGGCGAAGCGCCGGGCGCGCTCCTCGAGCTCGCGCACGGACCAGCCGTGCGCGGCGGCGGACTTGGCGAGATCCACCTGGGCCTTCTCGCTGGTCAAGGAAAGAAGGGCCCGGGCGTGCCCGGCGCTGATGCTCCCCGCCTCCAGGAAGCCCTGGATTTCAATTGGTAAGTTGTTGAAACGTAAAATGTTGGAAACCGTGGATCGATCGCGCCCAACTCGCTGGCCGATCTCCTCATGCGGAAGCCCGTATTCCATCGCCAATCTGTAATATGCGCGCGCCTCGTCCATAGGGTTCAGGTTTTCGCGCTGCACGTTCTCGATGATGGCGATCAGCAGGGCTTCCCGGTCGGTGAATTGCCGGACGATCGCCGGGATGGTCTCGAGGTCCGCCTCGCGTGCGGCCAGGAAGCGGCGCTCTCCGGCGACGATCTGGAAGGAGCCTCCCGAGGGTCGGAGGAGCACCGGCTGCAGAACGCCGCGCTCCCGGATCGAGGTCGCGAGCTCCTTGATGGTGGTCGGGTCGAACTGGGTCCGTGGCTGCGCCGGATTCCGGACGATCCGATCTAAAGCGACATGCTGGATCTCGCCCTGTCGAGGCTCCACGGTCCGGAGCTCCGGAGCGACCGAGACCTCGCGATTCACCGCCGACGGAATGAGCGAAGCAAGCCCCCGACCCAATGCCTTCCTAGCCATGATTCATCACCTCGCTCGCAAGGTTCATGTAGCTCACCGATCCGGCGCAGGCTGGATCGTAGACGACGACCGGCTTGCCGAAGCTCGGCGCCTCACTCAGTCGAACGTTTCGTGGAATCACCGTGCGATAGACGCGCTCGGCGAAGTAGCGCCGGGTCTCGTCCATTACTTGTTGTGAGAGATTCAGACGGTTGTCGTACATCGTCAGCAAGACCCCCTCGATCTGGAGCGAAGGGTTGAGCCCCTGCTGCACGAGCCGAATGGCTCCGAGCAGATGGCTCAATCCTTCGAGCGCGTAGTATTCGCACTGAACCGGCACCAGGACCGAGCCTGCCGCGGTCAGCGCGTTGACGGTGAGGATGCCGAGTGACGGCGGCGCATCGATGAGGATGAAATCGTAGCGCTCGGTGAGGGGAAGAAGGGCGTCCTTGAGTCGGTACTCCCGGCGCTCCGCGTCCACCAGCTCCACTTCGGAGCCGGCCAGGCGCTGACCCGAGGGGATGAAGCTGAGGCCCGGGATTCCCGACTCGACGACCGCTTGATCGGCGGCGAGGCCGCCGGTCAGAACTTCGTAGATGCCGCGGTTCGTGTTCTTGAGATTGGGAAATCCGAGACCGCTGCCCGCATTGCCTTGGGGGTCGAGGTCGACCAGCAGAACCGACCTCTTGTTCAGCGCCAGCGCGGCCGCGAGATTCACCGCCGTCGTCGTCTTGCCCACCCCACCCTTTTGGTTCGCGATCGCGACCGTCCTGGCCATCCCACCCACTCTCCCCTGTATACCCGCCCGGCGGCAAGGATCGCCACCGGGGCCATCATCCGTGTCGGGGCCCGCGGCAATGTACCGCATCGAGGTGGAGGAAATCCAAGTGAAAATGTTTCACGTGAAACATCGGCGTAAGTATCTGGAAAAATGATCGATGACCCTTGAAGTTCGGTTTCGAGTCCTGGCAGCGAGGGACGAGCTTAGGCGGGCTGACAGCGTAACCATAGGGGTCATCGGACACGTTTTCAGGGCCTTACGGCCACGTTTCACGTGAAACATGCCCATGGTGGCTCATACCCGCGGGGGGCCAGGAGGGAAATAACCGCGAAGAAGTCGCCCACCGAATGCGCCCTCGAGGACCGACGTCCAACCGGCCGCCTCGCCGAGAGGCGTGACGAGGCGATCCGGAGCGGTCTCCGCGCCGAGGAAGTAGAACCACACCGCGCCGGGCACCGCGACTCGCTCGGCCGAGCGGAGCACCTCAGGCAGGTCACCGAGCGCCCTGATGTAGACGCTCCGATGGGGCTAGGCCGTCCAGCTGCGCCCGTACTCCTCGAGCCGCCCGCAGGCGACGGTGACGTTCCGGATCCCGAGCTCACGCACCGCGCGCTCCAGGAATCCGGCTTTCTTCTCCCGGGACTCCAGTATGGTGAATCTCGTCCCGGGCCAGACGATCGCGAGTGGGATTCCTGGAAACCCGCCTCCACTTCCGATATCCAGCGCCGACTCCGGGGGCGGAGACTGAATGTCGATTGGATTCAACGAGTCGAGGATATGCCGCGTGTAGAGGACCGTCCGGTCGCCCCGCGCGACCAGGGACAGCTGGGCTACCTGGGTGTAGACGAGCTGGCCGAACCTCGCCAGGAGCTGGACCGACCGGGTCGAGAGGATGCCCGACGCCATACGGTCCGCGAGCCGTTTCTTGAACTCCCCGAAATCGGGGTCGAGGTCACGCGGGAGTTGGAGTGAGTTTGGCGCGCCGGCGCTCCCGTTCGGCATAGATTACGAGGACCGCGGCGTCCGCCGGTGAGATTCCAGGAATGCGCGCGGCCTGCGCCACCGTGGCTGGGCGAATCTTGGTGAGCTTTTCGCGTCCCTCTTTGGACAGCTCGAGCAATGGCTCGTCCCAGATCGAATCGGGGATGTCCAGAATCTCATAGCGGACCGTCCTCTCGACTTCGCGCTTTTGCCTCCGAATGTATCCCTCGTAGCGGACCTCGATCGCCGCCGACTCTACCGTCTCGCGCGAGAGATCCGCAAGTTCGCCGCGCTCGAGGAGCTCTTCGATGCTGAGGGAGCCGCTGGCCAGGAGCTGCGCGAGCGAGACGCTTCCATTCGAACCCCGACGTTCCCGGGTCGTCTCCGGCTGAGCGCCTCCGTCCGCGCCGTCTCCGGCCACCGCGACGCGAGTCGAGCGCAGCCGATGGGTCGCGCGCTCGCGTTCCGCGATCCTGCTCTCGGCCATTTCGAGCTCTTCGCCAGCCAGCGTCCCCAGCAGGCGCGAGTGGACCAGAAGTCGATCAATCGCGTTATCTTGCCTCAGCAACAGACGATACTCGGCGCTGCTCGTGAACATGCGATAGGGCTCCTCGGTTCCCTTGCTCACTAGATCATCAATCAAGACACCGAGATATGCTTCTTCTCGTCCCAACCTCCATGGCTCGCGCCCGAGGATCTTCAGCGCGGCGTTGATTCCAGCGAAGAGCCCCTGGGCGGCCGCCTCCTCGTACCCGGACGTTCCGTTGATCTGTCCCGCCAAGTAGAGACCTTCGACCGCTCGCGTCTCCAGCGTGGGCTTGAGCTGTGTCGGAGGGACGAAATCGTATTCCACCGCGTAGCCGGGGCGAAGCATCTCGACCTCTTCCAGCCCCGGAATCGTTCGGAGCATCTCGAGCTGGATCTCCTCCGGCAGGCTGGTCGAGAGACCGTTGATGTAGGTCTCGTGCGTCGCGCGGCCCTCGGGCTCGATGAAGATCTGATGCGACGGCTTTTCCGCGAATCGGACCACCTTGTCCTCGATGGAAGGGCAGTACCGCGGTCCGATCCCTCGAATCCTTCCGGTGTAGAGCGGCGACCGATTCAAGTTGGAGCGGATGAGCTCGTGGGTCTTCGCGGTCGTGTGCGTGAGATGGCAGAGGATCTGCTCGACGTCGAGCGAGCGCGTGAAGTGGGAGAACGGGCGCGGCGAATCGTCGCCCGGCTGCTCGAGCATCCGGGCGAAATCGATCGAATCGCGGTGAATGCGGGGCGGCGTTCCTGTCTTCAGCCGCAGCACGCGGAATCCCAGATCGCCGAGGCACTCCGACAGCCCGCGCGACGGCGCCTCGCCGACGCGGCCGCCGGCGATCGTGCGGTCGCCCACGTGCATGAGGCCGTTCATGAAGGTGCCCGGCGTCACGATCACCGCCTCGCACTCGAGCTCGCCCCCGTTGGCCAGGCGCACGCCGTGAAGGCGTCCGTCGAGAACGATGAACCCGACGACCTGCGCCTGGAGCAGGGTCAATCCGGACGTGTGCTCGAGGCGATCGCGCACGATTTCCCTGTAGCGCGCCTTGTCTTCCTGCGCGCGGGGCGACCATACGGCGGGCCCCCGGGCGCGATTCAGCATCTTGAACTGGATCCCGGCGCGGTCGGCCATCCTCCCCATGATGCCGCCGAGCACGTCGATCTCGCGGACGAGATGCCCCTTCGCGAGCCCGCCGATCGCGGGATTGCAGGACATGTGCGCGATCGCGTCGAGGCTCATCGTGACGAGCGCGGTTTCCACGCCCATCGCGGCCGCGATGCAGGCGGCTTCGCACCCCGCGTGGCCCGCGCCCACCACGAGGAGCCTCACTTGCCGATGCAGAACTGGGAGAAGATGGAGGCGATCACGTCCTGATCCACCCCGCGCCCGACGATCTCGCCCAGCGCGCGGCGAGCGTCGGTCAGGTCCACCGCGATCAGATCGTAGGACGCGTCCGCGCGAAGCCCCGCCTCGGCGCGGTCCAGGGCTTCGACCGCGCCTCGAAGGAGCGCTTCCTGGCGCGCGCTCGTGGTTGGAAGCTCGTCCCCAGGGATCCCGGAGGAAAGTCGCGACAAGGACGCGCGCAGGGCGTCTCGGAGCGGCTCCGCTCCGCCCGGCCGGACGGCGACCGTCGAGACTTCGGCCAGCACTTGCCCGCGCGGCGCGCCGACGCCGGCGCCCGCCGACCCGCGCTCCGCAAGGTCGGATTTGTTCCACGCGACCAGGAGCGGTCGATCCCCGACCAGCGCCAGGGCCGCGCGATCTTCCTCTTCGCGCGGATCCGAGCGGTCCAGGACCAGTACCGCGAGATCGGCCCGGCGCGCGGCGTCGGTGGCGCGCTCGAGGCCGAGCCGCTCCAGGCGATCCACGGGCTCGCGCACGCCGGCGGCGTCGCAGAGACGAAGCTCCACCCCCTCGAGCCAGATCGATTCCTCGACCGTGTCCCGCGTCGTCCCGGGCAGCTCGCTGACGATCGCGCGTTCGAATCCCACGAGCGCGTTCAGGAGACTCGACTTCCCGACGTTCGGCCGTCCGACCAGCGCGACGCGTAGCCCTTCCTCCCGTCGCCGGGACTCGGGCAGACGCGCGAGCCATTCGCGCAAGGGGGCGGCGATCTCCGCGCACCGCGCGGCCAGGGCGAGGCCGTCCCAGGCTTCGTCCACGTCCGCGGGGAAATCGATCCGGGCCTCCACCTCGGCGAGCAGAGGAACGAGAACCCGGTCCAGCTCGAGGACGCGGCGCGACAGCGCTCCGCCCAGGGCGCTCTCCGCGGCGCGCGACGCCCGCTCCGAGCGCGCGCGAACCAGCGCCGCCACGGCTTCGGCCTGCGCCAGATCCAGCTTTCCATTCCGGTAGGCGCGCTCCGTGAACTCCCCGGGACGCGCGGGACGCGCCCCCGCGGCGATCAAGGAATCCAGGATCGCGCGCGGAACGACCGACCCGCCGTGCGAGGAGATCTCCACCAGGTCCTCGCCCGTGTACGAGCGGGGCGCGCGAAAGACGGACACCAGAACCTGGTCCAGCGGACGGTCGTTCGGATCCAGGAAGGATCCGAAGAGAATGCGGTGGGATTCGCTACGTTCGGGGGATCGCCGGCCGCGAAAGCGCTTCGAGGCGATCGGCAGCGCCTCCGGTCCGCTCAGGCGGACGACGGCGATCGCCGATTCTCCGGGGGCCGTGGCCGGGGCCACGATGGTGTCGTTTTCCACAGTCCATGCCTCTTACGCGCCCTTCCCTTCTTCGCGGCGGATGACGACACGCTTGAAGAGGCCGTCGCCGATGCTGACGCTGGTGAACGCCTCGACCTCGGCGACCTCCAGATGCACCACGCGGCGCTCGATCGCGGAGAGGGGCTCCGTGGCCGCCTCATGCCCCGTCTCGCGGACCTCCTCGATCAGCTCGCGCGCGAGCTCGCGAAGGCTCTCGACCCGGCGGTCGCGATAGCCGGCGACGTCCACCTCGACGCGCGGGATCGCGTCCTCGGGAGAGCGGGCGCGGAGCATCCGCGCGACCAGGTGCTGGAGCGCGGCAAGCGTCTCCCCTTCCCGTCCGATCAGGAATTGATCCTTCTCGCCGGCGCGCACTGCGACCCGGATTCCGTCGCGCGTCCGCTCGGCCGTGGCCTCGGCGGGAAAACCCATCTGCTCCACGATCCCCTCCGTGATGGAGCGAACCGCTTCCACGAGCTCGGGCGTGATCTTCGAGGGATCGAGCGGAGGAGGAGGCGGACCGTAGGTTTCCACGGGACCGCCGCGGCGGCCGCCACGATAGCCGTCGACCGCGGAGGACTGCCGTCGGATCGCGCTGGCCGGGATTCGCCCCGCTCCGTCCGGCTGGGCGGTGGGATCGCGGCGCCACGCGCGGAGCTTCACGGGACGGAAGCCGCCCAGCGAATTCGCGGATCGGCCCGGATCCACGACTTCGACGGCGAGCTCCCTCGGGCCGACGCCGAGACGTTCCGCCGCCTGCTGCACCGCGTCGCCATAGGTTGCCGCTTCGACCTGTATCGAATCGCTCATGTTCGCATCGTGCAGGCGCCCGCGCTCAGGCCTGTGCGGCCATTCTGCGGTCCTCGGCCAGATTCACCAGATACTGCTGGAGCGCCGAGAGAAGGTTGTTCACGGTCCAGTACAGGACCACTCCGGACGGAAAACTATACATGAAGAAGAGCATGAAGAGGGGCATGACGTACATCATCCCCTTCTGCGCCGGCGCGACCGGGGTCTGCGACTGGAGCAGGTACGTGCTCCCCGTCATGATGACGGGCATGAGGTGGATCTGGAACCCCGCCACGGTCATCAGCACGTCGGGGGCGGAGAGGTCCCGGATGTAGCCGATGAAATTCGACGCGCGTAGCTCGATGGAATACAGGAGCACGTTGTAGAGCCCGAAGAACACGGGTATTTGAAGCAGCATCGGCAGGCACCCACTCATCGGGTTCACGTTGTTTTCCTTGTAGAGTGCCATCATCGCCTGATTCAGCTTCATCGGGTCGTTCTTGTGCTTTTCCTGCAGCTCCTTGATCTGCGGCTGGAGGTGATGCATCACCTTCATGGAGCGCAGGCTCGATTGGGTGAGCGGATAGAAGAGGAACTTGGTCGCGGCGGCGAGCAGGACGATCGCGACGCCGTAATTCGGGATCATCCGGTGCAGAAGGTTCAGGCACTTGAGCAGCAGAACGCCGATCCCGCGCATCCACTTCGGGCCCAGGTTGGCCACCTCGTCCAGCCCTGCCCCGATCGAGGCGACCGTCTCGTAATGGATCGGGCCGCCGTAGATCCGCGTGTGGCGCACCAGCTCGGCTCCCGGAGGGGCGGCGCCGGCGAGCAAGCACGTGACGAGCCCGCTTCCCGCATCCCGGAACACCACGTCGGAGACGGTTCCGGAATCCGGGATCACCGCCGCGATGAAATACTTGTTCCGGTTCGCGACCCACCTGACGTTTCCGGACAGAGGCTTCTCGCCGTTCGGCCCGAGCTTCGAGGCCGGAATCTCCTCCAGCTTCGTGCCGAGGAGCGCGACCGCCTTTGGCCCGTCCCGCTTCAGGGAGGCGTGCTCCGTGATGGGCAGCGGGGTTCCCCATCCGATCCGGTAGCGGATGGGACCGAGCGCGGCCGGAGCTGAAACGTGTACATCCGCGTCGAGAAGCCTCCGGTCGTGCCCCACCTTGTAGGTCTTCACGACGCGCACGCCGCTCACGTCCTGAGCCTCGAAGCCCACGACACCGCTCGCGGGGTCGTCCTGGACGATCCGGAAGGGCGCTTTGGAGAAATCCAGCGCCTTCGAGCCGTATTCCACGACGATCGGGAACGCCTTCCCGCCCGGAAGGACGAGGTCGAGGGGCTCGTTCCGGATCTCGTCCTTGTAGGAGTCCACGACGTAGTGCGCGATGGTGGCGCCGTCGCTCGTGAGGGTCACGCGGTAGTGCTCGGTGCTGAGCACGCGGGTCTCGGTGGGCGCGGCCGCGACCTCGGGATTGGAGAGCGCGGCGCCGGAGGACAAGAGAGCGCTCGTGGGCGGGGCGGTTCCGGCCGTGCCCGCTGGCGGCGCGGCACCCGTCTGGGAGCCCGCCCCGGTCGCCGGCGAGGAGCTTCCGCCTGCCGGGGATCCTCCCTGCCCCTGCCCTTGCGTCGGAACAGGCTGCGGGTTCGGACGATAGATGCGGGGCGAGATCACCCGGTCCAGGAGCAGGACCGCCATGATCATGACCATCGCGAGGAGAACTCTGCGATTCATGTCGTTTCAGGATCCGATCAGGGGACCGGGTCGTATCCCCCCGGATGGAAGGGGTGGCATTTGGAGATCCTGCGCGCGATGAGCCAGAGGGCGCGCGGGAGCGTCGCGCGGGCGACTGCCTCCTCGGCGTATGCGGCGCAGCTCGGCTCGAAGCGGCAGACACGAGGCAACGCCGGCGAGATCGCGAAGCGATAGAGGCGGATGAGCGAGAGGAGCGCCCAGCTCACGCGGGCTCCCTTCTCAGAAGCTCCCCCATCTCCGCCGAGACCTCGGCCAGGTTGGACCGGCCGCAGGCGCTTCGGGCGATCCAGATCCTCCAGACGGCGCGCTCGCGCACGTCGGACGCGACCGCGCGGAAGGATTCACGGAGCAGACGCTTGGCGCGATTCCGACGCACCGCGGGCCCGACCTTGCGGCTCGCGACGAAGGCGACGCGGCCATGGTCTTCCGTTCGCGCCAGGCTCACGAGCGTCATCAGGCTACCGTGAATGGAGTTTCCGGATTGGTACACTTCGCGGAATTGCCAACCTTCGTGCAGGCGGCGATCGCGCGGTCGAACCGCGCCGGGCATACGGACCTCGAGCCCCGGGGTGACGCTAAACGGTGAGGCGTTTGCGGCCCCGCTCACGGCGGCGCTTCAGGACGGCGCGGCCGCCCCGCGTGCTCATCCGCTCGCGGAAGCCGTGCACCTTTTTTCTCCGGCGATTGTGAGGCTGGAACGTGCGCTTCACGGTGATGAACCTCGAACAGGGAAAAGATCGATCCAAACACGAGCGCCGGAGTGTACCGAATCTCCGCGCCCGGGTCAATCCGGAGCCCGGGTAACGGCCGGATGACCGGGGTCGAAAATTTTCGTTGCGCGCCTTCGAACACCTGGTGCTAGAGTGCGCCCGTCGCGAAGGCCGGGAGCGCGACCCTCATACTCTCGCGCTCCCGATCCTCGCCTACCGGACTCCCCGCGCGTAGGACGCGCCCCTCGACCCGGAAGTGATGCCTTGTGAGGATACTCAAAGCCGATATCCCGCCTTCGGGGCGTAACGGACAAGCTCCATGACCGTTACGCCCCGATTCTTTTGTGGATAGTTCTGTGGATAAGCAGTGGACACCCTGTGTGTGGTGGGGGATGGAATGACAACGATGATGGAGTCAACCGTGGCTGGCGACGTGTGGCAGGGCGCTCTCGAAAAGATCCAGACCCAAATCTCGAGTCAGACCTTCGAAACCTGGTTTCGCTCGCTGAATCCCCTGGAATTCGATGGCCAGACGATGGTGCTCGAGGTGCCGAGCCAGTTCTACGTCGATTGGCTCGATCATCACTATCGCGGCTTGATCGAATCCTCCCTCGAGGCCAGGGCCGGACAGCCGGTCCTGCTTTCGTTCCACGTGCGCGCGGCGGAGCCGGTATTCGAGGAGCGCCCGCGAGGGCCCCTGCCCCCCCGGCACGAGTGCTACCTCAGCCCTCACAACACCTTCGAAACCTTCATCGTCGGGAACGGAAACCAGTTCGCCCACGCGGTCGCGCAGGCGGTAGCGACGAACCCCGGTGAGCGATACAACCCGCTCTTCCTGTATGGAGGCGTGGGGCTGGGCAAGACCCACCTCATGCACGCCATCGGGCACATGGTGAAAGCCACGCGCCCGGGCGCCCGGATCTTCTTCGTGAGCGCCGAGAAGTTCATGAACGAGATGATCTACTCCATCCAGCACGCCACCACGCTCGAGTTCAAGAGCCGGTACCGGACGGCGGACATCCTCTTGCTCGATGACGTCCAGTTCCTGGCGGGCAAGGAAAGCACGCAGGAAGAGTTCTTCCACACGTTCAACACGCTCCACGACGCCCACAAGCAGATCGTCCTCACGAGCGACGGCCCCCCGAACGAGATGACCGCCATCGAGGAGCGGCTGGTGTCCCGGTTCACCTGGGGCGTCGTGGCCGACCTGAAGGCGCCGGATCTCGAGACCCGCGTTGCCATCGTGAAGAAGAAGGCCGAGCTCCAGGGGAAGAACATCCCGAACGAGATCGCGCTTCTCCTCGCGAGCAACATCAAGACAAACATCCGCGACCTCGAAGGGTCGCTCTCGCGGCTCCTCGCGTTCGCGGATTTGATGAACCACGAGCTCAGCGTGGATTTCGCGCAGGAAGTGCTCCGGGATCAGATCAAGCCGGATCTCGCCCGGGTGGACATCTCGGACATCCAGCGCCTCGTGGCGCGGCATTTCCAGGTGTCCGAGGAATCGCTTCGGGGCAAGCGCCGCACCGACGTGATCGCGTTCCCCCGCCAGGTGGGGATGTACATCGCCCGCTCGGTGACGGATCTCTCGTTCGCGGATATCGGCATGAAGTTCGGGGGCCGCGATCATTCCACCGTGCTCCACGCCTGCAGCAAGATCGAGGCGCTGATGTCCTCGGACAAGGAGCTTCGGGTTGTCGTCGAGGAGCTGATCTCGAACGTCAACTCGTAGCGGCGCGGTACGAACATGCCCCAGGGCATGTTGAATACGTCGGCGGCTATACTTAATGATCAACTTGCCCCGGGGCAAGTTGATCGCGGCGATCAGTCCCCGAAACCGAGCGCCAAGTAGACGTCGAACAGATGGTAGTCAACGCCTTGGGATGTGGCCAGCCTCCCGACGGCACGTGGGTACTTGCCTATCGCCTCGGCCAGGCGATAGGTGCCCCCGAGTTCGAGTCGCGATCCGCCCATGACGGCAAATCGCACGCCCATCCCGCACTGGAATCCGCCGAGCGCCGCGAGGTGATACGCGTCGTCCGTCCCGCGGTAGGTCGCGCCGTAGAGTGAGGGACCCGCCTCGACGAAAAGACCACGAGATCGATGTTGCGCGTCGTTCGCGTAAGCACGGAAGCCCGCGCTGATGGGCACCAGGTGGGTCCTGACGGGAGATGTCGGGGACCCATCGTACAGCCATGCTGCGGGGCGAACGTGGAACGGCGCCGAGCTTCCGGTCTCCTGGATATAGCCCACGCTCGACCAGAATGCGGTCTGCTTTCCCAGATCCCAAGTGCACGAGAAGGAGAGAGTTGCCGGGTGCGTGTCGCCGGACAAGTTCTCGAGCGCGACGTAGCCCGAGCGGAGTGTCAACGACGTGGGATTGGGCACGCTCGAGGAGTTTCGTGGAACAAGAACGGAGCCCAGGAAGAGGACCGGGAGGATCGCTACGATTCGCTTCATGACATCTCCCGTGAACGTTGGCGGCGCCCCCGAGTGTGCTCGCCTCGGCCCCGAGACGTCAATCGTCCTGGATTCGCTGTGGGTTCGTCGTGGACAAACCTGCCATGACGAGCTGCCTGTGGACGACCGGGGAAAACTTCACGCTTATCCACACGGCGTCACGTGTTCGTAACTTCCCACACACATAGATAACGCGATGCGGCACAAAGTCTTAACTCAACCCTGGTCGCGCTATCCACAGTATCCACAGCCCCTAGTACTACTGCTTCTATTCAAGGAACCTAATCTTCGTAGCGCGGAGAAACTCACCCCATACGTCCCCCGAGCGACGGGAGCAAAGACCCTCTCCAAAACAGCTCCAAAAAGGACTCCAAAAAGGACCTAAAAAAGAGTCCCCCAGACACCCCTTTTCCATTGTGAAAACACCCCTTCCCACCTATACTTTTTTTGGACCTGAGACCCTTCCCGACGCCACCTGCAAACCCTAATCCAACATACGATTAGCGGGGGATGAACGGATATGATCACCGCACAGGAAGTGGCCATGAAATTCTCGATCGCGCAGACCGAATTCTTCGATGCTTTGCAGGTGGTTCAGAGCGCGGTCCCGAACCGGACGACATTGCCGGTTCTCTCCAACATCCTCCTCGAGGCGTCGGAGGATCGGATCGAGATGCGGGCGACCGATCTGGATCTCGCGATCTCGACGGTCGCGAAGGCGAACGTGAAGGATTCCGGCACGCTCACCGTGCCCGCGAAGAAACTCTTCGAGCTGGTGCGAAAGCTTCCCAAGGAAGAACTGAACGTCGAGTCGAAGGATCTGACGCTGAACGTCGGAAGCAAGAGCGGACGATACAAGTTCCTCTGCATTCGTCCCGAGGAATTCCCCGCCCTTCCGAAAGTCGAGGCGGACGCGGAGCTCACCCTCGAGCCGGATCTCCTGGAGCGACTGATCCGGAAAACGATCTATTCCGTCTCCACGGACGAGACGAGGCCCGCGCTGAACGGCGCTCTCTTCCAGATTCGTGATGGAGAGCTGCGCGTCGTCGCGACGGACGGCCATCGCCTCTCGAAGGCTTCGGTGACGCCCGCGGGAGGAATCCCGACGCCGCCGAAAGGCGACGTGATCGTTCCGCTCAAGGCCCTGAACCAGGTGCAGCGGCTCCTGGCCTCGGCGGCCGGACCCGTCCAGATCGGGATTTCCAAGAACCACGCCCGGTTCGTTCTCGGCGACACGACCCTCACCACGAAGCTGATCGAGGGGCCGTTCCCGAACTACGAGCAGGTGCTCCCGAAGCAGAACAACAAGCATCTAAGAGTGAAGCGGGAGGACTTTTCCCAGGCGCTCGAGCGGGTCTCGGTGTTCTCGGACAGCCTGACGCGCCAGGTGAAGCTCTCGCTCCGCCCGAATCGTCTGACGCTCGTGGTCCAGACTCCCGATCAGGGGGACGCGACCGAAGAGCTGGAAGCGCAGTACGGCTCGGACGATCTCGACATCGGGTACAACGCGGCCTACTTGCTCGACATCCTCCGCTGCATCGAGAGCGAGGAAGTCGACATTCGTCTCAATACGCCCGTGACGGCAGGACTCGTCGCGCCAGCCCACACGGACAAGGGATCCGCCCCGAAGGAGGATCTCCTCTGTCTCGTGATGCCCCTTCGCCTGGCGAGCTGACCCGGAACGCGTGCGACTTCAGTCCATCGAGCTTCGCGAATTCCGGAACCACAAAGAGGCCAGGTTCGACCTCCGCGGAGATTCCGCGTTGGTCCTGGGCGAGAACGGATCGGGAAAAACAAACCTGATCGAGGCGGTCGTGCTGCTCTCGATCGGGAAGTCGTTCCGCGGATCGCGTGATCCGGCGCTCGCGCGCCGAGGATCGGGCGCCTTCGAAGTGCGCGGGACGATCCAGGACCGGCTCGGAGTCACGAGCGAGATCGTGGCTCGGGGTGGGGATGCCGTCACGAAGGAATTCCTCGTGGACGGCTCGCCGCTCCAGCGCGTGACCGATCTCCTGGGCCGTTTCTGCACCGTGCATTTCTCGGTGGAGGACGTCGCGGTCCTGAACGGCGGCCCCGCCTCGCGCCGGCGCTTCCTGGACGTGGCGCTCTGCCAGCTGGAGTCGGGCTACGTCGCCGCGCTGCGCGACTACACCGCGGCGCTGCGGCAGAGGAATCAGCTCCTGATCCTGGACCGCCGCGGGCTCGGCGCCGATCCGGTCGAATGGTCGGCCTGGGAGGAGATCCTGGCGCGCTCGGGCACGGCGCTCGACCTGAGGCGGAGAGCGCTCTGCGCGGAGCTGGGCCGTCACGTGCGGGACCTCGCCTCGCGCGTGGATCCGGCGCTGGATCCCGCGCTCGAGTACCGGGACGGATTCGGCGACGCCGGTCTGCCGGAAGAGGACGAGGTCAAAGAGAGGGTCTCCCGCCTCGCGCGCTCGAGGCCCGCGGACCGGAAGATGGGCTGGACGATGCAGGGACCGCATCGCGCGAAGCTTCGCTGCACGATCGCCGGAGAAGAGCTATCGGACGGCGCCTCGCGAGGCTTCTCGAGGCTCTATTCGATCCTCCTGCGCCTCGCGCTCGCGCGGGTCTTCGAGGAGCGGCAGAACGATCCGCCGGTGGTGCTCCTCGACGATCCGGAATCGGAGCTGGACGCGCGGTGGATGGGCCGGCTGTTGAAGCTGGTTCCCGAGTCGAGCCAGGTGCTCGTCACGGCGTGCCGGGAGCTTTCGGAGATGCCGTCGGGAATGCGGACGCTTCCGATCGTCGAGGCCGCCCTGGAGGGAAGCGCCGCGTGAGGCGCACCGGGAAACGGGGCGCGGCGCCGGCCCGCGAGGGCTTCGAGCCGGTCGGGACGGTGCTGGACCAGGTGCTGCGCAGCCTCAGGCTCGAGACGCGGTTCGCCGCGGCCGAGGCGACCGAACGGTGGGCCTCGACGGTCGGGCCCGAGGCTCTGGCGAGGACGCGCTGCGTCGGCGTGCGCGACGGGGAGCTCCTGGTCGAGGTGCAGGGCGCGACCTGGATGGGGCACCTCGCCATCTTGAGGCAGGGGATCCTGGACCGGATGAACCAGACGCTCCCGGCCGAGAAGCGGCTCTCGACGATTCGATTCATACCCATGAGATCCAAGGAGGAAATAGATTGAACGGACCTCGAGAGGAAGCGGCCACGATGACCAAGGCCCCCCAAGAGGGACATTCCTACGACGCCCGGAACATCCAGGTCCTGAAAGGCCTGGAAGGCGTGCGGAAGCGCCCCGCGATGTACATCGGCTCGACCGGACAGAGCGGGCTCCATCATCTCGTCTACGAGGTCGTGGACAACTCCGTCGACGAGGCCCTCGCGGGCTTCTGCACCGAGGTCCATGTCACGATCCACCAGGACTCCAGCGTCACCGTGGTCGACAACGGCCGCGGGATCCCGGTCGACACCCATCCGACGCAGAATCGGCCCGCGGTCGAGGTCGTGATGACCACGCTCCACGCGGGCGGCAAGTTCGACGAGAACTCCTACAAGGTCTCGGGCGGACTCCACGGCGTGGGCGTCTCCGTGGTGAACGGCCTCTCCGAGTGGCTGGAGGTCGAGGTGCGCCGCGGCGGGAAGCGCTATCACCAGCGCTACGAGCACGGCGACGTGAAGACGGATCTCCGGGTCCTCGGAGACACGCACGAGACCGGCACCACCGTGACCTGGAAGCCGGACACCACGGTGTTCGAGACCCTGGACTACAGCTTCGACACGCTCTCCCAGCGGCTCCGCGAGCTGGCCTTCTTGAACAAGGGCATCCGGATCACCTTCCTCGACGAGCGCACCGGGAAGAAACACGACTTCGAGTACGAAGGCGGCATCTCCCACTTCGTGAAGTACCTGAACGAGAACAAGACGGTTCTTCATCCCGCGCCCATCTACCACTCCAGGGAGCGCGACCGGATCACGGTCGAGTTCGCCGTCCAGTACAACGACGGCTACGTGGAGAACGTCTTCTCCTTCGTGAACAACATCAACACGGTCGAGGGCGGGACGCACCTGATCGGCTTCCGCTCCGCGCTCACGAGCACCATCAACAACTACGCCGAGCGGGAGGGGCTCCTGAAATCACTCAAGGAGGTCACGCTCGGCGGCGACGACGTCCGCGAAGGGCTCACCGCGGTCGTGAGCGTGAAGCTGCCCGATCCCCAGTTCGAGGGGCAGACCAAGGCCAAGCTCGGGAACACCGAGGCCAAGGGCATCGTGCAGTCCATCGTGGGGGAGGGGCTCCGGAACTACTTCGAGGAGAATCCCCAGGTCGCCAAGAAGATCGTGGAAAAGTGCATCTCCACCGCGCGGGCGCGCGAGGCGGCCCGCAAGGCCCGGGATCTGGCGCGCCGCAAGGGCATCCTGGACTCGGGATCGCTTCCCGGGAAGCTCGCCGACTGCCAGTCCACGGATCCCAAGGAATGCGAGATCTACCTGGTCGAGGGAGACTCGGCCGGCGGCTCGGCCAAGATGGGCCGCGACCGGAAATTCCAGGCGATCCTCCCGCTCAAGGGGAAGATCCTGAACGTGGAGAAGGCCTCGCTGGACAAGATGCTCTCGAACGAGGAGATCCGGACGATCATCACCGCGCTCGGGACCGGCATCGACGAGGAATTCAACGCCGACAAGGCGCGCTATCACCGGATCATCCTCATGACCGACGCGGACGTGGACGGGGCGCACATCCGGACGCTGCTCCTCACGTTCTTCTTCCGGCACATGAAGCCCCTGATCGAGCGCGGCTACGTCTACATCGCCATGCCCCCGCTCTATCGCGTGCAGAAGGGGAAGGCGATCCAGTACGCCTACGACGATGCGGAGCGGGATCGTGCCTTCGAGGCGCTGGGGGGCAAGAAGGGCATCACGCTGCAGCGCTACAAGGGCCTCGGAGAGATGAATCCCGACCAGCTGTGGAGCACCACGATGGATCCCGCGAACCGCTCGGTTCTGCAAGTCAAGCTGGAGGACGAGGTCGAGGCGGAGCGGATGTTCACGGTGCTCATGGGGGATCAGGTGGAGCCTCGGCGAAAGTTCATCGAGGAATACGCGGACAGCGTGAAGAACCTGGACATCTGACATGGCGACCCGCGAGAAAGAAATCCCGATCCAGATCGAAGACGAGATGCGGAACTCCTACATCGATTATTCGATGTCGGTCATCGTGTCTCGCGCCCTTCCCGACGTCCGGGACGGCCTGAAGCCGGTCCATCGCCGCGTCCTCGTGGCGATGCGGGAGCTGAACCTCCTCCACGACCGCCCCTTCCGGAAATCGGCCAAGATCACCGGGGACGTCACGGGGAACTACCACCCGCACGGCACCGCCGCGGTCTACGAGACCATGGTCCGCATGGCCCAGACCTTCTCCATGCGGTACCCGCTGGTGGACGGGCAGGGGAACTTCGGCTCGGTCGACGGGGACGCCCCCGCGGCGGAGCGGTACACGGAGGCGCGCCTGACCGAGTTCGCGGAGGAGATGCTCCGCGACATCGAGAAGGACACCGTCGACATGCGGCCGAACTACGACGAGTCGCGCGAGGAGCCGGTGGTGCTGCCGGCGTCGGTGCCGAACCTCCTCGTGAACGGCTCGGCCGGGATCGCGGTCGGCATGGCGACCAACGTCCCGCCGCACAACCTCCGCGAGATCGTGGACGCCATCCACCACGTGATCGACCAACCGGACTGCGAGATCGGCGACCTGATCGGGATCGTCACGGGGCCGGATTTCCCGACGGGCGGGATCATCTTCGGACGCCAGGGAATCGAGGAATGTTATCGCACCGGACGCGGGCACATCACCGTCCGCGCGCGGGCGGAGATCGAGGAATACAAGAAGGACCGCGAGGCGATCATCGTCACCGAGATCCCGTACATGGTCAGCAAGGCCGCGCTCCTCGAGAAGATCGCGGAGCTGGTCAAGGACGGGCCGCTGGACGGCATCTCGGACCTGCGCGACGAATCGGACCGCGACGGCATGCGGATCGTGATCGAGCTGAAACGCGACGCGCAGCCCCGCGTGGTCCTGAATCAGCTCTTCAAGCACACCCAGATGCAGACCACGTTCGGGGCGAACATGCTCGCCCTCGTCGGGAACCGCCCGGTCACGCTCACCCTGAAGGAGATGGTCCAGCACTACATCGAGCACCGGCGCGACGTGGTCGTGCGTCGCACGAAGTTCGATCTGGCCGAGGCGGAGAAGCGAGCCCACATCCTCGAAGGTCTGAAGATCGCCCTCGACCACATCGACGAGATCGTGAAGCTGATCCGCGCCGCGGCCGACACGGAGGCCGCGCGCACCGGCCTCATGGGCAAGTTCGGGCTGAGCGAGATCCAGGCGAACGCGATCCTCGAGATGAGACTCTCCCGCCTCACCGGCCTCGAGCGGAAGAAGGTCGAGGACGAGTACCTGCAAGTCATCCAGCTGATCGAGTCCCTGAAGGCGATTCTCGACTCCCCCGCGAAGGTGCTCCAGATCATCAAGGAGGAGCTCGCCGACGTCCGAGAGCGCTTCGGAGACGACCGACGCACGGAGATCGTGGCGGGCTCGGGCGAGTTCGAGGCGGAAGATCTGATCGCCGAGGAGGACATGGTGATCACGATCTCCCACGCGGGCTACATCAAGCGCCTGCCGGTCACCACGTACCGCAGCCAGCGCCGGGGCGGCCGTGGCATCACGGGCGCCGGGACGCGGGAAGAGGATTTCATCGAGCACCTCTTCATCGCCTCGACCCACAGCTACATCCTGGTCTTCACGGACCGCGGCCGCGTCTACTGACTCAAGGTTCACGAGGTGCCCCAGGGCGGACGCACCGCCAAGGGGAAGGCCATCGTGAACATGGTCGAGATGTCGCAGCAGGAGCGCGTGGCGGCCGTGCTCCCGGTCAAGGAATTCGACGAGTCGCACTTCGTCATGATGGTCACGCGGAACGGCACCGCCAAGAAGACGCCCCTTTCCGCCTACTCGAATCCGCGCCGCGGCGGGATCGTCGCGATCGGCGTGGAGGAGGAGGATGCCCTGATCGACGCCGTGCTCACCGACGGGAGCCAGGACATCATCTTGCAGAAGCGGAACGGTAAGGCGATCCGCTTCAACGAAGCGGACGTCCGGCCCATGGGGCGCACGGCGTACGGGGTGCGCGGCGTGACCCTCGAGGAGAACGACGCGGTGGTGGGCATGATCGCCGTGAAGCGCGAGGGCCCCTCGCTCCTGGTCGCCACCGAGAACGGCTACGGGAAGCGCTCGCTCCTGTCCGAATACCGGATCACCGGTCGCGGTGGGAAAGGGATCATCTCGATTCAGACCACGGAGCGGAACGGGCAGGTCGTCGCCGCGCTCGAGGTCGTCCCGAGCGACCAGGTGATGCTCATCACCCGCGGCGGGATCGTGATCCGGACCAAGGTCTCGGAGATCTCCGAGATCGGCAGGAACACCCAGGGAGTGCGGCTCATCAATCTCGAGCCCGGCGATCAGCTGATCGACGTGGCCCGCGTCGAGGAGAAGGACGAGGGCGAGGAGGAGTAGCTGGATCCCCGGATCTCGACCTCGACGGTCCGCCGACTCTCCGACTATTACCGCGTCCTCGAAGAGCTGGAACTGGAGACGGTCCGCACCGTCTCCTCCTCGGGCCTCGCCCACCTGAGCGGCGTCACCTCCGCGCAAGTCCGCAAGGACCTCTCCTATTTCGGGAACTTCGGAAAGCGCGGGCTCGGATACAACGTCGCCCGCCTGAAGAAGGAGATCCGCCTCATCCTCGGGCTGAACCGGCGCTGGAGGGTGGCTCTGGTGGGGGCGGGGAACATCGGATCGGCGCTCTTCTCGTACAAGGAATTCCGCCGGCAGGGATTCGACTTCGCGGCGGTGTTCGACGTGAGCCCCGACCGGGTCGGCCAGAAGTGGCGTGACCTCCACATCCTGAACGTCGAATCGCTCCGAGACGAAACCGAGAGGCTGGGCCTCGAGATCGGCGTCATCGCCGTCCCCGCGCGCGCGGCTCAGGCCGTGGCGGACCGCATGGTGCAGGCGGGCATGCGCGGAATCCTGAATTTCGCCCATCGCAAGCTCTTCGTTCCGCCCCAGGTCGCGCTCCGGAACGTGAACCTGGCGGTGGAGCTGGAGAGCCTCTCCTTCTCCATCAAGGCGCTGAACGCCCGGCCCTCGCGTCGCCCGCGGCGTTGATGCCACGCGGCGGCGACGGCGAGTCCTCGAGCCGCTTCGCCGAGGCCTCCCTCCTCCTCATCACCATGATCTGGGGAACCACGTTCCCCCTCTTGCGTACCTCGCTCGAGATCGTGGAGCCCTACGACATCATCGCGATCCGCTTCACCATCGCCGCCGTCTTGCTGGGCGCGATCTACGGGAAGCGACTGATCCGCATGGGGCGCGTGGCGGTGCGAGACAGCGTGGTGACCGGCCTCTTCATGGCGGCCGGGTACCTGGTCCAGGCCATCGGACTGACGACAATCAGCTCGCCTCGCTCGGCCTTCCTCACCGGGACCGCGGTGGTCTTCGTCCCGTTCATCGATCGCTTCGTCAGCAGATTGGGTGTCTCCTCCGGCGAGTGGATCGGGGTCGGGCTCGTCTTCACGGGGATCCTCCTCTTCTCGGGGGAAGCGGGCCTCATGCTCCGACCGGGCGACCTCTGGACCCTGGCGGGCGCGGTCGCGTTCGCCTGCCAGGTCGTGACCACCAACGTGGCCGGGAGGCGGAGCGACACGTTCGCTGTCTCGGCGCTCCAGGCCGCGGTGGCGGCGGCCGTGGGATGGATCTTCGTCGGGGCGCGCGGCGGCCTCTCGCGCCCGCTGGGGGAGATGCCGTGGGGCACGCTCGTCTACCTCGGGACCGTCGCCACCGCCTTCATCCTGGTGCTCCAGACCTGGGCGCTGGGGAAGACGAAGCCCGTCCGCGCGGGAGTGATCTATTCCCTGGAGCCCGTGTTCGCGGCGATGGTCGCGATGGCGTTCTTCGCCGAGAGCATGAGCTGGAACGAGGTGATCGGAAGCGTCGCGATCCTGGGGGGCGTCCTCGTCGCGGAGCTGAAGCGAAGCTGATCTATCTCCGGCCCGTCGCCGGCGGCGTCCCCGCGGGCCGCGGCGATCCGGGCAGCGTCCGCTCGAACGTCCGGAACGGCTCCTCGAGCGCGAGCGCCAGCTCCGGCGCCCCGGGGTAGTCCTTGTCGTCGGGCGTCGTCGCCTGCCCCGCGTTGATCGTCGCGTCCGGGGAACCCAGGGTGCGGATCGGAGCGAGCATCGGGCGCTCGTTCTCGCTCGAGCCCTCGTAGCGCGCGCTCATCACCAGAGTCCGGCGCCTCAGATCGTAGAGGTGCACGGCGACCTTGGCGTCCCGGCCCGTGACCCCCACGACGTAGTTCGCGCGAGTCGAATCCGTTCCCCCGGTGCTGCGCACCGAATTCCGCTGCGTGTCCTTTTCCACGCGCGCGAGAGCGAGGAAGCGGGCGACGCCGCGCAGTGAATCCGCGATCTCCCCGAGCGCGGCCGGATCCAGCGATCCCTGATATTCATAGGCGAGAAGGAGCTTCTGGTCGCGCTCCCGCCCGAGGAGGGCGCGGACGCTGTCGGAGGAGACGAGGGGAACGTCGGTCCGCTCCTCGCGAAAGGTCTTCTCGAGCATCGCGATGAGCGGCGGGCGGACCTGGTCCGGCTCCTGGAACTTCACGACGCCCAGCACGGCGACCTTCCCTTGCCGGAGATCCTTCGCGCCGAGGGAAGGATCCAGCCGCATGAGCACGGCTTCCGAGGAGCAGCCGGCCACGAGGAGAGCGATGAAAACGGCGAGCGCTCGAATCCGCTTGCCCGTCATCGCATATCGCGGTGCAGCTCGTCCAGGACCTGCCTGAGCCCGCTCCCGATCTGCGGGAAGTGATGGGATTCGGAGACGAGGGGCGGCGCGATCAACAGGTGATCCCCGCGTTCGCCGTCCGCGGAGCCCGAGCCCGAGAAGACGAGAAGCCCCTTCTCGCGGCACCGCGCCTCCACGCGCTCGGCGAACCGGAGCGAGCGCTCGAAGGGGGCTCCGGTTCCGCGATCCTGCCGGAAGATGATTCCCCAGAGGAATCCCACCCCACGCACGTCTGAAACCAGCTCGTGCCTTAAGAGAGGCTCCAGCGACTCGCGGAGGCGAGGCTCCAGGGATCGCACCCGGTCCTGGATCTTCTCCTCCCTCGTCGCGGCCAGGACCCGGCGTCCCACGGCGCAGGAGACCGCATGCGCGCCGTAGGTCTGCGCGTGCATGAAGCGCCCGCCCGGGGCGCCTTCCAGCACGGACGCGACTCGATCCCGGATCAGGATTCCGGCCAGAGGGGCATAGCCGCATCCCGCGCCCTTTCCGAAGGCGATGATGTCGGGCATGGCCCCGGGACCTTCATCCTCCGCGAGCCTCTGCCACGCGAAGAGGCTCCCGGTCCGCCAGAATCCGGTGAGGACTTCGTCCGCGATCCAGAGGGTGTCCGTGGCGTCGCAGGCGCGCCTCAACCTTCCGAGAAATCCAGGAGGAGGCACCGCGACCCCGAGCCCCGCCCCGGGAATCGTCTCCGCGAGAAGGGCGCAGGATTGCCGGGCCGACTCCTCGAGGGCGCTCCCCTCGGCCGGATCGACCGATGCCGGAACTCCCGCGAGCAACGGCTCGTACGGCGCTCGGCGCGCCCGGTAGTCGGTCATCGCGAGCGCCTGGATGGTCGAGCCGTGGAAGTGCCCCTTGAGACGCGTCACCCGGGTGCGGTCCGGACGTCCGACCGTGCGCTGGTAGAGATAGGCCGCCTTGAGCGCCGCTTCCACGGCCTCGCTCCCCGAAGACGTGAAGACGGCTCGGGTGTAGGGCGCTCCCACGGCCAGGAGCAGCTCCCGCGCGTAGGCCTCCGATTCCGCGCTCTCGAACGCCCAGGGACGCGCGAAAGGGATTCGCGAGGCGGCCTCCGACATCGCCCGGGCGAGGTCGGCGCGGCCGTAGCCCAGCTGGACGCAGAATGTTCCCGAAATGGCGTCGAGGTAGCGGTGTCCGTCCATGTCGAAGACGTGGACCCCTTCGCCGCGGACCAGCGTGGGGCGGAGCGGCGGCACATCGCCGGGCAGGATAGGCTGGAACGCCTGGTTCACGGTGCGGTCGTTCATGCCAACAACGATGCCAGTACCGCCCGCCGAAAACTAGCCCGTCTTCGCGGCGCGCGTGGCCGCGCGCTCCAGGGCCGAGACGTTGGCGGAGCCGAGGCGCAGCGCGGAAGCGAGCAGCAGGCAGACCTCGGCGCGCGTGAGCTCCTTCTTGGACTGGGCCAGCGAGTCGAAGCCAGGATCGAGCATGGGGATGGGCTGGACCGGCTCGACCTTGATGTCGCGCTTGGGTGCGGGCGCTCCACGCCGGCGCGCGTCCCGGGCGCGCTGCTCCGCGCGCGCGATCGCGGCCTTCCGCCGGGCCTCGGTCTCGTCGGAGGCCAGCTTCTTCGCCTCCCGATCCGCGTCATCCGCCGCGTCCTTTCCGGCGAACTGGACGTTGAAATCCCTCGCCAGCTGCTCGGCGGCGATCCGGCACATGCTCGGACCGTAGGCCATGCCGCGGTCGAGGCAGCGGAGCACCAGCTCCAGCGCTTCGGAGCGGCTGACGCGGTCGTGCTCCTCCTGGCTCGAGCGGGAGGAGCCGTCCAGGATTCCGGAGTCGATCAGGGCGTCGACGTTGGAGTCGAACTTGTTCTTCGTGAACGGAGTCCCGAGGTGGAACGCCGACACCAGCGCTCCGTAGAACTCGCCCCGCGTGATCTCATCGTCCGGTTCGAACTTCCTCCGGTCGGACGGGATCACGCCGTCCTTCACCGCCGCCAGCGCGTAGCGTGCCTGCCAGCTCCCGGGCTCCAGGTCCTCGAACCTGAGCACGTGGTCCACCAGGAAGGCGAGCGGGTCGACGGTGTGGGGAATCTCGGTCTCGCCGCGCTCCCCCTCCTCGCCGTATTCGGAGTCGTCGGGGTCGGACAGATCGGCCGAGTCCTCGATCCTCCGGGTGCGGATCTCGAGGTGAAGGTGCGGCGCCGTCGCACGTCCCGTGCGGCCGACCCGGGCGATGGGCTCACCGGCGGCCACGACTTCGCCCGCGTGCACGAGCACCGACTTCGCCAGCAGGTGCGCGTAGAGGGAATAGACGACCTGGCCATCGGGGAGCTTGTGGCGGATGACGACCCGATTGCCCCACCCGGACCGCCACTTCCACGCGGTGCGGTACTTCGTGGCCCAGCGGACCGTGTGCTTGCCGTTCACCACGACCGGCTGCTTGACCCTCACCGCCTTGCGGACCTTGACCCGGGCGTTTCCGTCGCTCACGTCCACGACGCCCGCGGCAATGGCGCGAACCACGAGGCCCGCCTGGCCTGCCGAGAAGTCGGTGCCGTAGTGGACGCGCTGGGACCGGTGCTTCCTGGCCTTGCGGACGGCCAGATAGGGATCGGTGACGTGATAGCCGTTGGGCTCCCCGGGGGCGGCTTTCTTGAAATCCATCTCGTCACCGATGGGGAAGACGAAGGCGCTCGCGATCGGAGGGGCGGGCTCCTCGGCGCGCGCGAAGGAAGCCAGAGGGAGGACGAAGGCCGAAGCGAGGGCGAGCGTGAGAACGGTCGTTCTCGCCGGCGGCACGCGCTATTCGCTTTCGGTCGCCGCCGCTGCGGCGCGCGGCAGCCCGAATCGGAAGGTCCAATCGAGCAGCCTTCTCGCTTCCGCGAAACGGAGCCGGTTGCTGGGGGCTCCGAGAAGGACCGCCGTGACTTCCGTGCCGGACGGGGTCTCCACCATCGTGGCGAAGCAGTAGCCCGCCTCGTTGATGAATCCCGTCTTTCCTCCTGTGATCCGCCACTTGCTCTTGAGTAGCCGGTTGGTATTGACGAGCCGGTGGAGCTTCCGGTTCGAAGCAAAGGTGTAGGTCTGTTTCTGCATGATCGAGCTGACGATCGGGTTCGACGCCGCGGTTCGCAGCATCACGGCGATGGCTTGCGCGCTGGCGACGTTCTGCTCGTCGAGGCCCGTGGGCTCGACGAACCGCGTTCCCGTAAGGCCCATGGAATCCGCGAGCGCGTTCATCCGTCGCACGAATTCGTCATGCGGCACGCCACAGGAGCGCACGAGCGCCTTGGTGGCGACGTTGTCGGAAGACATGAGGGCCGCGTGCAGGAGGTCTCGAACGGTGATCTCCTCGCGCGGCCGGATGTGCGATCGGCTGGAGTGGCGGACGTCGTCCGGGGAGATCTCCACGACCTGATCGAACTGGGGCTGGGTCTTGAAGAAGACGAGCGCCGTCATGAGCTTGGTCAGGCTCGCGACCGGATAGAGGTTCTCGGGATTCTTCTGGAAGAGGACCCGGTTCGTCGTCGCGTCCACGACGTACGCCGCCTTGGCGTGGAGCCGAGGGATCCCGTACGGCGTCACTTGTGGAAGCGAGAAGGTGACATGCCGGCGCAGGCGCCTGCCGCGACGCCGCTTCCGGCTCGGGACCCTCTTCTCGGCCGAGGAGGAGCTGGAGGCGGAGGCGAGCGTTGTAGGAGCGGAGCCCCCGGGGCGTGCAGTTTGCTGCGCCGCTGTTTCCGGAGCGTGCACCGTCAGCGCCAGTGTTACAAGAAGGCCACAAGCCAAGGGAACGGTCGATGTGCGAGCGATCATAGGTATCCCAGCCCTCATCCGTGTGGGTCCCTGAGACTTGGACGAGGGAGACAAGGGGCTGTCTCCCCGAGGCATATCGGACTGGGCACTCCGATGTGTAGCAAAAACCGTACGCGGCACGTCCTCGAGGCGCCGCGCGGGCACTCTACCACGGGATCCTTCCGTGTCCCAAATTGTTCTCTCGGAATCAGCACGAGGGAGGCGCGGGTGTTAAGGAGGGGCGGGTGGGCTTGAACAGTTCTCGATGGGCTCGAACCGTTCAATGGAAACACCCACCCGCCGGATCAATCTTCGGGGGTGGCCCCTCTAGTCGCCTTCGTCGTTCTGGTCGCGATCGTTGTTTCGATCGTTGTCTTCGTCGTGGTCGCGGCTTCTACGATCGTTGTGCTGCCGATTCACGTCCGATCGCAGCTGCTCGACTTCGCTGCGCAGGCTCTGGAGCTCTGCCTGGAGCTCCTTGACCTGACGCTCGAGGTCGTCCTGATTTCCGCGAAGGACGATCTTCGGCTCGTCGTCGCGCGGGGTATCGCCGCGATCCCGCCACCTCGGCGGCATCGGCGGCATGTCCGATCCCTCGGGGCGCGATCCCACGGTGAGCGTGAACGTCCGGGACACGCCGTCCCGCCAGACCTGCACCGGAATCCTGCGACCCGGGGTCAGTCCCCGCACCGTGCGGACGAGGTCGCCGGGATTCGGCGTTTCCTCCCGGTTCACGCGGAGGATCACGTCGCCGCGCTTGATGCCCGCCTCATCGGCCGGGCTGCCGTCTTCGACGTTGCTCACCAGCGTGCCCTCGGTCGACTCCGGGATTCCCTTCGCCCTGCGGAGCGCCGCGCCGAGCCGCTGCACCTGCACTCCCAGGTAACCGGAATTGGAATCCCGATCGTTGTCGCGGTCTTCCTGCGCGATGCGACTGAGCCCCCGCTCCGACTTCGTCCCGTACTCGTCGCGAGCGCTCGCGGACGAGGGGACGACCGAAGCAAGGCCCAGACCCAGCGCGAGCAGGGCCGTGCCCATCGACATCAACCTGTACGGCTTCATTCATGACCTCCTTGCGGGACTGATACTTATACGGCCACCATAGCCTCGCTGAAGCACTACCGCCCGAAGCCACACAAAGTTCCCGGCGGGGGCCGTCCCGGGCCCCTATGGAAAAGTCTAAACCCGCGAGAGAGATGAGGCTATTGGCTGGGGACGAGGCGGAAGGAGCTGCAGCCCTTGGCGGGGAGGGCGCCCAGCTTCCCGCAGGGCGCGAGGAGCGCCGGGCTCAGGTCCCGGACGTGGAAGTCGCCGTGCTCCGGATCGCAGAACGCGGGCTCGCCCACGATGGTGTTCGCGCTCGGCTGCGTCCCCGGGCCGTCCATCGTGTGGACCAGGTTGCACTCGTAGCGCGCCGCGCCCCTCATCTCGAGGACGGCTTTGTTCTTGGCGGTGCTGTCCACGACGAAGATGTTGCGCACGATCTCGGGGGAGACGTCCTGGGCGAACACGGCGGCCCCCTGGCCCTCCCCGGCGTCCACCCCATTCCGGTAGAAGGTGTTGTTGTAGAGGATGGGATTCACGCCGGGCGTGCGACGACCCAGGATCTGGACCGCCGCCCCCGCGGCCTCCGCGCGGTTCTTGTCGAAGATCGTGTACTGGAGGTCCAGGTAGGATCGATCCGTGAGCACGGCGCCGCCGGTGGAAGATCGGTTCTTCCCGAAGTAGCTGTTCCGGATGCGCAGGTCCGCGCTGTCCATTACGGCGATCGCGCCGCCGCCCGCCGCGGCCGTGTTCTCCCGGAACGTGCAGTTCTGGAGCCGCACGGGAGAGGAGTCCGCGAAGATCGCCCCGCCGGTCCCGCCGTCCGCGCGGTTCGACTCGAACGTGCAGTCCTTTGCCATGTAGAGCTCGGAGTTGTCGAGCGAGAAGGCGCCCCCGGAGGCGCCGTGGTTGTCGCGGAACGTGACGTGCAGGATCTGGAGCCTGGAATCGCTCGCCGTCAGGCCGGTGCCGTGATTGCTGGAGATCTCGGCGTCCGCGATCTGGATCGGACCCGACTGCCAGAGCGAGACGCCCGCCTCCCAGTTGTCCCGCACGTCGCAGCTCCCGATGATGATGGCGGTATCACGCAGACAGTAGATCCCGCTTCCGCCCGGGGCCCTGCCGCCCCGGATCCGGAAGCCCAGGATCGCCGCGTTTTTCACGCCCTCGATGTGGAGCACGCGCACGCTGTCCTTACCGTCGAGGATCGTGGCGGACGGGCCACCCTCGCCGAAGAGGACCAGCCGCTTCTTCATCACGAAGGGTCCGGTATAGGTGCCGGGCGCGACCCACACCGTGTCGCCCGGCGAAGCGGCGTTGATGGCGGCCTGGAGCTTTCGGTGCTGCCGGGGGACGAAGAGGCGCTTCGCCTGCGCCGTCGGAGGCGCCAGGGCGGAGGCGAGGGCCGACATCGCCACCGAGAGGAGGATCCAGCGTTTCATCGGCCACCGTCCGCGGCCGCGCCGTAGCTCCCCGCGATCGCCAGGGCGTGCGGGTCGGGGGCGAGGTGCGTCCTCGAGGCCGCGCGCGCGGCCTCGAGCGTGACGCCCCGGATGATCGAAGGGTAGCGCTCGATGTAGTCCAATCCGAGGCCGTAGAGCTCGGCTCCCAGCAACTGAGCCGCGACGCCCGCGTTGGTCTCGAGCCGCACCGGAAACACTCCCGTGAGGTAGCTCACCGCCTCGTCCAGCTCCTCCGCGGTTGGCCCCTTTTCGTGCATCCGCTTCACCTGGGTCAGGATCTCGTCGACAGTGCGGTCCGCGTTCGCGGGGTTCGTCCCGGCGCGGATCTGGATGGGTCCCGCGCCGATCCCCGCGTTCACGTTCGAGTACACGCCGTACACGAGGCCCTGCCGGTCCCGGAGGTTGTCCATGAGCCGGCTCGACAGGGAGCCTCCTCCGAGGACGAAGTTCGCGACCGTGGTCGCGTAGTAGTCGAGGTCGGTTCGCGCGATTCCCGGGATGGCGTAGACCACGTCCACCTGCGATTTCCCCTTCATGGGGACGATCCGGCGCTCCGTGCGCATGGGCGCCGGGGCGGATGGGACCGCGAAGGCCTCGGGGCTCTCCAGCCTCCGCCACCCTTCGAACGAGCGCCGCACCTTGTCCAGCCCCGAGCCGGGGCTCACGTCACCGGCGAGGACCAGGATCGTGGCGTCGGCTCCATAGCGCGCCGCATGGCAGGCCGCCAGGTCCTCACGGCTGACCGCGCGGAGAGACTCCTCGGTTCCGATCGACGGGCGGTGATAGGGATGCCGGGACGGGTAGAGCATCTCGTTCGCCACCCGCGACGCGACATAGCCCGTGTTCTCGTTCGAGACCTTCACGCGCACGAGGTTCTCGTCGCGAGCCTTCTCCACCTGCTCCGGGGTGAACGCGGGCCTCTGGAGCGCGTCGGCCAGGACTTCCAGGACCTGGTCCAGATCCTCCGAGAGGGCGTTGCCGGAGAATGTGACCGTCTCGGGGCCCGGATCGAAGTGAAGGCTGGCGCCGATCCTCTCCAGCGCCTCCGCCTGCTCGAAGGCGGTGCGATTCGTCGTGCCGCGATCCAGCATCGAAGCCACGAAGCTCGAGAGCCCGCTCTGGGACGGCGGATCGAAGATGGCGCCGGCCTTCACGAGTCCCTGGATCGCCACGGTGGGATTCAGGTGGTTCTCGTGGAAGAGGACCACGAGCCCGTTCGGCAGCTCGGCCCGCGTGGGCCTCGCGGCTCGGGCGAGGGTGGCCGGACCGCTGCTGCTGCTACTCATGGGTTGGCTCGTAGCGACCGACGGTCCGCGCGTTCTCCCCGAGGTACGCGCGAGCCACCCGGCTCACATCCTCGCGGGAGACGGCGGCGATCCGGTCGAGATAGGTGTCGAGGTAGCGGTGGGACCCCACGGTCTCGTAGTACCCCAGCTGCTGCGCCAGGCTCCGGATGGAGTCCCGTGAATAGATGAACGAGGCCTGGAGCTGCTTCCGGGCCCGGTCCATCTCCGCCTGGGACGGGGCCTCCTCCGACAGACGGGCCGCCTCTCCAAGAAGCACTTCCTCCAGGGAATCGAGCGTGACGCCCGGCGCGGCGGTCGCCTGGGCGATGAAGAGAAACGGGTCGCGGGCGGTCTCGTTCTGCGCTTCCGCTTCGGTCGCGAGCTTCCCCTCGACCAGCCTCTGGTAGAGCCGCGAGGTCTTGCCGTGGCCCAGGATCATCCCCAACAGATCCAGGGCGTAGTTGTCCCGGTGGACGAGCGCGGGGACGGGCCATCCGACCATGAGGTAGCGGGTGTCGCCCGGCTTTCGGATCTGGAACCGCCGCTCTCCCTGCTGGGGCGGCTCCACGGTGACCACCGGAGGGGGCAGGGTGCCCGGGGCGATCGAGCCGAAGTGGCGCTCGACGAGGTCGAGCGCGCGCTCTCGCTCCACGTCCCCCACGATGACCACCGTCGCGTTGTTGGGCATGTAGTGCCGCTGGTAATAATCGCGGATCTGCTCCGTGCGGATGGCCTCGACGTCGCTCCGCCATCCGATCGTGGGCCAGTGATAGGGGTGCGCCTTGAAGGCGTGCGCGAAGAGCTCGGTGTAGAGCGCGCGGTGGGGGTTGTCCTCGTTTCGCTCCAGCTCCGATCGCACGACCGTCATCTCGAGAGCGTGCTCTTCCTCGGGAATCAGGGCGTGGACCATGCGGTCGGATTCGATCGTGATCGCCAGCTCCAGCCGGTCCGCCGCCAGCACTTCGTAGTAGTTGGTGTAGTCCATCGACGTGCCCGCGTTGAAGGACGCGCCGTTCCGTTGCAACAGACGCGCGATCTCGCCCTTCCCGTGCTTCGGGGTCCCCTTGAACATCATGTGCTCGAGGAGATGCGAGATCCCGGTGATCCCCGATCCCTCGTTCCGCGAGCCGACCTTGTACCAGACCATGAACGAGACGACGGGCGCGCTCCGCACCTCCTGGATGAGCACCTTGAGCCCGTTGCCGAGGGTCGTCTCGAAGACGGGGCTGGCCGGAGAAACGGCGACCGTGGCCGCCTCGGCCGTCTCCTTCATCCCACCCTCCGGAGCGAGGCGACACACTCGATGTGGGGGGTGTGTGGAAACATGTCGACGGGCTGGATCCACTCGACGGCATAGCGCGACTCGCAGAGCCGGCCGAGGTCCCGTCCGAGGGTGCTCGGATTGCACGATATGTAAACCAGCTTCGGCGCGCCCAGATGGATCAGGCGGCTCTGCACGCCGGCATGGAGGCCGGCGCGGGGGGGATCGACGAGGACCGCGTGGATCTCCGTCCCCGGCCCCAGCCGGTCACGCAGCGCCTCCAGCGCTTCGCCGCGCCAGAACGTCGCGTTCGTGATCCCGTTCCGGGCCGCGTTCCGCTCGCCGTCCCGGACCGCGACCTCGGAGGACTCGATCCCGATCGCCTCCGCGGCGCGCCTCGCGATCGGCAGGGTGAAGGTGCCGGTTCCCGCGTAGACGTCCAGGACGCGCTCCGTCCCATGGAGATCCAGGGCATCCATCGCCACCTCGAGGAGCCTCTCCGCCTGCTCGGTATTGGTCTGGAAGAAGGAGTTCGAGGAGATCTCGAACGTGAGCCCGCCCAGCGCCTCGGAGATCGACGCGCTCCCCGCGAGCACCCGCTCCTCGTCCCCGATCGCCACCTGCGCTTTCCGGCGCGTCAGGTTCAGGACCACGCTCTTCACCGCCGGGAACGTCTCCCGCAGCGCGGGGGCCAGCCGCTCCAGCGCCTCGTGCGGCTCGCTCGCGACCACGTTGACCATGACCTCGCCGGTCCGGATGCCCTCGCGAACGGCGAGGAAGCGCAGCAATCCCGAGTGCCGCTTCAAGTCGTACACCGAAAGCTTCTCCCGCCGCGCGAAGTCCCGCACGAACGCGACGATCTCGCTCGAGATCGGGGTCGCGATGAAGCAGCGCTCGAGATCGAAGGGCCTGTCGAAGAAGCCGCGCCGGTGGAGCCCCAGCGTGAGGCGCCCGTGCTCGTCCCGGCTGAAGGAGTATTCCATCTTGTTCCGGTAGTGGAAGAGATGGGGGGCCCGGAGGACGGGCCGAGGGACGACCTCGAGCCTCCCCAGATGCGCCAGACACTCCGCGACCTGGCGCTGCTTGTGCCGGAGCTGCTCCTCGTAATCGAAGTCCTGGAACCGGCATCCGCCGCAGATCGGCACGTGGCTGCAGGGTGCGGGAACGCGGGAAGGGGAGGCGGCGAGCAGCCTCTCGGCCCGGGCCTCCGCGTACTGCTTCCGGCGCCTGTAGATGGAGGCCAGGACGCGATCTCCAGGGAGCGCGTTCTCCACGAAGACCACGAGCCCCCCCACCTTGGACAGTGCCTTCCCGCCATAGGCCAGGTCGGAGATCTGAAGCTCGACCTTCTCCCCCTTCCGCAAGGCGGGCTCAGGACTTGCGGCGGCCGAAATCCCCGCTGGAGTCAGCTCACGCGATTCCATCCCGCGAGTCTACACCATCGTTTCCTCTCAGGATCATCCCGGAACGCGCCGAAATTGCGCTTAGATGGAGGGTTCCACGCATTCACGGAGGGGTGTCTTGAGATCGCGCCTGGAAATCCTGGATTCCTGCTTCATCACCACCGCCGCCCTCGTGCTTTTGCTCGCGCTCGCCACACGCGCGGAGTGCGGCTCGGTGGGCCCGGTTGACTTCTCCGGGAACCTCGACCTCGTCGGCCAGACCCGGGTCAACCAGGACGTGATCAATTACCAGATGTACGGCGAGAACCCGTTCCACACGGCCCGGATCCGTCTCTTCGCCGACGCTCCGATCCAGGACCACGTCCACGTCTTCACGGAATTCCTCTACGACGACGGCACGACCAAGGCCCGACTCTACGGCGGGTTCGTCCGGCTCTCCGATCCCTCGGGCCACGACCTGAACGTGGAGGTGGGGAAGATCCCGCTCCATCTCGGATCCTTTCCCAATCGCTCGTACGCGCCCAAGAACAACCTGATCGGGGTGCCCCTGATGTACCAGTACCACCCCGACATCCGGGACGACCAGGTTCCCGTTCGCGGAGACGACATCGTCGCCAATCGCGGGCAGGGCTACTTCACGAACTACATGGCGGGGGGCCTCACCGGGGTCGGCTATGCCGGCGGCCACGTGCTGTCCGTGCTCTACGAGAACTGCTGGGACTTCGGTGTGACCGTCATCGGCACGAAGGCGCCGCTGGAATTCGCGGCGGGCGTGACGAACGGCACGGCCGGGGATCCCCTCATGGGCGACAACAACGATGGAAAGCAGGTGCTCGCGCGCGTCGGCCTCGTGCCCGCCCCCTGGATCCGCGCCGGCGTGTCGGGCGCTCGCGGACCCTATCTCGGCGCCGGCTTGAACGACGACCTCCCGACGGGGCACACCGTCGACGAGTACATGCAGCAGCTCGTGGCGGCGGATCTGGAGCTCTCCTACTACCACGGGGTCCTCTACGGCGAGTACGTCTACAACCGCTTCGAGTCCCCCTTCGTGGGAAATCTGGACCTTCGCGCCTGGTACGTCGAAGGCAAGTGGACGGTCATTCCGGGGTGGTACGTGGCGGCGCGGTTCGATCGCATGGTCTTCACCGACGTGGCGCTCTCCGGTGGCGGCATGGAGGCGTGGGACGCGGATCTCTGGAAGCGCGAGATCGGGATCGGGTTCAAGCCCTCGACCCGCCTCATCGCCAAGCTCGTGCACCAGGAGTCACGCGTCAATCTGAGCCCGGCGGTCGTGCGCGCCTTCGCGGCGGCACAGCTCTCGGTGGTCTTTTGACCCGGGCCCTCGCGGCACTCCTCCTGCTCGCCGCGCTCCCGATCTATCGGGCTGACGCGGGGACCGTGGAAGGGTCCGTCTCGCTCCAGCCGGCCGATCTCGCCATCCACGATTCGTCGAGGCCCAATCCCTACGTCGGCCAGCTCGGCTCGGCGGCGGGATCTACGTCTCAATCTGCGGCGCTCGCGGCGGCAGCCGTGGACACGACCTACGGCGTCGCCTGGATCGCGGACATGGTCACGGAGCCGGGCGGCACGCTCCCGGCCGCGCGCATGGACCAGGTGGCGCAGCGCTTCGTGCCGCGGGTCCTCGTGATCGTCGCGGGGCAGACCGTGGAGTTCCACAACAGCGACAACGTCTACCACAACATCTTCTCCTACTCGCCGCCCAAGAAGTTCGACCTGGGCCGTTATCCGAAGGGGAAGTCGCGCAGCGTCACCTTCATGAAGGCGGGAGCCGTTCAGGTCTACTGCGACATCCACTCGGACATGCGCGGAGACATCATCGTCGCGCCGAGCCGCCGATTCGCGAGGATCGGACTGAGCGGGCGCTTCCGGATCGAAGGCGTGACGCCGGGCCAGCACGTCGTCGGAATCTGGCTGCCTTCGGGAACGCACTCCTCCGCGATCGAGGTTCCCCAGCAAGGGGTTGCCCTGCTGCCGACCGTCATGCCATGAAGCCCCCTCGGCTTCCCTGGCCCCGGGTCACGCTCGCCGTCAAGGTCGCGGCGATCACCTCGCTCCCCATCCTCGCCGTCCTGGTCGCGGCGCTCCTCGTGGTGAACGACCGGGTCGCCGCCCAGCAGAACCGGACCGTCACCGCGGATCTCGCGCGCGCGGCGCTCTCGTTCGAGAAGCAGATGGGGCACCAGGGAGAGGAGCTGAAGCGGATCGGGGCCGTGGTGGCGCGGGATCCCAAGTTCTTCGCCACGCTGACGCTCCCCCACTCGGAGCGATCCACCGCGGATTTCCACGAGACCCTCGCCGGCGTGGCCGCGGACTTCCAGCGCGACGCGGACGCCCCGATCTTCGACGTGACCGACGAGCACGGGATCGTCCTGGTGCGCGGAGGCCATCCCGACGAATACGGCATCGACATCTCCGGCTCGAACCTCATCCGGCAGGCCCTGGCGAGGCAAGCGGTGAGCGGCTACGTGATGGAGGGCCGGCAGGCTTACCGCGTGGCCGTGGTCCCCATCGTGGTGGGTGGAACCCTGGTCGGGACCCTGACCCTGGGAAAGAGCGTGGACGCGGCCCTGGCGCAGGCGCTCAAGGAATCGACGCGGAGCGAGGTGGTGTTCACGGTGGACGGGGAGATCACCTCGAGCACGATTCCGGCGTCCCCCCTCCGATCCACCCTGGTCGAGAAGATCCGGGGCTGGCGAGATGGCGTAGCCAAGGGCGGCACGGTCCTCGAGGTGCTACCCGTGCGAGGCGAGCGCCTGCTCGCGCTCCGGGGCGAGGTGCAGGGGCCGGAGATGGGCGGCCGCCTGGGGTACCTCCTGCTCCGGTCGCTCGACCAGGAGACCGCGGTGGTCCGGCGAATCGGGGCCGACCTCCTGGTCGCGGGGGCCGCGGCCGCCATCCTGGCCGTGCTCCTGGGTCTGGGCGTCGCGGCGGGGGTCACCCGGCCGATCCGCCGCCTGGTCCAGGCGGCGAACGAGATGCGGATGGGGAACTACGACTTCCCGCTGAACGTCCGCTCCCGGGACGAGATGGGGCGGCTGGCCGAGGACTTCGAGGCCATGCGCGCGGCGCAGCGAGAGGAGATCGAGCGCCTCGGCGAGATCGACCGCATGAAGTCCAACTTCATCGCGATCGCCTCTCACGAAATCGTCACGCCCGTGACCATGATCCGGGCCTATGCCGACATGATGCAGGAGGGCTCCCTGGGCGAAGTGACCTCGCTCCAGCGCGAGGGGCTGGACGCGATCCGGCGCGGGACCGGCACCCTGACCCGTCTCGCCCGTGATCTCACCGACATGTCGCTCATCGATCGGAACCAGCTGCCCACGAAATTCAGCCCCGCCGACGTGGGGGAGGTCCTGGAGGAGGTGGCGGTGCAGGTGGCGCCCTTCGTCAGCCAGCGCGATCAGCAGATGTCGATCGGCGTGGAATCCGGGCTCGTGCACCCGCGGGTGGACCGCGACTACCTGGGCCAGGCCATCCTCAACGTCGTCATGAACGCCGTTCGGTTCACGCCCGACGGCGGGTCCATCGATCTGACGGCGAGGCGAGTCGTGGACGGAATCGAGATCGGCGTGAGCGACACGGGAATCGGGATCCGCGAGGAGGATCAGGAGCGGATCTTCACGAAGCTCGTCGAGCTGAAGGACATCAACCTTCACTCCTCCGGCACGGCCGAGTTCAATTCCTCGGGTCTGGGCCTCGGACTCTCCATCGCGAGGGGCATCGTCGAGGCGCACGGAGGAAGGATCAAGGTCGAGAGCCAGGTCGGAACGGGGAGCACGTTCCGGATCCTCTTGCCCATCGTGGACGAGGATCGGGGGCGTCTCGAGACAACGGCAACGGACACCCGCAGTCAAGTCGCCGCGACATAGTTAAGCCGCTGTACCGCAGCACCTTCCACGGATAGAGCCGAATTGTCTTGTTTTGTTGTCAATTCTGGCTTCCACGGCGGCTCTCGAATGGGCAATTCGCATCGTCCGTATCCGTCTGTCGGACAGTGGATTATAGGGCTAATCCCTACCAGGATTGCAAATGGCACGGCGACTGCTCTTACGTCCTGGCGTCAGTGATTCGGAAGGCAAACGGAAGGCAAACCCCAAGACAAGCGAGGTACCCAAATGGAAGCCCTGATCATCCTCATCGTCGCGTTCGTCGGAACACTGCCTCCTCCCGATGGTGGCAAGGCTGGCTGGTAGTCGGACTCGCAAGAAACGATCGACGCAGCACGGACCCGAACCGAAGACGGAAGGAGGTGAACGAAACATGGCAGCGCTGATTCTCCTACTCGTGGCCGCCGCTACGATCATCCCACCGCCGGGCGGCAAGGCTGGCTGGTAAGCGGAGCAGTGCCGGGCGCAGGTAGGGCGAACTCCTGCGGATCCCCGGAGTAAGGCGAAAGAAGATCGATGGGCCATCAGTTGAGCTTCCCCTGGTGGCCTTTCGATTTTTGAGGGGACACGGGGGGGCGAACTGGCCAGCGGGCGGGAAGCTGTGATACCGTAGGCTTTCGTCCCCTCGCCCTCGTCCCCTCTCGGAGAGGATCCGCCCCCGATGAGCAAGCGACCGATGTCCGAGATCGGCCGGATGCTCGAATGCGACGTGCCCCCGGTCATGCCGGTGCTCCCCCTCATGAGCACCGTGGTGTTCCCCCTTGGGGTTACCTCGATCCAGATCCGCCTCGAGCAGTCGAAGGCCCTCCTCCGGGACCATGCCGAGCCCGATGAGCTGATCGCCCTCGTCTACAGCGCCGCCAAGACCGAGAAGGACCTGAACGCGGCCGAGCTGAGCAAGATCGGCCTCGCGGCACGCGTCATCCGCAGCCTCAACATGCCGAACGGGAACGTCCAGGTCACCCTGGAGGGCCTACGCCGGATTGGCATCGAGGAGATCCTGCGATCCGAGCCCTACATCGAGGCGAGGGTCTCCTGCCCCGACGAGACTCCCGTGGACCCGGCGCGGGTCAACGTGCTGGCCACCAGGATCTTGCAGTTACTGAAGACCATCTCCCAGCTGGACCATTCCTATCCGCCCGAGATGGAGAACGTCTTCAGCATGAACCTCGGGGATCCGGGTCTCTTCGCCGACACCGTGGCCTCGATCGTGCGCTTCCCGATCGAGGGCAAGCAGCGCGTGATCGAGAGCCTCGACATCGGGAAGAGGCTCGAGCTCGTGGCCTCGGCGCTGGAGAGCGAGGTCGGGCGGCTGAGCGTGGCGGAGGACGTGGTCCGCCGCGCCTCGGCGAACGTCGAGAAGAACCAGCGGGAGTTCTTCCTCCGGCAGCAGCTGACCGAGATCCGTCGCCAGCTGGGGGAGGAGGATCCCCAGGAAATCCTGGTGCGGCAGATCCTGGACCGCTCGGACACGCTGGGACTGCCCCAGCACGTCCGCTCGGTCGTGTACGAGGAGGCGAACCGCCTCCGCTACCTGGCCCCCACCTCCCAGGAGTCGGGCGTCATCCGGAACTACATCGAGTGGCTCCTGGCCTTGCCCTGGAGCCGCCCGGTGAGGCATCCGATCGACCTGGACGAGGTGACCCGGCGTCTCAACGCGGAGCACTTCGGCCTGGACAAGGTGAAGGAGCGGATCCTCGAATACCTCGCCGTGCTGAAGCTCAAGAACGACTCGCGCGGCCCCATCCTCTGCTTCGCCGGCCCGCCGGGAACCGGGAAGACCTCGCTGGGCAGCTCCATCGCTCGGGCGCTGGGGCGCGATTGCGTCAGGATGAGCGTGGGGGGCGTGCGGGACGAGGCCGAGATCCGGGGGCACCGGCGCACGTACATCGGATCCCGCCCGGGGAAGATCATCCGCAGCCTGCGCGACATCCACAGCAGCAATCCGGTCTTCATGATCGACGAGATCGACAAGCTGGGGCACGACTCGCAGGGCGATCCCGCCTCGGCCCTCCTCGAGGTCCTGGACCATGAGCAGAACGCTCATTTCGTGGACCACTACATCGAGATCCCGTTCGACCTCTCGGAGGTGCTGTTCATCACCACGGCCAACGTCCTGGACTTCATCCCGGCGCCGCTCCTCGACCGCATGGAAGTGATCCAGATCCCGGGCTACATGGACGCGGAGAAGATCGAGATCGCGAAGCGGCATCTGATCCCGAGGGCCGCGCGGGAGCACGGGCTTCTGGAAGGGGACATCACCTTCGACAACGCCGCGATCTTGAAGATGATCCGCGAGTACTCGCGGGAAGCGGGGGTGCGCCAGCTCGAACGGGCCATCGAGACCGTGTGCCGGAAGTGCGCCCGGCAGCGGACCACCGGCTACACCGGAACCTGGTCCTTCGGGGAAGCGGACATCGAGAAGCTGCTGGGGCCTCCGTATGTGCTTCCCGAGATGGCCGAGGGGCACGCCGAGGTGGGCGTCGCGACCGGGCTGGCATGGACCACGACCGGAGGCGATCTCCTGCTCATCGAGTCCCTGAAGATGCGGGGCGCGGGGCGCGTGATCGTGACCGGGCAGCTGGGCGACGTCATGAAGGAATCCGTTCAGGCCGCGCACTCCTACGTGCGCGCGCGGGCGGAATTGCTGGGCATCGATCCCGAGGTCTTCGACGACTACGACCTCCACATCCACTTCCCGGAGGGCGCGGTTCCCAAGGACGGGCCCTCCGCCGGGATCACGATCGTCATGGCGATCGCCTCGGCTCTGGCCGAGGCGCCGATCCGGAACGACGTCGCCATGACGGGGGAAGTGACCCTGCGCGGCAAGGTCATCGCGGTGGGCGGCTTGAAGGAAAAGATCATGGCCGCCTACCGGGCCGGCATCAAGACGGTCGTATTCCCGGCCGACAACCAGAAGGACATCGTCGAGGTGCCCGAATCGGTCCGGTCGAACATGACGCTCGTGCCGGTGAGCGCCGTGGACGAGGTCTTCCGCTACGCGTTCGTCGGGGTCGCCGAGCGCATCGCCGAGCTGGAGGCCCGGAAGGCCGCGGAAGGCAAGGCCGCGGACGCGGCAAAGAAGAGGAAGAAGAAGCCCAAGCGCGTCGGCGCTCGTAAGAAGAGTCGGCGGCCCGAGCCGGCGCTGCGGCAAAAGGCGGCGAGGGAGCGCTCTCTCCGCGGCAACCGGGGAGGGCGCTGACCCCCGCTTCCATCGTTCACCCCCGCGCGTTCGCCCTCGGACGAAGCATCCCCTCCGCCAGATTCCACGACGCGAGAATCAGCACCGGCCACGTCACGTCGAAGAACGACCGTCGATCGAAGTACACGTACGAGACCGCGACCAGGATGACCAGGAACGCGATCGCGCGGTAGAGCACGGTCGGCGCGATCCCCCGAGGACCGAAGAGCGTCGGGAGCTGCCCGGACTGGGTCCACGACTGCGTGGCGACCCGCGTGAAGGCCACGAAGTACATCGCCATGCCCGCGAGGATCCCTTGATACGGATCCGGTGACCACCGCGGCGGAAAGAGCAGGAACGCGCCGCATCCCGCCGCGATCAGCGCGATGAAGACGGGAATCCAGGACGGTCGCATGGAATCCTCCGGATCAGCCGTTCCAGGACGCGAACGCGCAATACAGGGCGGCTCCCAGAAGCCCCGCCGAAGACCCGACCGCACGGCAGCCCGGGAAGTTCCCCATGGAATTGCATCCCGAGTCCACGGCGCCCAGGACGCTGTCCGCGAGCGGGATGAAGCATGCGGCGAACTTGGCCCAGTTGAAGCGCTCCGGGGCACGCTGCACGGAGCCGTCCTGGGCCTGAACGTACGTCCCGCCGCTTCGCATCCAGAGACCGTGCTCGCCCCGGTTCACGGGCGTAAATCCCTGTTCGCCGGGCCCGGGCTTCCGGTTCCGGAGCAGATCGAAGGACTCCACGCGGGTCTCGCCCGCCCGCTCGAGCAGCACGAAGTAGACGGCGCGATTCACGTCGTTGCCGTACTGGTAGGGAAAGATCGTGAATCGAACCACCCGCCCATCGGGCGCCGTTCCCACGGCGGACACGATGCCGCTCTTGAGAAGCGAGAGCCTGGGGTCGGAGGCGAGGTCGGAGACGGCTTGCGCCATGAGCGGGCTCTTGCCCGCCCGCGCGGTGACCTCGCGGAGCTCGTCTTCGGCCGTGATCCAGCGCGCGTCCCGGAATTCCATCGGAACGGGACCCGGCGGTCTCGCGGGGCCCGCGACTCGTCGCGCCCCTTCCTTCGAGCACCCCGATACCGTGAGCGCGACCGTGAGCGAGCAGAGAGTCACGGCGGTGAGCGTGATCCTGAATCCATTCATTTCGGCACCCCTTCCGTTTCGCGCGGGCCATGCCGCGCCGTGGGCGCCGAGGAGGGAGGGCGACCGTGCGCTGAGCACGATCCATTCCAGCGCGATCGCGCGATCGCTCCAGGGAGAGTCGAGGGGAAACAGGCGATCGTCGCGTCGGTGATTCGACGGCGTTAACGTCTACAGCGCGCCGAACCCGAACCGCTGACCGATCGTGAGCTGGACCGAGCCGTCGAGATCCTTGGGCCGCGCGGGCGTGAGGTGCTGCACGCGATCCACGCGTCCCTCCAGCGTCACCGCGTTCTCGCCCAGCCCCGCCACGCGCAGGAGCGCGAGCTGGAGCCGCCCGGAGAACCGATCCTCCTTCGTGCCGAAGAGCTCGTAGCGCCGCGTCGATCCGGAGATGAAGGGCGTGACCAGGAATCGACCCGCGATGGCCTCCCACCGCGCCTCGAGGGTGCCCTGGATGGTGGTGTCGGTGAGGTTGACGCCGTTCGAATGGTTCTGCTCGAACCCCAGGGTCAGCGTGCTCACGACGCGGCCGGGGTGTCGGCGCGTGGTCACGAGGGAGCCCGACGCGACCCGCCGCTTCGTGGCCGCGCGGATCGGGTCGTCGATGAAGGCGAAGTCGAAGCGGGCGGTCGTCCTCCCGCCGAGGGGCTCGGGAGCCGAGTACTCGCCCGCGAAGTGGTCCTCCTTGTAGTCGGTGTTCGCCCCCTGGTGCGTGAGGTGCGTGTACAAGGGCGAGACCCAGCTGTCCGGGCCCAGGGCCAGCCTGCCGCCGACCGTCGCCGTCTGCACGCGCACGACCGGCTCGAGGCCCTCCTTGTGGGCGGGCTCCTCGGACCTGAAGCTTCCGGAGAAGCGCCAGTTCCAGAGGGCGCGATCCAGCCGGACCAAGCCGCCGCGGCGGTCCTCGAGGGCATAGGGGTTGAGCGCGGTGACGAGGGAGGGCTGGTAGGAGAACCCTTGCGCCAGGGCCTGGAATCCTGCCGCGGCTCCGCGGAGCTCCGCGCGCCAACCCGTCCGGGAGCGGGCATCATCAGCGCCTTCGCTGGCACGGCGGTGCACGGTGGCGACATCCCCGAGGAAGCTCCACGCGCTGTCGATCTGCAGGGAAGCCATGCCGCCGTAGGTCATGTTTCTCTGGATCGGGTGGAACAAGGCCCCGCTGAGCTGCAGCGAGACGCTATCGAGCGAAGAAAGCTCCTCGTGCGTGTATCCGCCGTAGAGCGTCGCCTGCAGGCGGTCCTTCAGGAGCGAGCGCCGCAAGCGACCGGCGTAGACATCCGAGACCCGGCGCGCGTCCCCGCCAACCGAGATTGGCCGCGAGGAGAGCGCGACGTACCCCTGAACCTCCCCGAGCGGCGAGCCCTTCCACACTGCCTGCGCGCTCCGGCGGGGGACCGAGCTCCATAACAGCGGCGTCTCGGAGGCGCCCTCCGGCGGCGCGTCGCTGTACTCCAGCGACTTCCGCCGGTCGGAGTACGGCAGCACCGAATACCGCACGCGGAGATGCTGCGGCTGCCCGCTGCCGTTGCCCGTCTCGTCGAACCGGACCCGCATCGAGGTCTCGGCCTCGATCGCGCGTTCGGGGCCGAGGGTGTACGTCCCCTTCCACGACCCCCATCCAACGGCCGAATGATCCTCCTCCCGGAACGTGGAACGCCCCTCCGCCAGCCACGTCACCGCCCCATTCAGCTTCCGGGGCTTCGCGGGCGGCGGATTCTCCGGCTGGAACAGATCGCGCGGCAGGGCCGCGACCCCGTTGGGGGGCGGCGCGCAGATGATGGAAACCGGATTGGCGGCTACCGGCTGCGGGGACTCGACCGCGAACTGGATCCGGTGCTCCCCGAACCGACGCGTCGGAAGAGGTCCGCGCATCTCGACCTCGACCGGGCGTCCGGCCTCCATGTAGCCCTCCTCGATCGAGATCAGCTCTTCATCCATGTAGAAAGCCGCCCGGAAGGCCCCTGTTCCGTTCCCGGTCACGACGCCGCGCGGGATGACGGTGTCCCCGGCGGCGATCACGGCACCGTGAAGGGGCCATTCCAGGACGGCGGTTCTCACGAGCACGTCGGAAGCGATCGCGGGCAGGACGCTCGCCTGATGTACCGTGACGCTGGAAGGATCGATGCGGAAGACCGCGTCCACGACGACCGGTGACGCGGTTTCGTCGATTCCGTAGAACGTGAGCCGGACGCCCAGCACTCCCCGTGGAATCGTCCGCGCGATCGCAGCTGCCAGGAGCACCGGGGCGACGAGGGCGGCGGCGCCGCTTCGTGGCAGGAAGATGGAGGCCGGGGCCGTGTATTCGTAGATCGGCGAGACCGCGTCATCAAGCGGCTGTGTCGTGTCGGCGACGGTGGATGAGGACAGGAACTGAACCCGTGCCGAAGAGAACCGCACATCGGTCCCCGCCAGCTCACGCACCGGAATCGAAACCGGAAGGGTTACGTCCGGCGTGAGCGAGAGATTCAAGTTCCCCGCCTGCACCCGCTCCACCCGGGCCTGCGCCGCGGTGGTGAAATAGTAGACCTGGTTGAAATAGGTCGGGTTGGAGTAGAAGACGCTGTCCGAGCCCTGCACGATGTTGAGCTTCATCCCGTAGAGGTGCCCGAACGCGAGGGGTCCCTGCGGCGTGATGTAGAGGGTGTCCCCGGCGGGCGACCAGCGATCGGGCAGCGTGGAGACGAGGCCGCCCCCCGCGCTGGGGTCCAGATCCGCGATGGAATAGGCCACGTGCTTGGCGGTCGGGCGATCGAAGATGAATACCAACACGAGACTCGTGGGGACACGCACCGCGCCGTCTGCTGGAACCGTGCCGATGACGACGGGGGGCTGCGCCGCGGCAGCGCCCGTGAGGAGCAGGAGCGCCAGCGTCGCCGCCGCGAAGTAACGAAACGCTCCCAAGATGCCGATTCGACGCAGGGGGTGTGCCTCGATCAGGGGGAAGGGGATTGCGAAGCCCGATCCGGCGACCGTATCATGTGGGGCCTATGCTAGCAAAATCGCGTGCCGCCGCAATGACTTCGAAGCGCGCGGCCACAACGACTTCCAGGCGTCTGGCCCCCAAGGGCCGGCAGAACGGCCGCGCCCCCGTCCCGGTCGCCGTCCTGGGCGCTACCGGCACGGTGGGGCAGCGCTTCATCCAGATCCTCGAGAGCCACCCCTGGTTCTACGTCTCCGAGGTGCTGGCCTCGGACCAGAGCGCCGGAAAGAGCTATCTCGACGCGGTCGGGTCCCGCTGGAAGCTCCCGACACGCATTCCTTCCACGGTCGCCGGGCTCAAGGTTCGCAGCCCGGGGGACAAGCTGAAATCGCCCGTGCTCTTCTCGTCGATGGATGCCTCCGTCGCGGGCGAGCTGGAGGAGCACTACGCGCGCGCGGGACACCTCGTATCCTCCAATTCGCGCAACCACCGCCTCGATCCGTTCGTTCCACTCGTCATTCCCGAGGTGAATCGCGACCACATCGACCTCCTGGACCGTCAGAAGTTCGGGGACGGGGGAATCCTCACGAACCCGAACTGCTCGACCATCGTCCTGGTCATGGCGCTCGCCCCGCTGCACCGCGAGTTCGGCGTCGAATCCCTGATCGTGACCACGTTCCAGGCGACGAGCGGCGCCGGCTATCCGGGCGTGCCTTCGCTCGACATCCTGGGCAACGTGATCCCCTTCATCCCCGGGGAAGAGCCGAAGATGGAAGCGGAGACGAACAAGATCCTGGGAACGCTCGGCGCGAAGGGGATCGACGGCGCGGGAATCACCGTGAGCGCCACGTGCCACCGTGTCCCGGTGCTGGACGGGCATCTCCTGGCGATCAGCGTGAAGCTCCGGAAGAAGTCCTCGATGAAGCAGCTCGTCGCCGCGCTCCGCGACTTCCACCCGCTCCGGAAGCTCGACCTTCCCACGGCGCCCCCGGATCCCATCCAGATCCGCGAGGAGGACGACCGCCCGCAGCCCCGCCTGGACGTGGACCGCGCCTCGGGCATGGGGGTGACCATCGGCCGGCTGCGTCCCTGTCCGGTCCTGGACTGGAAATTCGACGCGCTGGGGCACAACACCATCCGCGGCGCGGCCGGCGCGGCCATCCTGAACGCGGAGCTTCTCGCCCATGCGGGCAGGATCTAGCCCGATCGCGTCGCTCACGCGCGACTTCGTGTTCGTGCGCCACGGCGAGACCGACTGGAATCGCGAGAAGCGGGTCCAGGGCTCGAAGGGCGCTCCGATGAATCCGGCCGGGCACGAGCAGGCGAAGGGTCTCACCCGCGCGCTGTGGGAGGTGCCGATCCAGGCGGTCTATTCGAGCGAGCTCCCGCGCGCGGTGGAGACCGCATCCTATGTGGCGGGGCCCCACCGCGTGAACGTGGTCACGGATCCGCGCCTGAACGAGATCCACCACGGCGACTGGGAAGGCCTCGCGGAATCGGAGCTGCCGGACCTGGAGCTCTATCGGCGGTGGCGCGAGGACCCGACGTCCGTGACGCTTCCCGGCGCGGAGCCGCTCTCCGCGGTCTCGGCGCGCGCGGTCGAGGCGATGCGCGAGATCGCCGCGAGGCACCCCGCGTCCGAGGGTCTCGTCGCCGTCGTCTCGCACCAGATCGTCCTCGCGCTCCTCAAGTGCCACATCCTGGATCGTCCGTGGAATCAGATCCGGAAGCTGGCGCTGGGCGTCGCGTCGTACGAAGTACTGACCACGGGTGAGGGCTTTGCGCCGCGCCCGTGAGGGAACCCATCCCACCATCCAGGGGTAGAGACAAGCCAATGAAGCGCATTCCCTTGCCAAGGATTTCCTGGCTGCTTTCAGCCGTTGCGGCAGCGGCAGTTGCGAGCCTGATCCCGGGTGGCGCCAAAGCCACTACATTCACGCAGATCACTGCCGATACAACTCGTGAGTCCGATCCCGCCCCCTCTCCGGACGGGAAGTGGATCGCGTTCTCGTCCGACCGGGGCGGCCACGGCTCGCAGCAGATCTACATCATGCCGGCGGAGGGAGGCGAGCCGCGCCAGCTCACGAACGAGCCCGACAGCGTGCGGGCGGGAACGCCGAGCTGGGCCCCGGACGGAAAGTCGTTGCTCTTCGTCTCGACGAGGGGGAAGCGGTACAACATCTACTCGGTGCCTTTCGAAGGGGGCGAGCCGAAGCAGCTCACGCATGCTCCGGGCAGCCACCGCTTCGGCACCTACTCGGCCGACGGAAAGCAGATCGCGTTCTATTCCAATCGCGTCGCCCCCGGTGAGCTCTACGGGTTCAACATCTACGTCATGAGCGCAGAGGGAGAGCACGAGGACGACATGGCCCGGCAGGTTACCGCCAGCAAGGGAAGCCCCGGACATCCGACCTGGTCCGCGGACGGGAAGTGGATCGCGTTCGTGGAGAAGGAATTCGATTCCTTGAGGCAGGACACGATGGAGGGAAGCATCCTCTTCACGAAGTATCACCTCTACAAGGTCTCGTCGCGCGGCGGGAAGGAGATCCAGCTCACGAAGGGTGCCGTCGACGGCAAGCCGGTCGAGGACACCTGGCCGTCCTGGTCTCCCGACGGAAAATGGATCGCGTTCGGCAGGCAGTACGGATCCAAGCGCGACGTGTGGGTGCTGGACGTGGCGTCCAATCACGCCTTCCCGATCACGACCGCCGGGAACTGCATCAAGCCGACCTGGTCCTGGGACTGCAAATCGATCTACTACTCCTCGGTCCACGAGAAGAACGAAGACATCTGGGTGGCGCGGGATCTCGCGCTGAAATCCACGCCGCCGAGCAAGGCCGGGGCCAAGAAGTCGCGCGCGCGCCCGCGCTCCGCGGTGCGCGCCTCCACGACGCGAACCGCGCGGCATTAGGGGGCCGGCCACGTCGCGGGTCATCATCGCGCTCCTGAGTGCGATCGTGATCGCGGGGATTCCTGTTTCATCGCCGTCGGCGGCGCCCGCGCGCTCCGGCATCGTCCCTCAAGTCCTGCTCAACGGCGTCGGCCCGCTGGATTGGAACGCGTCCGTGAGCCGGGATAAAAACTCCGGCAGCGCCGCTCCCACGTGGCCCGCGCTCCGCGTGCTCGGCCCCCAGGCGGAATCCCTCTTCGTGTTCCCGGATCACGCGTTCGCGCCCATGCTCCTCGCGTCCTGGCCGCGGCAGGAGATGGCGGCCCACTGGGTCCACATCTTTCCCAACTATCGCTGGCTCATGGTCGAGACCCCGGCCGACTCGGCGGAAGCCTTTGCCCCGGCGCCTCCGGGCGTGGACCCGACGGGCTGGCCGATCCCACGTCACGCCCGCTTCTACGACACCAGGGGGAATCTGCTCTGGGAGGGACGCGCGGGCTCGATCCCCGCGGCCCTGGGACGGGACCTCGTGCTCACGCGCCGGATCTCGCGCACCGATACCATTCCTCGCATGAACGTGCTCGCCCTCCCGGGCGGGAAGGCGCGCGTCTCCTGGCCCGCGCTCACGGGCTGGGGCGCCGCCTCGCCGCTCGAGAATTTCCTCGCGGTGAACACCATCGGTCTCGTGGACACGGCCACGGGCTTGCGCCAGGACGAGCTGCGGCTCCTCGATCTCGAGGGGACGATCTTGTGGGCGCGCACGGTGAGCGCCGATCCGCGCCAGTTCGCGGTCAGCAATTTCGGCGACGTGGCGATCGCGCGGGAGCAGCAGCTCATCGTCTTCGACCGCTCGGGAGCCGAGAAGCTTCGCGTGACGCTGCCGCGAAACACGGTGGGCCGGACCGCCATCTCCCCGGACGGCCGGTTCGCCCTGGTCGCCACGAGCGCACCCGTCGGGCGGCGCGGGTCGGCGGGAATCTGGATGGCGCTCTACGACACCTCGACCAAATTACCCGTGTGGTCGCGCAAGAACCTTCCCGTCGAGGGAGGGAAGACGGCGGAGGTGCTGGAGCTCTCGATGTCGGACGATGCCCAGCGCGTGCTCGTGCGCCTCACGACGGGTCCCGTGTTCTTGCTGGGGGCCGGCGGGCAGCGGCTCGCTTCGTGGAACCTGGAGCGAATCTCGAGGGGCGAATACGATCCCGGGACGGTGCCGCGGCGGACGTGGCTCTCGGGGAACGGGGACCTCGTCGCGTTCACGATGCCGGTCGCGCCGTCGCTTCCGGGCGCGCGGGGCTGGCTCTTCCGGGTGCCGAGGTAGGGTCTAGCGCCTACCGCACCACGATCGCTCCGGTCATCCCCTTCTTCGCGTGTCCGTCGACGTGGCAGAAGAAGTCGTATTCCCCCGCCTTCGTCGGCGTGAACCGGACGTGCTTCGTCCTCTTGAAGCTCATGAATCCCGCCCCGACCGTCGTCGAGATTCCGGCGTCCGGATCGTGGCACGTGAAGTTGTGGGGTACGAAGAAGCTCTTGAAATGGAGCGTGATGTCGACCGGCTTCCCGGCGTCCACCACGATGCGGTTCGGCTTGAAGTAGAAGGAGTGGACGTCCACGTCCACGACCTGGACCCCGTGGGCATCGGTCCTCGCGGTCATCTCGCTCACGGGGAGATTCGTGCCTGATTTGCCGCACCCCGCCGCCAGAGCCAAGGCGAAGGCGAGCAACAAGAGCGCGAGCGCGGTTCTCCTGCGAAGCATTCGTTCCTCCTAGGTGGCGATCGTCTTCAGCACGAGGCACGCGTTCGTGCCCCCGAAGCCGAACGAGTTCGAGATCAGGGTGCGGACCGGGCCCGCGCGGCCCACGCGCGGCACGTAGTCCAGGTCGCATTCCGGATCGGGGTGATCGAGATTCGCGGTCGGCGGGAGGTATCCCTCCGAGACCGAGAGCGCGGCGATGGCCGCCTCCATCGCGCCCGAGGCTCCGAGCGCGTGGGCGTGAAGCCCCTTCGTGCCGCTCACCGGCACGCGGCGCGCCCGCTCTCCGAGCACTTCTTTGATGGCCATCGTCTCGGTCCGGTCGTTCAGCACCGTGGAGGAGCCGTGGGCGTTCACCGCCTCGATCTCCTCCGGCGTGAGCCCGGCGTCGCGGATGGCGAGCTTCATGGCGCGGGCGGCGTCGCGTCCCTGGGGATGCGGGGCCGTCATGTGGAAGGCGTCGTTGGTCGTGGCGTAGCCCACGATCTCGGCGTAGATCCGCGCGTCGCGCCGGAGCGCGTGCGCCATGTCTTCCAGTATGAGGATCGCCGCGCCCTCCGCCATCACGAAGCCGTCCCGCCTGGCGTCGAAGGGACGCGAGGCCTTGGCCGGGTCCTCGTTCGAGGTGGACATGGCCTTGATCACGGTGAAGGCGGCGAAGGTCAGGGGCGCCAGCGGCGCTTCCACGCCGCCCGCGATCATGGCCCGCGCGTCGCCGTTCCGGATCATCCGGAAGGCCTCGCCGATCGCGATGGCGCCCGAGGCGCAGGAGTTGGAGTTGCCCAGCACGGGACCGCGCGCGCTGAACGCGATCGCGACGTTGCACGCGCCCGCCCCGGCGAAGACACGGATGGCGAGGCTGGGCGGCACGGAGCGGACGCCCGACTGCAAGAAAGCGGCGTGGTCGGCCTCCGCGCCGGCGACGCCCCCCAGGGCGGAGCCGATCGTGACCCCGATCTCGGTCTCGGGGATCGAGAGGAATCCATTCCCGATCGTGAGCCCCGCGTCCTCCAGAGCCAGATGCGACGCCGCGATCGAGAGCTGGGCGAAGCGGTCCATGCGACCGGCGCGCTTGGGGCTGAAGTAGGTGGACGGCTCGAAGCTCGGGATTTCTCCCGCGATCCGGGTGCGAAGCGCGGAGGCGTCGAATCTCGTCAACGGCCCCACGCCGCGGCGGCTGGTGCGGACCCCTTCCCAGAAGTCCCGCCGTCCGGTCCCGATGGGGGTCACGACGCCGATGCCGGTGAGCGCGACGCGGCGGCGAACGGTGGGGGCGATCACGAGGCCGCCCTCTCCGCGACCGCCCGGAAACACCCCAGCGTCTTCGCGACGATCGGCTCGATGAACTCACGCGCGATCACGCGCTCCGCGAGCCAGCCTCCGATCACGGGAACGCCGAAGCAGAGCTCGTGATCCACGCGCGCCCGCGTGCCGTCGCGCTCGGGGGTGAAGCTCCAGACCACGTCCATGCCGCGCGTGACCCCGCGCACGTGCCGGAACCGGATCGTGCGCGCCTCGGGATCCACGGTCTGCACCGCTTCCCAGGAGACGGGAATCCATCCGCGCCGCGCGCTCATGGCGGCCCGCGTCGTGCCGTTTCGCCGTTCGAGGATGCGCACGTATCGGTAGTGGGGAAGGTGTCGCTCCCAGCGGCTCAAATCGGAGACAAGATCGAAGAGATTCTGGGGGGACGCGTGGACCCACATGGACGCCGAGGAATGCACGGGATCAGTGTGTCGACTTGGGGGCCGCTTTCGGGGCGACATGGCGCTTCATCCGGTTCGCGACGGTGTCCACCTTCACGCCCAGCCCCTTCGCGATGTCGAGCCAGGTCATGCCTCCCGTCCGCATGGCCACGACGTCCGCCGGCGTCTTCCCCGTGCGGCTCGCGCGCGCGAAGCCGTAGGCCATCGCGATCTCGCCGTAGCCGAGACCCCAGGCGGCATGCTCCGCCTCCAGGGAATCGGCGCTCACCCCCAGCTGCGCGCTCAGCCGCGCCACCACTCGCTCCTCGCCCTCCGGCGTCTTGGCTTCGGCATCGATGCGGGCCACGGTCCGTTGGATGCGATGAAGGGCCGTTTCGGACGTGGTCTTCGTCGCGGCGATGGCCTCGGGGGTGACCCAGGTCACACAGGTCAGCGCGCACGCGAGGGTGAGCAGGAGCGACGTTCCGAGCGGACGACCGGTCATGAGGCGATCCTCCCTGGATCCAGCGTTGGGAACGGGGTGCCTGCTCAGCGCAGGACGGCGACCTTGCGGCGCTCCACTCCGTCGGGGGTGGCGACTTTGAAGAAGTAAACACCGCTCCCGACGCTCTCGCCACGGTCATCTTTCCCGTCCCAGCGGATGACGCGCTCCCCCGCCGCGTATCGGCCTTGCTCGAGGGTGCGAACCAGCCTCCCGCCGACGTCGTACAGCTGGACGCTCACCATCCCGGGCCGGGAGACCCGATAGGAGAGCGAGGCGCCGGCCCGCGACGGGTTCTCGCTCAGGATCCGCGCCCCCTCGCGTTGTGCCGCTCCGACCGCGAGCTTCGTCGAGCCCCGCGCCGCCGCCAGCCGGACCGCCTTGTCGACCTGGATCACGCCGGCGCCGTAGGTTTGATCGTTGCCGCCCGCCTTGCCGAATGGATTCACCGCGGTGGTGCGCAGGATCTCCTCGATCTGCCCCTGGCCGCGGACGCCCTCGGACATGAGGAGCGCGACCGCACCCGCCACGTGCGGCGCCGCGCCCGAGGTTCCAAAGAGGAAGAAGATGTTCAGCGAGTCCGGGTTGCAGAGCGAGCCCGAAGAGCGGAAGGGCTTGATGCTCAGGTTCGCGACGGCGTCCTGGATGTGGTCCCCATTCAGCTCGGTGAAGTCGCCGCCCGGCGCCGAGAACGAGAGCCCCGGGCCGAACGAGGAATAGGACGCGATCCTGTCGTCGACGCCCGTCGCCGCCACGGAAATCACGCCGGGATAGCCGGCCGGGAGGCTCAGCTGCGGAAAGGAGAAATTGCCCGCCGCGGCCACGAGGATCACGCCGCGGCTCTGCGCATAACGGATGGCCTCCTTGAGCGGGCTGAAGAAATTCCGGATGAACTTCTTGTCCAGGCCGCGCTGGAGGAGCTGATCCACCGGGGGAAAGCCGAGGCTCATGTTGGCGACGTCGGCGCCCTGATCCGCCGCGAACCGGATGCCCTGGACGATCTCGGACATGACGCCGCTGTTGTCGAATCGCAGCGCCTTGATCGGCATGAGCGTCACGCCCCACGCGATCCCGGCGCCGCCCGCGAGATTGTTCGCCTGGCCGGCCGCGATGGTCGCGGTGAACGTGCCGTGGCCGTTGTCGTCGTTCGGATGGTCGTCGTTGAAGACGAAGTCGTATCCGGGCCGGAACGGTCCGGGCAGCTCCGGCGACTGGCGATACTTCGTGACGCCGGGCTTGATTCCCGCCTTCTCGTAATCCGGAATCGCGCGATCCTCGAACGCCATGCCCGAGTCGATCATCGCGAGGACGATGTTCGGATTCCCGGTGACCACGTCCCACGCGGCCACCGCCCCGACGTTCCGCAGATTCCAGGTGAGGTCGAATTCGTTGAACAGGGTGTCGTTCGGCGCGAAGAATCCCGCGCCGTACGCGTTGGGCGCGGCGTAGTCCACCTCGGGGAGCGCCGAGAGGCTGTCGAACGCCTGCGAGACGGTCATGTTCGGCGGGAGGGTCACCTCCAGCAGCCCGTCGGCGGTGAGCACTCGCTTGAGAGCGCCGGCCCCTTTCTTCTGGATCGCGCTCATGCCTTTCGTGGCGCTCACGCCGTCCTTGAGCTTCACGAGGATCTCGTCGGGCACGTAGCCCGGAGCGCGCCAGGGGAAATCGGTCTCGAATGGAACGAGTCCCAGGCCGGCGTGCGCCGAGCCGGCGGCGAGGGTGATCCCGATCGGGATGGCTGCGGAAAGAACGAGGACGCGGAAAGACCGAGACGAAAACAAACGAACGGCCGGATTCACGAGACCCCCACGTGGAACGCGAGCCCTTGGATGTCAGACAGAGTTGCCGAGGGAAAGAGCCGTTCCTGGACGGGGGGAAGGGAAGAGAATCGGCTCACATCCTTGACACTAAGGGTACCACAGGCGGGTGGCGCTAGTCCGGCCGGATTCGCGCCCCTTCCGGCGTGAAGAAGAGGGCGCGCCGCGGATCCACGACGAGCCCCACGATGTCCCCGGGGGACGGGAGCGCGCCGCGCGGCTCCGTGCGCAGGACCTGGGTGCCCACCGCGGTCCTGAGATGGATCAGGGTCTCGCCCCCCAGCCGCTCCACGCGATCCACCGTCGCCCGGGCGCTCGCGTCGGCCGGGTTTCCAAGGGAGGCAGCCTCGGGCCGGATACCCATGAGGGCCGGCCCCACGTGCCCCGCGTTCGAGGCGAGCGAGAAGGTGAATCCGGCCGCGACGAACCGCCCGCGGCCGTTCTCCGCGGCGATCTCGCCCGCGATGAGGTTGATCGCCGGATCGCCCACGAATCTCGCGACGAAGAGGTCCCGCGGGTCGGTGTAGATGGCCTCCGGCGTCCCTATTTGTCGCAGCCGCCCCTGCTGGAAGACCGCGACGCGATTCCCCAGCGAGAGCGCCTCTTTCTGGTCGTGCGTGACGTAGATCGAGGTCGCCTTGGTGAGGCGATGCAATCGCGCCAGCTCTTCCCGGAGCTCCTGACGGAGCTGGGCGTCGAGACTGGAGAGAGGCTCGTCGAAGAGGAAGACCCTGGGCCGTCGGACGAGCGCGCGCCCCAGGGCCACGCGCTGCCGCTCGCCGCCCGAGAGCTCGCGGGGGCGTTTCTTCAAATGTCCGGTGAGGCCGAGCGTCTTCGCGGCTTCGTTGACCCGGAGGTCGATCTCGGCGGCGGGGGTGCGGCGCGCGAGCAGCCCGAAGGCCATGTTCTCGCGCACGGTCATGTGCGGATAGAGGGCCAGCCCCTGGAAGACCATCGCGACGTCGCGATCCTTGGGCTCGAGGTTCGTGATGTCGCGCCCGTCCATGTCGATCCACCCGCCGGTGGGCGTCTCGAGCCCCGCGACGAGGCGGAGCAGGGAGGACTTCCCGCACCCTGAGGGGCCGAGGACCGCGAGGAACTCGCCGTCCTCGATCTCGAGCTCGATCTCGCGCAGCGCCTCGACCCCGTTGGGATAGGTCAGGGAGAGGCTCTTGAACGAGAGGGACGCCATGGCGGGGAATGTACCCCGTTCCGGGGACGGGTGACTACTCGTGGGTCACTTGCCCCGGGGTAAGTTCACTTCTTCCGCGGCTCCTCCAGCTTCTCATCCGGGCGGTGGTACTCACCGCTCCGGATTTGCCGCACCGTCTCCACCAGCTCCAGGGCCGTGTTCCGCACCTCCGTCTGGACATCCACATCCTTGTCCAGATCGTCGTGGCTCGTGGCGTAGGGCTCGTAATATCCAATGAACCGATCGATCCCCGCGACCGGCCCCGCGGGGATCATTTCCAGGTCCGTCATCCAGTCCACCAGGATCCGTCGCAGGTTCTCGGCGCCCGCGGCGTCCGCGTGCACCACCACGGAAAAGGCACGTCCCTTCAGATGCTTTGGATACGGCCAGCCCTTCAGCTCGATGGCCTTCGCCAGCGCCGGATCCTTCCCATGCGTCGTCGTCGGATCCGGATTCCCGCCGTCCGCGCAGACCAGCCGGTCGATCATCAGCTTCAACACGGACGGCGCCTGATACCAGTTCACCGGCGTGCAGATCATCACCCCGTGCGCCGCGACCCAGCGCGGATAGATCTCGTTCATCCAGTCACCGGTCTGCCGCAGCGCATGATTGGGATAGCAGGTGCACGGCCAGTGGCAGAGCGGCTGCGCCGTCGAGACGCACGCCTTGCAGGGATAGATCGTCAGTCCCGCCTCGCCGGTCAACCGGCTCAGATCGAGAAAGTCCACTTCACACCCCTTCACCGCGGCGATCGCCTCGCGCGCGATCTTGGCCAGCCGATACGTCTTCGAGACCTCGCCGGGACACGTCTGATCGCTCCGCGCGGAGCCGTTGACCACCAGGAATCTCGACGGCGATTTGGGATCGGATTGCCGGCGCTGCGCCTCGTGGATCTTCCGTCGCGTCTCGAGCCATTCCATCGGCAGCATGTATTCGGGCTCCGCGAAATCCGGGCCCGCCTTCTGCGTGCGCGGGCTCTTCCGATACCCCATGTAGTTCTGCCAGGTCACCTCGAACACCTTCTCGAGCTCCGGCGCGACGTCGTCGTACATGGGATCGTTGAAGCGCTGATAGAACCGATCCCGGAACGCTTCACGATCCAGCGTGAAATTCTGATCCCCCTTCACGACGCGCGGGGATGAGGCCGAGGGATTCTCTTCGTCAGCATGCGCCATTCGGTCTCCTCCTGGAATCTCCGTTCACTTCGATCACCCGAAACGGCGGGGCTTCCGGCTTCGTCCGCCGGAGCAGCGGCATCGAGACGTTGTACACGGGAATGCCCGCGCTCGTCTTTCCTTCCGCCCGCCCGTGATGCGCATGACCGTGGAACGCGGCGGTCACGTGATGCCGGTTCAGCGGGTCCTCCAGACGGCTGCTTCCGAGGAACGGATGGATCTCGGGCGGCTCCCCTTCCACGGTTTCGACGATGGGCGCGTAATGGAGGAGCGCGATGTTCGTTTCGGTGCGCAGCTGCGACAGAGCAGAGCCCAGCTTGAGCGCTTCCTCCACCGCCTCGCGCACGAAGGCCTTCACGATCTCCTCGCCCCATGGCTCCAGCACCCGCCGGCCGAATCCGCTCGCGAATCCCTTCACGCCCGCGAACCCAATCCCACCGATCTCGACGCCCTCGCCGTCCAGCACGCGAATCGGCGAGTCCTTCAAGGCGCGCTTGATCTCATCCTGCTGGTTGGAGTGGAAGTCGTGATTCCCGAGCACGGCCAGGATCGGGATGCGCAAGACGGAAAGCTCCCCCGCCAGATCGGTCGCTTCCTCGACCAGGCCGTGATGGGTCAGGTCCCCGCAAATCAAGAGAACATCGATTTCTTCGAGATCTCGCTTGAGGATTGGCACAACCGATGCGTCAGGTTGGCCGTGATGTATGTCCGCGATCGCGGCAATCCGAAGTCGTGAGCCGCGTTTGGGTTCCGGCATCGGCAAGCCTCCGAATGGGTCCGAGGGAATCACCGTGGACTCTAAGCAGAAACTGAGCCCGACAGCCAAAGCCTTCTTTACCAAGACACTGAAGATCCTATCGCAGTCCGGAATCCCGTTCCTCGTGGGCGGCGGCTACGCCATGAAACGGCACGCCCGCCTGGATCGCCCCGCCCGTGACCTCGACATTTTCGTCACTCCCGGGGACGCGGAACGGGTGCTTCGGCTCTTCGCGGGCATGGGCTTCCAGGTCGAGATGACCTTCCCGCACTGGCTTGGCAAGATTTACAGAGGCCGCACCTATGTCGATGTCATCTTCAGCTCGGGCAATGGGGTCGCGGCGGTCGATGCGCTCTGGTTCGAGCACGCCACGGCGGACATCGTCCTGAACCAGCACGTCCGGCTCTGCCCTCCCGAGGAGATGATCTGGTCGAAAGCCTATGTGATGGAGCGCGAGCGCTTCGACGGCGCGGACGTGAATCATCTCATCCTGGCCTGCGGGGAGGAGCTGGACTGGAAGCGGCTGCTGTGGCGATTCGGCGCTCATCGGGTCGTGCTGCTGAGCCATTTGATCCTCTTCCTCTTCGTCTATCCCTCGGAAGCGGAGCGCGTGCCGGACTGGGTCTGGGACGATCTGCTCACGGAGCTGGAGGCGGAGCGCCGGATGTCGGCGATGGCGGATCCGATCTGCCGCGGGACTCTGTTGTCGCGAGAGCAGTACCTGGGCGCGGTTGTTCAGGGGTATCGCGACGCCCGGTTGGTGCCTCAGGGCACGATGACGCATGAGGACGTGAGGACCTGGACGAAGGCTGCGCGGGAAGAGAAGCCGCAGTCGTAGTTCCGACCCGGACCGCTAGAAGCCCGTGTTGACGGGTCGGGCCGGAGGGCCCTTCTCGAGCAGATCCGCCACGAGCGCCCCGAGTCGCATCGGGGCGAAGAGCCTCGATCGGTGCGGGATTTCGGTGGCGGGCCACCACCTGAATTCGGCCAGGAGCTCGCGCTCGTGCGGGACCGGGTTGCCCGATGCGTCCGCCTCGAATTGCTCCGATCGCACCAGATAGAAGTACTCCCGCTCGGCGATGATCTCCCCGCGCCAGTTGTAGTGGCCCTCCCGCGTCCAGATGTGAGGACCGATGTCGAACCCGTCTCGCCCGAGCTCTTCCCGCAGCTCGCGGTGGAGGGCGTCATGGTGTGATTCACCGGGGGCGATCCCGCCGCCGGGCGTGATCCAGAAGTTCCGGTCCGGAAGCACGAGGTGGACGAGGAGGACGGCCGGTTCCGGCGAGAGGATCAGCGCGCGGACCGTCTCGCGGAATCGGGTCGGGGTTGGAGCCTGAGGGCGCCGGCCCCCCAACGCTATGGGGCCACGCGGCCGCGCACCGCCCACGCGCGCGCGATGAGATGGATCGAGCCGTCCTTTGCGATGGGGAGCCTGCCTCGAATGAAATCCCTCAGAATGCTCTGGCGCTCGTAGTCCAGCGACACCGCGTACGACGGCGCCGGCCCCTGGCCGCCCAGGAACGGGGTCCAGTAGTCGTCGAAGTCGCGGAAGGGCGTGGGGATGTCGATCGGGCTCACGTCGACGTCGCGCAGACCCGCCTGCGTGAACAGCTCGTTCAGCGGCTCCGGCCGGCAGATGGGGAAGCGATTGCCTTCGTCGATCGCGCTCGTGTCGCGGTCCAGCGTCACCACCGCGTCCCAGAAGTAGCGAAGCAGCTCCATCTTTCCCGCATAGTCCCAGACGTACCCCGCGACCAGGCCGCCCGGACGCGTGGCTCGAGCCATCTCCGCGACTCCGCGCGCCTGGTCCGGGATGAAGTTCAACACCAGTCCCGACGCCGTCGCGTCGATGCTCCCGGAATCGACGGGCAGGGATTGGGCGTCGCCCTGATCGAATCGCACGCGCGGGTCCGTGATGCTGCCCTTCGCGTACTCGAGGAATCCCGCTGACGGCTCGATGCTCCGGACGGATTTTGGCTCCGCGCCGTCGAGGACGGCACGCGTGAGAGCGCCCGTGCCGCAGCCCACGTCCAGCCAGTCCTTCCCGGCGGTCACGTCGAGCAGCTTCACGAACTCCCGCGCGACCAGCCGGCTCCAGCGGCCCACAAAGGGCTCGTACTTTTCGCCGACCCTCCACGGAGCGCTCGGCTCCACCCGCGTCATGATCCTAGAGCTGCTTCCACTTGTTCGATTCGGACAGCTTGGTCCTCGCCTGCGGGCTCGCGAAGAACCGCGTCAGCCCGCAGTCGCGGCAGAGGACGAGGTTGAATCTTCCGGACAGCCAGAAGGAGCCGAGGCCGGGCAGGTAGTTCGGCGCGTGTCCGCCGCCCGCGCTGACCTCCTCGCTCTTGTAGATCGATCGACTGCCGCAATTGGGACAGGGCGAAAGGTTTTCCATGGGGATGCCTCCGCTGGAACCAGGTCACGTGCGGTCATCCTCTCTCGGAACGCGAGCGTCCATTCCCTTCACAAATCCCCGCAACCGTCGGACCGGTCTTACCGGAATCAGCTCAACCCGGTCGCCGTAGAGAACGATCTGGATCTTCTGGCCTGGTGTCAGCCCAAGTTTCTCGCGGACTTCCTTGGGAATGACAACCTGGTACTTGCGAGAGACCGTTACAGCTGCCACTGCGCCTCCATCGATAACTAATACAACCCCATCTCGTGCAGCGCCTTGGTCGAGATCTCCCGCGCGATCCACCCCGGAGGCCGCTTGTCGGCGGGCGGGCCACGGTCGATGTAGTGGGTCACGAAGACGTACGACCGCTTTCCCTTACCGACGTGCCCCACGAACCACCCCGAGCCGCGCAGCAGCTTCCCCTGGTCCGAGACCTCCGCGGTCGAGCCCGTCTTCCCGTGCAGCGTCCACCCCGTGGGCGACGTCTTCAGATACGTGATCTTCTTGGTGACCGCGAACGCGTGCTTCGACACGGGCAGATCCTCGCGCCAGAAGGCCTTCCAGAAGCGGAGCTGCTCGTCCGGGGACACGAGGAGCGACGATCCCAGCCACGCCTTGGTGATGCCGCCGGAGAAGTCCTGGTTTCCGTACCGGAACTGCGCGAGGTAGGACTTGATGCGCGCCAGCCCGAGCTTGGGGGTGAGGCGCTGCGAGAACCACACGACCGAGAGCCTCATCCAGCTCGCGGCGGTTTGATTTCGATTCCATTCCGGGCGCGACCGCCTGACCCCGTCCCACTTCATGGCGGAGCTCTGGTCCTTGAGGAGGCCGGCGTCGAACGCCATCAGGGAAAGCGGCACCTTGAAGGTCGAGGCCGGGGTCGCGCGCGTGGCGCAGTAGCGCGGGTTGTACCGCGCGATCAGCTTGTTCGCCTTGAGGTCGTAGACCTCGAAGCAGCCGTCCTTGCCCGCGAAGAGGCGGGCGTAGTCGGGTGCCGCGGCCCGCGATCCCGACGTGGCCGGCAACGCGCGCGCGGCCGGCGCCAGGAGCAGCCCGACGAACAGCGTGAGCCAGATCCGAATCATGGATCCCCCGGTTGTGGGAGTCGGCCGGGGGATCGTGAGGTTACCGCAGCACCACCATCCGCCCCGACCGGGTCTTCCCGGCCAATTCCAGGCGATAATAATAGACTCCCGCGCTCCAGCGGTCCGTGAAGAAACGCACGTCGTGCCGGCCCTTGTCGAGGTCGCGATCCACCAGGGTCGCCTCGAGCCGTCCGGCCACGTCGAAGACGCGTAGCGCGACGCGACCACGCGAGGGGAGCGTGAAGGAAACGTTGCGCGTGCCGCCGCCCGGGTTCGGCGTCGTCGGGCCCAGCGCGAACTGGAACGTCGCCGAGGCGTCCTCGACCGCGGTCGCGAGCGAGGTCACGATCGAGATGATGTTCCCGTTCGCGTCATACGTGTAGTGGAGGGAGCCGCCGTTCTGGTACGCGACGTCGGTGAGGCGGCTCTGGTTGTCGTAGCTGTAGCTCTCGGCGGCCGAAGCCGGCGTGGCCCACAGAGCCAGAGCGAACGCGATCGCGAGTGCGAATTCTACGCGCGGGTCTCTATGTGATCTCATCATCTCTCGCTCCTTCCTCATCGCGGGCACCACGCGCACGGATTGAGGGGCCCGCTCGATGTGAACGTATCGCCGTTCACCAAACCGTAGGGACCTGGATGGGTCGGCGTGAAGACGGGAGTCCGGTTGAGCCAAGGATCATTGTATTTGGTGGTAGGGGGTGGGTACTTCGGACCCCCGCCGTCAGTAGACGCAGAGGTCATGATGGCAATGACTCCCCACTTGTTGCTGCCGATCTTTCTCTCCCACGGCGGCAGGAGGAAGTCCCAAGAGTTGCGGGACAGTCCGCTCGTGTTGGAGTGGCCGAACACGCCAAAGTGGCGGAAGACGGCGCCCTTTGGATCGAAGTTCCCTCCGACTCCAGAGAGCTCGCCATCACAATTGTTGTCGATCCACTCGTTGTTCTCCCACGCATTGGAAAGCTGGTCGGACATGCCGCCGCCGTGGTCCAGGCCAACATTGTGCCCGAGCTCGTGCATGAAAAGTCCGCCGTCGACTATCGCGTAGAAGGGCTGCGGATTCAGCTCGGGAGATGCCACGTCCTGCCATTTCCACTGCGGAGATTCGACGTCCTGCCACTTCCACTGGGGAGATGCCACGTCCTGCCATTTCCACTGGGGAGACGCGACGTCCTGCCATTTCCACTGGGGAGATGCGACGTCCTGCCATTTCCACTGGGGAGATGCGACGTCCTGCCACTTCCACTCAGGAGACGCGTCCGACCCCGAATTCACGGCATTCCCCGAGATCACACGCATCGTACGTTCGTCGTAGACGCCGCCCCCATTCTTCCAGAGGCCCGTCGTCACTCCGTTCGTGGTGAGCGCCATCATCCCGCGCGCCGCGCCGAACGTGAACAGGTTGTCCGTCGTCTGCCCCAGCGCGGAGACTCCACCGAAGGGACCGTAGGCATATTCGGTCGTCACGTGGCCGCCGTCGTTCGTCAGGTAGGCCGTATTCCCGGCCTCGTCGTAGTGATAGAAACTCCGCGCGCCGCTCGCCCCGTCCACGCCGTAGAGCAAGAGCCCCGAAGGCGTGCGGACGTGGAGCCGCCAGCGCGACGGCAGGCTCACCGCCATATCGTCGTTGGTGGGATAGCCGCGGCCCCATCCCCAGGCGAGGTCGATCGCGTTCACGCCGCCGGGATGCGGCGGCTGGATCCTTTTCGGGTTGCTCGACCCGTCGTCGGTGTAGTTGAGACTGTCCGCGCCCGACTTGGCGTAGGTTGTGAGTTGCGAGGCTCCGTTCCAGCTCAGCGCCCGCGTGCCGTCCACGGTCGTCCGTCCCAAGGCGTCGTGGGACACGCCGTTCACCTGCGAGGCGACGTCGTAGGAGAAACTCGAGGTCGCGGGCATCGTCGCGCCCGGCATCAAGGGCTGGAACCGATTGATCGACCCGATCCTTCCCAGCGCGTCGCGCGTGATCTGGATCGAGGAAATCTGGCTCGGCCCCGGCTGCTTCTCCACCGCGCTCGTCATCCGGTCCGCCGCGTCGTACAGATAGTCCGCGGTCGTTCCGTTCGGCCGGCTGATCCCAGTCAGCCGGTGGGCCGCGTCATGGTTGAACATGGTGTTCCCACCCGCCCAATCGGACACCTGCGACAGAAGCCCGCGCGGATCGTAGCTATAGCTCTCGGTCATCCCGGGAGCGAGCGTCTCGCTCAGGAGCCTTCCCTCGAAATCGTAGGTGTACGAGAAGCCGTTCGAGGTCGTCATCCGGTCGCCGTTGTCGTACGTGAAGGAATAGCCCGGCGACGCGCTCGTCATGCGATTCGCGGCGTCCCAGACGCATATGAAGTTGGTGCCGTCCGTGAAGCTCTCCCCAGTGACGTTCCCGTTTCCGTCGTGCGTGATCTGCTCCTGGGTGAGGTCCGGCAGGTTGATCCGCATCAGCCGGCTCCGCTCGTCGTACTCGTAGCCGGTGGTCCTTCCAAGAGGATCCGCCGAGCTGGTGAGGCGGCCCTGCGGATCGTAGTTGTAGGGCCAGGGATTCCCGTTCGGATCGGTGACCTGGGAGAGCCGTCGGTGCGGCGTGTACTGGTACTGCACCGTGGACGTCCCGTTTGAGGCCGAGGTCAGGAGCCCGCGCGGGTCGTAGCCGAAGCCCAGGACGAATCCGAGAGGTCCGGTCACTCCGTGGAGCCGTCCCATGGGGTCATACGAGTAGTCGAACTCGGAGCTGACAGGGTCGATCACCTTGGTCAGCCGGTCCATGAAGTCGTACTGGAAGGTCGAGGAATGCCCGAGCGGGTCCTGCTCGAAGGTCATGCGGCTGTCGCCGTCGTAGCCGAATGAGGTCGGGGCGCCCGCGGGATCCAGCACCGCCTGGAGCCGGTTCAGCGCGTCGTACTGGTAGGTGGTCACGCGGCCGGACCGGTCGGTCAGGTGGAAGAGCCGACCGTTCAGATCGTAGTCGTAGAGCGCGGCGTGCCCCAGAGGGTCGACCACCTGCGACACCCGATCCATCGGGTCGTAGACGAAGCCGCTCGCGTGGGTGAGGGGATCGGTCGCGGTCATGACCCGCCCGTTGTCGTCGTAGGCGTAGTTCCAGGGATTCCCGTTCTCGTCTTGCACCTGGGTGACGTTGTTCCGGTTGTCGTAGGTGTACTTGCGATGCGCGCCGCCGGGCAAGTCGACCTGGGTCAGGCGGCTGAGCGGATCATAGATATACGAGGCCGTGTTGCCCGCGTTGTCGCGAACGGTGGCCGGGCGGCCCTGCGGGTCATAGGTGAAGGTCGTCGTCCCGCCGCCGGTCGACCCGTTGCCGGGATTGGTCCACGTCAGGATCTGTCCGCGTGAATTGTAGGTGCCCATCCAGGGGAAGCCCGCCTGGTCCAGATAGTTGATGAGATTCCCTTGGGGGTCATGATCGTAGTTGGCGTTCGTTCCGTCGGGATAGTGCACCGCCCTGACGTCGAAGATCTCGGCGCCGCCGGCGATGTGGGGCGCGTAGTCGAACGACATCGAGTTCCCGTCGACGAAGAGCATCGATGCGATGTATCCGCTCGCGGGGTCGTAGGTGAAGGAGGTCGGGTCACCCATCGGCCGCTTGTAGGTGTCGAGGCGGCCGAGCGGGTCGTAGGTGTAGAGGGCGCTGCCTCCGTTGGGATCCTTCAGCGACGTGAGCTTGAGCGGATCGTGCTGATAGGTCCACGGGTTCCCCTGGGGATCCGTGTAAATGTTCCCCGTCGGCGTGTCGTATGCGTAGAGCGCCGTGTGGCCGAGCGCGTCCATCTGCGAGGCGACGCGGCCCAGCGGGTCATACGAGTGCGTCATCGGGGTGTTTCCCATCGGCTCGGTGACGCCGGTGATGAGAGCCTGGATTGGTCCCGGATTATTGGCGTACGACCATGGCTTTCCAGCCGCGTCGGTGAAGCTCGTGAGCACCCCGCCCGTGAAGCTGAAATTCACGTTGCGTGTGCCGTCGCTCACCTGGGTCAGGAGCCCGGACACCGGGCTGTAGCTGAAGTTGAGCACGCGGCCCAACCCGTCGGAGACCTGGATCAGCGGTCCGCCGCCGACGGCGTAGGTGAGCGTCAGCGGGTTCCCGTGCTCGTCCAGGATCTGGTTCAGGAGCCAGGTCGTCCCATCGAAGAAGTAGATCCTGCGATCAATGGGATTCCGCACGCGCCACGTCCCGACGGGGAGCTGGTCGAGCTTGAACGGAGCGTAGGTCGGACTGACCAGGTTCCATCCTCCCACGGGCCCCATGGTGAAGCGGATCACCTCGCCTCGGTTCGTCACCAGCGTCGCGTTAGAGCCCGCCACCGACAGCTTCCAGTCGTAGCTGTGGAGCCAGTTCGGGCCGAGGCGGCTCGAGGCGAACCCCTCGCG
>Ga0075423_10000001_pt1 | contig 172068 bp, 256 predicted proteins | sample SoiMethybrSBSTD2_FD_80114 | JGI IMG/M metagenome (GOLD analysis project Ga0075423, IMG submission 80114) | Bulk soil microbial communities from a Populus tree surrounding site in Tennessee, USA - Soil MetaG P. TD hybrid SBSTD2 | ecosystem: Environmental > Terrestrial > Soil > Tree plantation... | reverse complement strand
CATCGAAGGTGCAGAGGACGGTTCACCGGAGAACAAGCGGCTGTTCCGTATCGAGAGCAACTACTCGTCCGACGGATCGGATTTCAACCAGACTGGATCAGAGAACAGCTCTGACAACGAAGTCGGAGACGTGAACTGGCAAGCCATGCTCATACAGGACGGATCGACCGGTCCCATCACGTTCGGATTTCACGCCGGGTACGGAACGAACGCCAGCGGCGGATCATCGGGCACGTACACCGTGAACTGGAAGATCCGCCTCGAGGTCGAAGAGTTCGACTAGTCGCGATGTGATAGCCTCCGCGCATGCGCAGCAAGCTCACCACGTCCGACACGTTCGCGATCTCGACGAGCACCTTCATCCCGCTCGAGCCGATCGCGGCCAACGACAACTACAAGATCGAAGTCTACGCGGTCGCACGCGAAGTGGGCACGCCGACGAAGTCTCGCGCGCTCAACGTCACCATGCTTGTCGGCGAAGACGGAGCCGGCAACGCGTACATCGACTACTACAGCCCGGCCAACGGCGGGCAGAACCAGTTCATGACCGCCGGCTACGGCGTGGCCAACCCGCCGTACTCGATCGTCGCGGTCCCCAATACCGGCATGACGGACTTCGGGATCGACGTCGTCTTCTCGACACCGACAGCCATCGAGATCGACGTCGAGTGGACCGTGACCCGCTTCTGAATCGATGCTGGTAGGGTAGCGCGATGAAACGGACGTTTTCGCTCGCCATCCTTCTCATCGGATCATGCGCCGACATCGACGAGGGCGACGCCTTCGGCGACGCCGAGTTCCGCGCCGTCGGCGATCAGATCGCCATCACGACGTACAGCACGGCCTACTGCAAGGAAGAGGACTTCATCTACAACGGGATCAACTTCGGTCCCGCCAACCACATGAACCACTGCCGCTCGTCGTCGGGATCGGGCTACGTCGATCGCGTCGCGTGCTTGCCGTGCTCGCCCAACGCGAACCAGGGTTGGTACATCGGCGGCCTCGGATTGCCGACAGGCTGGCTCAGCAACGGCATCGACCTCACGTGCATGGGCACCGGACTCACCGTCGACGACAACGGCGTCATGAACATCAACGATCCGTGGGCACTCGTCTACGATCGCTGCAACGACCGCTCGGCCACGAATGCCGACGGCTCGGCGACGGGCGACATCTGCCTGCCGTTTGGCGGATCGAGCGGATGCGGGGCAACTGAAGGCACGTCGTACAAGATGGACGGCGGCAGTGCCATGCTGTGCTGCAACAGCACGGGCGCAGATCACGAATGCGTGCAGCCGACGTCGTATCCGACGAATCCTCCGTACCCGGCCGGACATCCGGACTTCGACACGTGCAGTGGAGATCCGTCGACCGACGGGTTCACGCAGCGCGCGATCTGCATCCCATGCGAGGGCTTCACGATCTACGACTACACTGGCGCGCAGAGCACAGGTGTCGACGACGACTGCAACTTCGGAAACCCCTGTGGCGGCTGGGACATGCTCGAGGTGCTGGGCAACAACGCAGCCCCGAGCGGACAAGAGTGGGGCAGCAACACGATGCTCTGCGCGAGCGGCACTGCCGACGAGCCGAACAGCGTCGGCGGCAACAACTGTCACTGGGCGCAGTACCGGTGCGGAGGGACGCTTCGCGACGACGAAGGCGTGATCCTCAGCGACAACTGCAACTGAACGACGTCGAGCCGACCGTGAACCGCTTCTGACGGGCCGTAGACCCCACTTCGGCGCCCTTGCGCCGTTTTTTTTCGATGCTGGTAGGGTCCCGCGCATGCCAGCACAGCTCGCTCCGGTTCCCGAAGACAACCCCCGCCGCCGTCGCGGCCGCCGAGGCGGTCGTCGCAAGAGCCGGCGCCGCAATCCCTCCCGCACCAACCCGACCGCGGTGACGTACGTCATGATCGCGGCCGCGAGCGCTGTCGCGATCGGTGCCGGCGTCGGCTACGGCTTCTATCGCCGACGCAAGAAGAAGGTGCTCCCGCCTCCGCCCGAAGGTCCGAAGAAGCCCGGCGGCGGCGGTGGTGGCGGAGGTGGTGGGCCGAAGGCGTGCAACTACGTCGACTGCCACATCGCACTCGCCGACATCGGTCAGCAGGCGTCGCCGTTCGTGTGGCCGCACAAGGATCGCTGGTCGACCAACCGCCAGCTCGGCGTGCAGCTCGAGGTGCTCGGCTACGACGTCGGAAACGTCAACGCCGCCGACTGGAACATGGTCCGCAAGACCGCGATGGACGCGACGCAGGCGTTCCAGCACGACTACAACATCGTGCGCGCGGCCGCGGCCTCGCTCGACCTTCCGACGGCGCCGACGGCTGGCAAGCTCGCCGTCGACGGTCTGTTCGGGAGCTCGACGGCCAACGCCCTGTACGACGCGTCGATCTGGGCCGCGATCCGTCCGTGGAAGCAGATCGTCGACGAGGCCTCGGCACTGTCGTGAGCCGAGCGCTGCCAAACCCGCGCCGGAAACGACGCGGGCGCAGACGCGGCGGAAGACGACGCCGCAACCCGTGGACGCGCGGTCAGAAGATCGGCGCGGCCATCGGCGCAGTCGCCTTGGTCGCGACGCCCGTCGTGATCTACGTGCTTGCGAACCGCTGGGCGAAGGGGATGGCGTCGGCATTCGACATCGGCCCCGAGACGATCAACTTCAACTACGTCCCGCACCTCGAGACGTGGCCACACATGGATCGGTTCAGCAACGAGTACGCCTTCGGCGTGGCGTTGCAAAGCATGGGCTACGACCCCGGCTCGATGCACACGAACGAGACGTGGACCATCATCGACGCACGCCCCATCGAATCTGTGCGCGAGTTCCAGCGCGACTACAACCTCGTGCGGCAGATCCAACTACCTGATCCCGTCCCGACGCCGCCGCTCGTCGAGGACGGCCTCATCGGAAACAACACTGCCATCGCGTTCTGGGACGCGGAGCAGTGGATGACCGCCATGAACCTCACCTGGCCCGAGCTCATCGAGCTCGCGTGGGAAGAACTGGGAATCGGATGAACGCCAACATCGCCACCACCACCACCCCTGAGTCGAACCCTCGCCGTCGTCGGAAGCGATCTCGTCGTCGCAGTCGGCGTCGCAACCCGTGGGACAGCCACGACGCGCTCACGACCGGCGCAGGCGCAGGCATCGGATCGCTCGTCGGCGTCGTGGTCGGCGGATCGATCGGCTTCGCTGCCGCGGCCAGGAACATCGTCAACTCTGGCGAGACGCTGACGCCTGCGACTGCATCGTCGGTCATGCTCACGCCGCTGCTGTCGTGGTTCGGCTCGATCGCCGGCGGAGCGGTCGGTGGTCGGATCGGCGCGCCGGACAAGGTCGAGCGACGCGGCACGGCCGGCGGCGCGCTCGGTGGGATCTTCGGCCCGATCGGAGCTGCCGTCGGCGGAGCGGTCGGTGGCGGCTATCGCAGCCGCCGCTCGAACCCCACGCCGCTGCAGTGGGCCGGGATCGCGGCCGCAGCCGTCGCGGCCGTCACGGGAGGCGCATGGGCCGTGAAGAAGTGGCGCAAGTCCGCTCGCCTGCCGCCGGGCACACCGGTCGGGGGAGACACCACGGAGCCGGTGTGACGACGCCACTGTACCGCCACGCCCTCGACGAGATCCGACGCGAGCGCTGCGCTGTGCTCGTCACGATCGTGTTCGTATGCTTGGCGGTACTCGTGCTCGGCTGCGCTGCAGGTCTCACGAGGGCCGCCCACTACGCCGACAAGTCGATGGCCGTCGTCGACGTCGTGGCGAACAAGGGGGCCCGGATCTACCAAGAGGCGACCATCGCCGCGATCAACCTGTGCCGCGCCGAGCTCGGCCAGACCTCGACGCCCGAGGCACGCGAGGCTTGCCTGCGCAAGCGGGGCTTCGCGCCCGACCAGATCGCGAAGGTGCGCGAGGCCTACGAGGCGCTTGCGCGCGCCTACGACAACATCGCCGTGGCCCTCGAAGAGATCCGCGAAGCGGCTCCCGTGCTCGAGCAGGGCGACGCCGACGCAAAGGAGGCGCTGCAGTGAGCTGGTTGTCGCGACTCTTGGGCAATCGCCGCGAGCGCGATGCCGTCCTCGAGACGGTGGCCGCGGTCGTGCGCGCGGCCGCCGAAGGTGCACAGACGATTGCGGAGGTCCGCGAACGGCTCGCGCGGCATGCCGAGAAGGGTGATCTCGACGAGGCCATCGTTGCCCTTGCCAACAGCGAGGCGCTCTCCCGCGACTACGTGGCGAGGGGCTGACCCATGGCCCGACGCACCGAGCCGTGGATCTGGGCGGTCGCGGCCGGCGGTGCCGCAGGCCTCGGTCTGATCTCCTACGGCGTCGTCCGCCTGTTCTCGACGCCGGGTCTGCCCGAAGGTGTCGTGCCACCGCGTCCGAGCGCCGTGCCCTTCGCACCCGTACCGCGCGGTGTCACGTGGCCGTTGGTGACCTCCGACAAACGCCGCGGCCAGGTCGGCTACATCGACGTCAACGGCGGCAAGCACGGCAATCAGGCGCGGCGTTTCGGCGCCGACCGATCCGGCCACACGCACGCCGGCATCGATCTGTACGGCTACAACGGCGACACCGTGGTAGCGATCGCCGATGGCACTGTGATCGACACCCAGACCTTCCACCTCGGATCGCACGCGATCCTCGTCGACCATGGCGACTTCGTCGCGCTCTACGGCGAGGTCGACCCCGGATCCTGGGACGAGTTCGGCGTCGATGTCGGCTCGCGCGTGCGCGCGGGCCAGGCGATCGCGAGGGTCGGCTGCATGGACTGGGACGGCAGCACCTGCGACAGTCACATGCTGCACTTCGAGACCTACCGGCCCGGCACCACCCAGAACCAGTCGTGGACGGGCTCGCCGCCGCCCGAGCTCCTCGATCCCACGTACCTGCTGCTCGTCGCGGGCGGCCCGGGGGTCAACTGATGGCGCGGCGGGTCGAGCCGTGGATGAAGTGGAGCGCCGCGGGCCTCGGGGCCGCCGGGCTGGGCCTCGTCGGCTACAGCCTCGTGGCACTGCGGAGCTCCTCGTGGCCCGCCGAGGGCGACTCCTGCTCGCTCGAGACCTACCGCGAGGTCCTCGGCCCGCACGTCAACGATACGGTCGTGCAGCGCGCGTGGCAGTACTTGCCGCTCGCTCGGCACGCCGCGCGACAGCTCGGCGTCGAGCCGGCGCTGCTCGAGGCACTCATCCATACCGAGTCCCGCTGGAATCCCGCGGCGAGCAGCGGCGTGGCCGTGGGACTCGTCCAGATCCTCGCGTCGACGGCGGCCTCGGTGTTTCGCGATCTCGCCGACGCGAACCAGTGGCCCTTCGGTCGACTCGGCTCGAGCGACGATCCATCGCGCAACGGCAAGCTCGCCGAGCTCGGCGTGGCCGACTGGGTCGACCGCACCGATCCTCGGCAGTCGGTGTGGCTTGGCGCGGGCCTTCTGCGCTCGCTGCTCGGTCGCGGCAAAGGCGAGCACTGGGCCCTCGCGGCCTACAACGGCGGGCCCGGTGGCGCGAACGAGCCGGGGCCGCAGGCCTACGCGAACGACACGCTCGAGCGCAAAGCGTGGTACGCCGCGCTCGAGCGCGCGTGCGGAGGGCTGTTCGCATGAACGAGGTACTGCGAGCGGCGACGGATCCGGACATGCTCGACGCCCGCGTCGGCGCGACCGTCCGCACGACCGTCAACCTGCAGAGCCGGGCCGAGCCGATCCTCGTGCACCCGGCCGGCTCCGAAGGCCTCGTCGTCGCCTTTCTCGGACCGGGCGTCTACCTCGTCGAGATCCGGGTGCCCAACGACCAGCTCGCGGGCGGCGCTTGGTACGACACCCACGAGCTACGCGAGAATGAGTTCGAGGTGGTGGAGGTGGACGGTGCAGCCTAGATGGCTGACAGCGTTGCTCATCGCAAGCGTTGCCGTGGCCGGTGCGTCGCTCGGCTACGTCGCGGTCACGCGCGAGCGCAGCGCGGACGCGATCCGCAACACCGTCCTTCGCAATCTGCGGTCCACCGGGCCGGCGGACTACGAGTCGACCCTCGGCGGCACGACGCTCGTGTTTCCGGAGATGGCGTGGCGCAACGCTCGCGCTGCCGGACTCGACATCGCCGAGACCATCCGTCGCACTGGCGACAACGCGTGGCTCGTGCTCGACGACGTGTCGCGGCAGATGGATCTCGCGACGATCTACCTCACCTCGATCTACCGCGCGACGGGCACCGGCCCGCACACGCGCGGCAACGCGCTCGACATCGGGTACGTGCAAGCGCGTGGCGAGCCGCTCGTGCTGCTCAAGCGCATCGGCGGCGATCCCATGCAGGAGCCCGCGCTCGCGCGCGAGTTTCGGCAGTGGCTCGAGCGATCGCCCCGGGTGACGCAGGTCCTCGGGCCGTGGTGGATGTACGGCGGCACGCGCAACCGGCCCAACGACATGACCTCGCCGCTCGACGTCGGCCACCTGACGCACGTCCACATCACGACGCGAGGCAACGATGTCGCGTAGTCGCTGCGCTCCGCCATTGGAGGATGCACGAGCGCGTAACGTGCTCGTGACGACCAACTCGCTGTTCGTCGAGCTCGCCGACGGGCGGCGCCTCGTCATCCCGCTCGATTGGTATCCATCGCTTTTGCATGCCAGCGAAGCGGAGCGGCTCAAGTTCTGCCTCATCGGCGATGGCGTTGGGATCCACTGGCCCGATCTCGACGAGGATCTCGAAGTGGCTTCGATGCTGGGGTGCCACGGCGATGCGTAGGTGGATCCCGTGGATCGCGGGCGCAGGTGCGGCCGCGGCAGGCCTCGTCGGCGGTGCGGCGGCTGTGCGCGCGGCGACCCGCGATTGCGGCGGCGCCACCGACGAGGGCGGCAACGTCGAGGGCGTGCCCTACCTCGAGCGCATGCGCGGCGGGGCGGCCAGCGGCGACCGCGTCCCCATGGTGGTCGTGCTGCACCCGCGCGACGCGACGCCGGCGGGCTACGCGAGCGGCATGAACGGGATCGGTCGAGCTCGACTCATCGTCCCCCAGGGCGCGTACGACTCGCCCTTGGGCGGCTACCTGTGGATGCCCAAGGGGCTGAAGGCGACGGTCGCCAACGGGCTCGACGCGGCGGAGCGCCGGCAGTGGGAGGACGCCCATGCGCGGCTCGAGCGGTTCGTGCGGACGTTGGCGCGCTGCCGCCCGACCGCCGGAGAGCCGATCGTCACCGGCTCGAGCCAGGGCGCCGAAATGGCCCTCGTCATGGCGACCATGTCCCGGCGCCACGTCGGCGGGGCCGTGGCCGTCAACGGCGACATGCCGGCCGAGCTGTGGGGACGCATGGCGCCGACGGTCATGCTGAACGGCACCGGCGACACGACCGTGTTGTTCGCGACCGCGCAGCAGCATGCGAACGACGCGATCGCGCGCGGGCAGCCGCTGCGCTTCGAGAGCTTTCCGAGTTCGGGCCACAACCTGACCAACGCGCAGGTGCAGGCATGGCGGGACGAGGTCGAGGCGATGGTGGCCCAGCAGGCCGCTCGCTGACTGGCGATGACCTAGCGTGGTGAGCTACCGTGAGGGTGAAGCGGCAAGGTTAGGATGCGCTGCGCTCGGCCGCTCACGGCACGGATAGGCTCGGCGCGGTACGGCAGGATGCTGACCGCGCTTCACCCTTCGAGTTTGTCGGAAAAATATTGCTGCTCACGAATCACGTGATTCGCGAGGCCCATAGGAATGATGGACAGCGCTCCGCCCAGACGTCCGAGACGGTTGTCGATCACGAACTGTCCGATCGCCCGCTCCACGTCGGCCGCGGCTGCGTTCGCGCTGGAGTCGTTGACGAGCGGTTGCATCGAGCTCGCCGCGTCGAAGGCCTGACCGACCAGTGCCGACTCGGACGGATCGAGCAGGTGCGCAGCGAATAGCGCATGCTCGAGGCCGAGCTGCTTCACCGTCGCATCGACGCCACCCATCGGTGCATCCGTGCCGTCGACGAGGTGCGAGTACAGATCCATCTCGCGTGTGACGTGCTCGACGAACAAGGGGAAGGCCCAGCCCAAGAACTCTCCCTTCATCAGTCGCGCGAGCGCCTCGGACTGGTACTCGTGCACTTGGCGGTTGATCGGACGGATGATGTCGACCGCCTTGACGCGGTTGCGCAGCGCACGAGCGCGGACGCTCTTGTAGTGCGCGCCCAGGCGCTTCGCCTCGGCGACCATCCGCTTGTCCGTGAACAGAAGCGACAGGAACTCGAGGTGCTCCTCGAACTGCCGGGTCCAGAAGACGGTCTCGCTGTACGCGTCGTACGCCATCGCGGCCATCCTGCCACGAAGAGAGACAGCCGGGGCCTACTTGTCTCTCTTGCGCAACCCGAGCTCGTCGACGTCGATTTCCTGCGTGTCCTCCAGCGTCGGATCGGCGTAGCGGACCAGGACCTTGCGCACGTTCTCGACCGCCTTGGCGAGGTCGGTCTCGCCGATCTCGGCCATGCGCGCGCGCAGTGCCTTGATATGAGGCATGGCTCGGGCCACTCGCTCACCAGGATCGCCGGCGAGTTCGAGCTCGAGGATGCAGCGGCGCGTGAGTCGAGACTCCTCGTCGAGGCCATCCGCACGAAACCGCTTGCGTAGCTCGTCGAGCGCGGCAACCTGCACCGCGTTGGCTTGGTGGAAATCCGTGATCCTCTGCTCGCGGCTCAACGTCCGTCCCGCAGGTTCGTTTGCACCCGCGCCTCCGCTTCGACCAGCTCGATCTTCTTCTCGGGCATCGTCTTGCTGCGCTTGTGCAGGGCGACGATCACTTCGCTGACGTGCTGCCACTCGAGCAGTTGCAGCTCCGCGATCCGACGCAAAGACTCTTCGCGCTTCTTGGTCTCGATGTCATCGGCCCTGACGAGATCGGCGATCCGAAGCTCGTGTGCGTCGAACTGTGCGCGGACTTCCCGGATCTCCGCCAGTGCGGCTGCTCTCTCTTGCTTGTCTTGGTTCAATCCCACGACGTACGACACCAGCGTGGTTCCGGCGGCGCCGAGCGACGCCGCCAGCGCAGCGACCAGTGGTAGGCTCACGCGAACGCGGAGCATCCCGCGCGACGCGGCGACGCTGAGAGGATGATCGGTAGGTCGATCACGTTCGTCCTTTCGATCATCGCGACGCTCGGTGTCGCGCTGTTCGACGGTGAGCACTGGCGCGGTGTCCCGGCGCCGCTTGCTGTACTCGGTATCCGGCTTCGTCACTTGGATCTCTCGGATTGCAGATCTTACCATGCGCGCCCCTTGTACGACCCAGCGGAGCCGATGATGGCCGTTCGGACGTACGTGCGTGCGCTTGACCGGTTGCTAGTCTCGATTCCGTGCTGTTGGCATCGACATTGGACTTCATCGTCGGCACCGCGTTCGGCGCAACGGTCGCGGTTGTCAGCGGGTACGTCGTGATGCGGCGATGGTCGCTCGTCGATCTGCGTCGCGTGATGGACATCGCCCGCGCCGTCGCTGGCGACACGGCACGGCGCTCGGTGGCGGCGCTGGTGCCAGACGCGGCGAGTCGTCCGACGCTCGACCTCAAGCCTGGCGTCGTGCCTCCCTTCGCGGATCGGCCCACACACGTCTACCAAGCCTGTAACGAAACGCATCGTCCTCGGGTCGAGGTGTGCGTTGACGATGTCCGAACGGCCACGACGGACGTCGGGCATGGCGATCTGGACCAAGATCGGCCGGCGTGATCGCGCGGCTGGTACCGTTGTCATCATGATCCTCGTCATCGCCGGACAAGCCACACTGCCTCAGTCCAGAACCCCGAGCCGCCCCTCGTCGTTCCGCTTCTATCACGGCGGATCGTGGTCTCCGGCTGGAGCTCCATCGATCCGCGTCACCTCCGGCCAGGCCACGCTGCCCATCGTCGCGATCGTCGTGACGAGACCCGTGGAGTCGACTCGCACGGCGACGCTCGTGATCAGCGGTCGAAGCGCTCGAATAGGTAGAGGATCGCTGAGTTGATCGGCACGTCGGTGAAGTCGTCGCGCACTAACGGCCGGCCGAGACGCTTCTCCACGCAGCGAAGACACAGGAACCCTTCGGTGCTGCCGCGGTTCACGAGCAGCCACAAGCTGTCGCGCAGCATGTAGTAGTAGCCCTCGCCACCGCAGTCGGCACACGGCGTCAGCGTGCGCGGGCAGAACAGCACGCGCAGCGCGAGCCCGAGCCGAGTCGTCATGCGAGGCCCTGCTCGCGCAGCCAGTGCCACGCACGCGCGACGATGTCCGCGTGGCAGGACTTCGGGGGCTTGCCGGGCGCCGCGGCACACGAGCACACGAGCGCCGTCTCGTCGCGGATCGATCGCAGCGCCAGCATGACCCTCGGGTCGTTGGCGCGGATCTTCTCCCACAGCCAGCGCCGGTAGAGCTCGAGCGCGCCGTCGCGGGTCAGCTCCTCGCCGTCGTAGCCCGCGTTGTGCGGGCGGTACGGGTTGCCGAGCGGTGTGCCGCGTCCGACGTACATCCACGGTTGCGGAAGCAGGTTCTGCCCCTTGCGCGGCTTCTTCTTCGGCGGAGGACCGACGCCCTCCTCGAAGCGGAAGTGGTACCGGTTCACAACGGTGGGCACTTGCTCCTCGGAAACGTCTGAATCTCCTTGAAGCACAAACGCAACGAGAACTCCGTCTTGGTGGGATCCGGAATGTCCTTGCGGATCCCGACGAGCACCTTCAGTGCGGGCACACCGGCGTTGCCGGACGTTGGATCGTTGCCTGACGCCGGTGAGCATCCGCCATCGAAACGGATCCAGCCATCCGGCTCCGACAACTTGGCGTCGCTGCGGAAGACCTCGGCATCGAAGACTCCCGGACACAGACGCATGTCGTTGTGCCAGAAGTCGAGCAGAAATAAGGGTCGCACGCCATCACGCCGGTCGCCGTCGTATCTCACGCCGCAGAAGAAGACGAACGCGGTCTCGGGACGCACCGACGCGATGGGAAAGATCGGTGCGACCACGAACTCGTAGTCGGAGAACGTCACGTTGCGGTCGTGATGGCCAGGTGTGGTGGTCGTCGCAGCGCCGGACTGTCGAATCTCGCGGAGTTCGCTGACGGTGTAGGCGATGCGCACGTGTGAAGGAGGAAGTTCGAGGACGTTCATGATGTCTCCACCCAGGCCGTGGCGTCGAAGAGCGGCCACACTGGAGGCAGGTTGAGCAGCACGTAGTCGATGGCGAGCCACGTGTCCGGCGGCTTCTTCACGTTGACGACCAAGAGCTTGGATGCGTCGTAGGGAAACTTGGTCACGACCTCGATGCAGTGGACCTTGTCGACGTAGCTCATCGCGAAGTAGACGCGGTTGATCCGGAACGTTCCCGGCGCCGCGCCGATCTCCAGCGCGAGCAACGAGGAGCGTTCCGGAAGTCGTTCGACGATCGTCGAAGGCAGCATCGAGTGCGTCCGTACGCACAGCGAGATCGGGATCACGCGCATCACGGCACCTCCCGTACGCGGAGGTCGGGCGGCCATTCGTGCATGTCCTTACCCTTTCCCGATCGGATCTCGTACGTGTGCCCGCGGTCGACGAACAAGCTGTGACGGCCGCCGTGCGAGAGTCGGGCGCCGCCATGCTGGCTACTGGGGTTCGACCCGAGTTGTTTCATGAACGGCGGTACGCCCACGGCGACGAACTGCCGGATGATCGAGCGCGCCCACTCGATCCGGCAGCTCCGCGCGCCCGGTCCCGACTCGCCACCGATGACGGCCCAACCAAGCCGTTTGCCACGGGAGAGCATCACCGGCCCCTCGGTGTAGCCCTTCGCGCGTAGCTCGGGACCGACGTAGCCGAGATGCGCCCGCTCGGGAAGCCACCGCGACAGGTCGCCCAGATCCTCGAGCAGCGGCTCGAAGCTCGCCCAGTGCAGCGCGGCCGGGCACTGCAGGATCCAGTCGAGGCGCTCGCGCGCGTCCAGGTTCTCCACGCTCGCACCGAGCTGGACGTTGGGCAGGGGCCACGTCGTCGCGCCGTCGCCGACCTCGACGTCGAGCGCGGCGGCTGCCATCGCGCAGAAGGTCACCTCATTGCCTTCGCCGGCGGCGCTACGAAGCCACGTGTAGAACGGCCTCGGATCGCGCTTGGTCAGCAGCAGGTACGTGTGCCGCGGGGTCGCGGCCATCGTCCCGAAGACGGCGGCGATGAACGGGAACGGTACGCGGTGGTGGAACAGATCGGACAGCGAGTCCACGAACACCCGCCGCGGATTCCGCCAGCGCAGCGGGTCGCCGAGGACCTCGGGCTGCAACCGGATCGTCCCGTTCCAATCGATGCCAGGCCGCGATGCGCTCTTGGGCCGGATCTTGGTCAGGCCCTGGTGCTGCTCGCACATGCCACGGTGCAGCTGGCGCATGGCGTAGCACTTATCGCACCCAGGTGACACGCGCTCGCAGCCGAGCGTCGGCTGCCACGTGGCGTCGGTCCACTCGATGGAAGATCCGTCCGACATCACTCACCCACCATTCCGTAGCCGCTGCGAAGTCCCAGCGAGGACTCGCGGATGTACTTGCGCTGCACGACGGTCGTGCGTCCCGAGTGCTCCCAGCGCACGCGCACATGGGTCGAGTCGACACCGACGACGACAGCGCGCGGAGCTGCGAGATCGCCTGCGGCCTCCGAGAACCGCCAGACACGGCGGTCGTTGTCGACGATGATCGTGCCCACGACGATCGGGAGCACACGGCGAGGCAACGTCGGCTTGGTCTTCACTTTTCCCTCCGTTCGTCAGACATCGTCGACCTCCTTCTGGAACGAGCGCACACGCGGTGTGTCGAGCAACACGAGCGTGCGCAGGATGTCGACCTGGTCGCCGTGACGGCAACGACGCAGACGCGCGATGACGCGGTCGGCACTGTGATGGATGAGCGCCTCGTCGAGCAGATCGATCACGACGCGCCCGTACGAGCGGATCTCGTGCAGCCCGTTTTCCCAGCGATAGATCGACGCACCCGGCAAGCCGAGCATGTCCGCGAACGCCTGCTGCGTCAGTCCGCACTGCTGCCGCAGCGCCAAGATCTTGTTCACTCGTCACCTCCGAAGATCCCGACCTGCACCGGTCGGGCGGCAGCGGTCGCGCGCGCCGGGTCGAGACGACCGGCGAACTCGAGCCCGGCCGTCGAGCGCCCGCGGGCCATCGCAGCGTAGCGTGGGTCGAGCTCGACACCGACGCACTGCATGCCTTCGACGGCGCACGCCATGGGTCCCGTGCCGCTGCCGCAGAACGGATCGAGCACTCGCTGGCCCGGCGCGGCGAGCAGGCGCACGAGCCAGCGCACGAGGTTCAGCGGCTTCACGGCCGGGTGGTCGTTTGTACCCGGCGCCAGCCCAAGGTCGCGCTCGCGCGTCGAGGCCTTGCGGACGAAGCGGAAGGACGGGTAGTAGCGCGACGCTCCGCCTCCGCCGCCGTAGGTCATGTCCGAGGATCCCGGCGCCTTGTGGTGGATCCCGTGGAACAGATTGGTGCTGTCCTTCTGCGTGCCGCGGTGACGGATCGCGGTGCCGTCCCGCGACAGCCCGCTTTGCTGGTCGAGCTCGGTCGCTGGACAGCCCGGGGCGCACCGCTCGTCGTCGCAGTCCTCGGCGTGGGTGAGCACCACGTTCGAGGGGAAGCGCCCGAGTGTCGAATCGAAGTCGGCGTCGCTGCCCTCCGTACGCCGGATGATGGTGCCGTCGGTGCGCGTGTGGCCGGCGAGGTGGTACTCGGTACGGCGAGCGCCGTCGACCCGGCATGCGTCCACCCGCAACGCGCCGACACCCTGCTCGGCGACGGTGCGCTCGAGCGTGGTCACGAGTGGCTTGCGTGCGAGACAGATCATCTCGCACGCGGGCTTGAGCTGCGCAGTGAACCCCTTGTCGTCGCCGACGCTGGTGCTCTTCGGAGTGCCCTGAGCATGCAGCCACGGGACCGTGTCGCGGATCTCGAAGCCGGCGTCCTCGATGGCACACCAGACGCGATAGTGCGTGCGGCCGCCGAAGACAGCCATGTGGGCGCCCGGGATGAGCGCCGTGAGCACGCCGTTCCACATGGTCGGGTCGAACGCGACGCCCGTGCGATCCCAGTCGTGTCCACCGATCCCGATCTCGTACGGAGGATCGGCCACCGCGGCGTGGAACAAGCCGAGCGTCGGCACGACCACGCGAGCGTCGCCTTCGACGATCTCGATCACCATCACTTCTGCTCCAAGCTCACGTTGTAGAGCGCGCGAACCATGTCGATGAACGTCTTCGTGCGCATGGGTGGCAACTGGATCTGGAACGTCGGCTTGACGCGAAAGTGCTCACCCGACATCTCGATGTCGAAGTCTGGTAGCCCCACAAGATCATCGCCATCGAACGCTTCAGGCAGATAGGACTTGAGCCGCTCGCACGCGCGACGCTCGTTGACGGTGCGCGGCTTCATCGCAACTGCTCCGTCGCGCGCAGGCACGTTGTCCCGGCGTGCTTGAACGTCTCGACGAGATTGGCGGTCCGTAGCCGTCCGAGGTACGTCGAGAACGTGCCGGCGTTGCCGGCGAGGTTCGCCTCTGCCGCCGCGTCGTCTTTACTGATCCCGTCGGGCGACCGCAGGATGACATCGAGCAGACGACGCTGCCCACCATCGCCGCACCACTCGAGCCAATAGTCGCGCAGTTCGTCGCCGGTCGGCAGCGGCTCGACGCCGCCCAGGGCCTCGACGCCGGTGTCGGTCGCCACGAACTTCGAGCCCGACTTCTCGACCCAGCCGTTGGTTCGTAGCCGGCTCATGTACGTCGCGAAGGTGCCGCCCTTGGTGGCCATGCGCGCGAGGAGTCCGATGGCCTTCGTCTCGAGTCCGCCCGGATGCTGAGCGAGCACCATGAGGATCCGTTGCATGCCGCCCGTGCCGACCGCAGGGTCGGCAGTGCCAGTCCGTCGTGCGACATAGCGGTGGAACGACTCATCTCCGACGGAGCCGTCGGTGTTGCGCTCACTGGGCGCATTGGTCCACGACGTCGATCTCTTGGCTACGGGCGGCGGCGCCTGTACGCGCGCGCCCTTGCCGGTCTTCTTGCGCCCTTCGCGAATGGCCGCACGCATCGACGTCGCGGTGATCCCGAGCGACTTCAGACCTGCTTCGATGGACGCGAGATCACGTTCGAACTGGTCGAAGCTTTCGACGATTACGCCGCTCATCGTCGTCAGGCCATCGGCGTAGCCTGTCGCACGAGCAGCACCCAGCGCGCGCTCGTCGACCTTGGCGACGCCGTTGGTCGGCGGCGCGGCGATGGGCTTGCTCGCGCGCAGTCGCTTGTTCTCGGCGCGGAGCTGCTCGATCTCCGACGCCTCGGCTTCGACCTTCTGCTTCAAGTCCTTCAGGTCGGCGGCGACCTTCAGGATCGCCTTGCTCGGCGCGGGCGCGACGAGCTTGTGCCTCTGGCCCGCCTTCGGATGCGTCGTCACAGCCGACGCGCACTGGAAGCGCCGCACGCCTGCGTCGCCGTCGAAGGCGTCTCCGTAGCCGAACCACTCTCCGGGCTTGAGCTGTCGCAGCAGCGGCCAGTCGCTCTTGCCGGCGAGGCCGAGCGTGTCCACGGCGCGGCGAAGATCGTTGTCGAGGCCGATCTTGCCAATGCACACGTTCACGGCCTCGCTCGCCGCGTCCTTCGAGAGCTTGGCGAAGCGCTGCGTGCAGAGGATCCCGGCGATCCCCTGCTTGCGTCCCGAGTCCATGAGTCGGATCACCGCCTCCGTGCTCTCGCACTCGCGGCCTTCGGCGGCGAACTCGTGGGCCTCGTCGAGCACGAGGATCCGTGGCCTCCACAGCGACCGCGGCAGACTCAGCAGCGTCTCGAGGAAGAGTCGGACGAACTTGCGCTTGTCCTGCTTGGACAGGGCGTAGAGGTTGACGACCGCACTGACGCCGAGCTCGGCGAGGATGCGCGCAAGCTTGGCGGCCGTCGCGACCGAGGTGTCGGCCTCTCCGCCTTCGCCGACGAGCACCACGTCGTACTTCTCGCGCAGCGTCGCGAACTCGCCCTCGCGGTCGAGGATGATCGTGGGGATCTGCTCGACGAGATGCTCGCAGATCACGCGGACGAGGTACGACTTGCCCGATCCACTCATGCCGACGAGCAGCATCCGTCCCTCGAGCAGCCGTGCGACGTCCAGCGTTGCGCCCTTGCCGAGGTGGATCTTCTTGGCGATGGTCATGGTCGTCTCCTTCGGCTCCGGATCTGGTCGAACACGATGAGCACCAACACGATCGCGACAGGCGCGACGATCGCGAGCACGGCCTGTAGGGCTTCCGTGCTCACACGAGCACCTTGCGCGCCTCTTCGATCTTGAGACGCAGGCGACGACGGTTCATGACTCCCTCGGGACGCGCGACGAGATCGAGCGCCTCGTCGAGCAGCTCCGCGACGAGATCGGCCCGCTCGCGCAGGTCGGCGAGGCGCGCGGCGTTCGGTTCGAGCTCGTCGAGGCGCTGCTGAAGCTTGGCGATCGTCGAGCGAAGCTCGGCCATCTTCGACGGGGCCTGCGGCGGCGGATCGTCGAACGTCTCGGTCCGGCGCGCGCGCGGACCGATCTGTCGGACCACCGGCGGTTCGATGGAGCGCTGGGGCGCGCGGCCCTGACTACGCAGCGACGGTGGCTGCCGCGGCTCGGCGCGCGGACGCGGGACGGGCAACGGCTCGTCCTCGGGCAGCGGATCGGGGCGGCGGGTGGGGATCGCGACGCGGCTCGAGGACGTGACCGCGGGGACCGCAGGTGGACGTGCGGCCGGCAATGCCGGACGCGGTGCGGCAGGAACCGGCCCCACGGTCGTCTGGCGCGCGGTCGAGCGCGCGACCATCGTGCCCTTGATCGAGCGCTCCGCGGTCCGGATCCCCGGCTTGCGCTTGGGCACGGCAGTCATCCGCACACCGCGTTGCAGCAGACGGCGAACGCCGCGGCCCCAGCGACGAACACGATCACCTCGCTCCACCGCTTGTGAATCGCGATCCGTGTCTCGAGCTTCGCGCGGTCGAGTTGGGTGTCGACGTTGTCGCCCTCCTCGACGATCTCGCCGATCACGACGCGCCGTTCTTGGGGCTCGTTCATCGCGTTCGTCCTTCCGCCTCGTCGATGTCCCGGACACTATCTGGGAGAGGCCGACCGTCGGGCCATGGCACAGAGTTGTGGATCAACCGCCCGAGACGAGACTTGGAGAAGTAGAGACGCATGTCCTCGTGCCCGTATGGCCAACGAGCGACGCCGTGTCGGAAGAACACGTGGAAGAAAGTTGTTGCGAAGTCCGTGTATCCGACCTCGAGAGGCAGATACCCAGGTGGAACCATCCATCGGATGTCCGCGACACCGCCTGGCTTCCTCGGATCGTGAGCGAGTGCTGCGATCGGTTCGCTCCACTGCACGCTGCCGTCGTTCTCCGCTCCTCGTCCACGCGCTGGAACGAACGTTGCGGTGAATGGCGACGGAAGCTCCGACAGCGCCGCGTTGTTCTCCTTCACGCAGTGATCGGAATGTGGCTCACATCCGACACGCACAACGCAGGTGATGACGTCCGCTTCACCAAGTGCAGCTCGCATCCGTGCGAAGGCCCACGCGTCGTAGATGTCGAGCGGAAAGCGCTCGAACACTTGGCCATAGAAGTCTTGGTCGTCGTACTCACGCTTCCGGAGACGATCCAACGTTTCCATCAGCAACTTCCCCGCTCCTTCTTCCCGTAGAGCGTTCTCCGTCGACGCACGCAGGAAGTCGACCGCCTGTTTCGACATTACGAACTCCCCTGTGCGATCGCATCGACCGCGGCCTGGAACGTCGGGTTGGTGAGCGCGCCGAGACGGACGTAGCGCTGCGCGACCGTCGGAGACTTGTGGCCCGTCGCGGCCATCGAGGCTTGGAACGCGACCTGCCTCCTGCTCGCGTTGGTGGCCAGTCCAGCTCGAAGCGAGTGGCCGGCGTACTCGTGCGGATCTTCGCCGACGATCGCAGCGAGCCGCTTCACGACTCGCGCCACCGTGCGATCGGACACCGCGAACAGCTTCGCCTGCTTGACGCCCTTCGTGCCCGCAGGTGGACGCAGACGCAGAAGTGCTCGAGCGACGCAGAACGTCGCGTCAGCCGAGAATGGGATCGCAACCGCATGTCCCTCGCCTTCCTGGTCCGTCTTCGAGAACCGGATGTGGATCACGAGCCCCTCCGGGAACTGCTCCACGTCGCCCCATGTCAGGGCGACGAGCTCGCTGCGCCGAACGCCTGTCACGAAGCCAGCGGCGACGATGATCCAGTCTCGTTCCGAGAGATTCGCCCGGGCCTCGCGGATCATCGCGCCGGTCATGGGTCGTTTCTGGTTCGAGGTGCGCTTGCGACGTGCGAGCCCCTTGAGCACAGTGCGCACCTTGAGGTCGTCGGTCGGCGACGGGATCGGCTCGTTGTCCGCGTCGAACTGCCCGCGGTGCATAGAGGAGAGCGCGGAACAACGTCGCCGGATCGTCGAGAGCTTCAATCCTCGCGAGCGCATGTTGCCGATGTACGCGCAGAGCGCCTCGCCGCTGATCGGAAACACCTGCAGCCCGTTCGCCTCCGCATACGCCTTCCAGTCCGCGCGGTCCGAGGCGTATGCTCGCTTGGTGTTGGCCGCGTCCGCGTCGGATGCGAGATCCAGAGCTTCCTGCAGGTCGAGCTCGAGCGAACGCTTCGCCAGAGCCTTGGTCTCGACGCGTGCGATCGAGCCACGCGTGGGCTTCGGCTTCGGCTTCGGAACGGGAACAACCGATTTCAGCAAGCGACGCTTCGCCCCGGTCTCCCGGTCGGCACGTTTCGCTTCCTTGGCTGAGCGCGGATCGAGCCAGCGGTCGCCCACCCGCTCCAACCCGTCCACCCGTGTTCCGATCGGAGCATCGAGATCTGGATCGGTGACTGGCAGCTCGCGCCGCGCCGCCTTCGTGGTCTTCGGCTTGCGCACAGCGACCATCCCCTTGAGCGGGGCGGCCACTGGGCCCTTGGGTGGACGAGGGGGCGACTTCCGCTTGGGCTTGACCATGAAGCGAGCGCCCGATAATATAGGGTTATCGGGCGATCGCAAGAGGGATTTCGAGGATTCCGCTTGACGATCGGCAGATTCATCCGATAAACATCGGATTCATCGGATAATCCATGGCGAAAGACTTCGGCGCAGAGGCCCTGAAGGCCTCGATCGAGAACTCGTCGCAGATCGTGCGGCTCGAGCAGCGAGTGAAGGACCTCGAAGGCGAGGTGAAGCGGATCCTGGCCCTGCTGGCGCCCAAGGACCGCAAGACCATGACCCGCGAGCTCGCGCTCGCGCGCAAGCGTCGAGCGGTCGCCGTCGCGACGGCCCACCGTTGGCCGAAGAAGACCACGAAGAAGAGGAGCCGATGAGCAAGCATCCTGACGTCTTCACCGTGCACCTCGACGAGACCGAGGGCGAAGCGTTCCCGTCGGCGCCGTTCGGTACGACGCCCATCCCGGACCCGAACGAGGTCGTCCGCCAGTTCCAGCGGGACTACGAGGACAATCGGCAGCGGGTTCGCGAGCGCGACAAGTGGGTGATCAACCAGCTCGCTTGGGCTGTGATCGATGGCCTCGGCGGTGAGAAGGGCGAGTCCGTGGTGCAGAAAATCTTCGGCGAGGCCGATCTGCGCTGGCCGGCCGCTGGCCGATCCGCGGTCGACACGGCGTGCGCCACGGCGCCGCTCAGCGTCGCGGACGCGTGGCCCTCGCGAAAGCTGGAGAAGGTCGCACCCGAGCGCGTCGTGCCGTTGCAGTTCGCGCACGTCTGGGACAAGGACGGTCAGTGCGTGCAGGGGATCGGGCTCGTCGCGGTTGGTCCGCACCGTTCTGGGTTTGTACCCGACGTAGTCGTAGCTGACGTCGGAGACCTGTTCGCGCTGCGCATCGATCACGGCGACGACCGCGATTCGAACGTTGAGCTCGACCGCGCCGAGGCGCGCTGGCTGCTCGACCAGATCGTCGCGTTCCTGCGCAAGGATCCGCCATGATCCGGCAGCCCGACTGCTACACCGAAGAGCCGGCCTCGGTGCTCGTGTTCGTGCACGCGCCGCGAACTCAGCAAACCGACGGCATGCCCGGCGAGGGCTTCGTGCTCGGGGTACGCGGTGTCGACGTTGCCGAGCTGCTCGAGGACGTCGGCCCGATCCTTCTATACTGGGGCTGGCTGGACGCGCTGCTCGTCGAGCGCGGCGTCTGGGTCTGGGAGGGCAAGACGTCGTATCCGGCCGGTCCCGAGGACCCGATCCGGGCGCGTGGCACGTTGCGCCGCCCGACGCTGTCCGAGCTCGCCCGCGTCGCGGCCGGGATTAACCCGTTCGACGTCGGCACGACCTCGCCTCTGTGCCAGGTTCCGGCCGAGTACGACTTCTCGTGGGAGGACGAGGTCACATGAGCGACATGGAGATCAGCGGAGGTACCCAAGAGGATCGACGCCTCGTCGCCAGCATGGCGCGGCACAAGTTCTGGTCGAGCGCGCTGATCCACGTCGCGTGGGCAAGCGCGATCGCGTCGTGTTTCTGGGTGGCATGCGCCCATTGCGGAGCCGTATGACGGACGACGAAGCTCGCGCGGCATGGGATGCGTTGACACCGGAGCAACGCGAAAAGCTGCTCAATGATGAAGGAGGCTGGGACATGCCCGACGATCTCTTCGAGTACGAGGAGTCCTGCGACGCCGACGGCGAGGAGAGTTGTTGGTTCATAATGACCGATCTCGGTCGTCGTACCCAGGCGTATGGAGAGAGCCTCAAATGACGAGGCCCGACGTCGACCTCAACCTCGGCGCGATCGTGGCCGTCACCGGTGGTCGCGACTACCCGTGGGATGACATGGACACGTTCCTGTTCACAGCGCTGCTGCACTACTTCTCGCCGATCGCCGAGGTCTGGCATGGTGGAGCGGTCGGCGTGGACACGAAGGCGGCAGAGATCGCCAAGCGCTACGGGATCGCGACGCGCGTGTTCCTGCCCGAGCCCGTCCTGCTCCCGCAGGACCTCCCACGTGCCCTGCTCGCCCGCAACGCCAAGATGATGGACGAGCTCGACGCGGCGATCCGGCACGACCACCGTCGCGGCCTCGGTGTGGCGTTTCCGGGACTCGATGGCACCGACAACTGCGTCGGACACGCCCTTCGGCGATCGATCCACATGGTCGACCTACGCGCACGTCCGGCTTTGCTCCCCAACACTAACGTGATCCGAAGCGTGTAGTTGCTGCAGAACGTGCTCCGAAAGCCCCGTCGCCATCCTCGGCATCGGCGTCCTCATCGACGACCGTCCGGACGCTGGCCGCGAACATCGCCTCTCGTAGCGCGGCGCATGCCTGTTCACGAGTGCGTCGGGTGGCTAGGATCAAGGCGCGGTAGGCCGCGATGATCGTCGCCGCGTGCGTCAACTCTTCTCGCGTGGGTTCGTGATAGCGCAGGGACCACTCGACCGCACGCGCATCAGGAAGATCTGCGTCGTACGGCCATTGTCGTCCTTCGGCATCATTCGTGAACCGAGGCGTTGCCATGCGAACGAGCATAGCGCCGCGTCCAGAACGGTCAAAGGGTCAAAGACCACAGGCCGTGTCTGCATCTCACGGTCCGAAGGGAGCGTGCGGAGGGTCGAGTCCCGGCCACAGAAACGCGCAGACCTGCGCACCCGGATCCGACGGCGTCGGCATGGGCAGACAGAGAGTCGCGGGCCCGGCACCCTTGCGACGACGAACTTCGGCGGCCAGTTGGAGTCCCTGCGGCGAGTTCGGATCGATCGGTGTCTTCGTGCCGTTGCTGGACAGCACGTACATCGTCATGGGCGCGTCCGCCCGACGCTGCGCGCGGAAGTGCGGGTAGTACTGCGGCGGGTTCTGTGCTGCGAGTTGTTGTCTGCCTCCTCGGGCAAGCCACGTCGCCGCGGCTGCTGCAGAAGCCTGGCGGCGCGGATCGTTGGTTGCGAGCTTCGGTCGTCGAGATACTTCAGCGGCCGATACGAAGGACAAACCCTTCACAACGGCGACACCGTCGGGCGGAGGAAACGCGATGCAGAGCACGCTGCAGGCCACATCTCCGCCAGAGCTATCGCACGCGACCGCACAGCATGTGTCATTGCTGTTGCCCCACTGGAAGCAGTCTCCGACCTTGAGTGGTTGAGGCTGTGAAGTCTGGCCCGTCAGGCCGAGATCAGCCGGAGGCGCGTAGCGTACCGGCAGCCGGAACTGCGGAGCCGGCAGCGGTGGGTTGGCTGCGGCGAGTTGAGCACGGAGGATCGGTCGCTTCGGCCGGATCCGCGATTGCTGTTGAGCTTGGTACGCCAAGGCTTGCGGCGAGCCGATGTCGCAGCAGATGGGCGGATCTCCGGGCGACGACGAACCGCACACCTCCGAGTCTGGTCCACAAGGGCTGTGCCTCTTGGGTATGAAGACACCGTCGCAGTTCTGACCGTAGTCTCCGATCGGAGCACAGGCGCCCATCGATCCTTGCGCGGCGCCCTGCGGCACCATCAGTTGCTGCACTGCGGGATTCAGGAACGGAAAGAGCGACGGATGCATGCTTCCACCTCGCCGCCGAACCCTACCAGCACGTCCAGCGAGCTGAGCGCGCCTACGAAAACGGTCCTCGAGACCACGCCCTGGGCCTTTTCAGCCCTGCGTGATCAGCAGCCCGGACGGAACGAGATCACCGCGTGCCCGCTGAGCGTGGGCCCGTCGTACTCGCCCGCGCGGAGGACTCCGATGTCGATGCCGCCGGAACAGGGCTCCTCGGGGTTGGTGGGCTCGGGCCAGCACAGCGTGTCGATCGCATCGTCGCCACCGACGTCCGCGTCCCACAGCGTGAACTCCACCGTCGCAGCGCCGAGCGACGGCAGGCAGAACGAACTCCACGCGCCCGGGCAGCTCGGCGCCGGTCCGCTGGTGACGACGGTCTCGGTATCAGACGTGATCGTGAAGTAGAGATCCGGCGTGTTGATCGTGCCGCAGTCGGCTGGCATCCACGACGTGATCTCGACGTTGTACTCGGCGATGTGCGCGTTGATGCAGGCGCCGTCGAGACAGACCTCGATGTCGTCGCAGTCCGTGTTCACGCCACAAGGCTCCGTCGTATCCGATCCGCCCGAGCTGGCCGAGTCCGCCGTACTGCTGTCGTCGTCGCTCGCTGTGGAGGTCGACACTCCTTCGCCCGTTTCGCTCGGTGCAGTGCTGCTGGAGTCCGCTCCGGACGTGGACGCATCGCTTCCTGCATCGCCATCGTCGCCGCATCCGAACAACAGGATCCACAGCACGCTCGCTCTCTTCCGCATCGGCAAACTCCTCCTGGTGATGCGATGGTAGTGACCTATAGAGCATCGTACAAGCTGAGCGGCCCGCTACGGTCCGCGCGTGCAGCCGGCCGAGCTCCGCAAGGTCGTGGCCGCCAACATCCGGCAGCGTGCGAAGAAGCGACGCGTGAGCCTCAACGCGCTCGCCGACCTGGCAGGCATCGCCCGATCGCCGTTCTACAAGGCGCTGAGCGGCTCCGCGTCGTTCACGACTGATCGCCTGTGCAAGCTCGCGAATGCCCTCGGATGCGAAGCGCACGACCTCCTGCGACCGTGAACGCGAGCAGGTGGCCCTGAAAAAAGGGCCACCCCGTCGCGGACCCGTGTCCCGTTGAAGAGACACGGCGATTTCGTGTCCTCTTGAAGGGACACGCTCGGCTTTCGTGTCTCGTTGAAGGGACACGGTCGAGGTGTGTCCTGTTGAAGGGACACGCGACGTTGATGCCGGGCTCGGGGCCGTGTCTCTTCGAAGGGACACGCAGGCCGGCTCGGCCACCGCATCCGCGTCTCTTCGAAGGGACACGGTCGATCTCGCTGCGACTTTTTTTCCCTTCAACGGGACACGGAGTAGAAGCATGAGGACGTGTGCAGAAGCGGGCGCAGCACCAGCCGACTCGCCAACGTGTCGCGAAGAACTTGAAGCGCTTGCTGAAGGACAACGGCATTGAGGTGAAGGCGCTCGCAGAGGATTCCAACGTGAAGCGCAGCGCGATCTACCGGATCCGCAACGCCAAGTCCGGCGTCGGCATCGACGTGCTCGCTCGCCTCGCGATCGGCCTCAAGGTCGACATCATCGAGTTCTTCAAGCCGTAGTCCCGTGTCCCTTCGGAGGGACATTGCTACGATGCCTCACGATGTCTAGCGATGCGTTGCGAACCTCGGACGCAGCGGTACACCCGACGATGTGCCGTACCGCCACATGCCTGACGGGACCATCGTCGCCGACACGCTCGAAGAGAGCCTCGCCCTTCAGCGCGCGAACGCGCAGCAGCCCGAGCCACGATCGCGTCGCAACCGCGCGGCGTCGCCTGACCAACTCGAGCTCCCGCCGCCGCAGCCCCCACAACGCCGGCGGCGCAAGGCTGGCACCAGCGCAGCAGCGAACGGCAGCAAGGGCGCGCCCACGAAGAACGGCAAGGCGTGGACCCCGACGACCTTCCGCGGCTTCATCTCGACCGCATCGAGCAAGTGCCGCGAAGTCGTCGCTGCGGGTCTGAAGCTCGGTAACGGCGGAGGCTCGAAGGAGTTGGCGCGCTCGCTCGGCTCGTCGATGTACGGGATCGGCAAGCGCGTCCAGAAGGTCCGCACCGAGGCGTTCAAGTACAACTCCAACCTTCCCGCTCCGATGCGCCTGCAGGGCGATGGCGGCGAGAAGGCCGTGCAGTTCGACCCGACGTTCCTCGCCGCTAGCCAGGAGGGCACGGAGCGCTGACCCTCGCGCCGACGGGCGCTCTCGCGCTATTCCAACGCATCCGCAGGCATCGGTGAGAGATCGCTTCTCTTGCCCCAGTAGCTAGCCGTGGTATTCTTACCTTATCGGTATATACTGGTAGGTATGGACGAGGCGAGACTGTTGCGGGGCGCGGAGATCGTGAAGCGCGGCGGCGTCGTGAAGCTGCGACGCATGCTCTGGCAGGTCCGCTCGCAGTCGCACGCGGGCGTGTACCTCGTCGATCTGACGGGCGCGAGGCCGAGCTGCAGCTGCCCGGACTTCGAGACCCGTGGTGTCGCCCCTGACTTCGCCTGCAAGCACGTTTACGCCACCTCGATCCGTCGCCGCGTCCTCGTCGTCCCCGCTTCGCTCATGACCGACCGCAAGCCCACCTACTCGCAGGACTGGCCCGCGTACAACCGCGGTCAGGAGTACGAGCGCGAGCGCGCCGCTGACCTGCTCGCCGAGTTGTGCGGCGGCATCGGCAACCCCGTACAGACCACGGGGCGCCCACGGCACGCGCTCGCGAACGTGGTGTTCGCGATGGTGTCCAAGGTCTATGGGGGCCTGAGCGTGCGCCGCTCTGCGTCGGAGATCCGCGCCGCGCGTGCGGCCGGGTTCATCGACGCGACGCCCTCGTCCACCGTCGTGTTCCGCGCGTTCGAGGATCCCAAGCTCACGCCGCTCCTCCGCGAGTTGGTCCACGAGACCGCACAACCGCTCGCCGAGATCGAGAACATCTTCGCGGTGGACAGCACCGGCTTCTCGACCTGCAACTACGAGCGCTGGTTCGACGTGAAGTACGGGCGCGACATGTCCAAGCAGCGCTACGTCAAGCTGCACGCGATCGTCGGCACCCTCACGCACGTGATCACCGACGCGCTCGTCGACGACAGCGGCGGCGATGCGCCGCGCCTGCCCGAGTTGGTGCAGCAGACGAGCAAGGACTTCCGCATCGAGGCGGTCGCCGCCGACAAGGCATACCTGAGCAAGCGCAACGTCATCGCGATCACGGACGTCGGCGGGATCCCGTACATCCCGTTCAAGGTCGGGACCAGCGGCGAGAAGGGCCCGACGGTCTGGAAGAAGATGTGGGCCGCGTTTACGCTCAAGAACGACGACTTCATGGCGGCCTACCACGCGCGCTCGAACGTCGAGACGGTCTTCTCGATGATCAAGCGCAAGTTCGGCGGCAGCCTGCGGAACAAGACCTTCGTGGCCCAGCACAACGAGATCTTGTGCAAGTGCATCGCGCACAATCTCTCGGTGCTCGTCGCCGCGATCTACGAGATCGGGCTCGCACCGACGTTCTGGAAGCCGTCCGACAACGAAGTCGTGCTGAGCTGACCGCGGTGGCGGCCTACGTGCCGGTGTGTTAGCGTTAGGTACAGCCGATGGCGACCGAACAGCGAATGATGACGGTGTTCATCTGCGAGCGCTGCGAGCACGACTGGGTGCCGCGCGACGCCGAGGTGCTGCCGATGGTCTGCCCGAAGTGCAAGTCGCCGTACTGGAACACGCCGCGCCGCAACCCCGCGTCGAAGTCGGCTCCGAAACCGCGCGCGAAGAAGTCGTCACGCGCGAAACGGAAGTGATCCGAAAGGTGCAGATGCTTCACCATGCGCACCGCAAGCTCTATGACGGCTCATTGTTTCGCAGCAAAGCCCGCACGTCCCTACCCGAAGAAGGTCTGACCATGTACGGATGCACGCACCCGTTCCGTGGCGCGACGAACAACCCGCAGTGGACGATCTGCGAGTGCTGCGGCGATTCGCTACGCGCCGGTCCGTACCCCGTGAACATGAGCGACGCGGAGATGGACGCGATGCTCGAGGCGAAGGCAAAGCTCGTGGAGAGCATGTTCTGCCCTCAGAAGGAGTCGACATGATCACCGAAGTCTCCGACGCCCGCGTCGCGCTCGAGCGCGCCATCCGACAGATCGGCGCCGGCCCCATGACGGATGCGGAGTCGGGATCCATAGCCAGAGATCTCAAGTCCATCCGCAAGCTGCTCGAGCGCAACGAGATCGCGACCCAAGGGCTCGTGCTCTCCGACAAGGAGTACGAGGTCGTTGCCAATCTGCTCGCTGCCAGCGCGCAGCACGTGAGGGGCAAGCAGCCCGAGGTGTTCAAGGTGCTGCAGCGCGTGCTCGGCCGACTCTCGCAAGCACAGCAGAAAGGCGCCGGCGTTCGTGCCGATCAGCTCGAGATCTACCAGAAGCGGATCCACGACGCGTTCGCAGAACACGACGAGACCAAGCTCAAGCTCGCCGTCGAGGATCTCGTGGCGTCGACGCTGCGCACCGACGCCGACCCGGGTCTGAAGGTCGCGCGCTACCTGATGCAGCTCGTGAGCGAGGTACTCGCCGCCCAGGCGCGCCACGGCTTCATGACGCTGACCAAGCTCGACGAGCAGCTCGATCAGGCCGTCACGGACTGGAACGAGAACAAGGACTGGCCTGCCGCCCCCGAAGCTGTGCAGTGGGTAGTCGATCTCGTGAAGGCCGGACGCGACGACCTCGAGCTCGGTCAGGAGGCGTGGGCATCCGACGAGGTCGAGAACGATTCGGAGGGCTGATGCCGACGACAAAACCCCAGCTTCCGATCGCTGCACTCGTCCTTGGTGCCCTCGCGGGCTGCGGGACGCCACGCATCGAGGTGCTCTTGCTCGACGAGCGCGAGGTCCGTTCGTTCGACGAGGTCGTCGAGGCGTGCGCTTGGTGGGGCATCGACTGCGAGGAAGCCGAGGGCTCCGAGCAGCGTCGCGGCGTGCTCACGGTCTTCATGATCGAGACCTGCTTCTGGAGCGAGGACGGTACGATGATCTGCGGTGAGAACTTCACCAAGGATCCATGCGAGCCCACCTTCGTGACCAATCCGTTCAACGTCACCCACGAGATGGGGCACGCGTTCGGGCTCGAGCATCGCCAGAAGCCTGCCAACGTGATGCACAAGTATTCGCTGTACCGAGGAGACGAGTCCACCCCATGGCAGGACTCGCGCGTCCTCTCTCGCGCGCGGCATCTTGCCAGTTGCCTGTGAAGGAGACGAAATGGCCAGCGACGCGGTGATCGACCGGATCGTGAACCTGCTGCGGCTCGCCGCCGACCGCGAGGGCACGCCCGAAGGCACCAACGCGGCCGCGCACGCTCGCAGGCTCATGGAACGCCACGGCGTCAACGTCATCCTCGGCGACATCCCGCCCGAGGAGCAGCCGCGGTTCCGAGAGGTAGGGAAGGAGTTCGGGACGTACGATTCGCGCGAGGTCTGGATCGACCAGATCGGCCATGTCGTCGGGTGGCTGTACGAGATCGAGCCGATGTGGTTCTGGACGCATACCGGCCGGATCGGGCTCGCGATGTTCGACGTCTACGGCGATAAGGATCGCCTCGAGATGGCCAAGACGATCTTCGATCGAATCGTGGGGATCATCCTGTTTCAACGCCTGCCGCGGCAGCTTCTGCATCGGCTGCCTGAGTCGCGCGCGACGGCGATCTTCCGAGCTGGCATGGCGCACTCGATCTCGACGCGCCTGTCGCGGATCGGGCAAGTGCCGCGTGGCGAGCAGCCGGACATCCCCACCAACGACGACGTGACGGCCCTAGTCCCTGTGCGCACCCATCGACGCCCGCGGCACGCCAACGTCGATCCCGCGATGGATGTCCCCATCCAGGGCGGACCGGACGACTGGGCCGAAGGCCCCGAGGCCATGTTGTTCCACTACGGCCACAACGCCGGACAGATCGCTCCGCTGTCATGGGTTGCCGACGAGATCGAAGCGAACGGACTGTGACGCACGACAAGCAGCTCGAGCGCGTGTCGCCGTACCGACCGGTGCCCGTGGCCGTGCCGGAGCCCAAGCAGACCTGGTGGGGCCGGTTCACATGGATCCGCCGCTGGATCGGCGGCACGTGGGAGCTGCGCTGGCACGACGTCGCGGTCGTGCCGTTGCAATACACGCAGTGGTACCGCGTCAACGAGCCGTCCGAGCCAGCGACATGGCGCGAGGGCGCAGAACACGTCACCGTGCTCGCAGTCGAGCGCGATGGACACATCGACTGGTCGGCTCCAGGTCTGCTCTTCGAGCGTCGCGTCGTGGCTTGGGATCGCAGAGGAGTGCGGCGCCGTCTCGGCGGTCGCTGGGAGCTGTGGACGCACCGCTGGGCCGGAGGGCCGTGCAGCACCTGCAAGCGCTGGGTGCCCGTGAACGCGTTCACGTTCGAAGAACAGCGCAGACTCCACCATGACGCCGACGTCATCCGGCGCGAGCACTACTTCGATGGCCGCGTGATCACGCAGGATGCTGACGGAGATCCGCTGCCCGACAATGGTCTGGCACTCCAAGCGTTCTTCGAAGCCGTCCGCGGTGACGAGCATCCGATGGCATCGAAGGTCTACGATTGGATCCATCGCAAGGAGTGAACGCAAAGCGGCCCTGCCTCCGGTTCACGACTCCGAAGGCAGGGCCCATCGCCCGCGCAAGAAAGGGAACGCGGGCGAACCTGTTACTCCACCTCTTGATCGATGTACAAGCCCGCAGCCGCGTTGACGCCGTTCTGATCCGCCGCGCCAGCACGCTCGTACGTCGAGAACGTGCCGTCGTCGTCGAGATCGGCGAACGCCGTCGCGGTGAACTGGCACGTTCCGAAGCCCGGCGTGGTGTTCTCCGAGATGTAGCGGTAGTGGAAGTAGTGCGCCTGTTCCATCTGGAAGTTCAGGCTGTTCCACATCGGATCTCCGCTCCACAGCGTCATGTCGTAGTAGCCCGCGGCCGCGCCACCGATCGCCGGAACGCAGTGGCCGCCGGGACCGACGTTGCAGTTCGTCGCGAGATCGGGCGTCGGACCGGCCATGCCGCCGGTGTTCTGGTTCGGCGGATGCGGACACCGATGCGAGGCCGCGTTCGCGACCGTGCCGCCGGCTCCGATCGTCAGCACCTGTCCGCGATCGACATGCTCTTCGTTGAAGTAGGCCGCGCTCGAGTCGAAGAGCTTCGCGAGGTTCACACGCGCCTCGGAGGTCTTTGACCTTCTCATATATTTCGTGAGTGCCGGGATCGCGATCGCGGCGAGGATGCCCAAGATGGCAACCACGATCATGATTTCGATGAGAGTGAAGCCGCGTTGCGAGCGGCGCCTGTACAGTGCTTGGATGTTCATCGTCTACCTTTCGTGCGGCGCACGGCCGCGTTGTTGCGCAGGGGTCCACGGAGAGCACGGAGCGTGCCCGTGGAAACGGTCGTGATTTCGATGCGCCACTGCGGGCGGTGACGATCTACGCCGTCACAGTGCCGAAAAACGTCACCGGCAGGCCCACAGCGGCCCGGTTTCGGCCAAGCGGGTGGTCTTGCAGATCCGCGCTTCGGTGCCGCGATCGCACGCCTTCTGGCGCAAGCGCGGCTGCACGCACATGGGTCCGACGCAGCAGAGCGTGCTCTGCATCTCCATCGACGGTGCGGGTGCGCGCCGCAAGTCCGGAGGCGGAGCGGGTGACACGAGATCGGCGACGGCCTGCGCGGGATCCGAGCAGGCCGACACGAGCAGGAGTGCGAGCGCGAGTCTCATCCGTCCTCGAAGAGATCTTCGAGCAGGCGGTTGGTTCCGGGCAAGACGTTCCACAGCGTGCTGTCGTCGTGCATCACCTTGTTCAGGCGGTCGACGGACGCGCGGATCATGGCAAGCTCGGCGTCGATCTTCTCGGGCACCTTCGACGCGAGCAGCTTGCGACGTTGCTCGTTGCGCGTGCGCTTCGCGGCGAGATGATTCTCCATGTCCGTCAGGTAGCGCTCGGCGATTGGTTCGCTCTTGGTGGTGTGCGAGATCAGGATCGACCCGCCCTTGTTGCCGTGGCTTCGCGAATACCCGCCCCATTCGAGGTTCGTCATGCCCGCGAAGCGGATGAGCCGGACCTCGTAGTCGACGCCGACGCACGGCTGCTTGATCTTCGCGAGTGCAGCCTCGACCTTCGCGGCGAGACGCGTCGTCACGGGCTTGGAAGATTCGGCGATGAGCGTCTTCACGATGGTCTCGTAGACCTCGGTGGGCTCGATCTCGGACTCGATGCGCTGGCGCATGGTCATCTTCTTCCTGTCCGCAGCTCCTCGCCGCGTCCTTTGGTGGGTCGACGACCCACGGGCGTCGATTATTCCAGGGCGAGCTTGGGGTAGGGAAGCGAAGTCGGCAGATGCCGTCGATCGCGGCGCTGCAGCGTCCACGCGTACTTGTGGTTGCCCGGGTGGCGCAGGGGACGGGTCAGACGTCCCAGCCAGAGCGCGAGCCAGGAGGCCGCGTCGTCGGCCTCGTCGAGCACGGCCGCCCCGTGGCGGACCAGAATGGCACTGGCGTAGCGCCAGCCGGCCTCGCGGTGCTTGATCTTGGCCATGGCCCGGCGGTGGAAGATCGTGCCGTCGGGCAGCATGCGGTGGGTCTCGGCCTTCGAGCGGCCGAGGTAGCAGGCATTGGTCGCCTGGTAGATGGTCCCGACGTGGCCCGGGAACACCACCCCGCCGTCGGCGTCGACGCGGCGCGCGGGATCCGAGAACGAGACCACGCCCACGATGCCGGCGGCCCGCAGTTGCTCGAAGCAGCGCGCGATGAACCATGACTCGGCGTTCGCGGGCACGTCGTCGTGGAGTACCAAGCGCCCCAACTCGATGCGCTCGGAGTCGTCCCCGGGCAGGCACGCGAGCGCCAGCGGCTGGCAGGGCACCGAGAACACCGCCACGCCGCACAGGAACTGCCCGAAGTAGATCCCGTAGCGGAAGCGCGCGGCCGGGTACGATCCGGAGTAGTGGTGGCCCAGCACGAACCGCTTCGCGGTCGTGTCGTCGTCGATCGCCGCGACCTCGTAGTTGCGGGTGTCGATGGTCTCGCCCGCGGGGCGGTACGACGCCCGGCCGGAGCTCCAACGCTGCACGACGTTCGTGATCATGGGCACCCTTTCCGCAGCTCCTCGCCGCGTCCTATTCCCAGTGACGCGGCGAGGATCGATTTCATTCCAGTCGCCTCACGGGACGAGCGGAATCTCGCAATCGCTCGGGCACGCTGCCACGGAGTCGCCAGCGTCGCACTGCGCGTCTCCACAGGTCGCCGAGCAGTCGATCTCGCACGAGACATGATTCTCGCCGCGGCTCGGCACGCACACGGTGTCGCCGCAGAACGCTTCGGGGAACGGCGGAGAGTTCGGCCACAGCGCAGCATCTCCGCCATCGCCGGACGCGTAGGGCAGCCAGACATGCAGCGTGAAATGTGTCACGTCGAAGACGCGGGTCAGCTCGAGGTCATCCTCGAGGCTGTCGTCGAGCACGGGCGCTCCGGCCAGAGCACCGAAGGCGGCGCCGTCCGGCTGCTCGGGGTTGTTCGGCAGCACGCGCGGATGCAGGTACACGAGCTGCACCTTGTGGTCGACGAGCGCATGCAGGACGTGCAGCTCGGCGTATCCGCGCGCCTGCGCCTCGGCAGCGAGATCGGGAAGGCGCTCGAGCAGATCTTCGGCCAACGCGATTTCCTGCAACAGCGTGGTGCGGCCGGTGTCGAAACGCTCCGTGCGGAGCGCCGTCGACTCCACCGCCGAGAACCGCCGCGCTCCGAGCGTGGTCCAGTCGCGGCACTCCGCGTTCGAGAACTCGGCGCGATCGAGGAACTGCACGCCCCCGTATCCGAAGTCCTCGGTGACGAACTGCTCGTACTCGGCTGCCTGTACGCGTCCTTGGAACAGATAGCGACCGCCCGAGATCGCAGTCGTCGGAGACGTCGGCAGAAGCGGCAAGTGCTTCTGCAGCATGCCGGGATCGGGCCATGTCTCCTCGACGACGAACCGCTGCATCAGCACGCGATCGCGCTCCAACGTGGCACCGATCGGCTCGGTGACCTGCGTCAGATCGACGTCGAAATCGCAGGAAAAGGCACCCAGAGACGGGATGGCCGTTCCAGCGATGTCGGCATGCCAGTGCCGTTGCACCGTGGTTTCGGGGATGTCGCGCGGTTCTTCGGCACAGCCGAGTATGAGCGTCGCGCAGATGGTGAGCACATGTTGTCGTGACATGGTGCGGATACTAGCACGAGGCTGATCGTCGCGACGCGATCCGACGTGCCATCGGCGACCCTTGGGAGTGATGCGGCCGCGCTCGAGATAGCCACGTCGCGCGAGCGCACGCACGGTGGCCACGGTCCACGTGTGCGCGGACCACCACGGCATCCGTCACGCCGGCGTAGAAGAGCAGAGCAGAGCAGTCTCCATGCTGTGCGAGAGCGTCACCCGTTCGGCTCGGATCTGGACATGATGTTCGGCCAACGTCGCTTGTAGTATTCGTCGTCCGTTTCGCCGGGCAGGCGCGGGAAATCCGACGACTCGAAGGGCTTCAGAAACGACTCGAGCGCGATCGCAGCGTTCGCCATCATCCGGCCCTCCTGCAGCTTGCGGATCGCGATCGTACGCTCCGCCGAGCTCGGGCAGTTCGCGAGCACGACCTTCGCGGCACTTTTGAACGCTTCATTGATGAACTCGTACTTCACCTTCTGCTCGTCGGTGGGCGCGTGGTACGTGAACATGTTGTCTATGTCGGTTTCGGTCATGGCGTTTCCTTCGTTCGAGCTCGGCTGCGGTGGATGAAGTTGATCCCGCGCGGAAGCGGGTAGACGTGGCCGTCCGGTGCGCGCGCGACCAGCTCGCTCTCGAGCAGCGAAGTCCATGCGTCAGGCTCGCGCATCCGCCACGGACGCAAGCAAAGAATCGTCTCGTACCAGCCGACCAAGGCGTCGAGAAGATCGCGATCTGCGTTGGACATGTTCATGGGCACTGCACCTGCGTGGACTTCGCGCGCTCGCGCTCTCGGATGTTCTCCACCCGGCGACGACACTTCGCGGAGCAGAAGATCTGCCGCGAGTCTCGTCGGATCTCCATGAAGACTTCGCAGCCCGGAGCTTGGCAGGACAGTGGCGGGATCACGGGTCTCGAACACGTCTCCGAGCAGAAGCGTTGTGTTCGACGCGGACGCTCGATCCGTGTGCCGCATCGATGGCACGTTGTAGGTGGTGGGGGCGGCACCTTGCGCTTGGCGCACTGCTTCGAGCAGAAACGCTGGTTGGCGTCGCGCGGCTCGAACTCTGTCGTGCACCACGGCGCTGCGCAGGTCGTTGGAGGCGGCGGAGGAATGTACTCGGCGAACTCGACGCTGAGGAAGCGCTTGGCGAGCTCGCCCCAGTCGGCGCGACAGATGAGACATCGCCCGTCGATGCAGACCGTTCCGTGACAGCCGGAGCCGACATCGATGATGCGCATCGGCGCGCGGGCGCGCGCGAACCTTCCACGACTCTCCGCGCTCGCCTGCACCGACATCGGCCGAGCTTGACACGCGAGCTCGATTTCCGTCCACTGGAAGACGGTGCGACGAACGGAACGACTGGCTTCGGGAGCGCGCGGATTTGCGAGGGCACCTTGCTCGGAAGACGTGATGCGTGCTTACACGCATGACATGAGCCGGCGCCCCCGACTCAGTCGCGAGGAGCAGAGCCAGCGTCTGGACGAGCTGGTCCGGACCAAGCGCGCGTTGTGGTCCGAGCTCCTGCAGCGCGACGCGAGCGTCCTCGAGCGCGTCGCCGAGATCCACGACGTGGGTCCCGCCCAGCGGAGCCTTCGGTCGTTGCGAAGCGACAAGGGTCGGATCGAGGCGCTCCATCGCCTCGCCGGCGAGCTCGCCGTGGCACCGGGCGGCATCGAGCTCGCGCGCGAGATCGTGGCCGGGATGACGGGTCCGCGTGCGACCCAGGCCCGCTGGCTGTGCGACGCGGTCGTGCGGCTTCGATCCGAGGTGGTCCAGGCCAACCTGCGCCTCGTGCTCGCCGTGGCCCGCAAGTTCGTGTCGATCCACGTGCATTACGAGGACATGGTCGCCGACGGGAACATGGGGCTGCTCAAGGCCGCCGACCGATTCGACCCCGACTTCAAGGTGATGTTCTCGACCTACGCGATCCACTGGATCCGCCACGAGGTCGGCCGCGGGATCGACGACCGGGGACGGACGGTGCGTGTGCCGGTCAACGCCCGGATCGTTCGCCGGAAGATCAGGGAGCAACGCGATCTGGCCGAGGCCCAAGGCCGCCACATCGACGACGAAGAGGTCGCTGCGGCGTGCGGGATCCGTGTGGATCGACTGCGACAGATCGACCGCGACACGGCGCCTGTGATCCCCTTGGACAGCGTGACGGGATACGGCAGCGACTTGGACCGAGACGACGTCGCCGACCCGACCGATCTCGCCGACGAGGCCATGGCGCAGCTCGAGGAGGTGACGGCGCTGCGGGCTCTGCTGCCGCGGCTCCCGAAGGCACGAGCGGTCGTGCTCCGGCATCGGTACGGCCTCGACGGTGCGCCCGAGCTCACGCTCGCCGAGATCGGCGAGAAGCTGGGCGTCTCGCGCGAGCGCGCGCGGCAGCACCAGGTGGCGGCGCTCGAGGATCTGCGTGCGATGCTCGAGCATCGGAGCGCGGAGCCTCGTACGATCCGTCCCAGACGACGTCCGTCTGTGGGCGTCTGATCTAAGGGACACGCGCCCGCGCCTCGTCGTAGTGGGCCCATGCGGCGACACGGGCATCCTCGGGTTTGGAGAACATGTCGCAGAGGAAGGCGTCACGGCAGCGTGCGGTCTTCATCGGACCGGTGGGAGTGATCACGTAGAACGGTTGGAAGATGTAGACATCCTGGCGAGCGTCGCGACAGTCGTGCAACGCGTATCCCGGTGGCCACAGCTGCTCGCGCGCGATCCGTTCCAGATCTTCGAGATCCATCACAGGCCTCCGAATCGGCGTGTCACCACGGCCCCCGCCACCAGGCTGGCGCGGCATTTCGGGCACGTCACTGCGCTCCAGTCGCCTTGCGCGACGCTGACCATCAGCGTTCCCCGCGATCCGCACTTCGTCGTCCTGCTGTCGAGACGGGCAAAATGCACGAGTTGACCGACGCGGCGGCGCTTCTTCTTCATCGGATCCTCGTGGTCAGGATCTCGACCAGGCGATGGCCGTGTTCCGGTAGAAGCCCGAGCTCGAAGTCGGTATGGACGAAGCGCTCGCCGAACTCACGCGTGCGGCGATCGTGGATCGAGACCATGTCGTCGTCGTCGTCCACGATGGCGTACGAGTCCACGGGGTTGTTGCGGAGCCACTGGCAGATCTCGTAGCCGCGCGGGATGATGCGGTCCTGTCCGAGCGGGGACGCGTAGACGGCGTACTCGCCGTCGAGCTCGCGACGGACCGGCGTACGGCCGATGATCTTGGCGACGGTCGAACCGCGCAGTCGCAACATCTCCTGCAGAGCCGACAGCGGCACCAGATCGCGCCATGCCGAGGACACCACGACGAAGCATCCGGCGCGCCGGCAGACCTCGTCGAGCACCGCGACCGCGTCGGGATCGATCATCTTGGCCCCGATGAGGTGTCCCGAGAATGCGGGTGCTTCATGTCGACGCCCAGAGCGGTGGTACTGCGCCGAGTTGAGCACGCCGTCGATGTCGAGGAAGAGCACGGATGTCATGGGGAACTCGTTGGGAACGTGACACGGCCGAGCGAAGCCTCGACGATCTGACCGCTGCGAGGGGTCCACCGCCCGCGAAACTCGCCGAAGGCCTCGAGCGTCACGTGCATCGTTCCGGGTTCGAGATCCAAGGCCTTCTCGAGGCCGCGCGCGTGCGCGCGGCAGATCCGAGCGACCCACGACGGACAGAGGTAGCGGATCCTCATATCGTCCCCGCGCTCATGCGTCCGTTGAAGAGCTGCATCATCGCCTTGTAGAACTCCCAGTTCCACCGCGCGTCGGCGAGCGCGTTGTGCTGCTGCTCGGGCATCGGCGGTTTCACGTGCGCCGGCGAGTCGAGATGCATGAAGAACTGCTGCAGATCGAGGCACAGATGTCCGATGTGATCGGGCAAGTGCATCAAGCCGCCGAAGATCCGGCAGAACAGGTACCAGTCGTAGTCCGCAAAGTAGCCCCAGAACTGCGCCTTGGGATGCGTGCGCACGAATCGGAGGATCTTCATGCGCGCGCCCGCCATCGTGACGCGCTCGGACTTCGGCCACTTGAGCAGCGGCACGACGTGCTGGGACACCCACGGGTTTCGGGCGACGCGCGCCTCGTCGAAGAGAAACTCGAGGTAGAGGTGGCGCTCGTCGCCGCAGACCAGGCCCATGCTGATCGGGATCACATCGTGGCCGTTGTCGTCGAACTCGAAGTCGAGGAAGTAGGGCACGACCTCGCGCGAGGCGCGGGTGATGACACGCTGGCTGCCCACCGTCAGTCCTCCACGCGCTTCGCAGGCGCGCCGTCGACCGTGAGCGAGCGGAAGTGGGTCGTCACGACATGCTCCGAGCCGACAGCGAAGTTGCCGAAGGTGTCGGCGTCGGCTTCGATCGTGACCTGCTCGTCGTCGTAGGTCAGCGTCACCCAGTAGTCTCCGAACCGGGTCTCGCGCTCGCGCTCGCCGGTGGGCAGCGCCTCGGCCATCGCGCCGCCCTCGGGCCAGTGGACGTCGTCGACGTCATCACCGGACGCACTGACCGTGCGCGCGTGTCCCCAGTCCCAGATCCGGTAGCGGATCCGTTCGGCATAGCGCGGCTCGCTGCGGTACCGGGGGACGTGACGGATCTTCCACTCGGTGCAGTAACGCGTCTCGCACGACTGGCCGCCGCCGCTGCAGGTGGTGCGGCACGTCGCGAATCCGTTGCCGTTGGGCGTGCAACTCTCGCTGCAGTGCTCGGGGAGTTGCCGGCAGTCCTGCCCGCAGGCCACCTGATCCGTGTAGCGCTCGGCGTCGTAGCCGTCGAACACCTGCTCGTGGTGGTGGAACTGCTGCCCGAGCGACTCGATGTCGAATGCGTCGCGCGAGACGTCGTCGCGCCAGCCCTCGCGCGTGTAGATCTGGTAGCGCTCGACGAGGATCCGCTGCTCCCAGTGCACGGCGGTGACATGGGCATCGTAGGTGCGCTCGCGGCCGACCCACGCCACGACGGCTGCAATCGCCAGAACGGCGACGGCGATCACCAACCCGATCGCGAACACGCGCTCGAGCGGGATGTCGTAGTAGGCGGCCTGCGGTGCCGCAGGCCGGGGCGTCGATCTCGGACGCGGCCGGTCGCCGCACTGCACACAGTTGCCGTCGGTGCGCCGCTGATCGCTGCCGCACGAGGTGCAGCGCCAGTTCGGACCCGCGGTGGCGATCCGCAAGAGCGCCGGATCCGTGACCGATGGCGCGACCGCGGTATTGGACGGCATTTCGTAGTGCTCCGAGGCGTCCTTGGGGTCGCCGCAGCCCGTGCAGACCATGTTGCGCCCGAGGTTGGAACGCGAGCACGTCGAGCACCGCCACGTCATTTCGATCTGTCGGCTCATGCATCGTCTCCTATCAGTTCCATCTGGTCAGTTGGCAGCATCCGAAGTCGTCGAGGCTCGCCACGCGCAGCGATCCACGCCTCCCACGGGATCTTCTTGTCGTAGTGCCCGATCACCCACCGCTGGTACGCGACCAACTCGGGTGTCCGCGCAAACGGCATCGGATAGGGATCGGCCCCGAACTCGCGCAGGCGAGTGCGCCGGTGCTCGCGGTCGTCGTGTGTCTCGTTCGGCCAGTAGCCGATGAGCATGTAGACCATGATCGAGCTCGGCGCGACGCCGGCGGCGACGAGTCGGTGCAGACCCGCGAACAGCCGCCGCTCGTCGCCCTTGCTGTCCCATGCGGTGTAGATCCGGCGCCGGCGCATGGCGTCGTCGCGGTACTTCACGGACGCGACAGCGACCGCGACGTCGTCGTCGAGCACGCGCGCATTGATCCCCTGCGTGAAGCTGACCTCGAAGTCGCCCTCGCGGATCTCGGCGATCCGCTCACGCCATGCCGGCTGGCCGAAGAAGTCGTTGTCGAGCAGGTGGAGTTGCCTCGGCCACGGCTCGCCGCGCCAGAGCTCCGCGACCGTCTGCTCTTGGCGAATCGGGCCCTCTTTGCGAGGTACGACGCAGAAGGGGCACTTGAGCCGACATCCGCGCTGTGTGAACCCGATGGAACGACGGAAGGTCGGGTAGACGGTGTAGTCCTGCTCGAGAGTCTCGACCCCTACGCTCTCGAGCGTGGTTGCGAGATCCCAGCCCGTACCGCCAACCACTGCGTCCGGGCGCGCCTGCAGGAGCGCCCGGGCCACGGGCTTGGTACGCTCGAAGATCAGCGACGCGTACACGCGATCAGGTTGCGTGCCTAGTTCGGGCTGCACGGCAGCTGCGTTGCCGACGCGGCGCAGCTCTACGTTGTCGCCGAGACCGCGATGATGCGCTGCGAGGCGCATCAGTGCCACGTTCGGAAGCGATCCGTCGAGCTGTAGCAGCAGGATCCTCAATCTCCCTCCGAATCGCTCTTGGGCGCCCTGGGCTCCTGATCGCTCGCGTCGACGACCACGGCTTCGATGTTGCGGTTGAGCGCCACCATATCCGGGTTGCCGATGACGGCTTCGCAGCGCTGCACGATCTGCTCGAGCACCGCCGGCGTGAGCACGACGTTCGCGTTCTCACCGGTCTTCTGCTGCAACGTCGAGAAACGCATGAACCACATGCACAGGTCCAGCGCCGGACCGAGGTTGGCGTGCAGCGACTCGGACCAGCCGGTCTTGAACGCGGCCGCCAGCATGCCGTGCCAATCGGGATTCAGTCGCGGACCGAGGTGCTCGAAGAATCGTGCGACCGCCTGCTCGAGCTTCTCGTCGCTGAACTCGATCTCGTGGGGCATCAGAGTCCTCGCCTCGACGTCTTCGCGCGCTTGATCATGCGGCGCAACGACTTCGCGACGGGGTGGCCGGTCGGGATCGCGACGACGATGGTTCCGTCAGGCTCGTACTGCGCGAGGATTGTGTGCCGACCGACGACGGCCCGCACGTCGCCGTGCACGAGTTCCGAGATCGTGTATGCGCCCTCGAGCACGGGCGCCGAGACTTCGTTGCTGCTCTGCGACGACCCGCCTTGATACGTGCCGCGAAGGAGCACGGCCTCGATGCCCTGGTGGGCGGTGAGGCGATTGAGGATGATCTGCGTGTTCATGGTGCCTTTCGAGTTACGGATTCGTGGACGCGCTTGCGTTCGAACCTGCGCGTCCGATTCGCCGCCCATTCGATGCACGCGGCGATGGAGACATCTTTGGCGAGAGATCGATCGTAGGAGCGACCGCACGGTTCGCACAGCGGGATACCTACCATGGGGCGTTCGCGACACACGACGCACAGGGCCTTCATGGAGAGACTCGTTTCTGCGGATCGTTGGCGGCGGCGACCGCCACGTAAACTGCGAGGTCGACCGCCCGAGTCCCGAGCTGCCGCGGCACCGTGATCAAGCGTGCCGGCTCGTTCGCCGACCACGAGCGCACACACGTGCCACGATGGTCCCGCGCGGCCCACAGGCCGCCGCGGCGGATCCAGTGCCACGGGGCTGGCAGGGGGAATCGGGGTTGGTCGTTCACCGGGTGGCCCGCCTGAGTGCGCGCACCGTGCTCGTGAGCTCGTCGAGGCGCCCGCGGTGCTCCGCGACCGCGTCGGCGTCATGGCGCGCTTCTGCGCCCGCGAGCGCCGTCTGGATCTTTCGCGCGCGCTCCTCGAGCTGCGTCGCGAGCGTTCGCGAGGCAACCCGGGTGGGCTCGACCCCGACGAGGACCTCGGTGGCGAGCTCGAACAGGAGCTTCGCCAACGTCAGGTCGTCGAGCTCGCCGACGTCCGCGTCGGCCAAGAGCGCCTGCTGCACCAAGCGGGACGCCACCCGCTGCAGGGATCCGCGCACGGGCCCCACGCACATGGCCGCGTGCGCGCCGGCGATCAGATCGGCGGTGCGACGCCGTCGGTCGACCCGCAGCGCGTCGGCGATCTCGGCGAGCCGGTCGGCGCTCCACTCCACGCGGTCGAACGCGTCGTCGGTCGGCGCCGCCTTGGACTCGGCGCTGTCCACCTTGGTCGTGGGCGCATCGAGCATGGTCGTGGGCTCGCGGGGGACGTTGGTGGGCACGTCGCGTGGGCTGTCGACGAACGGAGGCTCGGTGAGTTTCTCCGTGTCGGCGCTGCGGTGCGGCTGCGTCGACGCATCGACGGCGACGGTGAGCCCCGGCGGCTCGGACAACGACTCGGAGACCTCGGGCGGAGAGGGCTCGCGCGCGCCCAACTTGCGCCGCGACACCGGCGTGTTCTCTTCGACGATCCGCCCTTCGCGGTCGACGAACTTCGCGACATGGTCGCGGTTCGTGATGATGGCTCCCGTCTGCGACCGATCCGCGGGCGGCACCCAGTCGGGGCCACCTTGGACGACGACCTTGGGAGGCTTGTCGTGGCTCACCATGGGTCAGATCCCTCCCGCGGGGCAACCGCGATCCTTCCACGTGCCGAGGCGCTCGAAGGTTTTCTCGAGCTGGTCGCAGACGAAGCTCACGGCCTCTTCGACCGGAGAGTCGCCCCCGATACCGATCCCGAGCACGTCGCACAGGGTCGCGTGCAGTTCCTTGGCGGACTGTGTGAGCGCGTCGATCCACGCCTTCTCCGGGGGAGACGTGACGTTGCGGACGATCGCGTTCATGCGCTCGCACTGCGCTTGAAGCTTGCCGAGCGTGTCGGCGATGATGGAGTCGATCTCTTTGGTGTCCGAGTTGATCATGGCGTTCCTTTCAGGTTGAGCCTCACGCCAGGCATGCGTGGGGTGTTGCACCGGACTCCCGCAGACGCGGCATTGCAGAACTGGTGAGGTGATCCGGCAGGGACAGACACAGGTGGGATCCGCGAACGCCACATGAGGCGATGGCGAAGCAGGAAGCGAAGGAGCGGTAGCGATCCGCGCTTGGAGTTGCAGTCGCGGCAGCAGTCGGGCAGCACGTCCTCGGGATTGCGCAGGTGGCTGGGCACGGTCGATCGCGGCACGATGTGCTCGCGCGTCGCGTCCGTGCCCCGGTGGGGCAGCTGCGGATCCTCGCGGTGGGTGAGAAGTCGACCGCAGTAGCAGCACCACGGCAGCGCGGCACCGTTGCCCGAGTACGGTTGCAGGCGACGATTCGCCGTCGACTCGCGCTCGAGCCGAATGCGGATCTGCAGCATGCGGTGTCCCTGACGGCGATGCGATGGATGCCACGTCTCCTCGTGCGCGCGCAGGCGCGGGCGCGTGAGCAGCGGCAGAGCGATGCGGTGGAGATCCGCGAAGACGATCGACGGCACGAACTGAGATCGATCCGGCCGGGGCTTGTAACGGACGATCACGGCCACCTCTGCAACGTGAGATCCGCCGGCAGGTAGAGCGGGTGTTCGGGCTGCGGTCGCGGGCCCGTGGTCATCCGCAGGCACCACAGCGGCTGAGCGCTTGCGCGGAGCACCTTCGTGACGTCGTAGACGCGATCGCGCTTGGGGATCGCGCCCCACGCGACGACCATCCCGTCCGTGGAGCGGCGGATCTGGTCGAGGTACGTGTCGTTTTCGGGACCGACCGGATCCTTCGCGGCCCACAACCCCTTGGGCTTCGTGCTCTTGAATCCGTACGCGTTGCCGAGGATGAAGCCGCCGAAGCCGAAGCGGCTCGAGAAGTCGACCACACGCCACGTGGTCGGGTCGAGTTCCTTCATGTCGGCCGTCGACGGATTGCAAGCGCACCAGCCCAGGACAGGCAGGTTCTCGTCCCAGATCCGACCGAGCTCGTAGCGGTACAGGCCGCACTCACTGAAGGTCGCCCAGAGCTTCGTGAACATGCTGTCGTCGCGGGTCACGGATCCTCCGACGTCGGCCGCGTGACGCGCTCGAGCATTCTCGTGGCCGCTGCGATCGCCACGCTGAACGCGGAGTGACGGATCGCGTCGGCGGTATCTCGGATCCGCTCGAGGAGACGGATGGGGACGTCGCGCAACGTGTCCGGCTCGTGGACGCGAAGGCCCCAGTAGTGGACGTCGACGACGAGCATGGTCTCGCCGTTGAGCAGCTTCACCCACAACGGTTCCGCGCTGCCGAGCACGAGCACGACCTCGGGTGTGCTGTGCTCGTACGGCCAGCACCAGTACCAGTGCCCTTGGCGGATGTCGCGGAGGTTCATGGGCTCTGCACCCTTGGGGATCGTGCGCGCCGCGGTCCACCGCGTCTCGTTCGTCGATCTCCAGTACGTGATGTCGTCGGCACTGTCTCCGGTGAACTCCCAGACCAGCGTGCCATTGGGTTCGTAGATCTCCGAGATGTAGTCCCAATCGTCGCAATCGTTGAAGACCACGACGAGGTGGCCTTCGGCGCTGCGGAAGTGGACGTCGCCCGCGTACACGTCGTTCCAGCCACGTCCCTCGATCCAGAAGTCGAGCTCGCCACTGTCCATGCGTCGCAGTAGTTCCAAGATGTCGTCCGTCGTCATCGCGCGTCCTCGCAGGCTTCGACAGTCGCGGCGAACTGCCGCGTGCATGCGTCGATCGCCGAGGGGTCAGCACCGGACTGCTCGGTGCAGTTATGTAGGAAGGTTTGCGCTCGGTCCCGGCACATGTTGCAGTCCAACGACGTCACGATCGCAGCGGACAGAGCGGTGATGGCGATCGCCACGAAGCACCCGAGCACGATGCGCCCGAAGGCATGCCACTTCGCGCGTTCGGCAAGGCGGGCTTCGGCCCGTCGCTCGGCAGCGCGTCGATCCTGGCGCTCGCGCTCGAGCCGGTCGTTGCGCTCCAAGGCCTCGGCACGCGTCTTCGCGTCGAGGCCGACCTCGGCGTCCTGCACGGTCCGGACGATCTCGTCGGCAACGCTCATGGTTCCTTCTCCGGACGGAGCGCCATGACGACCTTACCGCCATCGATCGGCAACACGTACGTCACGCGAAATCGCATCGGGGTGTAGGTGCCATCGCGGCGCGCGGTGTAGCAGCAGTGACCCTGGTCCCAGCGTTTGAGCAGCAGCACGTCGCCCTTCTGGAACCCGCGGTCGTTGACGCGGATCTCGAACGTCTTGTCGCCGTCCTCGATGGCGTCGAAGAACTCCGGCCAGCACTTGAGCTCGTGTGTCATCGCGCCTCCGTGCAGTCGTCGCGGACTTCCTTGTCGCATCCGTCTCCGCGACACGTCCGACACGTTGCCGAGTGCGGCCCCGCTTCGCAGTCACGACACGGGCACGGACCCATGAAGTGCACGGGACACACGCGGAGGTAGCGGATCTTCACGGCTGGACTCCCGGCGGCGGCTCACCGGGAGCCAAGGGCGTCGTGTCGACGGCCCTGGGCTCGCCGAGCGGTCGCGAGACCATCCACGCGCAGAGCAACTCGAGGAAGCCAGGGAAGTGACCTCCGAAGGCTTTCGCGGCCGAGCTGAGTGCAGCTTCGATCCGGTCGTTCTCGTAGTAGGATCCCGACGGCATGTTGTAGTAGTTCGGATCGAGGATCTGTCGCATCCGCGCGATGAGCGTGTCGCGCCACGCCTCGGTTTCGGCGCGGACGTCCTTGGCCGCGTCTTCGAAGAGCATGGGTGCTCGAGTGACGGGCGTGTCGGCCATCGGCGCATACGGTACGTCGTATGCGAACACGGCCGGCAGATCGGTCACCTCGCCGGGATGCGGCCCGTAGCGCTTCATCGTACCGATCCCCATCGCCGCGCAGAACTTCTCGTCGATGTAGAGGTGGATCTGATCACCGTAGGTCCTGAGTTCGACGCGTTCCATCACTTCGTCTCCATCTTGAGTTGCATGTCGTCGTAGACGCGGGCGCAGCAGTGCGCGATCTGGAAGATGATGCCCACGGGCTCGGGCTTGCGTACCGCCGAGTGCACGATGGTCCACAGGTAGGCGTTGAGCGTAGCGTGCCGGATCTTGCCGTCGACGCGCAGTGCTTCGGCACCGGCCGTGATCTTCTCGATGAGGATCTTGTCGCTGTCCATGGGTCTCCTATCGGGCTTCGCGCTCGGCTTGGTCGACGTCGTCGATTACGGTCTCGTCGTGATCATCGCGAGCCGCCATGCGCTCGGCGTGCGTGACGGCGACCTCGGCGAGGTTCACGAGCGTTTTGAGATCGCCGTAGGCAACCGATGCGGTCACGCGTTCTCCGGCCGGACGCTTCTTCGTCTCCACCTTGATGCGCATGCGCGAGATGAGATCTTCGAGTTTGGGATACCTCATGACTGATGATCCGTGTCGTATCGAGTCCAAGCGGCGGCGAGCGGCAAGAAGAGCATCATCCCGTAGGGGTCAGGATCATCGATCGGGCAGACATCTCCGATCTCTGTTCCGTAGCACCACCGCGTCCCCGGCGGTGGCATGAGCCGCTCTTCGGGCAAGACATGTTTCCACACCGAACGAAGCGTCGACAGACGTGGCGCTTTCCAGCCTTTGCGGACGACGATGGCGTCTCTGCTCACTCTGCTCATGGTGTGTCCTTGGTGCCCCAGGCAGGGATCGAACCTGCGACGCGCGGATCTTCAACCCGCCGCTCTACCAACTGAGCTACCGGGGCGTCGTCCATCAGAACGGGATGTCCTCGTCGTCCTTGGGGATGTAGTCGGGCGTGATCTCTCCGGGCAGCGGCTCGGACTTGCGGCTGGCCTCGAACGCCTCGAGGCTCTCCATGCGCTGGCGCTCCTGGTCGTGTGCGCGCGCAGCCTCGAGACCAGCTTCGTACGAGTTGTACGAGGAGTCGGACCACGTCTCTCGCTCGATGCCCGGGCCTTCCAAGCGCCATAGCGTGTGGTCCGAACCACCGGCGAGGATGCTGAGCTTGTAGCCCTTCGGCGGACGCTCGCGTTGGCTCGCCGGGCTGCCGGGGACAGCGAGCGCGATCATCTCTTCGTACCATCCGTCGTCATCCTGATTGCCACCGCTGGCACCCAATCCGCTCCATTCGACGGCCACAACGGGTCCTCCAGGACGGCTCCAACCGGTGATCTCCACGTTGTCGGACTCGGTGATCGTCTGTGTGCTGAGTTCGACCTCGCCGCCGCTGGTCTGGATCGGATGGGACTCCAGCACGTCGTTGCCGCGGCGCAGCGTTTCCGTCGCGCCTTGTTCGACGCCGCTGCCGTCGCAGGCCTCGCAGTCTTCGGAATCGTCACCCTCGACGTTCCCCTCGGGCACGACGACGCCCTCTCCGCGACACACGCCGCACGGCGGACCCTTGGGGATGTCCTCCTCGTCCTCGTCCTCGTAGCGGGACTCGTCGTCGTCGTCGTGATCCTGATAGTCGGGATCTCCGGTCTCGCCCGGTCGCTCGCTGTCCGGCGCTTCGAGCTGGCGAAGTCGCCATGGCTCGACCGGCGGCTCGCGCAGCCCCGCGGCCACCCGACGCGCGGTGGCCTCGTCGACGGGACGAAACCCGTACAGCGCCGACGCGCCGTAGTACGACGTGAACCCGGTCTGGCCCGGCACGTCGGGCACGTCGATCCGCATCCACGTCGATCCGAAGCGAGTCTCCTCGCGCACCAGGCCCGCGACGACCTTGCGACCCATCAGCTCCACGATCATCCACGTGCCGTCGCTCATCGCTCTCCGCCCCGCTTCCACTCTCGAACGTTCGCCGAGGTCATAGGCTCGCCACAGCATCCGATCTCGGCGAGCCAGACGTCCGTCCACTCCGACATCGTGAACTCGCCGCCCTTCCATCCGTCGTACGTGTTGCCCAGCGCCGACCGTGCGTCGGCGAGCATGCTGGCGATGGTCACACCATCTGTCGGCACGAACGCGAGCTGATCATAGTACCCGCGATAGGAGTGGGGCTTCCTGAAGCCGTACGCGACCACCTTGTCCGCCGGAAGCTGTTCGAGTGCTGTGATCAGTTCTCCGAGTGTCATCACGTCACCGGATCCCGATCCGCGTGGGGTCGAGCAGGCGCCGCGTGCTCTGGGCGCCGGCCATCGCCATGGCCGCGACGAACAGCAGCGGGATGACGTCGTTCGTGAGCGCGAGATGCACGATGCACACGACCACGCCGACGACGCCCGCGACGATGATGGCTAGCGCCATGGCGGCGCGCATACGGAAGGCTCGGAGCAGTTCTTCAGAAGGGATCATCAGTGCACCTTGGGTTCTTCTTCGATCTCGTCGGATTCGGATTGGGGATCTGGCCGGTTCGGCATGCGTACGAGTACGCGCGTCATCTTCATGTCTCGACACCCCACGCCGCCGCGACGCGGGCGACGCAGCGGGTTGCCGCGCGCCTCGACACCCGCTCGAACGAGGCTTTCACCTGAAACTCGTCGGCGTCGCACAAGATCCCGGACTCGCGGATCGAGACGGAGACCGAGCGCTTGCCCGGGATGATGTCGTCGCCGGAGTCGCGGGACGCCGAGACGTGCCACGAGATCGTCACGTTGTCGGCATGGCGCTTGAGCCACGCGTGGACGCGCAGCTCCGTGCCGTCGGGCATCTTGGTCTCGGCGCTGAACTCGAGCGCCTTGGTGCCGACTTCGCCCCAGCCACCCGGACGATCTCCGGTGCGGACCGCGACCTCGTCGTGGACCATCATGACGAGGTCGTCGCGGTTGAGACGAGTCGTCGCGTCGCCGACGGTTCCCTGGATGTGGTTGCAGAACAGATCTTTGGTGGTACTCATGCTTCCTCCGCGAGAGTGATCGGGTCCGAGATCACGATGCGGTCACCCTCGGTGATCGCGACCGTGTTGAGGGTCAGATCGGAGCCGCTCGCACCAACCGCGCACTCGAACAGCGGTGGATCCTTCCCGTAGTAGGCACGGATGTAGCCGAGGTCGTAGGCCACGGACCAGTGGAACACCTGGGGCAGGTTGCGGCCCATGTCGACGAACGTCCGCGCGGGGCGAAGAGCGTCGTGCAGGAGATCGAGCACGGCGGCTGGCGCGACGACGATCGTGGCGGTGCTCGAGAAGAACGAGCGCAGGAAGGTGCGTCGGTTCATGCAGTCCTCGAGCGCGCCGCAGCGAGCAGCGCCAGCAGGGTGTCCACGGAGATCCGCTTCCTCGCGTCGAGGTCGATGGTGCCGTCGTCGAAGACGTAGACCTCGTCGTAGCCGTAGTCCTCGTTCTCGCGGGTGTACTCCCACCACGAGTTCTCGCGCGTCGCCGTCCATCCGTCGGGCAACACGGGTGGGGAGGCTGGGGCCGTGAGGGCTGCGATGGTTTCACGCACCGCGAGAATCAAGCCCTCTCCACGGAGCTTGTCGCGTACTGCCTCGTCTAGAATCCCCAGCGCTCTCGCGACGTCAGGGGCCGGGGCGCGGGCCCTTTCCGCCAACTCCACGCACTTCCACTCGGCTGACTTGTAGCGGGCCTGTGCCGCGGCGAGCTGCTCTCGGGTCTCGTCACGCTCTCTCCGGGCCTGGTCCCGCTCCCTGTGAACGAGTCCGCTCCGCGCTTTGGCGAGCTGCTCTCGCAGGGCTGCGATCTCGTCAGTCGCGCGCGCGTCGGAGTCGCTCTTGCTCGCGTCGAAACACGCACCATGGGCACAGCGTGCCTTGGTCAAGTCGGCCCCAGAGGACGCGTTGGAACCATTGTCCACACCGATGGCAGAGGTCGTACATGCTTCATTCTCCTTTTGGTCGGCCTGGGGCGCCGTGCGGGCGAGGGCTTCGCGGAGGCAGCCGATCGCGATGGCGACGTTCGCGTGGATAAACCCGTTTCGGTCGGGTTGGATGGCGAGTAGCTCGTCGAGCGCCGCTCTCACTCCGGGGTTCGCGTCTTCGTCATGGATCCCCCACGCCTCGTGCAGGCGCCGGCACGTGCCGTGCTCGATGTGCTGCACCCACGTGCCCTCGCGCCCGGCGATCCATACCCAGCGGGGCGGCGGCTGCGTCTCATCGCGAGCACCATTCGGAGCGTCATGGTCGTAGGCGCAACGCAAGATGTCGTCCACGGCTTGCGCACGCATGGTCGGATCACCCGCTTCGCTACGAAGCAGCGTGCGCGCCGCCGCGATCGCCCGCTTCATCCTCTCCGCGTCGCTCATGGCTTCGGCCTCCGCGGCTTGGCACCGCGTCGCATGTCGCGCGCTCGCAGCAGGTCGTCGACGCGATGACGGAGCTCCGTGATGTCGCGGGCGCGCACGAGCAGATAGTAGAGCGCGTTGATCTCCGCCCGGTCGATCCGCGCCTGTCGGATCGTCTTCGCCCAGCGGTACATGCGGATCGTCCACTCGCCGAGCAGCAGACTCAGTCCGAACCGCATCCACAACGAGTCCGCGATCCACACAGGCGGTGCGACGAGACCCAGGAACACCAGAAGGGCGCCGACGGCGAGCACGAAGGCAGTGTCGCGCGTGTCCTGCTCGAGCCACTCGGATGCGCGCGCGCGGAAGTTGGGGATCGGGATCATGCGCTCTGCTCCTCTGGTTCGGCGTCTTCGACGACGTCGTAGCCGCGGCGGATCCCGGCGACCATGTCGTCGAGGTGGGGAAGGCGTTCGTAGATGCTGCCCGAGCGCTTGGTCCGACGCGAGAATCCCAGACCCACCAATCGCGGTCCCGAGCTCACGATCTCGAGACGCAGCATCGCGTCGAAGCAGGTGACCACGAGCACCGTGAGCACGTCGCCGTCGTAGGTGGACAGGTGGCTGGCCGGCACGTTCACGACGATGTGGCGCGGGTCGTGCCACTGCGGCTTGTTCAAGCTGCCCGGCGTAAGGTGGTAGATCCCGCGCCAGGCGTGGCCGAGCACGTCGGCGACGGTGACCCCGAGCGGGCTCAGGATCTTCGACATGTTGCACCGGCCGCGCGGCCGCAGGGCGGCACGGGCATGCATCGCGTCCAGACTCGCCTTCAACCATTCGGAGCCGGCGTAGCTCGTTTGCAGGCGGATCATGGTCCCACCGCCTCGAGCAGCTTGCGCAGCCGCGCCCGGAACCGGACGATGGACTCCTGGACCGCGGGGCGGTTGCAGGTGGCCCCGTCGATCGCCATCTGCAGCGGCTCGTCGATCTCCTCGATCCCCTGCACGACGGCCGCGATGAGCGGGTGCTGCATCGCGAGCCGTAGGATCTGCTGCCGTAGCTCGTCGGGGCTCGACCCCATGACGATCACCGTGTACTGGGGCCCGCTCGTGCACTGGATCACCTGCGTCTCGGGCGGCAGCCCGAGCTGAGGATCCACGGGCCCGACGGACGAGGCATTGCGTCGTGCGCGGCTCATGGGCGCCCCCGTAACGCGACCAGAGCCACAGCTCCGACGAGTACGGCGTGGGTGGCCAACGTGATGCCGGCGACGCTGGCGAGGTGACTGGGTCCCACGGGCGGATTGAGGAAGGCCAAGACGACCATCGCGCCCACACCGAACGCCCCCACCAGCCAGAACTTCCGCGGCACGAGCACGCCGACGGCCACGACCAGCGCCGCGATCGCGGCGGGCCAGACGATCCACCACAGCGCTGCGAACAAGAGCGCCGAGCTGGCGGGCGCACGGTTGGGCTGCCGACGCAGCGCGCCCGCGGCGATGAACATCACGGCGACGAGCGGTGCAGTGATGAGCGCGCCGTAGCTCGTCATGCCGAGGCTGAGCAGCCAGATCACGGGGGTCAGACACATGAGGATCTTGGCGAGCATGGTCACTCCTTGGATCGCGGCGGCGAGCCGGCGAGTTCGAGGATGCCGTCGACGTTGGTCAGCGCGAGCTCGCGCCAACGGGGAACGCGATCCTTGTCGATCGCCTCCTGGAGCTCCAGGTCAACCGCGACCCGCAGCAGCTCGAGCGCTCGCGCCACGTCCGGCGCGCCCGCGGCCCTCGGGGCGCCCCCAAGAAGCGCACGGAGGACTGCGGCCGGGATGCCGTTGAGCGTGCTTGAGTGCCGCCCTTCGAAGCGAACGCGCACCGATTGATCGTCCGGCAGGGACACCTCGATGTTCTCTGGGCCGTGCGCTACGCCGTCTTCGATGTGCCAGCCCTCCGGCAGGGCATCCCGGGCGCCCGCGGGTTCGCTCTTGGGCGGCAGAAGAGGTGAGTCCGGGCCGTGGTAGCCGTGATGGTTGTTGTCGTACGCGCCGCACCACCCACACCGCTGGGGCACGGGTTCGGCTGGGGGTGCCGCCTTGTCTACGATGAGCGCCTGCGGCATGGCGCTGCGCTGGCGCTCGGCCAGGGTCGCCAACGCATCGAGCCCTTTCTTGGCCAGCCAGATCGCGCGACGTCCGGGGTAGGGCACGGACGCGGGGCTCTCGGCGCTCGGCTCCGACGCTTCGGGCGTCTCGTTCTTGGATCCGGGCAGGAACGCGACGCCGACGGTGGGCGCGATGGCAGGGCGCCACGTCAGACCGCAGCTCTGGCAGCTGTGCGTGTGGTGCACCTTGGTCGCGAACTCGCCTTCGTCGATGTGTCGCGTACCGCAGAACGGGCACGTCAAGAACATGGGGATCGGAGTGGGATCGCTCATGGGGACTCTCCGCAGAGGCGGCAGCGCCCGTGCTCGTCGACGCCGCGTTCGTGCTGGCACGTCATCCCCGCCATGGGATAGCGACCGCAGTCGACGAGGCGCAGGCGATTGCCGTCGTCGTCGACTCCTTCGAGGATCACGGTCGGCGCTTCCCCGAGTTGACGACCGTACTTGTCGCAGTGGTGGATGTAGTCGGCCCCGCGGCCCCGCGCGCACGCGTCGCAGAAGCGTTGGATCTCGGCGGGCTCGTACGGCGCGGTCGTGCCATCGTCGTGCTTCACGTCGTAGACGAGCCCATGCGAATCGTGGACGGCGACGACGGTGCCCTCGACTCCCCAGCGCACGCCGTTGCGCTTGCCCTTCGACCAGTCCGTCGATCCGGCGTCGCGCAGCGTGAGGACGTGCGCGCCGATCGGCAGTCGCTCGGGATCGGGCAGGAACTGATCGGGGCACTGCCCGAGTCCGCTCGCGCATCCGTTTTCGCAGCGCTGCTTGCGATCGGCGAGACGCACGAGCATCTGCTCGCCGCACCAAGCGCATTTGTGCTTCGCGTGCACCCACTCTCCACCCCACACGCGACGGATGGGCTCGTCAGCAACGCGCTTCTGCTTCGGACACTCACCCTGACGAACCGGGAGCCGGAGTCCGCAGTCGCATGACGGCCAAGTGCACTGCGGCGCTCTCGCGACGCCGGGGGCCGGGGCGCTTGCGAGCTCGCGGGCGACTGCGGACAGCCGCAGCACCGTGCGCCGCAGCTCCTCCACGTCGCGCTCCTTGAGGTGCTGGCACCCGCCGTTGGTGTGCATGCCGCCGGGATGGCCGAACACGCATCCCCCATCGCTGCAGCCGATGGTCTCGCCGAATAGTTTCACGGCCGCGGCGTGCACTCGTCCCTTTGCGTCGGTTATCACTTCACCTCTCCATCCGACTCGGGTGCGGTGGCGGGCACCTGGGGCTCGCGCTGCTGGGCAAGCAGTCTCTCGGCCTCGGCCAGCGCCCGCGCGAGACGGGTACTGTGTCGGGTCGTCATCTCGTCCTCTCGCGCGTACTTCACACACCGGGCGAGCAGCGCCAGCGCAGCAGTGGGCTCCGTGGCGGGCACCTGGGGCTCGCGCTGCTGCTCCGGCGGAGGATCATCCGAGCACCATCCGCGTTGTTCGTGCTCGCCTCCAGGCGCGCCGCAGTCCGAGCATGAGGGGGCGCTCGGTGGGGAGGCTGGGGCCGTGAGGCTCAGGTGGTAGGCGAGAATGGCGTGCAGCGTCTCGGCGCGCACGTCGGTCGAACAGCGCACCGTGCCATCGTGATAGACGGTGACTAGCTTGTCGCCGTGGTCATAGCTGACGCGGTTCTTCCACTCCTTTCGCACCCACCCCTCCGGCAGCGCTCTCGCGACGTCGGGGGCCGGGGCGCGGGCCTCCAGTTCGGCGATGCGCTCCTCTGCTCGCTCGGCGCGGTGCCGCATGATGTTGAACTGCTGTGCGTACGTCGGCGGCTGGCCGCCCTCGGAACCGTTCGCCATGATCTCGTGGTATGCGTGCCAGAGGTTCGAACTCCGCAGCGTGTCGCGGAGTTGTTGGTGCCGCGTCGCGTACCACTCCTCCATCCACTCCCGCTTGCGCACAGACTCATCTCGCTCCGCCTGTGCCGCGGCGAGCTGCTCGTTGACGTCCGCGAGTGATTCGTCGTACTCGCCCAGGTTGTCGGCAATGCGCATCGTGAGAGCCTCGATGCGCTCGTTGGCCGCGGCGAGCTCGTCATCGCGGAAGTTGCGAAGCTCCCGGCGAATCGCGTCGGCCTCGCACTTGATGATGTCGCTGCGCACCTCCCTCGCGATGTTGCGCATCGTCTGCTCCAATCGATCCTCTTCGATGCGCTCGAGGCCGTCCTCGCGCGCCGAGTGGCCATGCACGTCGCGGACGTGGCCGTGGGCGAGTGCCTGCTGGAAGCCGCAGGTGCACGGGTTGGGGATTCGAGCGCACGCTGGGTCGTGGACGCCGTACTTGAGCAGGGCCGCACGCAGCGCGTCCACGCGTGCATGGGCGTGGACGAGATCCTCTTGTGCGCCGGCCAGCGCCGCGCGTAGTCGGCCGTTGTCGGCCGCGGCGCCCGCACTGCGCCGATCGAATGCGTCCGACAGCGCACGCACGCGCGTGATGAGCACGTCTGCAGCCGTGTTCCAGTGACGCCGCGCCTTCAGATCGGCCTCGTACTGCTCAAGAGCTTCGGAGATCGTCGTGGGCTCGGTCATCGCATGCACTCCTCGAGATCGAAGGTGAGTCGCTCGATGGGATCCTGGCCGTGCACACCCGTCCACCGCACGCGCCAGTAGAACTCCAGCCACCCGAACGGCAGTTGCGCCCGGTACGGCTCGTCGTGCAGGTTCGCCTCGGCCGCGATCCCCGTGTGTAGCGCCCCGATCTTCAGAAACGCCATGCCGTCGGGCCACTCGTCGACGGCATAGGCGGCGCCGTGGTGACAGATCACCTGCAACGCGCCCGCGCGGCACTGCTGCGCCACCGCCCGGTACTTCACGGCGTGACTGCTCGGGAAGGAGGCGAAGACGGTTTGGTTGTGGGGCACTGCGGGCGCGCCGGGAGTCGTGTTCGGGCCGGCGGGTCCCCATCCGAGCATCATCTTGTCGTCGAGGAACTCGCCCCAGCGCACGTGAAAATGCACACAGTCATGCACGCATTGATTTATCATCACGATGCCGGTCTCGCGACGAGCCACGCCTTCATCCTCGAACTCCGCGACCATGCGCGCGGCGAGGTGCACGTTGTCGAACTGCCCTTGGCGCGGACACTTGCGGACGTCGCGGTTGTTGCGGACCAGTGGCGTGCGGCGCGTGACGGCGTTGGGGTTGGTGCGCTCGACTCGATGCCGCGCGTCGGCGAGCGTGATCTCACCTCGCTTCTGCAGTGGATGGTCGACGCGATCGCCGGTGCGCCGCGGCGAGCGATCCGCGAAGGTCGCAAAGGGCTCGGTGTCGTAGTAGTCGTAGAGGTTGTCGGTGTACGGGATCGGCAAGCCGGCCAAGGCCGACGCCGAGTGCACGTCGTTGGTGTCGGCGACCACGAGCGTGCCGATCTCGCGCTCCATCGTCGGATCGCAGGCCATGCCCCGCGCCGGCCGCTCGAGCAGGATGCTGGCCTCCAGTCGCGGAAGATCCTCGTTGGACCACACGAACACATGGGGGTGGATCCGGCAGAAGCCGACGAGGCTACCGGGCACGAAGTCGGGCCGCTCGCGGCAGAGCACGAGCTCGACGGCGACGACGTAGCGCGAAGGGCCGATGCATACGTCCCACGACTCGGCCTCGCCGGCGACCACCGATGGCGCCCGCTTGCCGCTTTCGGGCATGAGCAGATCGCCGAACTCGTCGATCTCGGCGCGGGTGAGCGGTGCGATTGCTCCGCCATCGAGCTGGTGGGCGAAGACCACCAGGATCGAGGCGTCGAGGTTGGCCTCGAGCCGCCACAGATGCGAGCCCGCGCCTCTCAGGTGACCGGTTCGCGTCCACCAGGCGGCGACGAGGTGATCAGCGTCGAGCGGGAGCTCGAGCGTGGTGCCGTCGTCCCGGGTGACCTTCACCTTATTGAAGACGATCTGCTCGAAGACCAGCGCGTCCATGGCGTAGTCCATCGACATGCCGCGGGTGCGGTTGGTGATTTTGTGCATCGTTGCGGGCGTCGCCGGATCCCAGCGGAAGCGCCAGACGAAGTTGAGCAAGGCCGTGTCGGCACGCTCGTGCGGTTGGACCTCGGCCATGGTCTGCGGATTCGGCTCCGGCGACGTGAACACGCCGTCGCCAAGCGCGAGGGGCACGGGCTCGAGGCGGGAGCCGCGGGCGCCCGCGAACAGCATGGTCTCGGCGAGCAGATCGTGAAGCGCTGGCATCACGAGTCTCCTTGTCGCTTGCGTTGTCGACAGGCTTCGTTGCGGTCGTAATGACAACGACGGCAATAACGTCCTTGTTTGTTGAAGGCGGTGTTCTCGGGCGTGAACTCATGTCCGCGTTTGCAGTGCGTTGACGATCGCAACGGAAGGCCCTTCCGGGTGCGCGACTGCAGGCGGCGCTCACGATCGCATGTCCGACAGTACCGACCAATCTTGGTCACGCGAACGTTGGCGCCAGAGAGTAGATGCCCGTGCACGCAGTGAGTCTTGCGCGCGTTGACAGCCGCGGGACCATTGCCCCGCAGCGTGTTCTCTCGATGCGTAGCAGGACGCACGTGATGAGGGTTCACGCAGGATGGCGTGTCGCAGATATAGTGGTCGAGCACCAGATCGGCATCGGCCTTGCCGAAGACGGACTCGTACGCGAAGCGGTGCGCTTGGAGCGGAACATGCTTGTTGTCGCCGTAGAACTTGCCGTGACCAGACGGCAAGCTCGCAGCGCCCAGCCACAACCAGCACCCACTATTGGGTTCCGGCATCGCGCGCTCCCAGAAGCGCGGAGGCAGCCGTTCGTCGCCAAACTGAGCGAGGTCGGCCAGCACATCCGACACTGTGTCTTCGAGGGTCATCGCTTGTGCTCCGGGCAGAGCGCGCTGTGCTCGACGATGGGCTCGATGCAGCGGCAGCGCGGCGTGTACGGAACGCCGACCTCCGCGCAGATCTCACGGGCGGCGTGCTCGGTGTTGCCGAGCTCGCACAGATCATCGAGGTCGTTGCTCTTCGGATGCGTGCACGCCTGCACGTTGAAGAGCACGGGGTAGATCTCGCTGTACCCCCATCCTTCGAGACCCGGCACGCCGGCCAGCAGTTCGACGAAGCGGCCGTAGGTGATCGGTGCCGACGGGTCGATGTAGGCCGCGACGATCGTGAGCACGCGATGCAGGTCGACTACGCGCTCCGGCGGCGGCACGAGGTAGAAGGTATCGATGGGCAGCAGGCAGAACGGCTCCTTGGCGACGTAGTAGCCGTCGGCGCGCCGGGTGAACTGGACGGTCTCGACGCTGCCGGTGGCACGACGGATCTGCCCGAGCATAGTCGTGGGGCGCTCGCGCTTCGTGGCGCCGTACGTGAACGGCACCGCTCCGCCACCACCGCCGCCGTGGACGACGGTACGCTCGGTTCGTCCAGTGCCGCCACCACCTGCCGGACCGTGCAACACGACGCCGTGGGGCACGAACTCGACGTGCTGCTCGACCTCTCCCTTGGGGCAAAGACGACGAGCCTCGTCGAGACCGTAGCGCTGTGCGAGGTTCCGGAAGACCGCGGTGGGCTTGCCGGCGTCTTGGCTTCCGTCGTCGAACGCCTCTGCCCACGCGAGGCGTGCCTCGTCCCGCTCTGCGGCCGTGTGCAACGCGGCCTTGTAGAACGAGAATATGTCACTGTCGTGTCCTTGGATGATCTGAGGCTTGGCTGCCTCTTCGCGGGCTTGCTCGGCGAGGCCGGCTTGCACGATCGCGGTCTTGACCAGGTCTCGCATGAACGCGAGCTGCTCGCGCAGCAAGCGATTCTCGGTTTCGAACGGCATGAGCCGTCGCACCTCGTCGGCGAGCTCGCCGTTGGCGTCCATGAGCGCCTTGCGGTCGGCCGCGAGACTGCGGACGCCGGCGAGGATGACGTCCTCGTCGGTGTCGATGCCGGCGGCTTTGAGGATGTCGAGGATCGCGTCGATGCTGTCTTTCATGGTGTGCCTCCGTTCGGCTCCGGGCATTCGCCCATGGCGATCGCGTTGCCGTTGACTTCCCACGTCACGTCTCCGTAGCGCACGGACGGCCATCGCGGCGCGCCTTGTGGTTGTCCAGCGGGCAGGATGTTGATCTGGTGGATCACGGATTCGACCGCTTCATCGATCCCAGTGACTCCCGTCTTCGCGGGCTGATCTCTGCCTGCGTACCAACGGTTCAGCACGACTTGGTCGATGCGACCCAAGTTGATCGCGGTGATCTCGTCTGCCGAGAAGACGGCGAGCAGCTTCGAGTCGTCGCGTAGCACCTCGGCTCCCATGGGTGGCGTCGCGGTCGAGCGGTCGACGTCACCGCGCCTCATCGCCTCCCATGCGGCGCCGCACTGTTCTCGGATGTCCTCTTTTTTGTAGATGTCGTCGTTCCAGTGTCGTTGACTCTGGAACATTCGATCGATGTCGTGATGGATGCTCTTCTCCAACAGCGTCGTCGCACTCTGATACCCGGCCGCGAACGCCCAGATCTGTTGACGCTCCTCGTCGCTGAGTCGTCGCTCCTGCAGCTGCGGCTGCGGTCCGACGCGATTCCATATCCTGTGCCCCATGGTGGCGTGCCAGAGCATCAGCCAATGCAGAAGGCTGTAGTCGTCGTGATACACGACGCCGCATGTCATACACGTCGCGCGGGTCTTCATGGGATCTCCTTGGTGACGTCGACGAGGGTGCCGGACTGGTCGGCTTGCCGCGCCATGACGACGTCGAAACGGCTGTGGCGAATCGCGAGGAAACGGACGAGACCGGCCGCGTCGGCGACGTGGGCCTGTACGCCCAGCGCACCGCGGATCCACACGCGCGCGCCGGGCAGGGCGGCGCGGATCGGATCGGTGCAGCGGATGAGGACCTCGACCTCGGACGGCGTCTCGACGATCGTGCGTCCGAACGTGCCGTCGTAGAGCGGAACCGGCTTGTCTTCGGCGCCAGCGAGGGCCTCGGCGTCGGCGCGACCGAGAACATGCAGCGAGCTGCGGCGGCACGCGATCGCGTAGGGCAGTCCGAGGAGGCTTGCCGCGTCGCCTTCGAGAAACTCGGCGGGCTGGCGTGGCCACTGCTCGCCGAGCTCGGCGTGGCCTTGGCCGACCCACGTGATCCGCTCGCGCAACCGCTGCAGGTCGAACGTCTCGAGACCGAGAAGCCGCGCGAGGTCGAGGTCGTAGGCCTCGGCCAGGATCCGCCACTCGTCCGCGGTGCCCGTCGGCATCGTCATCTCGCCGGTCGCGTCGCCCCCGAACCGGTGGAGCTCGGCGCACACGGCCTCGAGCGCGGGCGCGTCGTCGAGGGCCGGACGGTCGATCCCCATGATGGCCGCGAACGCCGACAACGCGCAGGCGAAGTCGACCTCGGACGCGTTGGCCGCGGCGTCGTCGGCCCACGAGCCGTGCTCGCCGGCAAGGTAGAGCTGCGTGGAGCGGGCGCGCGCGGCCGCGACGGCGGCGTTGGCCTCGTCGGATCCTTGCGGATCGGCGTGGCCGACCACGAGTGCGTGCATGCCCTGCGCGCGCACGAGGAATGCAGCTGCAGCGCCGCGGGCGGTGCCGACGACGGGCAGCGGCATGCCGTCGACGACCTCGATCCTCGGCCTCGTGCCGCCCCAGCGCATCACCGTCGATCCCTGGGCGTAGCCGTCGAGCAGGATCTCGGTGGTCTTGGGGCGCCGCACGGCGACGGTGCGCTCGCCGGTGGACAGCCAGAAGGACTCGGTGCGGTGGGCCTCGACGAGGATCGTCCTGCTTCGCGCGTTGAACTTCTCGATCTCGGACAGCTCCCGGCGCGGTGCAATGGCGGGCGGCGTCACGAAGCGGATCTCGTGGTGTCCCTCGCGGATCTCGACGGACGCGAGTCCGGTGTCGTCCGTGGTGACTGTGGAGCCGATCTCGACGATCTCGAGATCGGCGTCGGCAATAGGGGTGCCGTCGTCGACGAGCACGCGCACGGCGAGTCGCGCGGTCGCCCGCAGGGGCTCGGTGGCGCTCGAGCGTGGGGTCGATGGCGGCGGACGATCGATCGTGGCCAGATCGACGACGCCGTGATCGTGTCTCTGTGCCGTGCCCGGGTGGACGCGATGTCCCCGGGTCGAGTCGCCCCACAGCCGGATCCGCGGAACGTCGTCGTCGCTCATGGCCTCCTCCCCATAGCCGGGCACTTGTACGAAGGTACGCCGTGCTTACAGTCGCCAGAGGCGTGCACGGCAGGACACTCGGATGGCCTCGCTTCGAAGCCGGGGCACCACGGCGGCGCGCAGGTCTCGGGCTCTCGCCATGGCCGACCCGGACCGTCCGCGCGTGGATCGGCGGGATCGATCGCGATCGAGCAGAGTCCTCGTCGCTCCCAGTAGTGCCGGCAGTCGATGCACTTCAGAATCGGAGCCGATTCTGCTGGGGCGGGCGCTCGGGCGGCCAGCACCGCGTCGAGACGATTGGAGATGACTTGGGCGCGGGCCCTCTGCGTCGCAACCGATCCCGCCGGAGCGGGAGCAGCGGAGGACACCGCGGAGGGAACCGAAGCTCGCTCCGCGTCTGCAAGGCTGTCACGCTGCTCGCCGCCTTCGGCGGTCTCGGAACTCGTCTGGGACAGGTGCGCGAGCATGCGCGCGGCCGCAAGACGCACGTCCTCGGCCTCGCGCACGAGCTGCGGCAGCAGGTGCAGCAGCGCGGCGCGGTTGGTCTTGGTGGTTGGCTGGCCGTCTTCGTGGTGCGTGCCGTCCCATCCGAATCGAAGGATCTTGCCGACGAGCTGGATCGCGCCGTGGGCGTTGCCGAAGATCGGCACCATCACCTCGATGATCTCGTTGCACTCCTCGACGAGGTGGCCGAGCTTCGCCTGCAATGTCTTGGGCTCGTACTCGGGGCGCTTGGTCCACGTCGGGTCGAGCGGATCACGGACGGCGGCGGCCCGGTTGCGCAGCGCTCGCTCGCGGATGAGGTAGCGGCGGACCGAGGCGCTGTCACAGACCGGTTCGAAGTACTCGCGCCGGCACTGCGCTTCGGCGACCTCGAGCTCCTCGGGCGTGAGGCCGGCACGCCAATGCACACGCTCTGCCGCGTGTTTCGCCTCGGACGCGAGCAGTACCTCGGCGAACTTCGCCTGCTCCTCGGGCGTGAGATCGGTCGGGTCGCGTTCGCTCCGCGCCCCGTCCTCGGCGTCCCACCGCACTTCCGCGTCGATGTCGGGATCGGGGTGCATCACCAGATCCTCGCCGCACTCGCGGCAGCGCTTGCGGATCACGAAGTTGGCGCATCCGCAGTTCGGGCAGCCCGGTGCGTTCTGGGCGCCCTGGGGCGCCGGCGATTCACGGCAGAGCGCGGAGTCCATCACGTGACAGACGAGTTCGCCGAACTGGGTCGTGAGCCACGCTACACGCTGTTCGCGCGACTCGGTCTTCGCGTAGCCCTTCACGTCGATCCGGTCGCGCAGCCAGTCGAGCCGCACGTGTCGGATCGCCATGGAATCGACGAGCGCACGGGGCACGGGCACGTCGGTCGTACGATGGCCGAGCGCGGCGTCGCGCGAGTACAGCCCGGCTTTGTCGAGTTCGCACGTGTACCCCTTGCCGTCGGGACACCAGAACATCGCGCAGTTGCCGACGACGGTGCGCGCATCGAGGATGTAGAACTCGTCGTCGTCAGCCACGGTCGTCCTCCGGAAACAGCAGGCGCGCCTCGTCTTCGCCCCATTGCTTCGCCGCGATCGAGCGTAGACTCTCAGGTCGTGGGCCGCGCTCGGATTGCAACTCGACGAGAGCGATCCGGGCGCTCGTCAGCGAGTCACGTAGCGCGTTGGCGCGCTGCCTCTCGGCAAAGTACTTCCCTTCGGTGCGCTGCTGCTCGTCGAGCGCGCCCTTGACGATCGGGACTTCTTCGCCCGTATCCGGGTACACGCTTGGATCGGCGCCGCAGCTCTTGCACGGGTTGTTGTCGGCACGCTCGCGCAGGGCTTCGACGGCCGCAACGACGTGCTCGGGCTGGTGCTGACCGGGCGACAGTCCGAGCGCGTCGACGAGCAAGAGCTGCAGGGCCGCATACCGGGCTTCGAGGTCATTCATGGGATCTCCTTGCGAAGAGTGGCCACGCGCTTGGCGAGCCGCGCGATCGCGCCGTAGTGCTTGGCGGTGTGCATGGCAGCCAGAAGTGGGCGCACGTCGTCCGGCACGCGTTCGACTGTCGCCTTCGACGGCGCGTGCCAGCATAGCCACGCGACCAGCGATCTCAGCAGGATCTCGTCGAAGGTGTCCGGATCGCAGGCGCCCGTGCATCGATGTCCGGTCGTCGTCGTTTCGCAGCGGTCGCACGGCGTGATGGGCAGGTTGGGCAGCTCGCGAGCTTGGCACTGCGGTCTTTCGGCGTCGTGGTTCACGGGTCGGCCTCCTCGGCGTGCAGCGTGGCGGATCCGCGGCGAGCGTTGCGTGTACTGACGGCCTTCGCTGCGGCGAACTTGCGACGGAAGTGCTGGATCCTCTCCGCGGGCAGAGCGTAGAGGCGCGAGACATCGAGCGGCTCGAGTTGAGCCAACGTGGCCGACATGAGGTCGTCGTCGGTCGCGTTCACGAACGACGGATGCTCGGGGTTGCAGTGGCCCTCCCAGAGGCATGCACACATCGGCATCTGCGCGCCCTTGTAGGCGATCACCGACGTGAGTCCGAGAGTCGCGATGCGTTCCGTGCCCGCGGGAAGATCGCCTTTCCAGATAGTCTTGTCCTTCGCGGGGATCCGTTCGTGAAGACGCTTCACGCGTCCCGCCAGCGGCGCTGGGATCCCCTGCCATGGCTCGCGACTGAAGACCTCGACGATGTCGCGCCCGTAGGAAAACGAGACCATGAGGACGCCCGCGGTGCGCACGAGGCGTCCGTAATACGTCACCGCACGCTCGACCGGCGGCGTGATGCCGCCGCACAGATCGAGGTTCACGACGTCGATCGTGCCCAGTTCTCGGATAGCCGCGGGCACGTTCGCATGGTCCCATGCGAAGAGATCCGTGCAGAGCACCACGTCTGCTCCCGCGTCCTTCGCCGCGTCGCAGCACTGCGGATCGATGTCGACTGCGACGATCTGCGCGTGGTGCAACAGCGAACGGATGCACTCGATCTCTTCTCGAGGATTGCCGCCAGCGAGTGTGAGGACGCGGATCTGCGGATGATGCTGACGGGTCTCGCGTCGGAAGTGCGCCTGCACCATCTTCCAGTGCTCGCCGCGCGCAAGCCGCTTCGCGTCGGTCGTGGTCGACGCTGTGAACTTCGCGCGCTTGCGTGAACCCGGCGCCAAGATGGGAGCCAACTCGACGTCCAACATGCCGGATTCGGACCACGCGATGTCGCGAGAGACGTCGATGTCGTGGTTGCGACACGTCGCGCACTTCGGATCGCACGTGCCGTCGCATTCGGCGACATACGATCGTTCCATCTCCGCGCTCACGTGGTCCATGTGCTGCTGCGTGGGACGCTCTGCGGATGCGTGCGAACGCTTCGCCTTGGAGGGTGGGTGATGCTGCCAGCACCATTCACCACGCGTTGCAGGGCGCTGGCATTGCCGACCGTATACGCGACCTTGGCACTGAACGCTCACGACGACTCCTCGTCGAACAACCGCAACGTCAAGTCGATGCGCTCGCGCAGACGTCGGAGTCCGTCGAGCGTGACATGATGAGCATCCGTCAGTACGAAGCGGCACCCATGATGGTCCAGTTCCAGCGGATCGATCACTTCGATCGTCATCGGGATCTCGTGACCTTCAAACTCGTCGAATGGCGCGATCTCGCTGACGTGGAATCGCCACACGTGCTCGACGATCTCCATCTCGAGGGAGTCACGTTCGACGAGCGCCAAGAGCCACTCGCGTGCATCTGCACAGCGACGCGGTGACCCCGATCCGAGGACATCGATCGCGACATCGATCACCGTGCATCCGTCGTGCTCGCGCACGTACTGCACGATCTTGTCGACGGTCGACTTGTCATCAGTCGTCATCTGCGGTCTCCGCCGAGCATCGTTCGTGCAGCACGCAGTACCTCCCACGCCTCGTCGTCGTGGCAGGCGTGCGCCCACGCGACGAACACGTCGTGGGAGCGACGGGCGGCGATGGCCGCCTCGATCTCGGGCTCGAGCGCCGCGATGACCTTCGGATCCACATCGACGATGGCGTCGAGCCAGTCGAGCCGCAACGAAACGGGATCGTGGATGCAGCGGACGTGGGCGAGCGCGTCGTAGATGTCCTTGCGGGTGGCCGCGAGCCGCAGTGCGGCCCAGTAGATCGGCAGATCCGGCGCGGCAAGAGCAGCGAGCGGATCGACGCTGCGGATCCGCTCTGTCAGGGCGTTCTTGCGCGCGCAGATCATGTCCATCTCGTGGTAGTGGTGTTGTTCGGGATTGCTTTCGCTGAGCTGTACGAGAGCAGCGATGAGGTCTTCGACGGCGGGCACGGCAGGGATCGTGGTGTGGCTCATCTGCGATCTCCATCGGCAGCGGAGGTTCGCGGCACAAGTCCCAACTTGGGCCGTTTCAAGTCCCGCACCGCCCGCAACGTCGCCTGCGTGCGGATCATGCAGTCGGCCTGCACGAGGTTGGCGACGATCTGCTCGTCGATCGAGCTCGGCAGCGACGACCCTTCTTCCGCCGCGACCTCGCGCGCGTCCTGGTAGGCCTTGAACGCCGCGTCGAGCATGTCGACGACGCGCTTGAGGGCCCCAGCCGCGCGCATGGACACCGCCGGCGTGGGTGTGTCGGCGGTGAAGACATGGTCGCCGCCGTGCCCTTCGGGCAACGAGCAGCGGCCTTTTTGCGAATGACCCCACGGGCAGTCCATGGCTCACTCCCACGGACTCGGCGTGCCCGGTGCGTAGCAGTAGTGGTTCAGCATCCAGTTGGGGCCCGTGCCCGGATACCCGAACGGGTAACCCGTCCACGGATGCCCGTTGATGTTGGCGGCTGCCAAGAACGCGGCGCCCTCGGGTCCCATCGCAGTCGAGTGACCCGCTTGGTGATCGCACAGAAACGCGAAGCGACCCGCGTTGGCGGTGTCGAGCGCGAGGGCCTCGCTCGGCTCGACGAAGTCGTGGCACGTGCCCTCGGGCATGCCGACGCCGCAGTAGTAGTCGTTCGGACCGCCGTGCAGGACCATCAGCGACGCGCCGGTGCCGGGCGTCGCCGGCTGGTAGCTCGGCGGCAATCCGCCGGACCAACTCACGATCCCTGCGTAGACTCCCGACGTACGATCGAGCAGATGCGAGACCTGGACGCCTCCGGCCGACATGCCGCTCGTCGTGAGCCGTTCCGGACTCACGAGTTCTTGTTCGAGCACGCACGCAACGATCTCGTCGGCGAAGATGAAGTCGTCAGGACGGTTGCATTCGCTCGGATCGGTCTCGCCACACACGACCCACCACGGGAATGGGTTGTTCGGACGCGCGACGGCATCCGGATCGGCGCGGGGCAGGACCATCACGCCGTTCTCGTTGTCGGTCATGCTGCGGATCTGCTGCGCGGCCCAGTCCCACGACAGCAGGCCTTCGGGCGACTCGTAGGTCCCGTGCCAGTGCATCGCGAGCGGGCCGCTGCCGCTCGCGCCTGCGACGTTGACGAACACGGCAGTTCGACACTCGAGCAGCGGACCGGGACAGAACGTGACGTCTCCGTCGACGATCGTCGGGCACGGAGCGGTCGGCGTCGGCAGTCCACTCGGAGGCGGTTCACCGGTCGGGTCGGTCGTCGCACCTGTCGACTCGTCCCCGGCCGTGTCGTCATGTGCCGGGCACTCGTGGGTCCGAAACACGACGGTGGAGTTGCTGGGTGATGGATCGCAGGCGATGGCGCACAGCAGGAGGAGCAGGACGTTTCTGTGTTGCATGGAGGTTCCTTTCGTTGTGATGGGTTGAGGATTCGAGGATCTCATCGCGCCGCGAGTCCCCCGCGGTGCTTGCGGCAGCCGGGTGCCGGGCACGAGCACGTGAGCGTCGTCGAGCGCGGCAGAAGGTCGTCGATCTGCGCGATCGCGGCGTGAACGAGTTCGCGAGCCTCGACGAGCAGCGACTCGACGCGCGCCGTCTCGACGATGGCGACCTGCACGCGTCCGCGCGCGGCAATGAGGGTCTGTTCGAGAACACGGAGTTGTTCGAGGTTCGGTTTCATCGTTGCTATCCAATCCACCACATGGCGGGGGTCATGGCGAAACTCCGAAGAGAGCGAACATCCGCGCGTAGAGCGAACGGCGCAGGTCGTCGTCCGCGTCGATCGCAGCGGACAGCACTTCTCGATCGATCGAGCTATGCTCGATGCTCTTCCAGATCGTGACGACGCATGCGTTGCAGCACTCGTTCTCCCACGCGTGCTCCGAGGCGCCGCCGTAGCACCACCCGACCTTGCGGCGGCACGCGGCGCAGCGGAAGTAGTGGATGAGCGGCTGACATCCGCACGCGTACGCGGGCTTGTCGAGCTTGCCGTAGCGCGCGTTGCCGAGAGCGGGCTCGCCAGGTTCGAGATCGTGCAAGACCCCGAAGCGGTCGCGACCGAGGTCTTCAGGGATCGCGATGCTCATGGCACCCCTCGATCTCCATGGCGACGTCGCGGCCGATCGGCGTCCATTCCCAGCGATCGCCTCCCATCGGACAAGGCCCGCGGCTGTCGCAGAGGCCTCCGCAGTTGCAGCGAAACCGGATCAGGCTGATCCCGACGCCCTCGCGCGTTCCGACCTTCGCGAACGCCTCGGGTCCTTCGAGGATGGCAGCGACGGCCTCGGGGTCGTCGCGCAGCGTGGTCATGATCTTGTTCATGTCGACGCTCATGGCAACTCCTTCATCATCCGAGCGCGGATGGAACTGCTCACCGCGAAGATCGCGTCATGCATCGTTCACCTCAGCGATGGCGGCACCGACAACAGCGGTCAGCGCAGTCGGCTCCCACGACCACGGACTATCGACGAGTCCAAGATCATGCGCGCGACGACGGATGGCGTTGAGCGTGCGTTGTGCTGCCGATCCCTCGTAGCGACCGTCGACGTGTCGGATCACCGCGTTGCGACCCGCCGTGACGAACAGGACCACGCCGCGATCGGCCATCGTGCCGGAGGCACGAAGCTCCGTAGCGATCTCTCGTGCGCGCTGACGCGCGTCTTCGGGCGTGAGGGGTTCGATCCCGGCCATCTTCTGTCCGCAGCTCCTCGCCGCGTCCTTTCTGGGTCGACGAGCGAGCCCGTCGGTCCATTCCATTTCGGCTTGCCTTTTCGAGGAAGGCTTGCCGAATGGATCCCGAGCGTGCCATGCTCGATCCGGCTCGTCAAGGCGAGCACCAGAACAGGACGCGGCGAGGAGCTGCGGACAGAGGGAACGGGCCGATGCAGCGCCGCGACATCCTGAAGGGTCTCCGTGACCAGTGGCTCGTGTTCGTCGACGGCGAGCCGTGGGTGAAGATGATGCAGTACCCGTTTCCGAACGGTCCCTTCGAGACGTTCGTGTTTCGGAAAACGGGCGTTCGGATGCGCCTCGTCGATGCGCCGCACCTGCCCGTCGTGCCCGTGGGAGAGATCCGTGGCTGAACGTTCGTACTCCAATGAAGCGCTCTGCCTCGCCGTGGCTACGGTGAGCGACGTCGGCCAGCTCGGCTACGTGCTCGAGGAACTCTCGCGGCGCGACGACGATCTGTTCGTGGTCGACCCGCGCATGACCACGTTCATCTCGGCGCTGACCCGTCACGAGAACGCCCGCGTGCGCGAGGCCGCGCTTGAGGTGATCGCCAAGCGGCAACTCCACTGCTGCATCGAGGCGGCCTACGACGCCCTGCTGCGTCCAGAGAGCCAGGAGATCTGGTCGACGGCTGCCTACGCGATCTCGCAGTGCCCCGACGATCTCGATCGGCACGACGCCGACGTGTTGATCCGTCACACGGATGCCGTGACGTATCGGCTTCGCCACGGGCCCTGCAGCGGCTATGTCCGCGAGCGACTGCAGGACGCCCAGATGGCGCTCTTGCGTGCGGGTACGGGGACGAAGCGATGAGAGCGCGACGCCGCATCGTTCGCTCCGCGATCGCCGAGGCCATCGCGGAACTATCGTGGTCGAACGACGACCTCGACTCCGAGATCCCTGAGTCCGAATGGATCCGATGGGACGACTACCTGGACGGCTCCGTGCCTTCGGAGCACCTCGTCGTTGGCTTCGTCGAGGGGATCCGGCTGCGGTGAAGTTCTACCTCGGCACGCATCATCCGAACTGGTTGTGGGCGGCTCCGCCCATGGCCGTGTCGCTGTTCGTGTCGCATCGCCGCCTGCGTCGGCAGAACCGGTACAAGCCGGCGACCGTGGACTGGGCGCTCGACTCGGGCGGCTTCACCGAGCTCAACCTGCACGGCCGTTGGCAGATCACGCCCACCGACTACGTGGCCGCCGTGCGCCGCTACGTCGCCGAGATCGGGCGCATGCAGTGGGCAGCGCCGCAGGACTGGATGTGCGAGCCGGTCGTGCGGGGCCGAACCGGCCTCGACGTCGCCGAGCACCAGCGCCGCACGATCGTGTCCGTGCTCGAGCTGCGCGCGGCCGCGCCCGAGCTCCACTGGATCCCGGTGCTGCAGGGGCAGGATGCGTCCGACTACCTCGAGCACGCGGCCCAGTACGAGCGCGCGGGCGTCGATCTGACGGCGGAGCCGTTGGTCGGCCTCGGATCGGTGTGCCGCCGCGCCAATGACGACCGCATCGTGCAACTCATCCGCGAGCTCGCGTCGCTCGGGATCCGCATGCATGGCTTCGGGGTGAAGCGAAGCGGCGTCGCACGTCTCTCCCACGTCCTCGAGTCCGCGGACTCGTTGGCGTGGAGCTACCACGCGCGCCGCGAGCCGCCGCTGCCCGGCTGCACGCACATGAACTGCGCGAACTGTCCGATCTTCGCCGCGCAGTGGGTCGCCGAGACCTTGACGTCCATCGATCGCACCGTTGCGCAGCAAGAACTCTTTCCCGTCTAGGAGGCAATGTGAAGGCACCCGACATCTCACTCGATGACATCGAACGACACGAGCGCTCCACGCTTAGCACGCATGGCAAGAAATCGAGGAAGTCGATCTCGTTGCGACCGGAGCTGTTCGTCAGGTTCAAACGCGCAGCACAGACGCGGGGGATTCCCCTCGCGCGTCTGCTCGATATCGTGCTCACGAACTTTCTGAACGCCAACCGCTGTCCGCAGGTGACACGCGACGATGCTCTCGTTGATCTGAAGCTCGCCCTCCCGAAGAAAGGTAGACGTACATGAACGCCTCGATCTGGGTCGATGTCTCGTTTTCCGCCGCGCACTTCCTGCCCTGCGTGCCCGCGGGCCACAAGTGCCGGCGCCCGCACGGCCACAACTACCGGTTGCGCGCGTGGGTCACCGGTCCTGTGAGTCGTTCCACGAAGGACGGGGCTCCAGAGGGGATGATCGTTGACTTCGACTGGGTGCGTGGCGCAGTCGAAGAGGCCGTGGCGTCGCTCGACCACCACGACCTGAACACCGTGCTCGACAACCCGACCGCCGAGCTGCTCGCGAAGTGGATCCTGCAGCGCTTGCCTGACGTTATCAGCAAGATCGAGCTGCGCGAGGTCGAGTGGGCAGGCGTCGTGCTGACGCGCGAGGATCTCCGTGGGTGAGGCCGACGAAGTCGTCGACGACCCGCTCGCGTGGGCGCGCGCGCGTCTGCGACGGGCCGAGGACGCGTCTAAACGACCGGGGCTCGCGGCCGAACACCGCGCGGTGGCGCAGGCGATGCGCGAGCTGCTCGCGGCCTTCACCACCCGCATGCCGCGGCGCGGCTGGGCATACCGGGTCACGTGGCAAGAGGATGGCTGCGAGTGTGACGAGGGCTGGACGTGGGACGAGAAGGATCCATGGACGCATGACGCGGCCGCAGCGCTGGGGATCGAGGTCGCCGAGCGCGACGTGCCTGCTGCCGGTAGCTACGTGGTGCACGTGGCGCTGGTCGAGCACGGCTGGCCGGATGACTTCTCCCCGTTCGTCGTGGACGAGTTGCTCGAGTACGCCGAGCAACTCGCGACCGACGAAGACGACCTCATAGTCGGTGAATCGGAGCGCGGCGCGTGGACGGAGATCGGCGACGAGGAGACGGGCGAGCTCGAGGTCGCGCTCGCGGTGACGTGGAACGCGTGGTGCCGCAAGCACTGTGCGAAGATCGGGATCAGCCGGATCACGGGTACACCCGAGGTCGTCGGCAGCCGGGAGACGCAACCGGCATGAGCCGCGCCTTCGCCCTTGAGCCCTGCGGATCATGCCCGTACCGCAAAGACGTCGTCGTCGGCACGTGGCACGCCGAGGAGTTCGAAAACCTGCTCGCACACGACGCGGATCCGATCCGAGGTGCCGTGTTCGGCTGTCACAGATTCCGCCTGCGTCCCGAGGACTCCGACGTCTGCGCGGGATGGTTTCTCGACCAGCAGCGCCGCGGCTTCCCGTCGATCCAACTTCGTCTGGCGCTCATGCGTGCTCCGACCGAGCCGACCGTCACCGATGGCGGCCATCCGCTCTACCCCAGCATGAAGGCCATGTGTGCCGCGAACGGCGTGCGGATCGCCAGGTTCCGAGGTGCCCGTGGATGACGCGTGGCGCAAGGAGATCCACGCCCGACTCGACGCTGCGCTGTCCGAGTTCAGTCACGACGCGATCGCAGGAATCGTCGTCATGGTCGAGTACGTGACCGTCACCGAGGGCTTCGAGCGTCGCGAGCTCGTCGTGCGGGCCTCGCTGGGGCCCGATCCGCGCCTGTCTCGCATGGCGCTCGCGGCCGTCCACCGCCTCGCACCTTGAGGGATTTCACGCCTTTGCGGCCTTAGACGGCCGATCCATACGCGCGCGCCGGATCGGCCCGACGCTGGTAGGGTTCGCCGCGATGGCGATCTCGAACATCCAGACGACGGTGCGCAACAACATGTGTAACGCGTTCGTCGACGCGATCGACGTCGGCACCACGGACGCGACGGGCGATCTCGCGGGATTCACCGCTGCGTTCGCCACCCTGCTCTTCGAGTGCAACTTCAGCAACCCGGCATTCGGCAATGCCGCCGCCGGTGTGGCGACCGCGAACGCGATCAGCGACGACACGAGCGCCAATAACAGCGGTACCGCGGCCGTCGGGCGCTTGCGCGACCGCGACAACGCGACCGTCGCCGAGTTCACGATCGGCACCGCCGGCGCCGATCTCATCCTCAACACGACCTCGATCACCGCGGGAGATCGCGTCGGGATCTCGAGCGCAACCGTCACCCAGCCCGCAGCGTGATCCATGGCCAACGAACTGCACAAGACCCTCCCCCTCGGAATCAAGCTCCGCGAAGCGCTGCCGTTCATCGGCACCCTGGCCGTGAACGGCGGCAAGCCGGCGGCCGCCGAGGCCTGCCGCAAGCTCTTGGCCCGCCTCGACGAGACGGCAGAGATCACTGCGCACGTCGAGATCGTCCACGTCCTGTGCCAGGCCTGCGACGAGTTTCGCAGCCGCAACGATCCGGCAACGGTCCAACTCTTCGAGGAGCTGATCAACGCGCTGAAGGAAGCGCCCCGCATCGTGCGCGGCTCCTTCACGTTCGCGCCCAAGGACCAAAACGACATCGAGCGCGCCTTCCTCGCGATGAGCTCGATGATCAAGAAGTGAACCGCGCGGCGCCATGATCAATCTCGCCAGTACGTCGGATCTGCTGCGTGTCATCACCGACAGTACGGCGACCGTCGACGTCAACGCGTCGTGGGTGGATCTGAACGGGACCACGGTCACGCCGGGCCGGACCAACACGCTCATCTCGACCGCGACCACGACGACGGTCGTCGCTAGCCCTGCGGCGTCGACGGTGCGCAACGTCAAGTCGCTGTTCATCCGCAACCGTCACGCGACCTTGTCCTGCCTCGTCACCGTGATCCACAGCGACGGGACCAACATCCCGCAGCTGCACGCGCAGCTTTTGCTCGCCGGCGAGGAGCTGCAGTACGTCGACGGCAACGGCTTCACCTACTACGGCGCCACGGGCCCCACGAACATCCAGATATTCACGACGCCGGGCGCGGGCACGTGGACCAAGCCCACCAACTTCACGCCGAGCTTCGTGCGTGTCGTGTGCATCGGCGCGGGCGGAGGTGGTGGCGGTGGTGCCTCGCAGACCGGCGCAGTCGTCCGCACGGGCGGATGCGGCGGCGGTGGAGGCTCGTACGCAGAGAAGATCTTCAACGCGGCCGACCTCGGCAGCACCGAAGCGACGTCCGTCGGCACAGGCGGTACGGCCGGTGGCGGCGGTGCCTCGGGCGCGGACGGAACCGCAGGCGGAATCGGCGGCAACTCGACCTTCGGCGGCACGATCCTGATCGGCTACGGCGGCGGCGGCGGGCAGCTCGGCGACAACGCGGCCTCCGCTGGCGGCGGCGGTGGTGGAGGTGGTACAGGAGCCGCGGGCGCAACCGGAACGACGGCGGGCGGCGCGGGCGGTGGACCGGGCGCGAGCTCGCTGACGGCGGCCGGCGGCACAGGTGCGACCGGCGGGGCGAACGGCTCTCCGGGCGGCCACGCCGAACGAGGCGGCGCGGGTGGTGGCGGTCACACGAACGTGCCGGCGAACGGCACCGGTGGTGGATCGCTCTACGGCGGTGGTGGTGGCGGATGCGGTGGCGGATCGACCGTCACGCCCGCGACCGTCAACGCAACCGCAGGTGGCGCTTCGGGCACGATCACCGCGGGCACAGGCGGCGCGGCCGGCACGAGCGGCGCGGCGCCGACGGCCGGAACTGCGGGTGCGTCGGGGGACTCGCGCCGAGCTGGCAACGGCGGTGGTGGTGGTGGCGGCACGATCACCGCGAACACCACCGGTGCTGTCGGTGGCGCTGGTGGAGCTCCGGGTGGAGGCGGTGGAGGTGGCGGCGTGGGATCGAACACGAACGCAGGTGGAGCCGGCGGCGTGGGTGGCGACGGAGCCATCTATGTCTTCACGTGGTAGCGCGAGGCTCGACCCATGGCGGCGGGCACATTCGACGAAACGCTCGTCCCCGTCGCGTGGTTCGACGAGACCGCGGAAGCACTCGGATGGTTCGATGACGACACTCTCGGCGCGACGGCGCCGACGACGACTCCGATCCCGCACGAGTTCCGTGACGGAAACGCCGATGTCGTCACGGCATCGACGACGTTCGTCGACGCCGGATGCTCGACCGGCACGCTCGCGGCCGGCGACTGGTTTGTCGTAGGACTCGCGAACTACCGCCAAGAGGGCAACGACGCCGACGGCTTCGCGCCCGAGGTGGAAGCACGTCTGGGCACCACCCGGATCGCGCTCGGTGGCTGGCGCGTGCTCTTCGGCGACTTCAACCTCGGTGATGCCAACGGCGCCTTCATGGCGATGGCCGCGGTCGTCACGTCGACCGGCAGCGAGACTCTCAACTTCCGCGTGCGTGCCGATGGCGGCAACGGAACGACCGAAGAAGTGCGTTTTGGCGGCGCGTCGTGGATGGTCTGGGGACTCTCGGTCTTCACGATCAATACCGACTACTGGGTTGCGCAGGCCTCCAACTCCGACACCGCGGAGGTCACGGCTTCGGGCACGTCGTGGGTCGAGGGATCGACGTCGGGACAGCTGACGTTCACGCCTGCCGACTCGGGCGACTACCTGATCTGTGCGAGCGCGGAGGGCTTCTGCACCACCGACACACCCGCCGGCCAAGAGACCGTTCGCTTCCGTCTGCGCATGACGACCGACGTCGGCGGCAGTCCGACGACGGCCACGATCGGCAACGAACAGGAGAGCCAGCAAGACCTGCCGATGACGGACGCCACCCAGTTCCAGGTGCCGGCGACGCAGTGGGACGTCCGGACGCTGGTCGGTGGCACGACCTACGAGATCTTCTGGGAGTTCTCCAACGACGCCGCGGGCAGCAACGTCGGCTATCGCCGCTCGCGCGTGATCGTCTTTCGACTCGCGTCATTCGTGGACTACGAGTTCGTCACCTACTACGACGGATTCCAAGCCTCGAGCGGCACGACCGAAGCGACGACGGCTCTGACCTACGACTTCGGCACGGCTGACGTCGCGCACCTGGCGAGCTGCACCTACCAGAACGCGGGCAGCTTCGGAGAGGGCCTGTTCCGGCATGACGGCAGCCCCGACGTCGATTTCCCCGACATCGGGCGCATGTACGTGCCCAACAACCTCGGCACGGGAGCGACCAACGACATCCCACTGCTCGCCTTCGATGCGCTCATCGACGGTCTGTCGGGATCGCAGACGTGGCGCTTCGCTGGCACTGCCGACACGGCGCCGATCCTGACCTTCGGCCGCAACCAGGGCGACAGCGCCGACACGCGCAGCGTGATCGTGGCGTTGCAGATGGACGCCTTCAGCGAAGGCGGTGTCGACGGCACGTTCGCGACGACGCTGCCGGTACCCACGATGGCGGCCTCGGGCACCGCCGAGCATACGGGCACCTTCGCGACGGACCTGACTGTGCCCGTCCTCGCGGCCACGGGGCAGCGCGAAGAGACGGGCACGTTCGCGACGAGTCTGCCCGTGCCGACGATGGCGGCCTCGGGTACCGCCGAGCACACGGGCACCTTCGCGACGAACCTGACCGTGCCCGTCCTCGCTGCGACGGGCGAAGTGCAGCACGACGGCGCCTTCGCAACGTCGCTGCCTGTGCCCGTGCTCGCGTCCACCGGCGAAGTGCAGCACGAGGGAACCTTCGCAACGTCGTTGCCTGTGCCCGTTCTCGCTGCGGCCGGAGAAGTGCAGCACGACGGTGCCTTCGCGACGGATCTGCCTGTGCCCGTGCTCGCGGCCACTGGCGAGGCGCAGCACGATGGTACGTTCGCGACGTCTCTGCCCGTGCCGACGATGGCTGCCACGGGCGAGGTACAGCACGAGGGTGTCTTCGCGACGGATCTGCCTGTGCCCGTCCTCGCTGCGACGGGCGAAGTGCAGCACGAGGGCACGTTCGCGACGTCGCTGCCCGTGCCGACGATGGATGCCACGGGCGAGGTGCAGCACGATGGCACCTTCGCGACCGACCTCACCGTGCCCGTGCTCGATGCGACGGGCGAGGTACAGCACGACGGCACGTTCGCGACCGACCTGACGGTGCCGATCCTCGCCGCCACCGGCCAGCGCGAGGAGACCGGCACGTTCGCGACGGATCTTCCGATCCCCGTGCTCGACGCCACGGGCTCCGTCGAGATCACCGGTGACTTCGCAACGACGCTGCCGGTGCCTGTGCTCGCGGCCACGGGCGAAGTGCAACACGAGGGCACGTTCGCGACGGATCTTCCGATCCCCGTGCTCGATGCGACCGGCGACGTCGCGCTCGAGGGGACCTTCGCCACCGACCTGACCGTACCCGTGCTCGACGCCGCCGGCGAAGTACAGCACGAGGGCACGTTCGCGACGGATCTGCCGATCCCTGTGCTCGACGCCACGGGCCAAGTGCAGCTGAGCGGCGTGTTCGCGACGACCTTGCCTGTGCCGACCATGGATGCCGCCGGGCAATCCGAACATCAGGGCACGTTCGCGACCGATCTGACGGTGCCGGTTCTCGACGCCATCGGGCAGCGCGAGGAGACTGGCGATTTCGCGACCGATCTGACGGTGCCGACGATGGCCGCGACGGGTGACGTCGCGCATGAGGGCACGTTCGCGACGATCCTTCCGATCCCCGTGTTCGCGGCGAGCGGAGAAGCGCAGCACGATGGTACGTTCGCGACCGATCTGCCGATTCCGGTGTTCGTCGCATCCGGTGCTGTCGAGCACGTCGGTACGTTCGCAGCGTCGTTGCCGATCCCCGTGCTGGCGATGCAAGGCCAGCTCGTGCACGACGGCGCTTTCGCGACGGATCTGCCGATTCCCGTGCTCGACGCGATCGGCGGGTCGGGCACGTTCGGCGTATTCGGTGGATCGCTGCCGGTGCCGACGATGGCGTCGATCGGCGTCGTCACGCCCCTCGTTCCACCCCCGCCGCCGCCTCCTCCGCCTCCGCCTCCGGCTCCCGGTCGTCGTGGTGGCGGTAGTGGCGGTGGTCCGCCGCCCTTCCAATACCCGATGCCGTCGCTGTTCTCGCCGCCCTCGACCGAGTACGAGGCGGAGATCCAAGCACTCGAGCAGGGCAACGACGCCGAGCTCGACATGGAGATCGCAGCCGAGCTCGCGGCCGTGCTCTCGCCCGATCCGGAAGCTCGAGCAGCTGCCCGACTCGCCATCGCGCTCCGGCGGCGCTCTACATGACGACGCGCAGGCCGGGTCGATCGGTCGGAGTGGGGCGCGGCTCGAGCAACTCGGCCGTGCGCGCGACCATTTCCTGCCACTGCCAGCGATCGGGCGCGCCCGGCCGCGGAGGCCAGGTCTGATCGGGAAGGATCGAGGAGAAGACGTCGACCAGGATCGACTCGGCGTCCCGGTTGCCTCGGCGCATCGCTGCACGGATCGCGCGCGGCAGCACCTCGAACCACGCATTGTAGTCGTCGATGACGAGCACACCGTTCTCGCGGTGCACCATGGGCGGCGCGATCGGCTTCGACGACGGATCGGGATTGGCGCGCCGATCGAGTCGTGCAAGCCAGTGGGTGACGATGAGAAACGCGATGACCGCCAGCGTGATGAGCGCAACGACGCTCGCGCTGCGTCGCACCAACCGCTTGGATCGAGCTTTCACGAGACGATCCCAGCACAGATCTCGGCAGTTTTCTAGCTCGCGAACAGACCGATCCCGTTGACGCGCAAACCGAGCGCAGCGAAGGGCCAGTTGCCCGGGTTCAATCCGCCAGCCGGCACCGTCGCTTCCCAGGGCACCGCAGGATCGGGGTTCATGCCCGGCGTCGGATCGAAGATCTCGAACTCGGACGTCGCGGCCCAGTCCTGCGGATTCTCGGGCGGATCGGAGACCTCGGGGTTGGCCATGAACGCGAAGCGCACGAACGCGTCGACCGCGTCGTTCTTGATCCCCCACCACAGTGGATCGGTGACGTTGATTGCGATCGCAGTGGGACCCGGGAGCGGCGCCATGATGCGAGCATAACCGTTGATGACGGCACCGCTGGTCTGTCCGAAGTCGTACTCGATCGGCGTTCCCGTCGGGTCGAAGAGCACGCCGCCTTGCCACGATCCCGCCCGAAACTGTCCGACGTGCACCGTTCCGTACGGCGTGTCGTGGTAGTCCAGTTCCATCCCGAGGACCTGCGGTGGCGTCGCCCCCATGTAGAGCTGACTGTTGATCGCGACCTCGTTGCCCACTGCGATGTTGGTCAGATGCGATCCGAAGCGACGCATCCACGACGCGTCGGCAGCAAACGGCTCGGTGTCGTAGATCACGCGCAGGCACAGGATCACGTTGAAGCCCGAGAACCCACCGCCGGCCGGCACCACGGCCGGGTACGGAACGGTGGCGTCCGGATCCATCGTGGTGATCCAGAAGTCCTGATCGCTCAGGTTGCCGTTCCACCCCGCTCCGACCTGCACGTTGCGCACGAGCGTCACGCCGCCAGCGCTCTTGAGCCCGAACCACAGGTTCGTGGCGTTGCCCACCGTCGCGACGTCTCCGATGTCGACCCACGTCCGGATCCATCCGTTCACGGCAGTGCCAGAGATCTGTCCGAAGTCGTAGACGAGGGTCGCTCCGACCGGCGACACCGCAGTGCCGCCTTCGAAGAGCACGAGTCGAGGCTGATCGGCGCCGTTGTGGATCGAGCCGATGAAGATGTCCATCGCCTTGATCCGGTTCACGGGATTCGGAGGCGACGTGCCATGCACGAGATACGCGTCGACCGCCACGCCCTCGAACGTGCCGAACGCGAGCGTGTTCACCTGCGCGACGCGGATCCCCCACAGCCCGGCATCACCGCGCGAAGCGAAATCACCACCCGTGAACGCAGCCATGGTGTCGATGCTGGTGCCCGAGATCCGCATCTCCCACGAGGCCGTCGGTACCGCTCCGATCTGAACGACCGTGTACTCGGGGAACGGAAGCATGGCGGTCTCGAGCGCGGTCGCGACGTCTTGCGCGGAGACGAGGCCGGGACCGAGCGGAACCTGCACCGCCACGAACCCGACGAGTTGCGGATACCAGTCGGTCGGATCGATCCCACGCTGCGTGGATCCATCGCTCTGCGTGAACCAGAACACGCGGTCCGGCACCGAACCGAGTCCGGGGATCGCGATGAAGCTGCTCGCGGCCGTGCCACCGATCGCACCGTCGTAGGCAGATCGTGTGTCGCCGACAAACGACGACGGAGGCAGCACCACATCGAGGCTGTGGATCGTCGGCGCCGGTGGAGTCGGCGGGATCGGCGGAGTCGGAGAGGGAAGCGGGACGCTCGCTACGCCTCCGCCTCCGCCACTGCTCCACCAAGGTAGACCCGGTGGCCAATACCAAGGCCGTCGTCGCTTTCCCATGGTTTCGGCTCCGATACTCAACCACAGCTACGGTCGTTTTCGGGCACCGCAGCTTGCGCATGCCCATTCCAGCCGAGATCGGCCATCCGGTGCAGAGGCTGGTAGGGTCCCGCGGTGTCGATCCGGGTCGTCCAAGGTGAGGCGTGTCTCGGCTTCAGCTGCCCTGGCATCGACCCGTCGAGCTCGACGAGCTCGGGTGCGTCGTGCACGGTGTGCCCGCCTGGGGCACCGGGCGCACCGGGCCCCCAAGGTCCTCCAGGCGCGCCGGGCTCGCTGTGGATCAGCGTCGACGACTACGGCGCGTCGCGCAATCCCGCGGTCGACAGCACCGCGGCATTCCAAGCCGCGCTCAATGCCGCGGCATCCGGATCGGTGGGTACTACCTGGGTGCTCGTGCCCAACGTCGACGTCGCGGGCGGCGAAGGCTACGGGATCTACGGGACGGTCACGATCCCAGCGGGCGTCGTACTGTTCGGCCCCGACGGAGCCGATGGCACTGCGTCGCTCATCTACACGTTCGTCGGTGCGAACGTGGCGGTCTTCCAGTTCGCTGCGGGCCTGAACCGATCGGGGATCGAAGGTCTGCAGATCCTCGGGCCCTCGGGCGCGCCCTCGGGACGCGCCGTGTCGTTTGTCGGCAGCCAGTTCAACTACGCCAAGAACCTGCAGATCTGGTACCACGCGATCGGCATCGACCTGTCCGACGGAGTCACGCCGTTCTCGGCGTACAACGTCATCGAGCAGTGCGAGATCAACGTCTGCACGTCCTTCGGGATCCGGGCGTTTCAGCAGGCCAACGCCAACGCGATCATCGGCGGCCGGATCTTCTTCACCCGCAACGCCGGCAACACGGCGGTCGCCCTCGGTGTGAGTAACGCGCGGGCCTTGTCGATCACCGGAGGCCTCGCGCTCGAGGACTACAACATCGGTCTGCAGATCGGCGGCGCGCCGTCGTTCTCGATGACGGGGTGCTGGTTCGAGAAGGGCGCGACGTTGCCCTTGGGCTCCGACTTTCAGGTGCTGTCGACCTTCGAGGAGTCGCCGCTGTTCGAAGGTGGGATCCTCTTCGCGGGCAACCACCACGCCGATCCCTGGCCGCTCGCGAACGGGTTCATCGACGCTGCGCTCTACGGCGTGCTGCCCGACGGCAACGACCACAGCGCCGAGCTCCAGCATGCGCTCGACGATGCGGCGACGGGCAACATCAGGCTCGTCCTGTTGCCCGCCGGCACGATCGTGCTCGGCTCGACGGTGCAGTACCACGACAACATCGCGCTGAAGGGACAGGGTGCGCAGGCCACCGTCCTCGACTTCACGGGCGCTGGCTGGGCGCTCGAGCAGTCGACGCCAGGCGTCCGGATCTTCAACTGCTGCTTCATCGGGTTCCAGATCAACTTCGACGCGATCGCCGACGGTGCGCTCCACCTCGACGACGTCTCGCTCGCTCATCTCGAGGACGTCGTCACCATCGGTCCGGGAATCGGGGTCGGCAACGGCTCCGGATTCCGCATGTCGTCGGTGATCAACGGAGGCGCGGTCTACAACGCCTTCTACCACTGCCGCGCGCTGTCCTGCGAGAACGGGTTCGACGTCCTTCCCCAGGGCAGCAACGACACCCACCTGATCGACTGCCGTGCGACGGCATGCACGCGTGGCGTCTATGTCCTCGATTCCAATCACGTCGTGATCGACGACTGCGCCATCGAAAGCGGCACGCGCGGAGTGGTCATCGACGCCTCGATCTCGGCGGTGTCCGACTCGCTGACCGTTTCGAATACGAGGTTCGAGGGCAACACGGTCGCGAACATCCAGTTCGGCGAGGTGTTCGCCGCTGCCAACGTCCGCTACCCGAACATCCACAACAACCATCACGTCACGGGCACGCCGATCGTCGGCTCTCCAAGTTTCCCGACCTTCGTCGGAGACACAGGCGGCACGTCTGCGTCGATCCGGATCGTCACGCCGTTCCTCGACGTACCGTTCTACTTCGAACGCACGGTGGGCGCGCCCGGTGGCGAAGTGATGGCGCACTTCGTCGACAGCAACGCGGCTCTGGGTACGCCCGTCTCGGTCCAGATCACGACCGAACGTGTGGCGCCACAGCTTCGAGGCGTGCGCGCTTCGGTGACGCGTTGGGAGATGTCGTCCGACGGCAGTGCGTCGTTCACCGGCACGGTTTCGGTGACCGGTGCAGGCGGCGTCCAGACCACTGCGCTCGCGGCCACCGGGAACGTTTCGTTCATCACCGCAGGGCAGAGCATCTTCCACGGCGACGGCGTATCGGCCGGCAACGTCACCGAAGAGATCCGCAAAGCAGCCGCGAACAACTTCGTCCATCAGGTGTTCCGCAACGGCACCGCGGCCGCAGGATTGCGGTGGCTCAAGATCTTCCTGTCCAACACCAACGTTCGCACCGACCGGTACGACGTGAACGGCGCCAACCCGGTCACGTTCGAGCTCGACGACTGGACGAGCATCATCAAGCGCCTGCGGCGGATCGCGGCCGATCAGGGAACCGCGGTGACCAGCGCTGCGTTCGCCCCGACCGGCTTCGGTGGTGCCGGCGCAGCGATCGCCGTGTCCACGGGCAGCACGGATCAACGTGGCGAAGTGACGTTCACGGTCGGCGCGGCGCCTGCGGCCAACCCGAGCTTCGTGTTCACGTTCGTCGATGGTGCATGGCCGACTGCGAATCCCTACGGATCGGTGCAGTTCTCCGGCGGAACAGGGTTCGTCGCGGGGACGGTGACGCGTTTCACGCGGACGCGCAACCAGACGACGCTGACGGTGACGTTCGTGGGCACACCCATCGCCGGTGAGACCTACTCGATCGAGTGGAATCTCATGGGCTAGCGCGGTGGCTTCTGGACGTGGGACGGCGGACCTTGGTCGATCTCGTCGAGCACCCGGTTCGCCGCCGCCACCTTCGTCGCCGGCTCGTTGTACGCCTCGGCGACGCCGGCGAGGTGGCGCACCACGCTTCGAGCTCGGCGCGACCAGTGCAGCAGCCACACGATGTGATAGCGGGTGGGCATCACCCACGGCAGCTTGAGCTGGTCGAGCATCTCGTCCACCCATCCGCCGCCAGGACGCGACTCGTCCGACGGCGTCGACAGGGCCCACGACGCGCGCGACTCGAGCTCGTACGCAGCCTCGACGATCTCCTTGGCGAGATCTTCGAGGCCGGCTTCGTGGATGATGTGGGCCTTCTCGCGCAACCACGTCGAGCGCCGTTGACAGAGCTCGATGAGTTCGTCGATCCCACTCACCTTATGATCTTACCGCGTTGCTGCTCCGCTTCGAATGCGACCGCCGCGGCGAGGGTACCGGCCAAAAGGCCACCGATCGCGACCGACGGCTTCTTCCATTTCACGGCGGCAGCGCCGGCGAGCGCCATCACGCCGAGTCCGATGAGTGCCGCCACGCTCGCGCCGTGCGTCTCCGCTCGCGCGTTGCGGCGGTTGGGAGCGCGCTTCGGAGCGCCGAGGTTGGCTGCGGGATAGGTCACGACGGCCATGCGAAATCACCCCTTCGACTCGTAGAAGACCCTCTGTGCGCGCACCAGATAGCGCGTGGGATCGAGCACCTTCGCGGGCGGTTCGTCGCCGGCGATCCAGCGCATCTTGCCTTGGCGGATCTCGTCGGTGGTTGTATCGGGACGATACGTCTCGACGTGCAGCATGTGGCTGCCGTCGTCGCTCTTGCCCACCTTGGCCACGGCGTCACCTGCGTGCACGACGGTGTTGCCTACCCCGCTCGGGATCCCGAACTGCGTCCACGATCCTTCGGCCACCTCGCCGAGGTTGACGATGAGCCCGGAGTCGGTGAGCAGGTAGACGGCGCCCGTGCCCTTGTAGAAGGGCAGCGCCGCGATCACCTCTCCGTCCTCGGGCACCACCACGACGTCTCCGGGATCAGCGAACAGATCGACGCCGACATGGATCCGCTGGTAGGTCTCTCCGGTTTTCTCGTTCGTGCTCGTCCGCTTCGCACCGAAGTGTCTCCCCCATTTTCCGTGCCACTTCTCGCGCACGTCCTCGTACGAGACGCGCAACTTGTCGTCGTCATGCGTGCGCAGCGGCCACACCGGACGATCGCCGCCGACAGCGAACGGACGGTCGGTCTTCGCCAGGGGCTCGAGGTCAGCCGGCGGCAGGCAGAACTCTCCACCTTGCATCGACTGCGGCGCCGGACGGCACGGAGGCTCGTCGTCGTACTCGAGTCCCGGAGGCTCCTCGTCGGCTTCGCCCTCGTCGAACCCGAGCAGGTTGAAGGTGAGATTGGGCGCCGTGATCCAGCGGCGCAGCGCTCTCGTGTCACGCGACGTGCAGGCGAGCCCCACGATGGCCAACGGGAACGCAACGACGCCGATGCGTTCGCCCGGACTGAGGTCGCGCCAGCGCCAGCGCATGGGTCTACTTCTTCTTCCCGCTCGGCAGCTTCGGCGCCCACGCGCGCTCGCGAGCGGCCGCATACGTCCAGCCGAGGTAGCCCATCACGCCGACCTCGAGCAGCACTCCAGCCCAGAACAGCTTCTTCATGGCGTCCTCATGGGATCGGGGTGGCGATCTCGAGCTCGACGATGACGTTCGAGACGGCGTTGATGCTGACGGTGAACCCCGCCCGCAGCCGCGTCCCCTCGACGAACGGGAACTGCGTGATCGGTACGACGACGTTCGTGTTCGCAGCGATGACCACGTTGGGCGCGGAGATGTCGGTACGGACGAACGGTCCGCCGCCGACGGCGGCCTCCATGAAGAACGTGGCGATGATGGGTGCGGTTGTGCGGATCGTCAGGCGCGTCACCGCGGCCGTGCGCAGTGTCAGTCGCTCGGCGCCAGGGAAGCCCGCGAGGTCCTCCTCCTGCGTGACGGCGATGACAGCGAGCGCGCTGTCGGTCGGACCGCCTTCGTCGAACGATCCGCTCCACGTGTAGTAGTTGCCGAAGTCGGTGGCTGTCATCGGCAGCGCCAGCGACGAGAAGTCGTAGTGCTGCAGAGACACGCTCGACACAGGTTCGTCGTCTTCGCCGGTCGCGCCTGTGCAGCACATGGCACGGTGCAGAGCGGCATCCTCGAGCGCCGTCGATCCTGCCTGCACCGAGAACTTGACGCGATTGACCTCGCCCGGATCGGGCGCGGGCAGATCGACGATCATGAGCGCTGCGCCCTGGGGAATGTGGAAGATGTCGCCGAGGTAGAAGAAGCTGTTGCCGGCGAACACGAAGCCGTCGGTGATCTCCTGCAGGACGATGTACTCGCCGTTCGGCGGCACGGTCGCTTCGAAGTAGACGATGAAGACCTGGAAGCCGGCCGGGATGCCAGCGGCGCTGCCCGGTTCGACGCGGATCCACTGCAGGTAGCGCTCGCCGAGGCATGCGTTCTTGCCGAGCGCGTCGAGATCGAAGATCGAGACCTGTCCGGATTGCGAGATCCGAAACACGCCCTCTTCGTCCTGCTGGCCCTTGTCGATGGTACCGCCCGTGGTTGCGAGACTGTCGGCAATCGCGGCGTCGATGAAATCGCCGTCGATCGCACCGTCCACGTCCCACTGGACCGTGAACGTGTGTAGGACGCCTTCGAGTTGTACGTCGTTGATCATGCGTCACACCGCCAGCGGAAGGTCGACCTCGAAGATGGGATCACCGGCGTCGTCGACGGCCGTGTCGGTGCAGCAGCAAGCCTGCAGCATGGCTGCGAGCTCGAGCTTGGTCTGCGGCATCCACACGCCCATGCGAACGACGACCGGCTGCGCGGGCGTGGCCGCCATGCCGTCGAGCAGCAGCGAAGCGGTTTGCGGCACGCGAATGCAGCGGCGCGAATACACGCCGAACGAAGCCAGGGCGATCGAGATCTCGGTGGGACCGCCTTGGCCGTCGAAGTCGATGGCGACGTTGCGGAAGTTGAACGGGTTCAGAGGCCCGTGGATGATGATCCACTTCACGATCCGGTCGGCGAGCTGGCCGGATCCGCCCGCGAGGCCGGTCAGGTCGACGAGACCCAGGTTCTCGACCGTGAACGAGAGGATCTGCGACGAGGGGTCGTACGGGCCTGGCGTCGGCGGCACCCCGAACGCCGGCGCGGCGGTCGTGCCGTCGAGGGTGCCCGTGACGATGTACTCGAGGCCGAGCGGCCGCATCGGGAACGGCGGGGGTCGTAGCACCGCCGGACCCTACCAGCGTCGGCGCGGGCGGTGTACGCTCGTACAGTGAGCGACGAAACGGCTCCGCAAGCGCCGCCTGCACCGATTTCAGAGGATCCGCCAGAACGTACGGTCGGCGATCTCGTCGCGGGCGCCGTCGAGTCGGTGGCGAAGCCGATCGCTCGACTGCTCGGCCGCCACGGACCCTGTGCCGACTGCGCGCGCCGGAAACAGAAGATCAAGGCCACGGTGGATCGCATGGGCCGGATCAGAATCGGAAAGAGGCCCCGATGAAACTCGATCCTGTGGCGGCGGATGCTTGTGTCGGCGCGGTGGTCGAGCGCTATCGGGCAGTGTTCACGCGACACTGCACGTGCGGCGATCCGGAGTGTGCCGAGCCGCAACTCGCCTCGCCCACGGACTACCGCGTGGTGAGCTGTTCGATCTTCGCGGCCTCGACGACTGCGCTCGGTCTCATCCGCTCCGGAGATCTGTGTGCCGCGATCGAGCTGCTCGAGGCCAGCCGCCGCTTCGCGGAGCCCGCACTGACGACAGCGCTCGAGGCCGACTTCGACGTCGACGCGGTCAAGGAACGCTTGGATGCGGTGGCGACACCGGATGAGCGCGAAATCATGGCCATGATCCAAGCCGAGCTCGTCGAGACGACGCCCGATACGCCCGCGATCACGCTCGACCCCGAAGAAGTCGACGAGCTGTGGGCCGCGACGCCGTCACGCGGCGAGCGGGACGCGTAGCAGCAGCGGCAGCGATGCCACCATGCGTATGGTATCGGGCGTGCCGGGGAACGCGATCGCGGTCTTGCTGTTGCCGAAGTCCGGTTCATAGAACGCCTCGACCGGCAGCCGAACGATCGCATCGAGGGCGTCCTGCAGCTCGTTGAGCGCGGACTCGTCCGGCACCGACAGAAGCACGAGGTTGTGGTTGTTCTCGTGCCACGTCCGCAGCGGCTGATACTGTGCGTGCTCGAGACAGAGCCGGATTGCGGCGTGGGTTCCCTGAGTCGCCTGCGCACCCGGTGGGAGATCGGCACGCACGACCACGTAGAACTTCTCCATCGTCATCGAGATCCTCCGTTGCTCTCTACCGTTGCTCTCTACACGCCGATCGTCGGCAGACCTGACATCTTGGAGCGCCTGGCAGGATTCGAACCTGCGTCCGCCGGGTGATTACTCCGGCTGCTCGGCCGCTGAGCTACAAGCGCGTGGGCGCACGGGGCGGGGATCGAACCCGCAGCCATCCGGATGATTAGCCCGGCCGCTCTACCATCTGAGCTTCCCATGCAGTTGGAGACGGGGGATGGACTTGCACCACCGACCTCCGCAGATCCCTTGCGGGCCCGCGGCGCTCTCGCTGAGCTACCCCGTCGTGCGAAATGACGAAACCCAGCGCCCGGCGCGGTGCCGGAGGCTGGGTTCTGCATGCTGGCCGGGCCCTTGGGCTGACGGTCAATCCGATGTGTTCGTCACGAGCAACAGCCTACGGCCGCTCCGGCGCGTCGTCAAGGGGGTCGCTCCGGTCGCTCCCCACCCGAGACGCAGTCCTCGGCAACAGAGAGCTGCAGCATGGATGTCGCGATGAGGATCGCGTCACGGCGCGCTCCCACACTGATCGCCTCGTACGCCGCGACGAGCTTGGTGGCCTCGTCGTGCAGAGCGGCATAGGACTCGGGAGAGAGACGCTGCCGCGAGTCCTCGATCATCCAATCGAGCATCGCGCGCGCACACTGGATCTCCTCGGGCTCTTCTCCGTCGATCATGGTGCGTCAAAGTCGAACTGCGAAGATCCCGACATGAAGTCCAGGTACTGGTCGAGGTTCATCGACCAGAGCGCGTACCTGCGTCGGTCGTCGAGGGCTTCCCGCACTGCGTCGGCCTCCGATTCCGCTTCGCGGCGTACGAGTTGTTCGCGTCGCCGACGGTGCGTCGCAACGCGCTCACGCGGTGAGCAGTGCCAGCACGTGCAGCGGGCCACGGGATCGATCGTACACGAAGTGGCCCCGCACCGGAAACGCCACCGGCCGGGGCCTTGCGCGCCCGGGAGAAAGGAGCCCGTCGCACACCGCCGCTGTTGTTCTGGATGACGCACGGACACCTGCGGCTGGTCCGGCCGGCGCGTTCACTACGCGCGCCGGCATGGCGATCGTACCTCAGAGCGCGGCGAGCCGGCGGCCGAGTTCTCGGGCGCGCGGGTTCGGCTTGGGCTGGGGCGGCGCGCGCTTGTATTCGCTCGTCGCGTCCTCCCACAGGAGCACGAGCGCGTCGTCGAGAGTGTCGCGCTCGCCGTGGCCGACGGGCTCGTCGGCGAGAAACTGTGTCACACGATACGGAGATGTGGTGCCACGGGTGAGCGCGAGCGTGTATCTTCCGTCGAATCCCGGCACGACCACGATGCCGTCGCGCTCGAAGATCTTCCGGTGCTCCTCGATGAACTCGATCTTGCGCCGCTTGAGCGCGCGGATCCACTCGCTGAAGGCCCGGTAGCTCGCGGGCGCATCGGAGAGATCTTCGTCGTCGAAGTCGTCATCGTCGGGATTGGCGATCCGCGACCCGATACTTCTCGGCGCGAGGTCGGTGCGCTGGCCGTTCTGCTCCATCCACTCGAGCGCGCGTCGCTCGTGCCAATGCCGGTTCGCAGCGCGGATCTTGTCGTGCTTCCAGCGGCGCCATGACTCAGCCGCTTCGGCGTCCGTCTCGAAGCTGCCGGCGTACGTCTCGCTCACGTCTCCGACCCTCACCACGTACTGGCCGATGCGGCCGCGCTCGAGCACGGGCTCGGGCGGCACGAGACGCTCCGTCGCCTGCAGCGCCTTGGAGAACTCGTCGTGGAACTGCGCTTTCGAGCGCGCGCGGGCGTGCTCGATGAGGTCGTTCGACTGCGAGACGGTCGGCTTCTTGCCACACGACCCGCGCAGCAGGTGGCCGGCGCAGGTGGTCCCGTAGGGAGCAGGGTCGCTGATCTCGTTGCCGTCCTCGTCGAGTTCGACGAGCCACACGTAGCGCTTGAGATTGGTGCGCCCGCAGCAGTGGCACGCGTCACCCTCGTCGGACGTTGCGAGGTAGCGCCAGCGCGGTGGGTTCTTGCGCATCACGAGCCCGTGATCCGCCGATGCAGCGCCGATGCACGGCGGCTCGGGTTGAACATCGCTATCTGACCCTTCGGACCGGGCGCTGGCGGTGGAGCCGGCGGAGGCTCGGGTGGAGGTGCAGGACGACGCTCGACACCGACGATCTCCTCGAACGCGGCGCGATGCGGCTCGGCGAGCTCGCCCATGCAGAACAGCGCGAAGGCCTCGCAGAAGTGCTCCTCGGGATCGGTCGACGCGTAGATAGTCGGGTAGGCCTTCTGCGCCATTACCCGCGCGTAGCCAGACCATGGGATGTATGCGCCGCTTTCGAGAACGATGGTGATGTTTCCGTGACGATCGGATCCGATCTCTCGGACTACTTGCTCCCCCTTGGCGGTCGGCAAAACGTCACCAGGTTTCGGAAGAGGAATATCTCCTGCACGTCCGACCATCCGATGATGCGCACTCCACTGTGCGCGCGCCGGTCCGTTCTTGCAGATCCGCTGGTAGTAGCGGTGGCCGAACTCGTGGATGATCGAGTGCAGGATCCCGGCCTCGAAGCGCTTCACCACGATGATGTGCACTGCGTCGCTGTCGGGGTAGTACCGCGCCATCGTCGTGCGCTTCTTGGCGATGTCGCCGACGAAGTACACGTCGCCGTAGACCGCGTCGTCGATCCTCGGGATCCCGCTGTCGCGCATGAGCGTCTCGGCGGTCTCGAGCAGCTTGATGTTCGCCGAGACGTCGCGGCCGGTCTGGTTGTGGACGAGAAACGAACCAACGCGCGACTCGTCTCCGGTGCCCTTGTCCGGCCAGTTCACGCTGCGCGCGAGCGCGAGCAGACCTTCGCGGTTCTTGAGCAGCCACGCGCCGACGTCCTTCGGGTAGCGACGTCGATCGGCATCGCGGACGACCTTCTCGAAGGCCTTCACTTCGGAGGCTGGCACCTGCTTGTCGTGCACGACAACCGGTGCGAGATGAAACGTCGCGAGGAACACTCCGCGCGCTGCCGCCAGGGACCGCTGCGCCTCGAACCTTTCGAGGGCGTCGCGAAAGACCCGGTGCTGGACGGCGAACGCCTCCGTGTTCTTCTGGCGCAGCACGTTCACATCTTCGTCATGCGGTAGAACACGACGCCGGCGACCACGAGTCCCGCGAGCGCGGCCGCTCCGGCCGCTGCACCCACGCCAATGCCGACCCATCCGAGCGGACTGGGGTTCGGTCGTCGCTTCAGGGCTTTGCGTGGCATCACAGCTGCTCCAATCGATGGCGCAACGTCGTCGCGCGCGGACTCGGGTTGCGCTGCTTGACGATCTGCGACAGCGACACGGTCCTGCCGTTGTCGAGCGTGAGGATCGGAAGTGGTTGCCCTCTTCGGATGGCGGTCACCCGATAGAGATCGCGTTGCCCCGGAGCCCACCACGATGGTGTCCACTTGCTCACCCCGGACTGTGTTGTGATGATCCTGATCTCGTCTCCGACGCGGACGGGTCGTCCTCCTGCGCGACTTCGCTTCTTCCGAATGGGGTTCTCCCACGGCATGAAGTCGTCGGGGGCATGGCGCTCGGGCTCGCCGTACTCGTCGTCGGGGCACGGCTCCGGCGGCAAGCCGCTCGTGTCGTAGCCCTGCGCGCACAGTCGCGTGTGCTCGCGCTCGGGCCAGTTCGGGTCGTACGGCACGTCGCACGCCGCGAACAGGCGCTCGATCTCGGCCTCGAGCCCCGGATAGCCGCACACCGGCACGGCGGTCGACTCGGTCTCGCGCGTCGCGACGCACGCCCACGACGGCACCTCGTCCGGGTACGCGGCCCACTCGCGGATCTCGCGGACGCGCCTGCGCACGGCTTTGCGATCCTCGTTGGACAGGCACTTGCGCGCGCGCCGGGCTGCCTTGCCCGCGCTCGCCTTCGGCGGCTTGTCGATCGCCTCGAGCCGGTCCGCCAGCTCGAAGAGCGTCTGGCTGTTCAGCCACGCCGCGAGCTTGCGGGCCTTCGCCTCGCCGAGCTCGTCGATCGCGAGGCTCACCACTTCATCGGGGCTGTAGACCCCGGACGACAGCGGATACCACTCGATGGCGACCGGTGCCGATCGTCCCTGCCGCTTGCCCTCCTCGACCATCGCGCGGAGGATCTCGGCGACGTAGCCGTCGACGAGGCCCCACGGCACGTCACGCCAGCGCCTCGAGCGGCCCGCCTGCCCGAACAGGTACGTCAGCATCTCGCGCGCGACGCTGACGTGGCCACCACCGGCGCCGCTCAGGATCTCGTCGCCGCGCGGCGTCTTCGACAAGCGCACGAACCGGTTGCCGCTGCGCACCTCGATCCGATCCATGAAGTCGCGGGTCGGATCGATGAGGTCGACCTCCTCGAACAGCGGACTGTCGAAGATCGCGGGGTTGTTGCGCATGAACGCGTCGGCGGCGGCCCGGCCCGACGCGAACGTGGTCGTCGCGCCCGCGCGCCCGAGGTCGAGCTCGGCGTCGCGGTGCATCGGCTTGGTGGCGCGGACGCTGGCCTGCGCCTTGGCGCGAGCTCGAAGCGCCGCGGTCGAGCTCGAATCGACCCCGAACGTGTCGCGGCTCGGGTCGAGATCCTCGGGGTCGACGACGACCACCTCGAAGGGAGCGTCCGACCGCGGCCGGACGCGGGCGATCATGCGGCCACTGCGGCGCGACCCTGGCGCAGCCGTGCGCGTCCGCGCGCCCGTCACGCTGTCCACGTACTCGCGGCGGGCCTGGGGGTTCGCTCGTCGGCCTGTCACGGGCTGACCCTACCATCGCTCCGGGCGCTGGTAGGGTTTGCCCATGGGCGTCAGCGTCATTCGCGGATCGGCGTGCATCGGCTTCAGCTGTCCCGTCTCACAGGCGTCGGTCGAGTCGGGCACGGGTGCCGCGGGGCCACCAGGGCCGCCGGGCCCCGCGGCGAACACACCGACGTACGGGCTGCGCTTGGTCGGCACCGTCGCGGGTACAGGCCGGGGCGCGGTCAGCACGTCGGTGTTGCTCTTCTCGACGGCGCCTGCTGCCGGGGACTTCGCCGTTCCGACGGCCTCCTGGTTGGCCCAGACCAACGACGCCAACCTCGGCAGCTCGTTTCGCGTGACGGTCGAAGGCACGTACGTCGCCGATCTCGTCGTGCCCTCGCAGAGCGCGGCGCCGGGCGACTCGCCGGTGATCGGAGTGAGCTTGGATGCGTCGGGTGCGGTCCTCACCTCTGCTCCGATCATGGCGGTCTTCTCATCGATCCAAGCGTCGTCGGCAGAGCAAGACGCGTCGTTGCCGAGCACGCTGTTCTGCTCGGCGCCGATCTACGTGCCGCAGGAGGAGATCACGGCCGGGCGTGGCGTGATCCGCTTCCACGTGACGCCGACGAGCCCCATCATCGAGGCGCTCGTGTGCATCGTGATCCGACGCATCGCGTCGTGCACGATCCCGTGATCACTGCGTCGGCAGCGACGGTATTCGGCCGAGCGGATTCGGGGTGCCTTCGGGCATGGCCTTGGCGTGCACGATCATGTTGATCGTGATCGGGAAGGCTGCGGAAGGCAGTGCCTTGATCACGATGACGACGGGATGTTCCGGATCGGCGAGCCCCCAATCGAACGGACAGCCGCAGATCTCGTCGGTGTTGAAGAACGCCATGTCGAAGCCTTGGTCACTGACGCGATCCGTAGTGCCGCGCCATGCTGGATCGTCGAGCGTCTGCTTGATCGAGACGATCTCGGCCTGCTTCGGATCCATGAAGGACTTCGCTCCGAGCAGCATGGAACGCGTACGAGGACGGAGTTCGAACGTCTTGGGCTCGGAATCCTCGATGGTGAAGAGTACGGGGATCAGCTCCGTGTTCTGGAACAGGTCGTCGAGCATTGCCGAGGGACGGAGGTGGATGACGGCCTCGACGGCCAGATCCTTGGCCGCGTCGAAGAACTTGGTGATCTTGTCGAGAAGTGACATCGCACCGGATCCTACCAAGTTCTGCGTACGTCACGCCGGTCGGCGCCCCTGGGCCAAATCGGGCCATTTCGCGCTTCGAATGATCCGCGAGGCTCGCGCGTCAGTCTGCCGGGACACGGGAGCCAACCCCGGCGACCATGGCCTCTTGACCCACCCACATTCGCGCGGCGAGGAGCTGCGCCCGAGGACACGATGACGACACGACACTGCTCGATGGCTCTGGCCCTTCTCTCGCTGTGCGCCTGCCACATGGTCACCGAAGGCACCGGTGACGGCGGAGGATCCAGCTCGGAAAGCTCGAGCGGGGAGGACGACGACGCCGACGACGAATCGATCACCACGAGCGACACCGCCGACAGCGATCCCGGGAGTTCCAGCGGGGGCGGATCCAGCGACGGGACGACCGAGTCCTCCGGCGGCGAAGAGGAGTCGTCCACCGGCGCTCCGGTCGAGCCGATCACCCCGTTCGCGCTGCACTTCGACGGCAGCTCGTACGCCCGCAAGTCCGCGCTCGATGGCGCGTACGGCTGGACCGAGGCCGAATGGACGGTCGAAGCGTGGATCGAGATCCTCGACGAGACTGCGACCGGCGTGATCTTCGACGCGCAGAACGGTGGCGCGACTGGTTGGGCGCTGTACATCCAGCCCGACTGGACGTCGCTCGTGTTCTCGTTCTACGACTCGGGCAACGTCAACCAGGTCGTCGAGGGCCCCGAGGTCGACGACATCGGCATCGGCTGGCACCACGTCGCGGCGACGAAGATGGGCGACACGGTCTACCTGCACGTCGACGGCGTCGCGGTGAAAGCCCAGGAAGTCTCCGCCGAGCCGGCCTACGGCCCGGTGACTCTGAGCGTGGGCACGGTGTCCACCAACGAGTCGTTCTGGGATCTGCAAGGCGTCAACATCGACGAGATCCGCATCACGGACACGGCTCTGTACGATGCGAACTTCGACCCGCCGATCGCGATGGACGCCGACAGCGTAGGCGCGCTCTTCCTGCTCAAGCTCGACGAGGGCGCGGGCGTCGTCGCCGAGGAGTCGGTCAACGATCCCGGCTTGAACTTCACGATCTTCAATCCGTCGTGGGTCGAGGGCCGTTTCGAAGACGACGTCTGACGATCCGCGGTTCCGTGCGATAGTGGGCGCGATGGCGCGCTCCTTCTGGTGGCCTCTGGCCGCGCTCATGACCGCCGCAGCGACGGCGTTGGGCTGGCGCGCACTTCGGCATCGGCGGATCGCGGCCGCGCGACCACTGGTCGTGTTCTTCCATGGCAAGGGTGGGCGCGATGCGACGTACAAGCCGATCCTCGACAGCCTCGGCGTCGACTCCGTGCTTCCTCATGGTGATCCGATCGGCGCCGGCGATCGCCACCAGTGGTGGTCGTTGCCGTCGCAGGCCGAGGATCAGGAGCAGTACGCGCGTGATGTCGACGCCGCTGCGGACTCCGTGATGCCCCTGCTCGACGACCTGCTCGCGCGCGGACGACCCATCGTTCTCGCCGGCCACAGCCAGGGTGGGCAGCTCGCGGCGACGCTCGCGATGCGCGGCGTGGCGCCGGCCGTGGTCGCCTCGGGCTGGGTGCCTCCCTCGCTCGTGACGGACTCTCCGTCTCCGATCGTGTTCGTGCACGGCACCCAGGATCCGTTCGCACCATGGGCGCGCACGCGCTCGCTCGTGCAGGATCTGCAGGACGCAGGGGCCCCTGTCCGCTTGGTGACGGTGCAGGGGGCCGGCCACACGTTCGAGGGGCCGCTGCTCGACGCGTGGAAGCGCGAGATGCAGCGCGCGACGACATGACTTCTGGGGGACCTCTTCTGGGGAACCTCTTCTGGGGAACCTCTTTTGGGGGACCTCTTCTGGGGGACCTAGCCTCGGCGCTGCCGACGGACGCGAGTCCGCTGCGCTCGCGTGCCCCGGTGCTCGCCGAGTCCGCGCGTGCGCGCGCTCATCACCATGGATCCGGCCGTCGCTTCGCCGGCGATGATCCGGTGCACCGCATTGGCAAGCTCCGCTGGCGAGCGCGTCTGGCAGAGCGCATGGCGGTCACCCGGCTTGCGGTAGCCGATCGCGGGCAAGCACATGGCGGGGTCGCAGTTCTCGACGACGCGAGACTCGCATCCGATGGCCGCCGCAAGCACGCTCAGGCCCGAGCCGCAACCGACGAAGCAGGTGGAGTCGGCGATGATCGACTTGGCCTGCCGCAGCGACGTCGCGCGGGCATCGATGGTGCCCGGCAGCGCGGGCGCGTCGGCATGCGCGAGCGCGACGACGGGCAGCCGCAGCTGGCGCACGAAGGCGGCGTACCAGGCCACGGGCAGCGGATCGTGGCTGAAACTCCGGTACTCGAGCGCGACGTAGCGCTCGATGCCATGCGCCCGCAGAAAGGCTCGAGCGCTCTCGACGTCCTCGACACGGATCGGCAGGCAGGGACGCCGCGGCACGGCGAGCTCGCTGATCCCGCCGTTGCGCAGGACGCTGTCGACGATGCTGCCGGCGCCCGAGCCCCATGGATGCACGCCGCAGCCGAAGGCTCGCACGACGCCCGGAAGCTCGCGCGCGCGCACGACCCACGCGATCCGGTGATGGGCGTCATGGGGATACGCGGGCAGCCGGGGCAGAAGCGCATAGGCGTGCGGGCCCAGGGCGCCAGCGTCGAAGCCGGACAGCGTCTCGCCGTACTGCTCGCAGATCGCGAACACGAAGCTGTGCTCGGGAAGAGCGGATCGCAGATGCCGCACGACAATGGTCGCGTGTAGAATGTCCCCGAACTGCCGATGCATCTCCACGACGACCACCGGGGGCTGCAGTGATTCGACTGCGGCAGCGATCGCGTCGTGTCCGGCTTGCAGTGCAGGATCCACCGCCCATGAGCCTATCACCGCCGGTGGTCTCGACGTGCCCGTTTTGCAACGCGCAGAGCGATGAAGTATTCCGCGCGACGGTGATGTACCGGCACCAGGCGATCTACGCCGAGTGCACCGTCTGTCGCTCGCTGCATGTCGTCGATCCGACCTGGCTCGACGAGGCGTACGCCAACCCCGACTTCTCCGACGAGCTCGACTCGGGAGCGCCGTGGCGCAATGCGACCCTCGCGGGCCTGCTCGTGCGGCTCGGAACCGTCGCACCCGTAGGGCCGTGGCTCGACTACGGGTCAGGGCGCGGGCTGCTCGTCGAGCGTCTTGCCGGCCGCGGATTCCAGATCCAGGGCCACGATCCGCACCGTGGCATCGTCGCCTCGATGCGGACCGCGTTCGCGATGATCTCGGCCTTCGAGGTCCTCGAGCACTCGCCCACGCCGCTCACGATGATGCGGGAGCTCCGGGACATGCTGGAGCCGTCGGGAATCGTCGTGCTCAGCACGTGGCTTCGCGAGCCCGTCCACGGCAGCGGCTGGCGGTACTTGGCGACGGCCGCGGGTCAGCACGTCTCGTTTCCGAGTCTCCAGGGACTGCAGCGTGTGTTCCACGCCGCCGGGCTGTCGTGGTGGTGCAGCGGTGCGAACCGCGAGCACGCCGAGCTGCAGGTGCACCTCGGCGGCACGGGAGAAACCCGCGGCGTCGAGCAGCTCGAGCGCTCGGGATTCACCGTGTTCGCGCGCGCGTAGAACTTCATGTCTCGCTTCTATACGACGTGCGTCCGCCGACTCCACGCCATGGTTCTGTGTCGAGGACACGGCCGCTACGATCGAACACCTGCCACGGCACTCGGCGTCGCCCGTGCACCAAGATCGTCCAGACCGGACCCTTGGGCAGTTCGACGCGGTGAGCCTCGCCCGCACGGATGCGATTCCACCATCGTCGTGTGCGCGGTGCTTCGTCGAGCCGTTCTTCGACGTACGACCCGAAGATGAGGCTGAACCATCCCCACGGGTGGCTGTGAAACGTGTCGGTGTCTTCGCTGTGATGGATCCGGTGGACGAACAGTCCGAATCCAAACGCCTGCAGCAGGTAGTACCGATCCAGGTTGTCGCGGCGTGAGACCTTCACGTGTGCCTCATGCGGTCAGATCCAGGAGGGCGACGTGCTGCCCGTCCTCGGGATCGGGGCGGAACTGGTAGCCCATCGAACGGTAGAGACCGATCGCGACCTCGTTGTCTGGATGCACGCGCAGCCGTACCGCCGTCGCGCCGCGCAGGCGCGCGCAGACGTGCAGGTGCTGCATCATGAGCCGCGCGATGCCGGTGCCTCGGGCCGCGCGGCAGACGGCGATCCCCAGGCTCGGGATGTCGTAGCCCTCGTCCCACCCGCGCAGGATGCCGTAGGCGAACGCTCGGTCTGTGATGTCGATGGCGAGCACGTAGACGTCGCTGTCCCACGACATCTCATAGGCATGCTGCCGATCCAACGAGTGGGGACGAAACATCGTCGCACTGTGGTCGTGACTGATCTCGTAGAACAGTTCGGCCGCTTCGCGACGGTAGTCGTGCAACGACACGATCCGTACCGGCGGCGGTGATCCGTGAGGACCCTTCACGCTGATCTGGACGTCGGGAAGAATGCTCATGGGTTGCGCTCCCGGTACTCGGCGACGGTGCGACGGATCCCCGTGCGCAGGTCGATTTTCGGCGCCCAACCCAGGTCGCGGATGACGCTCGAGTCGAGGAGCTTGCGGGGCGTGCCGTCGGGCATCGAGTCGTCCCACTCGATGGCCCCTTCGTAGCCCGTGGCGTCGGCGACCATCTCGGCCAAGGCCGCGATCGTGATCTCTTCGCCGGAGCCGACGTTGATCGGCGCGTCCTCGTCGTAGCGCTCGAGCACGAGCGCCACGGCATCGGCGAGGTCCTCGACGTGCAGGAACTCGCGGAGCACCGAGCCCGTGCCCCACAGCCGCACCGGTCCGCCCTCGCGTCGAGCTCGCTCGAACTTCATGATGAGCGCGGGCAGGGCGTGGCTGGTCTGCTCGTCGTAGCGATCACCGGTGCCGTAGAGGTTGGTGGGCATGACGCTCACGTAGCTGCGGCCGTACTGGCGCCGGTAGTACTGCGCCAAGCGGAGCACCGCGATCTTCGCGAGGGCGTAGCCCTCGTTGGTCGGCTCGAGCGGTCCGGTGAGCAGGTGCTCGGGCCGCATGGGCTGGGGGCAGTCGCGCGGGTAGATGCACGAGCTGCCGAGGTTGACGAGCCGCTTCACGCCGGCCTCGTGGGCGGCGGCGAGCACGTTCACCCCCACCATCACGTTGTCGGCGAGGAACTCCACCGGACGCGCCCAGTTCGCTCCGATGCCGCCGACGAGTCCGGCAGCGTGCACAATGGCGTCGACTGTGTGGAGCTCCAGTCCGAAGATCCGTCGGAACGATGGCATCCGCAGATCCGGACCGCGGTCGTGTTCCATGAAGGCGGGAACGAACGTGTCGGCGCCGAGTCGACGCACGACCGCCGATCCCACCATGCCGCGGTGACCGGTCACGTAGATCTTCATCGGTGATCCCGTGCGCGTTGATCGCGGGCAACACGATCGATGTCGGCGTTGACCATCATGTCAACGATCCGATCGAACTTGGTCTCGGCGCGCCAACCGAGCATCCTGTGTGCCTTGTCGGCATCCCCGAGGAGCAGGTCGACCTCGGTTGGTCGCTTGAAGCGGTCGTCGACGACGACGTACTTCTTCCAGTCGAGTCCGACCCGCGCGAAGGCCCGCTCGCACAGCTCGCGCACCGAGTGCGCTTCTCCGGTGGCGAGCACATAGTCGTCGGGCGAGTCGGCCTGCATCATCATCCAGATCCCGGTCGCGTACTCGGGGGCCCAGCCCCAATCGCGCCGCGCCTCGAGATTTCCTAGTCGAAGCTGCTGCTGCACGCCGGCCTTGATCCGCGCTGCCGAGAGCGTCACCTTGCGCGTCACGAAGTGCTGACCGCGACGCGGTGACTCTGTATTGAACAGGATTCCGCTGAGCGCGAACATCCCGTACGCCTCGCGGTAGTTCCTCGCGACGTAGAACGAGAAGGCCTTTGCCGCTGCATACGGTGACCGCGGGTAGAACGGAGTGGTCTCGCGCTGCGGCGTCTCCTGCACCTTTCCGAAGAGCTCCGACGAGCCAGCGTTGTAGAACCGGCACTGCGACAGACCGACTGTCCGGATCGCTTCGAGGATCCGCATGGTCCCCGTACCAGTCACGTCCGAGGTGTACTCGGGCATGTCGAACGAGACCTTCACGTGACTCTGCGCGCCAAGGTGGTAGACCTCGTGCGGATCCGCGGTCTCGAGCGCATGAATCAAACTTCGCGAGTCGCAGAGATCGCCATGCAGCATGGTGATCTGCATGATGGGGTCGATGAGGTGATGGATGTTCTCGGTGCGCGGCGTCGATCCAGGACGCACGAGACCGAAGACCTCGTAGCCCTTCGAGATGAGCAAGTCGGCAAGCCAAGAACCCACTTGACCCGTGATTCCAGAAATCAGCGCTCTCTTGCGGTCGGTCATGGCGTGCTCGTGATGATGTGGCAGATCTCGTCGATCTGTTCGTCGGTGAGACCGACGTAGGTGGGCAGGCAGAACCCGCTTTGCGCGATACTCCGACTCACGTCGAACGGACCGCCACGCGCGTCGTGGTACGGCGGCAGCAACGTGAGGGGCACGAATACCGGACGGGTCTCGATGCTGGCGGCCTCGAGCCGATGCACGACCGACTCACGGTGGCCCGGGTACGGGGCGCAGAACGTCGCGAGCCATGGGGCCTCTACGGCGTGCGGTGGTGGGACCGGATGGAAGTACCCGTGCGGCACGAGCTGGTCGCGGTAGCGCTGCACGATGGCTCGACGTCGCGCCACCATGGCGTCGGCGCGCTCGAGCTGAGCACAGAGGATCGCGCACGCGAGGTTCGTGAGCCGGAAGTTGTAGCCGATGACGGGATGGAAGTAGCGACGTCTCGGATCGACGCCCTGTCCACGCAGTGTTCGGAGGCGGATGTGAAGCGCCTCCTCGTTGACGACGACTGCACCGCCCTCGCCCGAGGTCAGGATCTTGTTGCCGTAGAAGGAGAAGATGCCGATCTTGCCGATCGCCCCCACGCGCATGCCGTGGTACTCGGCCCCGTGCGCTTCGGCCGCGTCCTCGACGACCCATAGGCCGTGGATCGCGGCGATCCGCATGAGTTCGTCCATGTCCGCAGGGACGCCGTAGAGGTGCACGGGAATGATGCCGCGCGTGCGGTCGGTGATGGCGAGTTCGACCATCTCCGGGTCGATGCACCACGTCGTCGGATCGACGTCGACGAACACGGGCGTCGCGCCGACGTAGCGCACCGCGTTGGCGGTCGCGATGTACGTGAGGCTCGGGACGAGGACTTCGTCGCCGGGGCGAAGGCCCATCGCGAGCATGGCGAGGTGCAGGGCGGCGGTCCCGTTGCAGACGCCGAGCGCGAAGCGGGCGTCGCAGGCGGTCGCGAAGTCGCGCTCGAATGCGTCGACGAACTTGCCGCTCGAGGAGATCCACGACGAGCGCAGCGCCTCGACGAGGTAGCTCTCTTCGTTGCCCGACAGATCGGGCGCCGACACTGGGATCCGGTACGCCATCAGTACGTCTTGTGGGCTTCGGCGGTGACGACGGCGTCGTGTCCGGCGATCACGGCCGCGAACTTCGCATCGATGGCGTCGACAAGCCGCGAACGCTGCACGTTCAGATCGCAGCAGCGCTTGACGATCTGGTGGAGTTCGGACATCGAGGGGCCGTAGCGCGCCTTGAACTCGTCGTCCGTCATCTTGCGGATCGCGTAGAGCTGCTCCTGGTTGTGCCACATCTTGAGATCGACGGTGATGAGCTTGTCGATGAGCGATCCGAGCGTATCCATCGGTTTCGGTTCGTCCTTCTCGGAGATGTCCCGTGCGTCTCCGTAGCTAAGCTGATCCACGACCTCGATTGCTTCGGAAACGCTCGGAGGAAATCTCCGCGTCGACTGCTCCAGCCAACTCCGGATCCCGTTGACGTCGATCATGAGAGCACCTTCCGGAGGGCCATCTCCACCTGGTCGTAGGTCGAGAAGTAGATGACGTCGCGCTCGTCGAAAATGTCGCATCCGATCGGGTTGCCGTACACCAGACGAGGCAGACGCCCGACGTTGGCGCTCGTCAGCGTCGCCACGAACGGACCCGACAGACGGGCCAGCATGGCAACGCAGATCTCGGAGAGTCTCGAGATCTCGATGAGGTTCATCGCGCTGCAGTCGATGAGGTTCGGTGGCCCCGGAGGCGGCTTCGCGCAGCAGTAGAACTTCATGTGCGGGAAGGCGGTGGCGAAGAAGACGAGAAACGGATTGAGGTCGACCGTCTGCTGCCCGGAGAGCACGGGGCCGTTCTCCACGAGCACGCCGGGATCGGCCATCGGTGGCGTGCCCGGTCCCCAGTCGATGGGCGGCACCTCGCCGTCGACATCGATGGTCGGTAGGTCGTACTTCTTCGCTTGGCGGTTGTACGACGTGACGTGCGTGCGATGGCTGAGACCCGATTCGCCGAGTAGGCGCGGCCACTCGGCGTCGTCACCTGCCCCGAACCACAGGTCGATCCGACGCACGTCGGCATCGCCATCGTCGGTCCGCATCGGCAGACCCAGGTCCTCCCAGAGATACCGGTAGCGCGGCTGGCAGCGCAGCTCGAGCGCGACACGGTCGATGAGCAGCGGCCGGACGCGGCGGATGAGCGGGCGGCAGAGGATCACGTCGCCGGCGTGGTACATGTTCTCGAGCGCGACTCTCATGACTCCCATGGCGATGTCTCCTCTGCGCACCATCTTGGCGTGTACCCGCGTCTTCGGCGTATCGGCCATCGCGACGACGTCCTGACCGTTGTGCCGGCGGGGGATGTTCCGGCGTGACCGTGCCGCTCGGATCTCACGCATGCACCACCTTGGGCAGCGGGCAGGCCTGCCATAGTCGCTCCGCGACACGGTCGCACGCGAACGATCGCGATGCGTCGATGGCCCACTGCTCGCTCACCGACGAGCAGAGAAACGCCACCGGCGGTTCGGTGTCGAGCGACGCGAAGAAGTCGTTGAACTTGAAGCCGTCGCCAACGAGCTTGTCCGAGAACGACGCCCACACGACCGGCTTGCCGTACGCGATGGCGGCCACGAGCCCGTGCAAGGTGTTCGTGACGACGACCTCCCACGAGCAGATCGTGTCGACGATGGACTCGACGGTGCCCAGCGACGAGACGACGGGGAAGCGATCTCCGAATCGCGCGCGCACGTCGTCGACGTCGATCCACGAGCTCAAGATCCCCACACGCGCGCGTAGCTCGACCTTCGGCGTGTAGAAACGCGGCAAGAGCAGGCCCGGATCGCCAAACGCTACCGGGGCATGACCTGCCTCGCGTACCTTCGCCATCGACAGAGGACCTCGCGTGGCGACGATCCGGAAGACGTCGCTCGGCGGCGCCATCCGGGACGGGTCGAGATCCGATGCGAACGCCGATCCAGCTCCCCAGACGACGCCGCGGCGGATGCTCCATCCCAGGATGCTGCCCGTCACGAGAAACGGCACCGCCGGAGCTACCGGATCGGCGAAGCTCGGCGACTGTCCCGTGATCTTCTCGACGAGCCACGGCGCCATCCGATCCCCGAAGTTCTCGGAGACGTGCCAGTAGAGCGAAAGTGGCGGGACAGGGCTCGTCATCGGTCTTTCTGGAGGACGCGGACGGATCCGTGTCGCTCTCGTACGCGGTCGTGTCGTCACGCCACGACTCGACCGCAATCGCATCATCGGCCGCTCCGCAGCGCGGCCACGATCGCCGCGAGCTCCTCCATGCGCGCGGTCCATGTGTGCCGGGTGCGGGCGAGCTCGGCGGCGGCCTTGCCCATGGCGCGGATCTCGTCGGGCCGCGCGCGCCAGTGCCGGATCTGCTCGAGCATGTCAGGCACGGTGGTCCAGCCGATGCAGTTCTCGCCCTCGACGAGGCCGAGGCCGGCCATGTCGTCGAAGCGACGCACGAGCGGCGTGCACCCGCACGCCATGGCCCGGATGAGGCGATCCGAGGTGTAGCGCGCGAGCCGACTCGTGAGCGAGATCGACAGCGCCATCTTGCTCTCGCGGTATGCATCGCCCGCTTGGATCTGCGGCATGCCCTGCGTGCCCCAGCCGCTGCCGTAGATCCCGGCACGCGGGATCGACTTGAGGGCCATCACGGCATCACGGCGCAGCTGCGCTTCGGAGTCGGGCAGGACGTCGTACTGACGGTTGTAGTCCTGTCCCATCCACACGACGTCGTGGCGACGACCCCACTGCTCGTCGGATCCGGGCTTGTAGCGGTCCTCGTCGTAGCCGATCTGCAGATACGCCGCGTTCTGCATGCCGCGGCTGCGGTGCAGTTGGACCTGACCCGTGCCCGTGAACAGCATCACGTCGACCTCGCGTGCGACGAGGTACGACCACTGATCGGACAGGCCGGCCCATGGACCGTTGGTCGGTCCGACGTCGCCCGACCACACGCAGACGACGAGCGACGGGTCGTGTACGCCTTGCCGAATGGCGCGGATCGCTTCGGTCGTGATGACGCGGTCGGCCTGCAGCTGCAGGAACACGAGCGTCGGCTGCAAGTCGCGCGCGGCCTCGACGAGCGCGCGATCGCGGCTGGCGGTGTCGGGGATCTTGGTCCAGTCGATCCGGTGGTGGCCCGCCGTGCCGAGTCGCTCGAAGGCCTGCGCCATCGAGCGCTGCGGATCGTCTGCGGTCCACAAGTGCAGCTGCAGCACGCGCTCGGGGCTCGGGCGCGTGCGCGGAGGGAGCTCGCCCAAGGCCGGATCCACGCTCTCGAGCCGGTGCCAGCGCTGGCGCGGCGTCTCTCCGACCTCGAGACTGCGCAAGGTCGCGATCTCGTTGGGTGTCACCGAGGGAAGAGGCCCTCTGAACGCGAGCCGGTCGGCCGACGGCCAGCGCTTGAAGAACTGACCCCGCTGCTTGTCGCGGCGAAGGTTGGCCTTGCGCAGGTCGTCTTGGACCTCGTCGTGGCGCACGCGGGCATCCTTCGCTTCGGCGATCCGATAGCCGAGCCGGTACACCCAGCACGACAGCTCGTTGTCGCCGCCGTAGGTCGAGTAGCACGTGGCCCACATGCCGCCGCAGATCCCGGTGACGGCGCGCAGGATGTTCGCTCGGGTCACGGCGAAGTTGGCGTAGATCCGGTCGAGTGCCTTCTCGATCTTCCAGCGGCCCTTCTCGAGGAAGGACATCGCGACCTGGCCGACCATCGGATCCTCGAAGTACTTGAGCGCCCGCTCGACGGTGTCCTCGAAGAGCTCGGCATCGTCGTTGAGCGCCATGACGAAGCGCCCGCGGCTGCGCTGCCACGCCGCGTTGAACGCTGCCACCGCACCGTCGGTACCGCCATCGACGACGATGCAGTCGGCCTGCTCGGCCAGCCAGCGACCACTCTCGTCGTCCGTGTCGCCGACGCCGACGACGATCTCGTAGCTCGTGCGCGCACAGGCGCGACGGATCGAGCGAACACAACGCTGCAGCAACTGCAGGCGCTTGTGCGATCCGAACACGATGCTGAGATCGACGGCGTAATCGTCGCGATCGGGCAGAAGCGGATGGATGAGGCCGTGGTCGAAGACCTTCACGCCCGACTCGCGAGATCGCAGCGCCGCGCGTCCGACGAGGGCGTCGGCGCGGGTGCGGCTGGGCACGGGTGTCGTGGCCATGGCGACGGGTCCGCGCCGGCGACCGCGGGTGAGCAGGATCGGCGTGTCGCCGACGGCCTTGGGCACGTTGACGTCGACGACCTTGGCCGACGCAGCGGGTCCTCGCTCGGTGATGGTGATCCCGGACGTCTTGAACTTGGCGCTCATGGTCGTTTTCCGATCTTGGTGGCGCGACCCAAGGGCTCAGCGCGCACGCGTCCGCGTTCCTGCACGTGGGCACGCGGGGCTTCGGCGCGGATCGGATCCTTGGGTGGCGGCGGAACGTGGGGACGGATGGTGCGGTTGCGAACGTCGACCTGCGGCGGCCTCGGCGTGTTCGACTCGGGCTTCGGGCCACTCCACGCGCAGTGGTGGTCGGCCATGCTGTCGTGGAAATGCCGCGACATCCGACCGTGGTGGACGTCGAGCGCCGATCCGACGTCGAGCATGAAGCGGCGCTTCTCGATCGAGATCTTCTGCCAATACTTCAGGGCGATGATGTTGCTGCACGGGCCGGCGGCGAGCAGGACGTCGCGATCGGCCTTCATGATCTCTGCGACACAGCTGTCCACGTCCCACTGCTTACTGACGCCGTCCTCGGGGACACGGATGTCCCCGAACCATGAGCCCACCACGATGGCGCTCGCGAACCGCTCGAGCACTTCTTGGACGCGGTAGAGGTTGGCGTGAAGGAACAAGGTCGCGAACGTGCGCTGCGGCGTCGGCACGCGGACCGCAGGATGGATCCGAACGCCGGTGCGCAGGCAGCAGGGCGGCGGCAGCCCGACGCACCAGCGGTCGCCGTTGTGGCGCAGGCTGTCGACGAGGTTGCCGCGTAGCCACGTCGGGCCGGAGACCTTCCATGCGTCGGCGCTCTGGTGCGCGTTGCCGTCGATGAGGGCGATCTCGCCGTCCCCGAAGCGCACGAGGCACAGCGGCTCGGTCTGCCCGAGCAGCGCATCGAAGTCGCGGCCGTGGTCTTGCGTGAACATCAGTTCTGCTCGACGATCGGTTGCGGGTAGAACATGATGGAGATCTGTACGCCCTTCCCCTCCGTGTAGAACTCTGGGGCGACAGAGATGACGCTACAGAAGATCTTCCGCTGCCCCGATCGTCGTAGGCGAGTTGCAATCTTCTCGAAGATCTCGTCGAGCACACGCTCAGGGTCGTCTCCAGAGACGCGCTCGATCTTGAATCCGGCGTCGATCAACTCGTCCTTGACCGCGTCGAGGAACTTCTCGGTGGTATCGGTCGGCAGCGATCCTTCGCCTCTCCGGTCCATCATCGTGACTTGGAATCCGAGAGCAGGAAACGAGTGCACGAAACGTTGGAGTGCAATGCCCCAGTCGGTTTCCCGCAGCTCCTTCATCGTATCCTCCGTAGCAGCCGACGCACGCGCCGGATCCCGTCGTGGGTGAGCGGCGGCTCGGGCTCGACCGCCGGATACGAGGGCATCTGTGGGATCGGTTGCGGCTGAGGATCCGGCACGGACGGCACGAACGGCGCGGTCGAGCACACGCATGGCCTGAAGTGGCAGCGTCCGCAGAACCCGTCGAACGACGGCGATCCGGTCGAGCACACGCACGGACGCCGGTGGCAGAGGCCGCAGGACTCGGAGTGGTTGATCAGCATCGTTCTCACATCCCCCGCGGACCGCGGGGTTTGGCGCGAGCTCAACAGCCGCCGTGGACCCACACCTCGGCCGACACGGACGAGCCCGGGTTCGGCTTGGGTCGTCGCATCGCGACCGATCGCATCGCCGCGACATGGCGCGTGATGGGGCTCGGCCTGCTACGGCCGGTCGTCAGTCGCTCTCGGATGGTGTCTCGGTGGAGAAAACGGAGCATGGGTCGATCTTGCCGGGTTTCTCGATGTAGCGGGGGTTCTTCGACCACTTGTGGACGCCGCAGACGAAGCGACCGTCTCGTTGGATCCATCCGGCGTTGTCGCACCGGACGTTCACGCCGACTCGGATCGCTTCGCAGCGGCGTCCGCTCATTTGCGGACCTGCGCCGCCGTCTGCCGGATCGACCAGCAGCACGTCGTGCGCTCGTAGACGACGTGGCCGTGCTTGGCCGGCCGCAGGCCGATGCGGATCCGCACCGACTTGCGGTGAGCCGCCGTCTTGCCGACGCGGATCGTCGTCTTCACGGCGTCGCGTCCTTCGGCGTGTCCTTCGGACCCTTCGCCAAGGGAGCGACCGCCGGCGGCGGCGGAGCGGGCGTCGGCGACGGATGCGAGAACTCCTCCTGGCTCATCTGCGTCGTCGAGGCCGCGGCCATCACCGGGATCGGCTCCCAGCCCGCGGCGCGGTACTGGTTGTAGATGTCCTGGCGGTACCACAGCGACGGGTAGTCGTTGTTGCGCTTGTGCTCGATGTCGATCATCTCCGACGTCGAGCCCGCGACGATCGGCGGATCACGCATGCCCCAGCTCGCCTTGTCGGCCGGACTGTTGGACAGCGCGACGATCTGGTAGCCCTGCTCCTGCAGCGCTGCGCTCACGTGGATCGGCACGCCGAGTCGCTGCGACGCCGGCATCGATCCCAGCCGCGGGTAGCTGAGGATCGCATCGAGCAGCTCGCGGGGCATCATCCACCCGCCGCGCGCGACGTCGACGACGGACTCGTGGACGCTCGGTGCTTCGGGACCGACCGGGTAGAAGTCGTCGTAGTTGTCGCTCTGGTAGCAGTAGCCGCCCGCGCCCACGATGATCTTCTCGCCCCGCTGCTCGGCGAGCTCGAGCCGCTCGTACGCGAGACGGATCCAGTTGATCCCCGGGATGCAGTCGTCGTCGAGGATGAGAACGTACTTCGTCGCCGTCTCCTGGGCGAAGCGCCAACGCATCCACGGCCCCATGTCGGCGCCGGCGGTGAGCTTCGCGAGCCCGTTGAGCGCGCGATCGTTGAGCTGCACGCCGACGGGGTTGATGAAGCACGCGAGCGCAGCGGGACGCACGGTCGAAGTGTCGATCGCGCGACGCTGATGCTCGATCAGGTTCGGTCGAGCTCGCTGGCTCAGCATGATGGTCAGGTCGATGACGGGCGCGGCCGCTGCCGTCGGAGCCGTGGCCGGCACGGCCGGCGCGCCGGCCCATGCGCGGTTCGGCGCGGGGCTCGGCGTCGCGATCTGCCGCGTCGGCTGCGGGCCGATCCCCGCGTGCACCGGCTGTCCGTGCTCGACCATCTTCGCGCCTCGAGCTCCGGTCGGCCGCCCGGCGCCGTGCATCGTCACCGTGGCGCCCATCTGCGGGCCGGCCACCGGTGCGGCTCCGCGCACGCGGACGTTCTGGGCTTCCTGGGCGCCGCCTTCGGTCATCACCACGTTGGTGCCTTGGGGGCCGAAGCCCTTGACCGTCCCGGGCGGCAGGTGGGCGCCACGCTTGCTCGCTTGGACCTTCGCGTCGTCACTGTCGGGTGAGGGGATCACCTCGTAGCCGCGACCGGTCGGCTGTGCGCCGGGGATCTGCGGCGTAAGGGAAGGCGGCGGCACCGACTGCGCGCGTGCGAGGAGTTCATTGCGTCTCTTGGCATCCATGGTCTGGTTCCTGGGGTAGTCGCGCGTGGTAGCGCGTCGTTGACGTCTTGCCCGTCCTGCGGACGGCCTTGTTCTGCACGAGGCGCGCGAGCGCTCGCTGGAGATCTTTCTCGCTCGCGTCGGGCATGGCCGCGGCGAGCATGGAGAGGTTCACACCCACACCGTTGCTCGAGCGCACGAAGTCGAGCACGGTCTTATCGAGCTGGTAGCGGACGCGCTTGGCGTGACCCTTGGTGGTCGTCGCGATCAGATCGGCTTGCAGCGGGCGGTTGTCGAACAGCGGCGACGAGAGATTGCCGAGGCCGAGCGCGTGGTAGCGCTGGTCCTTCTCGGCCCCCCAGAACCGACGGCCCGAACCGATCGCCGCGACGCCGGTAGTCGCGACGCCAGCGAAGGGATCCGCGATGAGCTCGCCGGGATCGGTGAAGTCCTCGATGAGCTGCCGCAGCAGCATGAGCGGCTTCTGCGTCGGGTGCAGGCGCTGCTCTTCGGGCACGACGGTCGCGCTCCACTCCGCTCGCTTGCCGCCGCCGTTCCAGTACTGCTCGAGGTAGGCGCCGTGGCAGATCACGATCGCCTCGTTGCCCTGGCTCGGACCTTTGCCCTTGAACAGCGGCGCGGGGTTGATCTTGCGGTAGTGGCCGGTGCACCAGAACACCATGCCGGCCTGCACGAGCGCGTTCTTCCACGCGGGCACGCCCTCTTCGTAGTCGGTGATCACGATCGCCCAGCGACGTGTCACCGACGCGATCGTGCGAGCACTGCGGTCGAGCAGCTCCGGCGTCATGGGCTCGAAGTCGAAGTTGCCGCGGTCGCGCACGGTCTCGGCGGCGTGGTTGTCGTCGACGCGCTTCGAGAAGGGGCTGTCGGTCAGCGTGACGTCGACGGGTCCGATGCCGAGCATCCCGTTGGGGCCGTCGCCGCACTCGAAGCGCCACGCAGAGTCGGACACGGATCGGTTCTACCGTTCTGTCCGAACTCCCGCAATACCGTTCGGCCAGTTTGGGAGAACGGTTCCCCCAAACTGTCACGAGCACGCGCGGTCACGTTCACCGTTTTTGTCCGAACACCACGACCAACGTAACGTCGCGTGACGACGGGCAGATCGGTGTGGACGGTGGACGCGTTCGCGCGTGCGTTCCGACTACCATCGTGAGACATGTTTGTTAGACCACGGTTCGTGGTGGACAGCGCGGATGATCTCGTGTCCGAAGCACTGCGGGCAGATCCGCCGTTGCAGCTTGGCGAGCGCGCCGAGATTCGGCGACGCGACCGCGTGGTCACGCTCGAGCTGCAGCAGCTCGCGCCGCACGCCGAATGGGTCGAGGTCACGCCGTAGCCCTTGGGAGGGTCTCGTGAAACAACAACCGGATGGATTTGCGATCAGCTTCAACCGCTACGACCGCAACAAGCGGTGGGGATGGAAGCAGACCAAGGATCTCGAGGCGTCGCAGCTCGCGGGCCACGTGTTGCAGCGCAACGGACTTCGAAGCCGACGCGCCGCGCTCAACGATCTGCTCGCCGAGCTCGAACGGCGGGCGCTGAAGCCCGCGTCCGCAGCAGAGCAGACTCAGGCGATCGCGACGACCGGGTAGCGCGGCTGATACGCGTACGGACCGGGCCAGTACTGCGTCGGCCACTCGGGCCAGTACCACGGCGAGCTGAAGCCGTAGCCCATCGGCCAACCCCATGCGCCCGGGTAGCCGCCCCACCAGCCGTAGTAGTTCCACCAAGGGCTGTAGCCCCAGTAGTACGGCGAGTAGTTGTTGAAGAAGAAGCGTTGCGAGCTGACGTTGCTCGGCGACGACGAAATCCCGGCACCGGTGCCACCGCTGCCGACCGTCGCGCCACCGCCGACGACGCTGACCGGGTTCTGCATGGCGGGGCTCATCGCGCCGCACGGATTCTGACGGGCGATCGCACTGCGGTTGATGGGGCGCTTGATCCGGGCGAGCTCCATGGGTCGACCTCTGGCAAACCCTACCAGAGCCGAGGCTGGTAGGCTGGGGGCGTGTACGCGGTCGTCCCGGCCTACAACGAGGCCCCGAGCGTGGCGGCGGTCGTCGAGGCCCTGCGGGCGTCCGGGGCCTTTGAGGACGTGGTGGTGGTGGACGACGGGTCGACCGACGACACTGCCGCTCGCGCCGAGGCGGCTGGCGCGGTGGCCATCCGCACGCCGCGCAACCTCGGCAAAGGCGGTGCCATGCTCTACGGCACCGAGGCCATCGGCGAGACGAGCACGGACGACCGCGTGGCGTTCTTCGACGCCGACCTCGTCGGCCTCGAGCCGCGTCACATCCGTCGCATGGTCGACGCGTCCGATCTCGGCTACGACCAGGTCGCCGGCCTGCAGGATCGCGGCGACGTCGTGAATCTGTTGCAGCTGTGCGGTCCGCTCGTGACCGGGCAACGCGTGCTACGTCGATGGATCCTCGAGGCGCTGCCGCGGACGTGTTGGAGCGGATACTGCATCGAGACCGCGATCAACGACGTCGTCGAGCGCGAGCAGGGCACGACGATGCTCGTGCTGCTCGATGGGATCGACACGCGCACGAAGCTCGACAAGGTCGGTGTGCTCGACGGGATCGCCGGGCAATGGAAGATGATCCGCCAGATCGCCAAGACGCGCGAGGCACTTCGTCTCACCGGAGGCACGTCGTGCACGCTCGGTTGGTGATCCCCCGAACGACGGGATCGATCCACGACGGCGAAGGTCCGGCGTGGAAGCCCTCGCGCGAGGAGGAAGGAGCCGTGCTCGTGCTGGTGCGCTGCGCCAACGGACACGTCTGCTATCTGAACCACGAGATCGACGACGCCGGCATCGTCACGCCGTCCATCGTGTGTCCGAAAGAGGACTGCGACTGGCACGTCGTCGCCGAACTCGGAGGTTGGCCGCCATGAGTGCTCGCGTTCCACCGGGTGGAGTCGTGTTGTGGGCGAACCCCAGCGAGCGCGCGCGGTTCAGGGCGGGCGCCGTGCTCGTCGTGCTCGGCGCGGCGACGGTGGGAGGGATCGCCGGATACATGGTCGGCAAACGCCGAGCGAAGCGACGCAATCCGAAGCGTCGACGGAGACGGAAGCGATGAGCGACGATCCGATGCAGGGATGGTACGTGCGAGACGACCGCACCGTGTCGTTCCGTCGCTTCATCGCGGCTGCGGACGGACGCGTCGAGCAAGTCGATCGACAGGACGAAGAGCGCGGCGCGATCCCGATCTTGGAGATCGAGTACTTGATCCGGACGCAGACGTTCGAGCTCGGCCACTAGGCCGCCGCGACGCCGCGCCCCTGCGGATCGATGGCGTTCAGCCGCTCGGCGCGGATCTCCGCGAGCGCAGCCACGGAGTCGGCGATCGCGGTCCATTCCTCGTTGGTCCACGTCTTCGGAAGCGGTACGGGCTCCGTCTGGTAGACGAGCTCGACGTCCTGCGCTTGGACGAACAGGCAGAGCCACCCTTGCACCCACCATCGTCGCGGACCGTATCGGTAGACGCGACCGACGAGGTGGCGTTCGCCGGCAATGTCGATGCCGGTGACGCACGGGCTATAGCCCGGTGGATACGGTCCGTCCATCAGCCGCGCACGCGTTCTTCGATCTCGCCCAGCAGCACGAAGCCGAGTCCGACCGCGGCGCCGACGAGCGCACCGGTGGACGCGCTCTTCTTCGCGACTGCGTATCCGGCCGCGCCACCCACGGCACCGATGCTGGCGAGGATCGCTGCGAGCTGCGCTGTTGTGGACGCGTCCTGGTTGCGGCGACGCGCCATGGCGTTGCGTTTGCGTTTCATGCTTCGAAGGCTCCTGCGACGGCGTTGCGCTGGGACACGGGTGCTCCGACTCGCTGCCGCTGCCCACGAGGTCCGAAGACTGGGCTCGACATGGGCGCGACGACGACCGCCGCGCGCGGCTTGGGGTTGCGGCGACGCCTCGACTTCGGGCGGTACGGGTTCGTCGCCGGCCCGGTCGAGTTGTACTTCTGACCGAGCCACCAGCCGCCCAGGAACAGCGCGGTGTCGGACAGCACGTTGCCCCACGACTCGGGGCCCGAGGTGCGGAAGAACTTCTGGCCGGCCTCGGATCGCTCGAGCATCTGCTCGAGGATGTCCCACGCGATGGCGGTCGCGAGCGTCGCCCAGAACCCGATGCCGGTCAGTCCGAACGCGAGGCCGGTCGCACCGTGCACGACGCTCCACGGGTCGAGCCACGCTTCGTTCTGGTCCCGCTTATTGATCGCGACGAGCTTCACGGCGGTTCCGACCCTACCAGCTCAGAGCTTCGGGATCCCCGCCGCCAGCCGGTGTGCACGAATGCACGGGCGAGCCGGGTTCTCGACACGGACGGCCGGGTTCTCGGCGTGGATCGTCGCGAGCTTGCCGTAGTACTCCGGGTCCTCGTCGAGATGGTCCATCGCGATCTCGAGTGCGGTCAGCGGATCGGTGGTGTGTTCGAGTTCGACCATCGCTCCGCGGATGAGCGCCTGCCGACCGAAGCTCGCAGGCGCGCGCTTCGTGCCGCCTGGGATCCGCTGTCTCCACCGCTTGTCCTTGGTATGACGTCGCACGGTGTCTCTGGCCGCACGTTCTTTGGCGGGGTTGTTCTTGCGACCGTAGAGCGGATCGCCACCGAGACGGATCGCAGTGACCTTCAGGATCTCGTGGGCTGCCGCGGCGTCTTCTTCGTCGTCGAAGTAGACGTCGCTCATCTCCCAGACGTCATCGGCCCACTTCGCCATGTACTCGCCGGCCGGCGTCTGCTGCAGCCACGTCGCGTCGTCGCCGACGGTGTACTCGTCGATCACGTTCACCACGACATCCAGGCCCCGAGCACTCGCACTCGCGCGCGCGTCGGCGAGGATCTGCGATTCGGATCCGGACAGGTTCTTGCGCCGTGACATCACCACTCCTTCCGACGCCACATCGCGACGGTCAGCACGGTGCTCACGACCAAACCCGCGAGCGCGATCTCCGGACGCTTGGTGACTTGCGACACCGCGAATCCGACGCCTGCGATGCCGAGTCCGAGGCCGACCGCGTTGGCGGTCTTCTGCCACTCGTGCTCGGCGGACGTGTGATCGGGCATGGTTCACCCCACCGGTTGCGCAGCGCAGCCGCAGGGGTTCTTGCGCCGCATGAACACGGGCGCGACGCCCATGAAGTGGTGGTACCACTTCGCGCGCGGACGCCTCGCGTTGGGCTTGGGCAACGCGCATCCGCACGGGTTCTTCTGGCAGCCGCACGACCCGTTGCGCGCGCGCACCGTCGACGGCAGCAGGATGGAGATGTTCTTGGTCCGTCCTTCGCCCATGCGCGCGTCGTATCGCTTCGCGAGCGAGTACTGCCGTGCCCTCGGCAGGACTCGATCGGCGTGCGGGAACACGGTGGCCTCCTCGTAGCGGATGTGGGCGCCCAGGAGCGCCGCCATCTGCCAGAAGGCCATCATGAACTGCGGAGATCCGTACGGGGTACGACCGAGGTTGTCGAGCGCGGTCCCGATCTGGCGGTGCCCCATCTCGAGCGTGGCGACCACGCGCGCGTCAGGTGCTGAAACGCCGGCCAACGCTTGGTAGAACGTCGCTTCCTCGGCGGCGCTGTGCCGACGGATCGCATCGGCGATCCCGGGGTACATGCGGGTCGCCTGTCGTGGATCAGCGCGCACCGCTGCGATCTCGCGCATCACAGCGTTGTGGTCACGCGTCAGAGCTTGGGTGATCGTCTGTGGCATTCGCTCTCCCTTTCAACTGATGCCGAGCGCCCACACCTTGTATGCGGCTTCGAAGCTGGTCTTCTGAGCCGTCGAGGAAACGAGGTGACCGTCTTGCTCGGTCGGTGCATCGATCCCGCCCCACTGCGGATCGGCGCCGACCATGAGGAACCGCGGCATGCCGACGTAGTGCAGTCGCGCGTAGACCTTGCGACCTGACGTCACGATGCTCACCCGAGGACGCGGCTCCCAGATCGTCTCGCGGAACCGCGGCTCGGCGCCCCAGTCCGCGGTCACCAGGAAGTGGTTCACCGATGGCGTCGGCCAGATCAGCTCGTCGTTGCTGCACGGATCCACGCCAGGGTCGTTGATCGGATGCGGCTGATCTGCGACTGCCTTGCCCGTGGTGTTCGCGAGTCCGATGACGGCGGAATACTGCCGCTTCCACAACGGCTTCGAGGTGAACTGCGCCCAGACCAGGCCCGCACCATCCTCGTTGCGCAAGTGCAGCGGGTTGTCGGGAAGGGGATTGTTGGGGTTGAGCAGGCCGTAGATCGCACCGCCGGTCGGCTGCAAGCACAGACCGAAGCGGATGTTCCACGCCTTGCACTCGCTGAAGTCGGAGATGTCGAAGTCGAAGATGAGGAAGTCGTGCGTCGTCTTGGGTAGCGGATCTCCGCCGACGAACTGCTGCGCCCAGAAGGCATCGTCGACGTCGATGCCGCTCTGCGATTTCGTGTACGGCACTTCCTGGCAGTGCTTGAGCACCGGAGGTGCCGGGGGAACGAAGTGGTACTCGGGAAACGGGAAATCACCGGGCATGACCGGACCGCCGGGCGGCAGGTCGATCGTGCCTTGCGTCGGGCCGGGCTCGTTGATGTCGGGACCGGGACCTGGCGGCTGCGCGATGCCGGGCTCGCCTTCGTTCTGGTAGTCGGGCAGCAGGATCTCGGGGACGACGCGCTGGTCGTACGGCGGCATGCCGAGCTGGGCGAGTCGCGTGGCGATCCGTTCGTCGATCTCGTCGACGTTGCCGGTGCCGAGCACGCGTCCTCCGCGATGCTGGACTTCACGACCGATCAGAAACGACAGGGCGACGAACAGCTGCTGCAATCGCGGCGTGCCACCGACGGGCGGCCACGTGCAGTCCGGCCAGTACTTCGACAGGAACTGGGTGACGTTGTAGGTGGGATCCGCGGATCGGTTCTTGGGATCCTTGGTGATGGCTGCGAGCGAAGCGATCGTCTTGGCGAGGTCCTGCGACTGCGCGCCAGGGCCAGGCACGAAGACGAAGTCCGTGCAGTTGACGTCGACGTAGTAGCCCGGCGGCGTCGCGTCCGTCGGGACGCACGCACCGCTCGAGTCCTGCTCGAATCCCGGATACCGCGGGCCGAGCTCGCATGCGATGGGCACCGGTTCCCCGGTGCCCTGGGGTGGCTGAGGCAGCTCGTATTTCGGGCCACGGCGCGATCGGTTGAACCGATACGCGCCGTAACCGACGAGGCCCGCCGCGATCGCGGCGCCTGCCCACGTCGCGACCTGGCGCGACGTGGGGTTTCGGCGGTGACGCGAACGACGGCGTTGTTTCCTGCCTCGTGCCATGGCGTCAGAGGTTGACGATCTTCGCCGCGGCGCGCTTCTGCGCCTCGGGGTTCTTCCGCAGGTGCTCGAGCCGCAGGCGCTCGGCCGGATCCTCGACGCCTGGGTTCATCCAGCGATCGGAGTAGTCCGTCTCCGGCTTGGAGCGCGGCTGGTACTCGCGAGTGACGCGCGGTGCCGGGGCATCGTCGTCGGGGTTGCGGCGACGCCGACGGCGACGCGGGTTCTCGATCTTCGGTGCGATGGTCTCGACCTCGTCGGGGTTGCGGCGACGACGACGACGACGCGGATTCGCTTCGGCGACCTTCGTCTTGGTCTTCGTCTCGACCTCGTCGGGGTTGCGGCGACGCCGACGGCGACGCGGGTTCTCGGCCTTCGGTGCGACGGTCTCGACGTCGTCCGGATTCCGGCGACGGCGACGACGCTTGCGACGCGGGTTCGTCTCGGCGGCGACCTTCGTCTCGACCTCGTCGGGATTGCGACGCCGACGCCGACGCTTGCGACGCGGGTTCGTCTCGGCAGCGACCTTCGTCTCCACCTCGTCCGGGTTGCGGCGGCGACGACGACGCTTGCGGCGCGGGTTCGTCTCGGCGGCGACCTTCGTCTCGACCTCGTCCGGGTTGCGGCGGCGACGACGACGCTTGCGGCGCGGGTTCGTCTCGGCGGCGACCTTCGTCTCGACCTCGTCGGGATTGCGACGACGACGCCGACGACGCGGATTCGCGGCCTTCGGCGCGACGGTCTCGATCTCGTCGGGGTTGCGACGACGACGACGACGCTTGCGGCGCGGGTTCTCGACCGCGGTCTTCGTCTTCGCCTTCACGGGCGCTTCCTCGGCGTTGCGACGACGACGGCGACGACGGGGGTTCTCCACCTTCGGCTCGACCTCGTCGGGGTTGCGACGGCGACGTCGCTTGCGACGCGGATTCGTCTCGGCGACCTTCGTCTTCGTCTTCGTCTCGACCTCGTCGGGATTCCGTCGACGACGCCGACGACGACGCGGGTTCTCGACCGGCGCAGCGACCTCATCCGGGTTGCGACGGCGACGACGCTTGCGACGCGGGTTCTCGACCGCGGTGGTCTTCGCTTTGGCCTTCACCGGTGCATCCTCGGCGTTGCGCCGACGTCGTCGACGACGCGGGTTGTCTTCCGGATCCGGGTTCTCCTCGGCGTTGCGACGGCGACGGCGACGCGGATTCGCGACCGGGGCGGCCTCTTCTGCGTTGCGGCGACGCTTGCGACGGCGCCTCGGGTTCTCTTCTGACGCGCGTGCCATTGTTGGCGTGCTCCTTGGTTCGTGTCGGCGCCGCGCGGCGCCACTTGGCAGGTTCGGCCGGACCCTACCAGCGTCGGGACGATCCGGAAACCGGCTGTCAACGTGGTCAGGATCCGGCGCCGGAGATCCGGCGCGACAAGGCCCGGGCGCGCACAGAAGTGGCGTCAGCGCGCAGATCCGGGTTGCGCACCTTGGCCACGCCATGGCCCTGTTTCGGGTTCCGTTGCGCGCCCAACCGCTGCTCGGCGCGGCGGATCGACTGCGCGGCACGGTTGGCGCTGGCGCGGCCGTAGAACGGGTCGGCGCCTTCGCCCTCTTCGCCAGTGTGCCCGAAGTTGTACCAGACGTCCTCGTGCAGCGACGTCAGGAACTGGCGCGGCGTGTCCGTGACAGGACCTGCGTCCGCCATCTTCAGGTAGTCGCGCACGCCGTCTGTGATCCCCCAGTCGTCTTCCGATTCCTCGGCTTCGTCGCGCAGCTGCTCGAGCACCTTGCGCTCGCGCGCCGTGAGATCATGCCCCTTCGGGTTACGACGTCCGCTCAGCGAGTTTCCGTACTCGTCGTAGCCATGCTCCGCCAGAAGGATTGCAACGTCGTCGTCACCTCTTGCGCCCGCCCAGTCGGTTTCGAGGAGTTCTCGATCCACGTAGTACTCGAGCTGCGCTTCTTCGCCACCGCTCGCCTTGCCCGTGTACAGGACCATGATGTGGCCCCACATCGGCGGATCGTTCTGATCCTCGACATACCGGAGGCGATAGTTGCCGGTGCGCTTCGTCGCGCCGTGCTTCGGCGCGTTCGGGTTCGCTGCGGTCGACTCGTGCTGGCGGAACTTCTTGATCGCGTCGGTCTTGCGCTCGCCGGGCGTCTTGCCGTAGCCCGTGATCACCTTCATGTTGCTGTAGCCCTCGTCGGCGTACCGCACGTAGAACTCCGTGACGGTGCTGCCGCCGTAGCGGCGCCGCTCCTCGGCGGTCGCTTTGTAGCGATCCTTCGAGGTCGCGATCACCTTGCGCTCGGCCGGGTTGCTCTCGCCCATGAACCGCGGCGCGCCCGGCCGCGACGGGTTCACGACGCGCACGCGGTAGGTCTTCGGGGTCTTGGAGCGCTTGGACATCACCGGCTCCGTGAACGACGCTTGGGCGCGCGCCGCATGTTGGTGTCGTTGTGCCACTTCCGGTGGCCGGCGTGATCGTCGAGCTTGTAGCGACGGAAGCCGCCGTAGTCGTCGTACTCGCCGACGAGCGCGACTTCGTAGAGCCGGCCGTCGTCGATGACACGGTCGCCAACCTTGAACTTCGGTGGAGGCTCCTTCGCGTTGACCTTCTTCGGTGGTGCGCCGCGCATCGGCAGCTTCGCCGGCGCGTGCTGGTTCTTCGTCCGCGGGTTCGCGGCGATCCCCATCTCGTCGCGCATGTACGCCACGGTCGTCTTGGACCAGTACCGGATGCCTGCGCCGAGGTTGTTGTACTCCGCTTCAGCGTGTGGATCGATCCGGTCGGCACCCATCTTCGCGTAGTGGAGCTCTGCGCCCGCGCGACCGACCCACGATGCCGCGCTGATGATGTGCCGCAGCAGCCGCTCGACGTCGCCACGCTCGCCTGCGTTCGCGGACTCGACGAGTTCTTCGTTCGCGCGGTCGACCGCGGTCCGGAACGCGCGCGCCGACCGGTTGGGGTCGTGCGTGTTCTTCACCCGCGGGTTCGTGAGGAACGGAAGCCCCTGCTCGTTGTACTGGGCCTTGAGGTGTCGTCCTTCCGCAACCTCGTTCAGTAGATCGATGAGCGTACCCAGTTCGCGCTTCTCAGCGCGCTTACGTGTCTTGCGTCTGTAGCGCTCGAGGTCTGTAATAGCTCCTTCGACGACGGACTGCGGCACTCGGTTGCCCGCGATCGAGGACGAGCCGAGGGCGTACAGATCCGTGCCTTGGCCGCCGTGCCAGTCCATCACGCGGTAGCCGATCTCCGGATCGACGTAGAGCATCGGATCCGCGTCATCCTCGTCGGGGTTGTAGCCACGACGGTTGTACAGGTCGTTCGGTGCCGCCTCGCGTGCGACCGCACGCTGCACGAGTTGCCCGGAGCGAGAGCCCGTGTCGGGCAGGTGGATCTTGCCGTCCTTCCAGTACGCGGTGCTCGAGCCGCCGAGACCGACGATGTTGAGCCGCGTGCCGTCGGTGTCGAGCTTGTGGCCGTCCATGGCGCGGCGCTCGGTGAACGCCCGGATCACGGCCTTGTCCTTCTTACCCAGTCGTTCCATTGTCGTGCTCCTGGCTCGTGCGGACCCTACCAGCTCACAGCGCGGCGATCCGCTTGGCCGCCATGGCCGCTCGCGGGGCGGGATTCGACCACCGCTGCGGCGCGCGTGAGGGGTTGGTCACGCTGGTAATCCTTCCGTTCTCGCTCTGGAACATCTTGTTCTCGAGCCACAGTTCTCCCGCCCGCTTCGCGTCCTCGAGCACCAAGGGCGACGCGCTGAGTCGCTTCACGTTCGAGCCCCAGGTCCAATAGCCGGGTGCACGCGGGATCTCGTTCGGATCGGCGATCTCGTAGAAGGCGACCGTGTACGCCGGCTTCTTTCCGAACTTCACCAAGCGATACGCGCCGCGTCGGTGCTCGCTCTTCGGATCGAGTCGGATCACTCCGTGACCCCAACCGGTCTCGACGACGTTGCTCTCGTAGATCGGATGGTCGGCATGCTCGCCGACCTTCGTCCACGTCAGCGGGTTGCGCTTGCGAGTGACTCCACGCGGGTTGCGCAGCGGATCTGCGATCGCCGTGAGCGCTTCATCGAGCGAGTCGTACTGGCGACCGAACGGGCGCAGGCGTTCGCCTTCCCAGATCTTGCGAGCCGTATACTTCCCACTGGAGTTCTCTTCGGCGTCGACGACTCCAGCGACGGCGCCGCTCTTCCAGTAGACGACGAGCGTGTCGGCGTCGCGCTTCTTCTTCACCGGCTTGTAGCTGACTGTTTCTTGGCTGCCCTGGTACGACGTGCGTGTCTCGACGGGAACGGTGGCGAGTTCGAAGTGCCCATGCTTGGTGAACCTCGTCCCGCGTGGTAGAGCCGGAAACTTGCCCACGTTCGCCTTGCGCGGGTTCATCAGCTTCGGGAACTTCCCGAGCAGGTAGTCGTAGTCGTCATTCGCCTCGGCCGCGCTGTCGTAGCCGATCACGTAGACGAAGCCGTCGGTGTCGACGTGGAAGATCTCCGTGCCGATGAGCGCCATGTATGCGCCCGTGCCCGCGTCCGCGACAGATGCACTCGGCACGAGTGATCCGGCGCGCAGGGCAGCGTGGCGGCTGCGTGCGATCGGGCCGTCGTACTTCAGCTCGCGGTGCTGCAGGTTGCGGCGACGCGGGTTCGCAGTGTGGCGTGGATGAGCCATCGCCTCCGCAATGACGATCATTCCCAGTCCGACCCATCGTCCGTTGTCGAGAAGATACGGTTCACGCGCACGCGGACGCACGTCGACGATGCGGTACTGGATCGGATCTCCTTGGCGCCACCACTTCGGAGTCCCGACGAGTCTGACGATGTCGCCCTTCTGCAGCGGATTCTTCGCTCTCGGATTGCCGAACAGGTCGGCCTGCTGCACGCCGCGGCGGGTCAGCTTCATGCGTACCGGCACGACCTCCTCGCTCGCAGCGATCTCGTCGTACTTCGCCGACAGCTTGCGACGGTCGGCGACGGTGGCCACGCAGTTGCCGATGTCTTCGCGGATCTCCTCGACCTCGGCGGGCGTGAACGGCGGACCCTTGGGATTCTCGTCGAAGCCTTCGAAGTAGTCCTCGATGTCGTATCGAACTTCACGGCGTGCGGCATCCTCGTCGTCCCACGCTGCCCCCTGGTGCTGCAACTCGGCCTCGGCCTCCTCGAGATCGCGTTTCAGCGCCGCCGATCCTCCGTGCTTGTCGAAACGACTGCGAGCGTCCGCGAGGAATCCAGCGGCAGCGCGCAGGGCGTCCCATCGCGTCTGCCCAGCGTCGGGACGCGACAGCAGCGCGTTCGCTCTGCCGATGTCGCGCTTGATGATCGCGACAGGCGTCTCGCGATACGCACCTCGGGGGTTGGTACGCGGCGTTGCACCGAACGTCTCCGCGTAGTCGTCCAAGTCCTTCAGCAGGTCTCGCTTGGTCCGGTAGTGAGGTCCGACATCGTTGTCCGTGTCCAAGGCGACGATCCGCCATAGTCCCGGCTTCCGTTGGCGATAGCCCAGTTCCATGTATCGCGTCGCGTGCGTTTCGTCCGAGGGATTCATGCGTGTCTTGGACATCGGAAACTCCTGTCCTGTGGCGAGCTCGTAGGTGAGGCCGACGGACATCGGCACGATGTTCCCACGCTGGTCGCGCGGCGGGTCGGGGTGGTCGGTGAGCCACGACACCCACGCGCGCACGGGCAGCCCCATGGAGTCCGCTGCGGCGGCGCGCCGGTGGCCGTCGGTGATCCTCAACGTGCCGCGCTCGGTCTCGACCACCTGGATCGGCGGGTAGCTGTGACCGTCGGCCATCCACTGCGCGTAGCGCTCCATGTCCTCGAGCTTGCCGGACTGGCGCAGCATCTTGGTCGGATCGGACCAGTCGAACTCGCCGGGCTCGAGGACGCGTGGATCGTCGACGAGTACGAGCTCGTCGATCTCGTGGCCGTACATGCCCCGGAACTCGTCGTCGATCCGCCACGTGCCCAGCTCGAAGCGCGGGTACTCGGCCTTCTTCGTGCGGCTCGACGCGATGACCGTGTCGCCCTGCACGTACTGCGCGCGGTAGGCCGCGTCGAGATCGGAGTGGCGGACGTACGCTCGAGGGTCGGTCGGAGGCGTGCCCTGCTTGGGCCAGCCGCGCTTGTTCGGTCGTGGGTTCGCGATCCGCTTCACGCCTCCCTGCATGCGGCAGTCGACCTGCAGTCCCTTGCCTGGCCAGGCCTGGTCGTAGCAGATCGACACGCCCAGCACGCGCTCGGCGGCCTCGTCGGCATCGTCCTCGCCGTGGTCTCCGCGCTCGCGCCACGCGATGCAGTGGCCGACCTCGTGGGCGATCAGGGCGGAGCGATGCGCGTCGTCGAGGACCAGCGTCGCAGTGGCGAACTCGAAGACGAGCTCGTCGGGGATGCACTGCGCGTAACGCCGCCGGTTCTTCGCGTGCTCGCGCTCGAGCGGCTTGTGCAAGACGATCGAGGCATGGCGCGGATCGATGCCAGCGGCCGCGAGCGTCTGGCGAACCTCGCCATCGAGTCGCCCGAGCGTGATCGTCTCCGGCACGTCACACCGGCTTCCCTTCGCGCGGGATCCCGCCGCGTCGAACGATCTCCGCTTCGGCATCCGACAGCGCTAGCATCTCCGTGAGCCGGCCCGAGAGCGTCACGTGCTCCGTGCCGTCCTCGCGCTGCAGGTGCGGCACGTAGCCCGGGTAGCGGTCCTGGTACGCGGTCGGCATCAGCTCGGTCCAGTAGAGGTAGATCGGAGCGTCCGCAGCCGGTCCACCGATCGCGCGGCGCACCTGACCCACGACGATGGCCGCCGCAACGATCCCGAGGGGCACCGCCCACAGCCACGTCGGGATCGAGTCATTGTTGCGGCGTCGCGTCATGCGCAGAGGTTGCGTGCGAGCTTGGTCGCGCGGCTGTGCTTGCACCCGCATGTGGTCGCGCGCGCGGGGTTGCGACGCTTGTCGGGCTTGCGACCGCCGAGGTAGCCACCGAGCGCGGCCCCGAGCGGTCCGAGGGTGCCGCCGAGGCCACCGCCGATCGCACCGCGCTTCTTCCGATCACGCGGAGCGCCGACGTGGCCGCCGATCGCACCGCCGGCCATCGAGAGCAGCAGCGACAGCGGCGCAATGACGGCTCCGCCCGCGGTCGCCACGGGGATCGCCCCGAGTGCGACGAACAGCGTGCCGACCGTTGCGCCCACCACGCTGCCGAGGAACGCCCCGAGGCCGGCGCCGTTGCGTCGTCGACCGCCGGGGCCGTTGGCGACCCGCGCCGCGTCGGCGAGCTCGATGGGACGCTCAGCGAAGAACAGACCCACGGGCTTGCCGTCCTCGAGCACGACCCATGCGCCCTGCGGCGGCGTCGGGTTGTTCGCCCGAGCGCCGCCGAGCGCGACGCGTGCGTCGTTCATGCCGGCCGCCGCGAACGGTCCCATGCGCCCGGTCCACTGGATGCTCTGGCCGGCGACGCCGGCCTCGAGTCCCTTGCCGTAGGCGCGCAGCGCTGCGACCTGGTCCTTGGGGGACAGCGCGTCGAAGCGTGCGGTCGGGTTCTTGCCCTTCGGGTTCTGCTTCGCGCCCGGCGGTGCGTACTCGATCTCGTCACGCTGGTTGTTCTCGAAGCTCTTGGCGTACTCGTTGGCGACGTAGCGGCGCGTGACGGAGTCGAACATCTCGTTCCACTTGCCGCCGAACTCCTTGGTGTAGTCCTTGGCACCGGCATCGACGAGATACATGAATCCGTCGACAGCACGCTCGTGGTTGTACCGACCCTTCGCGCGGTGCTTCCACAGGTTCTTCACGATCGCGCTCCACTGATTGTGGAGCGATCGGGTGTTGTCGATCCAGAGCTCGAGTTCGGTCGCTGCGTGCTCGTCGATCTCGCCCTTGACGCCCTTGGCAGGGTTCTTCATGCCGCGTCTCCTCATCATCTCGTCCACGAGTTCCGTGAGTCGTTCGAAGTCGGCATCGGAGTAGCGATCTCCGTCGGGACCGATCGGTTGATTTTCCAGAGCGTCGATGAGCGCATAGATCTCGTCGTCGCTGAGCTCGCTGGTGCTGACATCCGGATTGCGCAGTGATCCCCATGCCGACTGGGCCGCGCGCTTGTCGGACAGACCGCGCTTCTTCTGCGACTCGTAGACGTGCTGGAGCTGCCGGCACTGCTTCGCCGTGATCTCCGTGCCGCACGCGATGTGCTTGCCCCGCGGGTTCGTGGCCTTGTCGGACTTGCCGACGCCCACGGTTTCGTGGGTCGCTTCCCATTGCCAGATCGCCGCTTCGACAGTGCGACGGTCGTCGTCGTTCTCGAGCCACATGCTGCCCGTGTCGAAGTCGAGGTAGCGATCGGGCTTCGTCGCAACGTGCCCGCACCAACGTCCGATCGTCTTGCCGCCTTGCGCGATCTCGTAGCACTTGTACCAAACGACCCGGCCACGGCCGGCTCCGTGCCCGCGGCTTGTCGCCCATGCGTTCGAGATCCGCATCTCGCGGTTGGGATTGCGGTCTGCGGTCGGGTCGAACGACGCCAGACGCAGCGTGCTGAACGGCGCCGCGCCGCCGCCGAAGTACGACTCGCCGGTCGCGACCAGATCGATGATGATCTCGTTGTCGTCGAGATCTTCGTTGTCGTCGAGGAACGTGTCGAGCGAGCCCGACCACTGCACCCGGCCGTCCTCGTCGGAGAGCACGACGCGCTGCTTGCGGTACGCCTTCGATCCGCCCTTGTGCAGCGACACGAGCTTCGCCGCGTCGGCGCGAGAGATCGGCTTGCGAGGATTCTTCATGGGGCTCCTGGGATTCACCTCGCGCAGCAGCGAGCTGCGGAAGTCGACGAAGCCGCGCTTGGCGAGCCGCTCGATCACGTCCTCGCGCGGCATCCGGATCTTGCCGGTCGCGAGGACCTCGTCGAGCGTGCCGGCGGCCTCGACGTCCCCGGACTCGGCGTCGATGAGCTCGACCTCCGTCTCGGTGTCGTAGATGAACCCACGTTCGGTCGTGACCTCGCGGTTTTTCCGCCTGTGGACGCGTTGTGGACGGTGTTCGGGGGCCGGATTCGCAGCAATGCGCTGTTCCGCCCATTGGCGCGCTTCCGACCAAGATTTGAAATCGGGCGTCGTCTGTGGAGCGCTTGTGAGTCGCGCGCGCCAGCGTCCGGCGGCGTCCTGCCATGCTTCGACCGTCCGGCCGCGGGCGCGCGTACGCAGGCCGTGCCCCTTCGGGCTACGGTGCGTCTCGAAGCGGCTCCACGACAGCTCCATGGGGTCAGCCGGCCTCGGCCGCCTCGGGTTCGGATCCGGCGGGGGATTTCCCGCTGACCTCATCTACAACCTCGACGTCGGGCGCGCGCAGGCCCTTGATCCGGGTCGTCGACTCCGCGAGCGCGAGCGGCACGACCTTGCGGCCGTTCACCACCCGGATCTCGCGGACCTCGATCGCGGGCGTCGGACGCAGCTTCGCGACCGCCTCGCGCAACGCGAGCGCGGGGGTTCGGCCCCGGCCGACGACTCCCGCGTGCTCGGTGTGCTCCACGCCGTCTTCGGACTCGAGGTCTCGGAAGGCGGACAGGCGCACCTCGTACTCGTCGCGAAAGCGCATGATGTTCACGTGCATCGCGCCGGCCGCGAAGGCCTGATCGAGCAGATCGTCGTCCATCAGCCGACCGTCAGGGCCTTGTTCATGAGGGACTGATTCGCGACGGCACCCAGCAGCTGCGCCGTGTTCCAGGCGATCGACGGCGCGTCACCTGCGGTGTACGGCTCGAGTCCGCGGCTGTAGTCGACCTGCGGCGTGACGATCCCGAGCACGTGCTTGATCGCAGCATCGTGAGCGTCGGGGTCGTCCCAGTTGACGTCCTTGTTCGCGATCTCGTTGAGCATGCGCTCGTAGACGTCTCGCGCGAACGTCCCCTTGACGTCGGTGACCAGGCGCGCAATCGCTGGCTCGGATCCGCCGCCGGGCAGATCGTTGCGTTGGTCGAAGGTCGTGCCGTCGGGCATGCGGCCCGACAGCGCGACGGGATCGATGACGCCTCCGCTGGTCGCCCCGAGACTCACGTTCTTGACCGCGCGCGCGGTGTACGTGCCGTCATCGTTCTCGAGCAGCACGCGCAAGGTCGGCGCGGCGGTGTAGCCAGCCGGGATCTCGGTGCCGCTCACCGCGAGCTGGACCGGACCGCGCACGTCGGCCACGACCTGGGGTGCGTCGGCGAGCGTCGCCCCGGGCACCAGAATGCTCGCGAGCACGGGCCCGGGCGGCATCTTCTTCTGGCCCTTCATGCGCTGCCAGCCCTTGAAGCCGAGGTAGCCGACGCCGATCGCTGCTGCACTGAGGCCGATGGCGGCCATGGTGCCGAGCATCGTCGGGTTGCGTCGAGCTCGGCGACGGCCACGGCCGCGACGACGACCGCGACGACGACGCGGGTTCGCTTCGGGGATCGCTGGCTCGGGATTGGAACGGGCGCCCTCGAGGGCGATGCGGCGGCGGGTCGGTGTCGTGGTCATGTTGGGGCTCCTTCGTTGCCTCAGTCGAGATCGGAGTGGTCGGCGACCCAGTCGAGCGCGAGCGTGAGTGCTTCGCCGCGGCTGGGTGCGAGTGCTCTGTCGCCGCTGGTCGTGGACCATTGCCACGCAAGCGGTCCGTTGCCGCCCGAGACTTCGGCGATCTGGATCTGGAACTGCTCGGGGAAGAAGTCGAGGGTGATCCCGTCGGTCGGCTGCATGTTGCCGATGACGATCTCCGAGTACGCGTTGACGATCGCATCGTGCCGCGTGTCGCCGGCGCCGGCCATGTCGAGGCTCGGCGCGCGCCATGCCCACGTCGGACCGTTGCGGTAGACGTCGACGACGTGCTGCCCCATCTTCGCGTGCACCGTCGGCGCTGCGCTGCGGTGTGCGGCCTTCGGCAACGTCACCTTCGCCGCGACGGCCACAGGCACGAGCGCGAGCACGGCCCCCGCTGCGATCGCGCTCGCGGTCCCGATCGGGTTCTGCAAGGGGTTGGCCGAGCGGCCCTTGGGCAGGATCGCCCCGAGCACGCCGCCCGTCACGCCGCCGGTCACGCCTGCGACCAGAGCTCGGCTCCACACGCGATCGGTCGATGCCGCGGCGAAGCTCGAGGCGATGCCGATCGCGCTGCCGACGAGGCCGAGGCCGATCGCGGCCTGCTTGTCGAGTCCCCACGGGTTGCGAGGATTGCGACGGCGCCGCCGGCGACGCGGGTTCTGCTGACGTCGTTTCATCCCTGCACTCCCAGCGCGAGCAGTGTGTCGCGGACTGCCTGCTTTGCGCCGAGTTCGCTCGCCGTGGCGCCGCCGGCCACAGACACGCCGTTGTGGTCCACGCCCCAGATCCACGACGATCCCTCTTGGCTGATCGTCCACGAGTACTCGTTGAGCGTCCCCGAGGTGCCCATGTTCTCGGGGCGCAGGATCTCGTCGATGGCCTTCTTCGCGACGCGATGCAGCGCATACACGCCGGCGGCGGCGAGCGTCACCGGCACGAGCACGACGCCAGCGACCACGATCGCCACGATCGCGCCGGTGCTGAGGTTCTTCTGGCGTCGTCGTTTCATCGATCTCATCTCGCCGGAGTCACCGGTGATCCCGCGGTCGTCACCACGCTCGAGCCGCGAGAGAACGGCGCGAGCACTTCACCGAATCTTCCGGTCTGCGACGGCCACCAGACGGGGTACACGGTGGGATAGCCCGTGACGCCGTACCAGTCGAGAGCGACCTGCCGATTCAGATCGATCGCGATCCGCTGCAGCGTGCGGGCCGACAACGGCCTGCCGCTGTTGACCTCGGCGAGGGTCACCGCATCGAGGTTCGCCGGCAATCGCCGGCCCATGTTCACGCCGGGCGTCGTGAACGGAATCGGCACGCACGCGCCACCGGGACAGCAGATGCACCAGACCAGTGCCGCGCCTTGGCTCGGGCACGCCTGATACCAGCACGGCGAAGCGCCGTACGGACGAAATCCGTACGCCGGCACGGGCACCGGCACGAGCATCGAGCGGAGGATCGGACGTCTGCGGCGGAATCGTCGGGGCATGGTGGTCTCCTGTTGGCTCAGAACCAGGCGCGAGCTCGATCTTTGGTGATCGGTGGCAAGGGCATCCTTTGCATGCCGCTTTGCGCGGCAGTCTGCTGCTTCATCATGCGAAACAGATCGCACTGCTCGATGATCTGTCCCACGTACACCTCGCGCAGCACGTAGTACGTGGCGAGACCGCTGATGGCGGCGGTGCCGGCCGCCCATGCGAACGTCGCGAGTGCACCAGGGTTGCGTCGTTTCATGGAATGGCCTCCGCCAAGGTGCCGATCCGTGCGCAGATCTTGAGCGCCTTGTTGCGGCGCGCCTGCATCGCGACCGAGACCAGTGCGATGCTCGCGAGAGCCGCGCCGCCCGAGATCAGCGTCGTCATGAGCATGCTCGGATTGCGCAACGTGCTGCGCTTCGGGTTGCGGCGCGACTTGGTCTTCATCGGCGGGTGTATCCCACGATGGCGAGGCCGAGCAGCGTTCCCGCCACGGCACTCGCGATCGTCGTGCTCTTGTTCTTGGTCAGCGCGTAGGCGCCGACGGCCGACAGAGCTGCGATGGTGGCGGCCGGGACGGCGTAGGCAGCCGCCTTGCCCTTGGGATTGAGTGCCAGGGCCTTCATGCGATTGCCTTCTGCAGACCGTGGTCCACCGCGAGTGTGGTCGCACCGATCGTCGATCCGAGCAGCAGTGCCGTGCCGGGTCCGCTCGGGTTCATCATGCGGCCGGCGGGTCCGAACTTGAGCTCGCGGGCGACGACGGTCGCCGCGAGGCCGACGGCGAGGCCGAGTGCAGCGCCCCGCAGCGCGCCCTTGGTCGCACGCACGCCGGTCGACTCGGTCGACACCGCGAACTGTCCCGCGTCGGTCGTGACGACCGGCATCGGGGCCTTCGCGGCGCTCGAGATCGCGATGGCGATCGCGCCGAGCGTGGCGCCGACGAGCGCGCCCTGCGTGTACGTGATCCCCGGATTGCGGGGGTTGCGACGACGACGTCGCTTGCGACGACGTGGGTTCGCTTCCGGCGTCGGATTCGCTCGACGCTGGATGGGGCCTTGGACGGGTGCACGAGTGGACATGAAGGTTCTCCTGTCAGCGACGTTGGTCGATCTGGTCGACGACGATGTACGCGAGCAACCCGAGAGCCGCGCCTGTCAGGCCCGACGCCATCGTGCTCTTGCCGAGGGGCTTGGCGGCCAGGATCCCGACGGTCGTGCCTGCAGCGGTTGCGAACATCGGCACGACGTAGCGTCCGAGCGGATCCTGTCTCGCGATGGTGAGCGCCGAAGGGTTGCGTCGGCGGGCGAGTGCGTTGCGGCGCTTCATTTCCCGATCTTTCCCTGCACGCCACCGAGCACTGCCAGGAGCCCGAGTGCGGCCGCACCGGTGGCTCCTCCGACGAGCAGCGTGTCGCCGACGCCCGCCGCTTCGCCTTTTTCACCGCGCGACTTCACGTACTTCGAAGCGAGGGCAGTGGCGACGACGCCACCAACCAACCCGAGACCGGCCCACATCGCCACGCCGGTGGCGTTGGGCCTTTGCCAGTTTTTCTTGCGGCGTGCCATGGCGTCAGTACGGCTGTGCCGGGATCACGATGGGGCCGGTCTCCTGCGCTTTCTTGAGCAGGTTGCGACCCATGAGCGCCATGCCGCCGATGATCACGGCCGGCACACCGATGAGCACGCCCACCGCGATGAGCGCGACGGTGCTGCCCTTCATGTTCTTCTTGCGCGGGTTGTTGCGACGACGTCGCTTGCCGCGACGACGGCGGCGCGGGTTGTCCTCGACCGTCGTCTCCTCGGGGTTGCGGCGTCGACGGCGACGGCGGGGGTTGTCCTGCGGCTCTGCGGACTCGCCGGGGTTGCGGCGACGTCGTCGACGGCGCGGGTTGGACTCGGGGAGCTCGGGCACGAGCGCGAGCTTCGGCTTCTTGGCGGTGGCGGTGCGTGTGGTCATGGTGTCGATGCCGTTTTCATAGCGCGGCGCTTCGCGGCGAACATGAGCGTGCCCGCGAGCGCGAGTGGGAGGCCGACGAGCAGCCCGATCGTCAGGAGGGAATCCGTGTTCGCCATGCCGCGTCGCGACCGGGCGTTCTTTCGTTTCTTCGCCATCAGTGGATCAGTCCTCTCTCGTGGAGATCGAGGTGGCCGCCGGTCACGAAGATCACGTCGGGCCGATGGTTGGGATCATCTTGATCTTGATACGTCCACACGTCCGTGTAGTGGTGGTGGATGTACTCCTGCGCACCGCGCACGCGCGGGTCGGGATTCTTGTCGTGCCACTTGTCGCTGCGGTAGCTGACGGTGTCCGACGGTCCGACGCAGGTGACGTTCGCCGCGGGGATCTCGATCTCGTCGAAGCACGACGGCTCGCGTTGGTGCCAGCGCTCGTAGGTGTCGATGGCGTTCTTGGTCGGCTTCGCGTTCAGGCTGCACGCTTGGTACGGCGCGGTCGGGAACGCGTACATGGCCTTGTTCACCTCGTCCCAGTACAGCGTGGGCTCGTCGCCGGCGAAGCGGCGCACCTGCAGCTCGCCGGCCTTGTCGACGAACGCGTACTCGACGAGCACGCCGAGTGCGACCAGATCGCCGGGCTGCGGCAGCTGCATCGAGCTTGGCCAGCCGCAGCTGCCGTTGGCGCAGCGGTTCCAGTTGCGCTTGCCCTGCTTCTTCCACGCCATGCGGACCGTCCGCCACGCCGTGGCGCTCGCGGTCTCGTCGTCGCCGTACTGCCGCATCGCGTCGGCGTAGGCCTTGTCGTAGACCTCGCGCGCGTCGTCGGGCAGGCGGCGCGGCGACGGCAACGGCGGGTCGTAGATCCCGAGCTTGCTCTCGCGGTTCTTCGCTCGAGCAGCGGCGGCGTTGCGTTGGCGTCGGGTGAGCATCGATCAGTTCCGCCGGCCGGGCGCCTCCTCGTCGTCGAGGTCGTCGTCGTCCTCGTCGTCGTCGTAGCCGGGGTTGTCCATCGCGGAGATCTTCTGCTCGACCGCGGCGAAGCGCTTGTCGACGTGCGCGCCGAGGCGGCGGATCTCGGCGACGATCTCAGGTGAGGGCGCGACCACCACCTGCGGTGGCGCTTGGGGGGCGTACTGCGCGGTGTTGGTCAGCCGCGGTCCGTCGCGCAAGGCCTCGGGGATGTCGCGCACGTTCGGCTGCGGCCATCCCGACGGGTACGCGGGCTGCGGGTAGCCGTACGGCGGCGGTGGCGGATAGGCGGCCGACGAGTACGGGCTCGGTTCGAGCTGGTCGACGGACTTCTCGCGTCGCAACACGCGCTTGGCGTGCTTGGTGGCGGTCTTCCACAGAAGCGACGCCGCGCCGAGCACTCCAGCTCCCACGAGCGTCGTGAGGGCCACAGTGCGCACCGTCTTCCAGGTCTCGCTCGGGTTCTTGGCGCGGCCTTGGTCGCGGCGAGGCTCTTCGTTGTTGACCACGTGGGGACGGGGACGGTTCGGGTCTTGCGTCATCGCCGATGCTCGGCCCGAACCCACCAGCATTCCGCGCGTTTGTCACGCGCCGGGTCTACATGCGGTTGCTGCGTCCCTGCGCCCGGCGCCGCCGCGATCCTGCGGGATTGCGCCGGGGACGCGAGGCTGTCTCCGCGATCTTGTTGCCGACGATGTGCGCCAAGGGCTCGACCATGTCGAGGAAGTGCGACTGCTCGGGCGCGAGCCGGCGTGCCACTCGAGACGCGACGTCGATGACCGGGTTGCGCTCGTGAGAGTCGGGCACGGTGCGCGGAATCTCGGGGTCGTCGATGAGCCGCGCGACGAGGCGACCGAGGCCGACCGTGTCGCCGGCATGGTGCACGGCTCCGGTCGCGTCGGTGACGGCGTACGTGCCGTCGGATTCGCGACAGATCCCGAGCAAGACGAGCGGCGGAGTCGGTTCGGGCATCCGCCGATCCTACCCCAGTGCCTACGAGACGGTGAGCTCCTGCGGCATGGGCAGTACCACGCCTTGCATGTCCACGCCGAGCCTCGAGACCATCGGGGGCGGGTCGACGGTCGAGCTGCCGTCGGGCCAGGGCAGCAGCTGGATCCGAGGTACGTCGCTGCCGAGCGCCTCGAGATCGAACGCGGGCATCCACAGCACCATGTGCGAGTGGCCGAGCCCGAGCGAAGTGCCGTCGAGATCGGTGCCGCGCACCGGTGTCTGTCCCGCTCCGATCGCGTCGAGCACGTTGGTGTGCCAGGGCAGCCAGTTCAAGCCGCGGCCGGCCGCGTTCATCATGAACGTCACCGGCTTTGCGTTCGGATCGCGGATCCCGTTGGTGCACGCCGCATTGGTCGTGCCCGATCCTTCGGTGCAGGCCTTGCCTGGATCGGTGCCGCCGGCGTAGTTCGCGTTGGTCTGTCCGAAGACACGATCATTCCATGAGCCGGGCTCGATGAGCGCACGTCGCACGTCGCGGCGGAGCCTTCGTCCGAGGATCGCGTCGGGATCCTGGCCTTGCGCGCGCGCGAGTGCGATGGCCTTGGTCGGATCCATACCGGCCATCGTCAGCGCCGAACTCAAGAGCGCAATGACGAGTTCATCGAAGCCCTGCGACGGATCGAAGGAACCGCCTTGATCGCCAGCGTCGAAGAACATGCTCGGCGTCGGGTAGTTCTCGACGTGCAGAAGCGGCTTGTTCCACGGGTAGCCAGGGTCGGTCGCGCGGCCCCATGACCATCGCGACTCGCCCATCTCCGGGACGGGCTCGTCGTCGACGGTGGGCAACGGCTCGGTGGGGACGGCGTCGACCCGCTTGCGACGACGCCACAGGTACGCACCGCCGAGCCCCGTCGCCACGGCTGCCGTCCCGGCGATCGCAGCGATCGTGATGCCGGAGGGATTGAACAGGCGTCGTCGATCTCGTCTCATGGCTGCGGGACCGGGATGTTCGCGGGTCGCGGCGTCGTCGGATCGCACGCGGTCTCGGTGACGATGGCCTCGCGCGCGAGCAGACCGAGCTCGGTCCACATCTGGCTCACGGTCGGGTGATCCCCCATGACCGGCGGCCATTCGAAGTCCGGGTGCAGCCGATGCGCGACGCACAAGCGCAGCTCTTCGACGAGCACGTCGATGTCGGCATCGTCGGCGGCGTCGGAAAGGACGTCCTCGGCGCAATCGCAGACTTCGTCGGTCAGGCGCTGGAAATCGTCCGGCGTATCGGGCAGGTGCACGCGGTAGTCCGGATCGGGCAACCGCCAGCCCTCGAGCAGGTCGTCGGCGGCCTTCTGCACCTCGCGCTGCGTCGCGATCCAGTAACCGAGGCCGATCCCGACCGCGGCCGTCACGAGGCCCACCGCGTACGCGGCGATCGGCGCGGGGTTGATCACGTTGCGTCTTCGTTTTCTCATCTTCGCCTCAGCGGCACTACGGCGCCGTTCTTGGTGCGTGCCCACTGCTGTCCGCCCGGCGAGCGGTGGACGCTCGAGAGCGACTCGCGTCGCCCCGACAGTCCCGGCACGTCGGGGCAGATCCACTTGCCGCGCGCGTCGACGTAGCAGCGCGGCGGGAGGTTGCAGTGCACGCGACCATCTTCGCCGATCTCGCAGCTCTGCGGGGCGACGCGACGCTTGGGACGTCCGGGAATGTGGTGGCGAAGCCCGCGTTGGAAGTTGACCACGGGATCGTGCACGCCGAGCTCGGAGACGACGACGGCGTGGAAGTCGTTGTCGGCCTGCGGCACCGAGACCGGCAGCGCCGGCACGCCGTACTTCTCCTCGAGCACCGCGGCCTCGTACGCGGCTGCGTCGCCACAGCTGAACGCACCGCGGTCGACGCAGGCTCCGATCCCGTACACGTCCATGAGCGGCTCGCCGGCGGCGTTGGTGCGGCGCTGCTCGGGCTTGTAGGCGAGACCCCACTCGCCGATCGTGTCGGGGATCTCGTCACCACGCGCGAGCATGGCTCGGATCACGCGACGGTTGTCGTCCTGCGTCATCTCCAGCGCTTGCTGGTAGGTGTCGCGGCTGCCGTCGCCGGCCGGCATGCAGAGGTGGAGCGTGAGCAGCATGGACCCTTGGACCCGTGGACCAGTCCGTCAGGGAACGTCGGGGTAGGTGACGCAGATCGGCAGCGCGCTGCCTTCGTAGCTGCAGCACTTCGCGTAGTCGGGAGCGCCGGTCCACCAGCAGACCTCGCCCGGTCGCCCGCCGGCGGCGGCCGCGAGCGGGAACGGCTTGAACGCCGAAGCCTGCGGCCACATGCCGCCATGGTAGAAGCGCGTCGCCCGACGACTTGGTGCCGTCGATGCTTGCGTCGTCGCGTCGGTGATCATGTGAGGGAGGCTCCAGCCCGCGACGAGCGCCATGAGCGTCTCGTTCTGGCCCATGACCTGGATGACCTCGACGTCGTGACTGTGCACAGGACCGGCGCCGTGCATCCACAGCTTCGCGGGGCCCGGCACTGCGCCCGAAAGCTTAACCCAGGATTCGGGGTGGCTTGCCGGACGATCGAAGTACGACGCCTTGAACCACCGGTTCGCGACGCCCGCGTTGCGCCACGCCGCTCCGCTGCGCACGTTGACGGGTGCCGGTGGGTTTGTGAACCGCATCGGTCGACCGTACAGGTCGACGCCGCCCGGTCCGAGAATCGGCAGCGGAACGCACGTGCCCGATGCCCCGCAACAGATATAGGCCTGGCCGCCGTAGTAGACGACCTGGCACTGCTCGGCGCGCGCCGTCGGCAGCACCGAGCGCAGATACGCGATCTCTGCTTGGGTCGCCGCGCGTCGGCCGAGATGGGCGCGAAGGATCGGACGCTTCGGTCGAAGTCGCATCGCTCACTGCCCTCCGTAGGCGTCGGCCCACCACGCCGCCATGTTGTCCGCGACGTAGTCGTACGCCGCGGTGAACTGTTGCTGTGACCATCCCGCGGTCGCATTCTTCGTGATGGGATCGTAGTCGTCGCCGACGAGTCCCGTCGCCGCCATCACAGCCGCCGTTTCGGCGAAGTCAGGGATGTCGTTGGGCGGGTAGGCGACCGGTCCCTTGAGCTGCGCGAGGATCTGTCCGAACCACAGCGCGCGGCGGTGCAGCCACAGCTTCTGCGCGTTGGAGAGCAGGTTCGAGGTGAACTCGGTGTCCTGCGACGGCACGTAGTTGTACTGCGGCGCTCGCGGACGGAAGGCAGGCTTGTACGCCGGATTCGGAGCCGGATTCGTCGCCATGCCGCTCGAGCGCTGGCCGAACCCGGATGGACCTCCTCGAGGGTTGTACTCGGGCAGCTGTCCCGAGCCACATGCGGCCGCGGCGATCTCGGCGGGATTCTGCGCCGCCGCCAAGAGCATGGCCCGGTTCATCTGGTTCATCGGTCGGCGTGGTCGGATCATGGTAGCTCGCGATCTCAGAGGTTGAGGATCTGGACGATGGTGATCTGCGCCGAGCCTTCGAGCGGATTGACGACGAAGGCGTTGACGTTGCCGGGGATCGGGATGATCGGGCTCGTCGTCGATCCAGCCGGAATCGTGAGCGTCGCGATCGTGACGAAACCGAACGCGGGCGTCTCGTTCGCCGGCAAGATGGGGTTGGTGAACGCGTACACCATGTCGATCTCGAGCGGACCGACGGTGTCGGACATGACGATCACCTCGCGCGCCGCCGGCATCACGGGCATCGTCAGCCCGGTCTCGCCGACGAGGAAGCTCTGCGTGTACGTGAGCGGATTCTTCTCGTGGCTGTTGCTTGAGGCGCAATACACCGCCGTGGTGAAGATCGTGCCGAGCGCGAACGGGTTCGCCGTCACGTCCTCCGGCGTGAGTCCGCCGCCTGCGGGATCGGGCACGAGCGCGTCGATCCCGAGCACGGCGTAGCAGCGCACGTCGAACTCGACGCCGGCGCCGACATCGAAGTCGAAGTCGCGCGTGCGCGTGTTGCCCATCGACAGCTTGATCCGCGCCTTGAGCATCGATGCTCGGTTGCCTCGGCTCTCGATGGCGCTCGCGTCGACGCCCTCGATGGTCGTGCCGACGGGAAGCATGGCTTCTCGCGGCTCGATGCTGACGTGATGCCACGTTCCCACAGGCTGCGAGTTCTCGGTCTGATCGCCGGGATGCATCGACCATCCACCGCGCATCGGCATCGTGCGCGGCGCGACGACCTGTGCGTAGCCCGAGCCCGCGACGGGCGATTGCCCGAGCCGATCGCCCGGCGGTGCCCAGCGCAGGAGGAAGGGATTCGCGAGCGGAGCGACGACGAGGTAGTCGAAGGCCGAGGGTAGCGGCGGATGTCTCGTGAGGTTCACGCTGCGTCCTCGCAGTCGGAGCAGCCTTCACCGAGAGCACACGACTCGCAGCAGTGGCCGTCGTGCTCCCACCACGCGACGCCTTGGTCCGGGGCCACGGGGAACTCGGCGACGACCTCGGCGCCTGTCGTCGGGTCGACGTAGCTCACCGCGATGAGCGAGCCTTCGAGCAGATCTCCGTGATCGCTCTCGATGTCGGTGACCTCGACGCCATGCAGCGGCGATCCCGGACAATGCAACCGCAACCCTTGGACGTCGACCATGACCGCGCAGTCGCCCGAGCTCGGCGGGCTCGGGTTGCGCCGCGTCAGCGACTGACGCGGGACGGGGTTGCGAACCGGTCGCATCGAGAAGCTCATGGTCTCGGTGGGCACCGTGTTCGGAGAAGGAGGGATGTCCGGACCTCCGGGCCACGATCCGGGACCAGGATCGCTCGTGTCCCACGAGAACTGCGGAAGGATCCTGGCTTCGAACGTTCCGGATCCTGTGTGCCTCGTCTCAGCGACGAGCTGCTGCTGCTGCGCGCCCCACTGCGTGAAGAGGATCGCGTTGTAGAACGCGTACTGCTGCGGCTGCCCCGGGGCATGAAAGAGTGCGGGCGCCTGCGGATGAGGACTGACGATCTTGATCCATCGCCTCGCGTTGTTGTACGGAGGTCCCGGGAAGTACGTCGCCGTCAGCCAACCTGTCGGCAGCGCCGACGATCCCGGATCGCCGTGCGCAGTCGGCTTCTTGAACTGCGGCTGCATCTGCCCCCCCAACTGCGAACTCCTCGTCGCTCGACCGGCTCGAGCGAGCGAGCCTTGGACGTCTTGGTAGGGGTTCGCCGTGCGCACCGGCGATCCCGCGGTCGTGCGCACGCTTCCGCCCTGCGAGAAGGGTGCGAGTACTTCGCCGAATCCGCCGGTCAGCGACGGACCGAACATCTCCGCGACGGTCGGCGCGTAGGTGGGAGTCACGTCCACGAACACGCCCGACGGGTTGTTGTAGATCGCGGTGATCCGCACCATCGTCGGCATGGCCACGCCGACGGTGTAGAGCCACGCGGTCGCGCCCGGCGTCGCACCGTGAGGCGCCACGACGTACTGATTGGCGCCCGGGGGCGGAGAGTTCGGCGCCGGCGCCACGGGAATCATCGACGGGTTACCGATCCGCGTCATGGACACGCGTCGGTTCGCTCGAGCGACACCCGGAGCTCCGGTGTTGTTGCTGCCGCCGCCGCCCGGCGTCGACACGCCGCCCGGGAAACACGCGGGCCACGGCGTTTCGGTCGTGCAGCAGAGCCAGCCCGTCTCGGTCCACCAGCAGCTGTTCGAGCCCGCGGTCGCGAGCTTGCCGGGGTTTCGGTGGGACAACGACTGCTTCGGGACTTCGCGGGCCATGGTGGTCTCCTGGGGACTTTCGAGACATGAGAAAAGGGGCGAGGCCGCGTTGCGTCCCCGCCCCTTCGTTCTGCGATCCGCGAGGCGAAACGCCGATCAGACCGGGACGCCGGAGCCCGGGGGCAGACCGGGCGAACCGACCAGGTTGCCCGGGCCGACCATGCCGCCGCCGTAGGGGCCGGGGCCGGGGAACATCGGCCAGCAGTCGTTGAAGAAGTTGACCGCCTTGCCGACGATGATCATGTCGAGCGTCGGGAGCACGCTGAGCGTGTCGAGCGGGTCGAACGTGATCGTGAGCGGAGCGAGGTTGCTGAAGCAGCCCCAGTCGAAGGGGCAGTAGCAGTCGTCCGTGTTCCAGTACGCGACGTCGAAGCCCGCATCCGGACCGCACGTGCGCTCGTACCCGTTGAAGCCGCTGATGATCGACGTCACCAGGAGCTGGAGCGGGCTGTTGAACGAGCGCGCGCCGCACCCGTAGAAGAACTTGTTGCCGCACGTGACCGACAGCGTGAAGCTGCCGAGGCTCGACGGCGTCGCGACGATGCCGAGCAAGCTCTGGTTCTGCACCCACGGTCCGACGGGACCGCCGTAGCCCTGGAAGGGCGAGGCGATCGGACCGGTGCATCCATCACCCCACGGGCCGCATCCCGCCATCGAACCGTCGGGTGCGCCTTGCGGCACCTGGTACTGCGGGTACTGGGGCTGGTTGTACTGCTGGGGCATCATGGGCCCCTGTCCCGCCATCGCGCCCGAGTGTGCGCCCTGGGGAACTCCGCCGCGCCGTTGCGCGATTCGCTGCTTCGCGAGAGCGATGTTGCTCCCACCTTGATAGTTGCCGAACATGGGTCGTGTCTCCTTCGTGGTTGACTCCCCGGGTTCGATCGAGCGGTTCCCTCGTCATTCGACTCGGGCCTTGTGCCCCGCAACCGATCCTCCGCGAACGTTGGATCTGGGGCGGGGCTCGTCCGCCGGGTCAGGAACTTGCTTCGGTTACGCCGCCTCCGACTTGGGGGCGATCGAGATCTGCACCTCGCCGCGACTGATCGCGCGCTCGCGAGAGCAGAAGGAACGGCCGCGCGCGTACGTGCCGAAGCCGTACGCCAGCGTCATGACCATCGAGTAGAACATCGCCGACTCGCCGAAGCCCGGGATCGTCTTGCGACCGTTGATCGTCTTCGGACGCACCGAGCGCGCGAGCCCGTAGAAGGCTCCGAAGGCGAGCGGGGGCAGTGCGAGCCACGGCACGCCGAGGAAGGCCGTCGCCGGATCCTTCACGCCCTCGAGCTCCCACGGCACCGGGCAGTCGTCGGACGCCGCATTGCCGGCGCCGATCCACTCGGCGAGCATCGCGTCGCGGTCGGCTTCGACGCGGCCATCGAGCCACGCTGCACCGAGCGTCGCGCCGACGCCGATCAGCATGCCCATGCCTTCGCGTGCGGCCACCGCCATGGAGTCCGCTTGACTGTCGCTCTGGTTCTTCTTGCGCGCGAGCTTGGTGACGCTCTTCGCGACGAGCTCGGGGTTGGTCCGCGCGAGATCGTAGACGTTGTCGTGAACGTCTCGGGGGTTCTGTTCGCGCTGACGTGCGACGAGTGCCTTGGCCATGATGCGTTGGATCCTGTGTGGAAGGTGCGGCGTCGTGCCGACGTCGCCGGGACCCAACCAGCATCGGGGCGATCGGTCAAGCGGGGCCGTGAGGCCCTCTTTCTCGCGATTCCAGGCGACTTCAGACGCATTCAGACACCTCGCGCGAAGACGGCGCTACGCTGGCGGCACGATGCCATCGAAGGCCGAACCGTACGCCGACGTCACCTGCTCTCCTCCGTTTCGACTCCCGTCGACGGCCCGACTCGAAGGCCGTGATCCTCCGGACAACCTCGAGCGGCAGATCAAGCTCATGCACGCGGGCCTGCGCCGCGTGTGCATCGAGGCGCTCGGCGTTCGTGATGCGAAGGGCGAACCCGTTGGGATCTTCCAACGCTTCGCGTTCGTCTGCGGCGACGACCGCAAGCCGTCACAGTCGCCTCGCATGATCGCCGTGCTCGCGATGGAGAGCGCCGAGATGTTCGCTCGCAAGTGCGATCACCTCGTGAAGTTTCGAGTCTACGTCGAGACGCGTCTCGACACCGGGAAGATCTTCGAGAAGCAGGTTCGCGTGACGGTCGATCCTTCGCGACTCGAAGATCCGGACGAGGAGTCCGACGATGACGACGACGATGCCGAGGATGAGGACGATGATGAAGACGACGACGAGGACGACGACGAGCGCCGCGAGGAAGAAGAAGATGAACAGGACGAGTACGACGAGGACGACGACGACTTCGAGGACATCGTGAATCCGCCCGAGACCGTCGCCGCGGCGCCTCGCGTGCAATCCAACGGCAATGGGAGGACGCGCGACGGTGCGGCGGAGTACGTCGACACGTCGAACCTCGGGAAGATCGAGCCCGCCATGCAGATCCACTCATCGGTGCAGCAGGCGCAGGCGATGGGGCTGCAACCCGATCTGAGCGGCGGACTGCCGCTCGAGCACAACCCGATGTTCTTCCTCCAGCTCATGGATCGGCAGGCGGCTCTCGTTGCCCGGATCTTCGCCGCGAACATGCGCGACTCTCGGAAGGAGCGTCGGCTCATGGCGCGGCAGATGGAGAAGACGATGCGCGAGGGTCGTCGAACGATGCGCATGGTGGTCGATGGAGCGATCGCCGAACGCGACAACGCCAACCGCCACGCCGAGAACCTGGGACAGCAGATCATCGACATCACCAACGCCCAGCGCGCCGACGTCGAGAACTACCAGCAGATCGCGGCGCACTCGTGGAAGGCCTTCCGGCACGCGCAGGAGACCGAACTCTCGATGGCCGGCAAGATCCTGGGCTACGAGCGCGCGATGTTCGACGAGCGGCTCGCCGCCGCTGAAGATCGCGCTGCACTGCCTCCGGCCACGTCGCAGTGGCCAGCGATGATCAAAGGCGCGATCCCTGGCGCGCTCGGGATCGGGGCGTTCATCGCCAACTCCAAGGGCGACACCAAGATGGCCGAGCTGCTCGGCTCGCTCGCGAAGCTGCTCGCACCGACTCCGGACGAGCAGTACGAGGACGACGAGGAACTGGATGAGGACGCGCCCCAGCAAGCCGAGCACGCTCGAGCGGAGCCCGACGACGTCGTCGATGCCGAGGCGCGCGAGGCTCCGCAGCGCACGGAGTCCAGAGAGAAGTCGCCGACGCGCGACAGCGCGCGAGCGCTGCTCGAGACGATCGACATCGAGCAGGCCAGCACCCTACGACGTGTGCTCCCCACCGGCGCGTGGGAGGCCTTCGAGCAGACCGCCAACGCCCGCACCGAGAGTTCGGCGCGCTTGGCCGTCCGCCGCCTCGACGAACTCGTGCGCCGCGATGGAGCAGCCCAGGCCGCCGTGGTCGCCGCGCTGCGGGCCGATCAGGTCCAGTCGCTGTTCGCGATCATTCGCATGACGCAGCGGCGTACGGTGCCCCCGCGTCCGCGCGCGAGCGCGTCCGCGGGCTAGCGATCGACGAGCGCTTCGATGAACGTGATCTGATGACGGCGCTCGGCGCGGGTCGGTCCGCCGCCGATGCGTCGCCGACGGCCGCAACACATCGGGCACGAGCAGATCTTCAGGTTGTCGGCGAGGCGCGCCGCGGCGTGGTCGAGCTCGACGTCGGTGGCCACCACCAGGCCGCTCCACCAGCGCTGCTGGACGGCGCGGGCTCGGGCGACCATGCGGCGCCGGTGATGCCGTCGGGGGCTCGAGAGGCGTCCACGCGTCCATGTGCGCCATGCTCGAGAGCGCCGATCAAGGGTAATCGACCGACCCGACTGATCAGTCGATGTTCGAATGAGCAGGTTACCGGTGGTTACCGGTGGTTACCGGTTACCAGAGGGTCATGTTGTTCAGAAATCGGTGTTAAAAAAAAGTTCCGATTTCTGTAGAGGATCGAAGATCTTGACCGGTAACCACCGGTAACTTCGTTCACATACCTAACGACCAAGTAGTTTTGTTAGCCTTCATGAGGTAGACGCGCTGCGCCTTCTTGCCTCCGGCGCACTTCGCGACGTAGGTCAGTCTCCCACTACTGGTCAACAATATGCCGTGCTCGCGCCATGCCTTCATGACCACTTCCGGCATGTATCCTCCGTCTTCCAGAACACGCTTCAAGTGAGCAGGGTACCAGGCGAAGAGATCTGCTCCGTCGTCGTTCTCGATGTCGCGCAAGGTCGGCAGCTCGCCCTCGTCGCCGACGCGCTTCCACCCGAGCCACCCACCGTTGGGCTCCTCCTTCATCGACGGCATGTCGCCCCAGACCGCCCACTGCGACCGACGCGACTCGGCGACGGAGACGACGTACTCCCACGCCTCACGCGCCTTGTTCGAGGCGACCTGCGCCTCTTGGAGCGCGCGCTCGATGGCGACGGCGACGTAGCGGTCGAGCAACAGTGGCCTGGTATCCCAGTCCATGCCGAGCGCCTCGGTCGCGAGCTTCGACGTCAGATCCAACAGTGCGATCGTTTCGGCGAGACGCATCGCAACCCGCGAGTCGAGCAGGCCGCGGAGCTTCGACACCATGCCGCGGTAGTCGTTCGCAAACGCGTCCCAACGCTCTCGGTTCGCGCACAGCCACTTCACGAAGAGCGGACCGGCGTGCCCGTAGTGTTTTCCGAACTCGACCATGACCTCGGCGACGGTCGTGCCGGTCGTCTCCGACGCGGCACCGAGCGGCGCCCCCCAGAAGGACAGCACGCGCGCCGCCGCGCCGCCTGTGCCCACGTAGTCGGCGAGCGAGTACTCGCCCGAGCTCAGCACCATCGTGCGCCACTGCTTCGCCGGCGCCTGCTGCAGCGTCTTGCTCGAGCGTGTGCGCGTGTGCCCCGACTCCAGCATGTAGACGGATTGCCCGAGCAGGTCTCGACGCTTCGAATCCGGAACGTCGGCGGTGTCGTCGACCACGAGCGGCAGATCGTTCAGGACCTGCGCTCGCGCCTCGAGCCCGTTGGCGGTCGCGTTCCACCGCGGCAACTTCGCTTTCGCGCTGCGCCAACAGGTCGAGCCTGTGCGCAACGCGACCGACTTTCCTCCCGACGTCTCGCCGACGAACTCGACGATGGTGTTCGGTGCGCCGACGATGCCGATGAGCGGCGGGGCGAGGCACGCACAGATCGCGACACGCATCGCCGGCCACGGGTCGAGCCGCTTCACCGCCGCCTTCCATCCGTCGAACGTTCCGCCCTCTTTGAAGTCCGCCGACGCATCGCCGACGTACTCGACCTGCTGTCCGTTGGCGCCGATCTGTCGATCGCCCACGAGGAACCCGTGGTGTCCGAGATCGTCGTCGTCGCCGAGCCATCCCATGGTCGACTGCGCATATCCGGGCGGGATGCTGCGGCGGTTTTCGGTCTCGTACGCGCGCAGGTACTGAACCAGTTCGGCGGCGTTGTCGGAGCCGACCGGCGCGCCGTAACGGCCGCACTCGACGATCCGCCGCGTGGAGAAAATCGCGTCGCGCTCGAACATGTGGCTGTGCCACTTCGAGCCCATCCGCCACGCGAGCTCGACGTAGATGACACCGGTGTCCTTATGCTGCAGTCGCCGCGTGATGAGCACCGGATCGTACGAGACCGTCACGCGCCTCGCGACGCGTTGCCCGTCGACTGTCTTGTACTCGACGCGGTACACCGCGGCGTTCGGATCGTTCAGGCCCCAGCCCTTGGGCATCACGCACTCTTCGGAGATCGGAGCGTCCTTCCAGTCGTCCTTGATCGTGCGCTCGCCCTTGGTCTCGCCTCCGATCTCAAGCACGCCCTCGAGCTCGTGGGCGCGCTTCTTGATCCGCTTGACGTAGTCGGCAATGACCTTGCGGTCACGCAACACGTCGGCGATGCGCGTCCACTCCGATCCGTCCTGGTCGATGAACGCCAGCACCATGCGCTGGAAGATCGCTGGCTGGTAACCGGCGCTCTTGTCGTTGGCGAGCAACGACGCGAGGTGAGCTGGGAAGTCCTCGGTCGCCACGTGTCCTCAGCGCGCGCGCAGCTCGGCCCATTCGGCCCAATCGGTGGCGGCTCCACGGGGATAGGCGATCTCGATGTCGATGACTCTCTTTTGGCGCTTCCCTTCTTCCACTAACCGTTTGCGAAACCCGATCGCGCACTTCATCCCGGATTCCTTCACGTCGCCGAGATCGGGTCCAATGACGATCCTGCGAACGTGCCGCGGAAGCACGAGGTTCGGCATGTTGCTCGAGCTCACCGCGGCCCATGTCGGCAGCTGCAGAAACATCGAGAGGCCGATCGCGCTCTCGATGCCTTCAGCGACACCGATCTCTTCCGAGTCGATGCCGAGGCGGATCGCGGCGCCCGACACTGGCGCCAGCGACAGCTTCGCGTTGCCGTGGCGGATCTGCCGCGGCACGCCGGCGTCGCTCACCTTCACGACGCGCCCGTCGGCAAACTCGTGCAGGTACGTGCGGTGGCACGCGACGATCGTCCCGGCGACGTCGCGGACGACCCCGACCATCACGGGACCGAGTTGCTTGGTGTGCGGGTGCTTCTGGTGGCGCCGGTGCGCCACGCGGATGTCGGAGGGCCACACGGCGCCGAGCGGCGCGAGCTTGCGGGTCTGGCGGAGGTAGCGGTCGACGGGATCTCCCGTGCGCACGAAGGTCGCGGCCTCGACCATCTCGAGCGCGTACGCCTTGATCCGCGCGTCGTCGGCGGACATCTTGGCGCGATCGACCTCCCACTGCAGCGCCGCAGTCTTGCGCGCCGCTGCGGCGTCCTTCTCGCAGTGGCAGCGCATGCAGCCCCACCACGGCTGTCCGGCCCGTGGACCTGTGGTCAGGATCCCGGCCCGAAGCGTGTGCTTGCCCCGTTTGCGGCCGTCAGGATCACAGACGGGGCAGTAGGCCTTGACCCACCCCCGCATCCATTTGCCATCTCGCAGCGCCGCTACAATCTCGGGTGGGGCTCGCAGCTCGACATACTCGAGCGCGTCCATCGGCACCTCGGCGCGGTAGAGGTCATCGGGGATCGTTGTCGTAACGTCTGCGACCCACCCCCGTCAAGATCCGCGCCGTGTCACGTGACGTTGCGTCCGATGCTCGACTTCGCTAGTCTCCTCGGGCAACGCCGACCATTTCGGTGCGGACAGAGCACTCGGGGAACCGCCACGCCCTCTACAGGTCGTGGCGGTTCGTTTTTCAGCCCCAAGATCTTGGGCGTGCGGTAGGGTTCGCACCGTGCCGATCTACGAGTATCGATGCGACGCCTGCGGGCGCACCGTCGAGGAGTACCAGCAGCACTTCGAGGATCCGCCGCCGGAGTCCACGGAGATCTGCCCCGAGGCGCCGTCCGATCAGCAAGCTCCGTGCCGACTCGAGCGCATCATCAGCGTCGCCAACCAGAAGTGGAACGGCGACTACAGCAACGATGGGCGAGGCGGCTGGGTGCGCCAAGGCGACGCGATGGTGAAGATGCAGAAGGGCAAGGAATCCACGCGCTACGGAGAAGGCGTAGGATAGCCGCGCGTCCGCGCGCGCGAACTGGGAATGGTCCGAGTTCGCGACCTCTCTTGTGGGTGCATCGCGCGGGCGCACTTTTCACGTGGTACGCTGACGCGCTCGCGCCCGTGCGCGCCCGGGAATGGTCTCGGTCGCACCCACTCCGCAGGTGGTGTCGCTGACTCTCGCGGTGCGCGAGCGTTTTTCGCCGCGTGCGTGTAACGTATCGTGGGGCGCGCGTCACGATCTGGGAATGGTCCTGGGGTCGACGGTTCTGGACATGCGCATCGGCGCGCGTCCCATTTTCGACCGCTCATGTGAGGTTGCCGATCGTCGTCACGCGATCCTCGCGGTAAGGTCGCCGCGATGTCGAACACCAGACGAGTCCTCGTGGTGCTCGCGATGCTCATGCTCGCGACTGCCCTGTTGATCCGTGTCGCGTCCGCGTCGTCGTCCAGCGTGAAGCGCTGGGTCGTCGTCCCGCCGGTCGAACTCGTTGAGCGTGGGGTCGCGGCGGACGAGCCCGAGGTCGAGGTCGAGCTCGAGCCGTACGAGGGCTGGAACACGTGGTGCGAGCGCGTCGTGCCGGCGCCGTGCCGCACCGCCAACGACTGCGCGCCGGCGCCAGACGGACGCGCGCAGCGCTGTGTGACGCCGTACTGGGCGAACAAAAAGCTGCCGAAGGCCGAACGGCCAAAGGTGTGCGCGAGCCGCTGGCCCGGTCGCCACGAGCAGCAGTGGAGGCGCGCGCGTCTCGAGACGATCGTCGCGCACGTCTGCCGCCGGCCGGGCTGCGACCCCGTCGAGCTCGCCGCGTTCGTGGGGACGGTCGCCGCGCGCGAGTCGACGTGGCGACCGTGGAAGGCCCACCGCCTCAACGGCGATCTGCGGGCCAACCGGACGGCGTGGGGGCGGCTCGCCGGCAAGTACCGCGGCAACCCGCACTACCGCGACCGTGACCGCTGGCAGGGCCTGGGCGACAAGGGCCAGAACGCCGCGCTCTACGTGTTTCTGTCCGATCCGCAGGCGCCGCCGGAGATCCTCTGCCGCGAGGTCGAGTCGACCGACACGTACCTCGCGCGCGCGCGGATCGCCGTGAACAAGCAGGCCGATCTGGGCCTGCGTCCGACCTGGGCGAGCGTGCATGCAGCGCTGGCGACGGGGAACATCCGCCCGAGCGCGGCCGCGGTGGAGAGGTTCCGCCCGCAGGCGCGCAAGGCGGGCATCGACCCCGACGAGCGCGTCAGCGCCCGCGACTTCGGCGATCGACTCGGCGCCGACGTGCCGTCACGCCGGCTCGCTGCCGAGATCCTCCGCGCCCGCGTCGACGCCCGCTTCGGCGATCGCTTCGAGGCCGGCTGACTTGGCTGACTCGGTGGCGTCGCGATATGCATCGATGGCGTCTGCCTGAGCTTCGGCGGACAGCTGCGTTTCGAGCTGGTGGATCCGCACGAGCGCCCGCGCATGGGCGTCGGTGAGCTCGGCCACGCGACGCTCGAGCGACTCGAGCCGCCGCAGGGCGTCGGGTGGCGTCGGCTTCGGGCTCTCGGGGTCGACGACCTTCAGGCGGGCCGCAGGACTCATCGCGGGCGGAGGCGTGGCCTTCGTGAACAGTCGTTGCTTCGACGCCGACGGGTAGTTCGGGCGGCTGCCGGCGTGCTTCACCTTTCGCTTCGCGGGGGTCGTGGCCATGCGGCCAATCTACCGCGTTGACGCGCGGGCCGCGAGCGTCTACGGTGCCAGCGGATCCGAGAGCTTCCGCGCCGGAGCCTACACGCACGCCGCAAGGCACCTGAATAAGGATCAGACCCTCGCGCTCCGGCCACTCGCCCTCGTCTCCCTCCGTTCCAGTGGACAGCTCGATCGAGGAACACGGTGCCAGCCGTGCGCCTCACCTGCGCCTCATGCTCGTCCGGATCGTCAGCGAGACCTTCGTCTGCGGAGTGGTGCTCGACGGCGAGCGCATCGATCGCTGCGCCCCGTACCTCGCGTCGTGCTTGCGCCGATCCGGACGCTATGATCGCGCAGGGCTTCGCGATCTCGTGCGACGCAACCCGACATGGCGCGCCGAGCTCGTCGAGGTTGCGAAGGCGCCGTAACTCGCTAGGCCGTCGCGTGGAGGTCCACCATGACCTGGCCCGTGATCCTGTTCGTCGTGTTGCTCATCGCCCTGCTCGGCTCGGCGCCTTTTTGGCCGTACAGCCGCGCGTGGGGTCCGTACCCCAGCATCGTCCTGCTCGTGGCGACCGTGCTCGTCGGCCTCAAGGTCTTCGGCGCGATGTGAACGTCACGTCGCCCAGCAGCAGCTCAATCAGCATCACGACGCACAGCGCCATGCCGCCGTTGCACACGGCCTCGTAGAGCGTCACGGGACACCGTCGAGGCCGAGCAGACGGCGAGCTGCGTTCACGGGCTCGACGCCGCGACCGACGTAGTTCCACACGCCGTCGATGCGTCGCCAGCGAGCGGCGGACACCGGCACGAGCACACCGAACGTGTCCTCGTTCGACGCCCCCATGCCGCGTCGCATCTCGTTGCGCAGCACGGCGTCTCGCACGTGCCAGAGCAGGTAATGCTGCGAGTACACGTAGACGAACGTCCGGTTCGGATCCGCGTTCGCGTAGACCGTCGCCTCCGAGCCCGCGACGCTTTCGAGCGACGCGCTCACGTACTCGATGCAGCCGACGTCACGCACGATCCGATCGGCACGACAGTCCGTGTATCGGCACGAGACCAAGCGCTCGAGGCTCATACTGAGGATCTCGGCGGTGCGACGAAGACCGTCGCGGTGGTACTCCCGTGCGCCTGCAGTCGTGTCCTCCATGACCTCGACGAAGTTGCGGTCGAAGCGATCGGGGTCGATGGGCTGTCCCTTGCACTCGATGGTGCTCTTTCCGGTGTCGAGATCGCCGCTGCTGCGGTTGCGCTGCGGCTCGGCGATGGTGGAGACGCGTACGCCGAGCACGCTGTCGCAGAAGTCCCGCACGATCCCGAGCGTGGCGTCCTCTTTGCCGCGGCCCAGCCGATAGCCGTCGCTGCGCGAGACACTCACCGGTGTGTGTCCCCGAGGTGATAGCCCGGCGGTCGATGTCCAGGCTCCGGCGGCGGCTCCGGATCCTTCTTCTCGTTCATGGTCTGCATGAGCACGCGCAGGACACCGAGCTGCTTGCGCGCGTCCTCGAGCGCGTCGATGTGGATCTGGACGCCACGGACCGCGCTCTCGATCGCCTTCTGGCCCGTGCTCCATCCGTCGAGCCACCGCAGGAAGTCGATGGCGCCGGCGATCACGGAGATGTGGTACGGCTTGCCGAGCGCGGCAGTGAGTCGCGACTCGGCCGCTTCGCGATCGCGACACGCCGAGTCGAGCTGCGCTTTCAGAGATGAGATCTGCCGCTCGTACTCGGGCCCGAACTCCGCCTCGAGCTTCGCGCGGATCTCCTCGTGGATCTCGTAGCGCACCTCTTGCCGGATCCGCTCGACGTCGAAGTGCTCGGCGGCGCGTCGCAGGATCGCAGCGGTGAACGTCCGGTCGATCTCCTTCGCGTCGAGCTTCGTCGCCTCCTTCACGACGCGCAGCGACTGCTTGCCGCGGATCTCGACGGGCGCGAGCAGTCCCCACGCAGGCGGCAGCTCGAGGCCATCCACGATGCCGATCGCGCCGACGGCGAGCCACCAGTAGTCGCAGTACTTCGCCACCGCGTCGGCCTTCTGCGGCGTCGCGAGCTCGCGCATGACGTCTTGGCGACTCACCTTGACCTCGAAGCCGTGGAACACGAGGCCTCGGCTGGGCCACAGCGACATCGCGAACCCGTCGGCCCAGCGGCGCTGGTTCATACCCGTGCCGTCACCGACGTTCTCGAAGAACGCCCACGCCGGCGACGGGTAGCGCTCGCGCAACAGCTTCACGACCTGCGCCGCAGTGGTGAGCTTGACGTCGGTCCCCTTCGGTTTCATGCGACGGTACCTCCGGAGATCGGAGGGTACACGCGGCCACTGATGTCTCCGGTACGGTGATAGCGATGGTGCGCCGCGTCCGTGGAGAAGACCCAGAGGTTCGATGGCGTGTTGTTCTTCTTGTTCTCGTCGACGTGATGAACGACTTCTCCTACGCGGAGAGGACGACCTAAAAGCGTCTCGGCAACGACACGATGCTCGCGTCGTCGCGACCGTGGAGCTGTCCACACCTGGATGTAGCGGTTAGCGCCCTCGTCGTATCGCCCACCTCGCCAGTTTCGACACACCGACCCAGTTGCGTGGAGCGATCCCCCAGCCTTCAACCGAGCGAGACATCGTCGGCAAGTTGAACCTTTGGTCGCGAAGTGAAGCGGTGCCGAGCATTGATCGCAGCCAGGTCCGGGCTTGCGTCGCAGCTTTCGGTGCATATTGCAGAGTCCGTTTCGCGCGTCAGAACGCAGCCTCTTCCCGCAGATCGAACACGTCAGCACACGGTCACTCCTTCGCGCTCGAACCACTCCCTCACGCTGCGCGCTACAGCTTCGGCGAGTAGAGGACTCATGGCCATTCCGATCTGCGCGTTACGGCTGCCCTTGGTCTTGCCCACGAACGTCCACGGGCGCCGCGGCAACCAGCAGTCCTGACACGTGATCGAGATCAGGCGCTGGTCGCCGTTCGCGTGCGCCTCACGCCGCGCCTCGAGCTCCGCGAGCGGGAACCCGCCGTTGCACCCGCAGACGTGGTCGGGAAACGACTGCAGTCGCGCTCGCGCGCGCTCCGACAGCACGACCGCCTTCCAACCCTGGTAGGGCTTGCCCTTCCACTTGTCCTTGCTCGTCTGCGTGTGCCCGGGCTGCGGGATCCAGTTCTCGCCGCAGACGGTCGTCGCTGGTCGGTCCCACGGCCACGGGAGCACGGTGGGCTCGACGACCATGCGGTTGCCACCGGCGCTCGCGCGCGTCGTCACGGTGCGTCCGGGCTCGTCCGCGTGACTCGGCGGAAACCCGTTGGCCATGACTTTGAGGACGTCTCCGCCAGCGGATCCGCCGTCGTGCCGCGCGCAGATCGTGTGTGCGGGCGCGTCGGGCTCGGACCACGGGTGCGCCCCGCCGCCGTTCTTCGCGGCCGGCGGTCGGAGTCGCCGCACCTTGCCGAGCTCGTCCAGCGGCAGGTCGCACAGCGCCTGCCGGCACGTCACCCACGGCAACAGCTCGGTGCCGCCGATCGCGAGCTGGCGGGTCGGTGGTCCGTGGGTCGGCGAGGGCCACGTAATAGACGCTCGTCCTTTGTATGCGTACCAGAAAGGTCGGATGCGCCGCTGTGGCACGCCGTAGTCGGCCGCGTCGAGCACGACGTGGTCGATGCAATAGCCGCGGTAGCTGAGCGCTCCCACCGTGTCGGCGAGCGCTTCAGCGGCGTTCTCATGATCGAGACCTGGCACGTTGCCGAGCAGGAATGCTCTCGGCTCGAGCAGGTGAACAAGCTCAATGAGCGGCCGCAGGCAGTCGCGTTCGTCGTTGAGCCCAGCCTTCTTGCCCGCGGAACTCCACGGGGTGCAAGGCGGGTCAGCGACGAGCAGGTCGAGCGGCTTGCCCGGTCTCCATCCGCACTGCGCAAGCCGTAGCAAGTCGCGCAGATCCATGCGCAGCGGCGCGTGACCCATGTTGTGCGTGTACGACGCGCAGGCGTCCTCGTCCTTGTCGACCACCACTCCGAACTCGATGCCAGCGCGACGGAACCCGAGCGCCATGCCGCCTGCGCAGCTGCAGATCTCCATCGCGTTCACCACGACGAGCTCGCCTTCTGCAGCTCGAGCAGCACGGCGAGGTGGAACGGGATGTCCGGGTTGCGCTCGTGGATCTTCTCGAAGAGATCGATCGGGATGTCGACGTTGGCGCGGCGCACGACGGCCGGCGGGATCCCACGGCGGATGCGAGCTCCCTTGACGCTCGTGGTGTGGATCCCGAGCTGCTGCGCGAGCACGGGATCGGGGATCTTGCCCAGCGGCTGCGCGCTCCAGTCGATCTTCGCGGGGCCGAGGCTGTATCGGCAGATGTCGCGGCGGTGGACGGCGACCTGCTCACGCGTCACGCCGATGCGCTCTGCGATCTCTTCGTCGGGTGAGATCCCGAGGTCGTCGATGGACGCCCAGTCGACTCGGACTCCGGTCGGCATCACGTGGTCTTTCGCTTGATCCGCACGAGGGTTTCGGCGCCGCGCCGCTCGACGATCTCGGCGACCGTCTCGTGCGCGGGCTCGCGGGCGTCCGCGTAGCGCACTACGATGTTCGCGCCGAGCACGGGCACGCCCTTCACGCGCACGCCGAGCGTCCCGTCGGGCAGCTTGGTCCAGTAGCCGATCATCGTCGTCAGCCCTCGGTTGGCGCCAACGCGTCACGTCGCTGCTGCAACCAGTCCGCGAACGTCTCGGGCGCGATCTTCCCGTCGTAGGCGTCGGGGTTGTTCCGCCAGAACTCGATCCAGAGGTCGATGAGTTGGAGCACCTCTGACGGGGCCGCCATCGCGGGCACAGGCCCCGGGTAGGCGCCGAGCGGGCTCTTGAAGTGCAGCGCCCCGTACCCGAGCACGTGGCCGATGCAGTCCTCGACGAACACCCGCGAGTCTCGCGAGTGCACCCATATCAAGAACGATTCCTTGTCGAGCTCTTCGACCGCGACAGTCTCGCCGTAGCCGTTCTCGTCGTTGGCACGTACGTACTGCTGGAGCTTCGGCGTCGCGCCGTGCAGGCGCCGCGCGGGATCGACACGTAGTTGCTTGCGCTCAACCATGGCCGCCGTCCTCCGTGGACTCGAGCGCAGTACCCTCCGCGGCGGCCTGCGCTTGCACGCGCGCCATCAGGGTGGCGAGCTGTTGGTCGATGCCCTGCTGCTCCACGCGGGCGCGCAGGTTGTCGATCAGCTTCAAGCCCCACAGCACCGCCATCGCTCCGGTCCACGTGTCGACGCAGCCCTGGTAGTGGTGCACGCTGGTGCCGGAGATCGTGACCGCGAGCATCGCCGTGCCGCGGCCGGAGTCGATCTCGTCGGCCATGCGGCGCAGGGCGTCGGCGGCGTCGTTACGCCACGTCCGCGGCGGCGGCTCCGCGGGAACGTCCGCGGGAGTGGGCGGATCGTCAGTGATCATGTGTCCCCTCCATGGCGGGAGACGAGGCTCACGAGGGTCTGCTCGAGGTTCGCGAGCCGGTGTTCGAACTCGCCGACGCGCTTGGTCAGAGACTCGTTGTCGGCCCGCAGGGCCTTGGCCTGAACCGACGTGAAGAGCCACGCCAGCATGATGCCGTCGACGATCGTGACGTTGGGCGGCGACTTTACCGTGAAGATGTCGCGCAGCTTCTGCAACCCCTCGTACACCGTCGGTCCCCAGGTCAGGAACGGGAAGTCGGCGAGCGGCCAGTCGACGCGGAACTCGTCGAGCGTTCCTTCGAGGATGGGGAACGCGGTCTTGACGTGGATGAACTTCATCGGATCCTCTTCTGCTGGTTAGACCTTCGGGCCGGACAGACCCAGTTCCTGAAACAACGATGCGATCTCCCCCAACACCTGGTCGTCGCCGGTCGGAGCGTCGTTGTCGAGCAGGCGTTGCGAGAACACGGCGAACATCTTCCACGCGGTTCCGTACGACGGATCGACCGCGGTGTGTCGCTTCGCGTGGAGCGCGAGCATGAGCGCGATCTTGGCCCATCGCTGGCGCTCGTCCTCACGGATCTGGGCTTCGGTCATGGCAAACCTCGGGCCCCGAACGACACCATCAGCAAGACGATGGTGTAGAGGCCTCTCAGATCCCGAAGCTCGGCCTCCAGTTTCTCGGTCGCCCTGCGCGCGTTCTCCCGTTCTCCGTCGGCACCACGTTCACAGAGCGGGCGTAGCTTCACGATCTTGGATTCGACGACCTCGACGCGTGCGGCGACCTGATCGAGCCACGCGGGCGGTGCTTCACCTTCGAGATCTTCGAACAGCATCATCATCGTCTCCTGTCGCTCACGCAGTACACGATCTCGTCGGCGGCCCGCGTGACCGCGGTGTACCGCCACCGCTTCGGATCCCACTTCGAGGCGATCTGCTCGAGCACGAGCACCCGGTCGAACTGCGAACCCTGGCATTTGTGGCAGGTGAGTGCGTAGCCGAAGTCCCAGAGCGTCTTCTCCTTGCGGACGTCTCGCATCGTTTCGGGCACACCGAACTGCTTGGGCTCGTAGGGCAGCGATTCGAAGCGCTCGCCGACGTCGTCGACGATGTCGAGCACGGGGATCTCTCGGCCGTTGCGAGACTTGATCGTGCGCGCCTCGGTCACGGTCGCGAGCATGCCGTTGAAGACCCCGAGGTCGTGATCATTGCGCAGGCAGACCACACGGTCGCCGGAGGTCACCGGGCCTGTTCGGCCATGGCGCCGACGGACCCACTGGTTGTAGGCGACGCGATCGGCGTTGAATCCGCAGATGATGGCGTCGTACTCGGGCGCGTCGCGGGGCATCGTATTCGCACGCACGACCGTCGCCTTCGGACCGGTCGTCTCCGGCTCGTGGCCCTGCCGCACGAGCGTGGCGAGCTGCAGGATCGCCGATCCCTCGGCTTGCCGGTGGATGGTCTCGAGGCGGATGTCGGGGGCGACCATGAGTCCCGGGTTGTCGCCGATCGGTTCGAGCTGGCCGTGGTCTCCGACGTAGAGGACTGGGCGCCCGAAGGACTCGAGGTCCTTCATGAGTTTGACGTTGATCATGGAGGCCTCGTCGACGATCACGAGGTCGTACGGCAGGAGGACCTTGCGCCGAAACGTCTTGGTGACGTGTTCGTGCGTGCAATCAGGATCGTCATCGGGATCAGACTTCGAAACGATCCTGCCGCAGTCGTCGCAGACGGCGACGGGGTTGTAGATCGTCCGGTGCAACGTTGTCGCCTGCTCGATACCCTTCTGCCTGAGCACATAAGCGGCCTTGCCCGCCAACGCGCACACGGCGATCTGGCCACCGAGCTCGCGCACGATCCACTGCACGAGTGTCGATTTGCCGGTGCCCGCTAGTCCTCCGAGCCTCAACCGAGGAGCAGCATCGAAGCCGGGCACGGCATCGCGGCACTCGTCGACCCACGACACGATCCGATCGACGGCGCCGAGTTGCTGGCCGTCGAGCCTGATCGTATACGTGGGGTCGTTGGCGGTCACGTCACTCCGGGATGCCGTCGTCGTCGCCGGTCTCTTCGGTGGCGCGCTTCTGGATCTCTTTGACGAGGGCCCAGTCGACCCTCATGGCTTGACGCAGCGTGAGCATGTTGAAGACGACCGGCTTCTCGAGCTCGCGCTCGGTGACTTCGGCGAGCACGTCCTTCATGGCCGGCTTGCCGTCGGGGTCGGGCAGGTCGCGGAGCTTCGCGACGGAGCGAAGCAGCTGTGCCAACCGCAGACGCGCCGCATGCTCGGGTCGCCAGATCTCGTCGAGATTGTCGGCACCGTAGACGGCGGCGTCCACCGTGGGCATCGCCGGCTCCGTACCGCGTCTGCTCTGGGGAACATCCTCTGCGGACTCGCTCTCATCGTCGTCGATGACTTCGCCGGTCTCGGGGTCGTAGAGCTCCTCGTCGTCGTCCTCCGGGTCGGGCTCGGCGTCGCGTCGTGGGTACCACTCCGCCGCCACCTCGGCTTGCACAGGCTTCGACTCGTTCTGCCCCGGCGCGGGGAGTGCGAGCACGGCGGGATTCTGGAGTTGGATCACCTCGAGCCGCGTGCGCGCGCTCGCGATCGCCTCACGGCGCAGGCTCATGAGGTCGTTGGTGCGGCACTCGATGTGCACGACGGGCACGCGCCGGGTGTTGCCGCTGCCGTCCTTCTTCAGATCCCACTTCACGCACAGCCACAGCTTGATCCCGCAGATCGTGCCGACCTGCTTCTGGATCGTCTCGAGGCTGTAGATGATCGACTTGATGCTGTTCCAACCCGTGGTGCGGAAGGCATGGCGCACGCCGAGCTTGGTCTCCGAGCCGGCGATGATGGTGCACCACAGGATGAGGTTGGGCTTGCACTTCTCGCCCTCGCGCGCGCGCAGGAGTTCGCACGGGCAGTCGAACGGCCGCGGGACGTTGCCTTCGTACCGCGTCGCCGATCCCTTACCCTCGCCGGTGCCCGTGCAGAACAGGTTGGTGCCGCGGTAGAGCGCGAGCCGGTGCGGCGCGATCTCGTCGATCGTGTCGGAGTCGATCATGATGGGGATCTGGCGGAGTCGACGCTGGTCGTCGCTGTCGCGGTCGGCGTACTGCTCCATCTGCTTCATGATCGCGTTGTCGCGCACGAAGTTGGTGTTCTCGCCTGTGCCGCGCAGCGTCTTGGTGATGACGAAGTACGGGCCTTCCTTGCTCTCGAGCCTCTCGGGCTGCGCGAACTCCTTGCCCCGACCGGACTTCTTCTTCGCGCCGACCTGGCCGATCTTGATCTTGCCGGCTTCGGCACTTCGCGGAACGAGCACCTTGGAACTGATCGGCATGACTACTTCTCCTCCTCGAACAGCGCGAGCGTGTAGCGGAACTCGGCGTCGTCGTCGGCTGGCCCGAGGCGGTAACGAGACCCGTCTTCGTCGACGACCAGGAGTCCATCATCCGGCCCGCCGGGAACGTAGATCGCCTTGACGATCGCGCTGAAGTTCTCCTCGATCGCACGATGGCAGTCCTCCTTCCGCGTGTAGCCCTCGTGCGGTGTGAGCGTGGTCTGCCCGTTCTCGGCGACGACGCGGAAGCGCGTCTCGCCCTTGCTGTCGGTGAAGGTCTCGATCTTGATGGCCATAGTGTTTCCTTTTCAGAAGTCTTGGTCTTGCTTCGCGAGCGCTCGGCAGAACGCTCTCGCTCTGGCGTGAGTCTCGGAGGACAGCGGTTGGAAGAACGCCACCAACGACAGTCCGATCGCCACGACGGCGACGATCGCCAGCGCGACGAGCATGGAGATGCCGCCGACCTTGTAGGCGCGGCTCTCGTTGGCTCGGTGCCGTTCCATGGAGCGATTGGCGCCATCGAGCCTCTTGTACGCGATCGCGAGTTCGGTGCGCAGGTCGTTGATGGTCTCGGTGTCGGTGCGGTAGTTCATAGCTCTCCTTCACGCGGCGAACCGCTGGCTGAGCCGTCGCCAAGCTTCGACGACGAGCAGGGGCATGGCGGAGTCTCCGAGGGTTCCAACGCGCTCCACCCTCTTGGAAAGCCCAGGAGTGCTTCTACGAACTCCGGGTTGATTACCACCGTGCTCGGCAGTCCAGGCTCGCAGTGCGGCGCCATCTCGGGGTCCTGGCGGAGGACGGCACGCACCGCGTCGGTGAGCGAGGTCCCAGGATGCATCACCCCTGTCGAGGTCGTGTGCCGCCCGGAGGAGCGTGCGTCCGCCTTCGTCGGCGCAGGCCACAATGAAGATGCGCTCTCGATCAACGGGGTAGCCGACATCGGTACCTCGTAGACAACACCAGCTCGCATCGAACCCGAGCGCGGCAAGATCCCCGAGAACTCGTCCAAGGGCTGTCCGGGAAACAGCGAGCCTTGGGGTGGAACCCAGCGACCATCCGCAAAACGGGCAATCTGGCGCATCTGCATCTTCGGAGACGGCGGCATGCTCATCGGTCCCCTGCGGTTGAGAATGTGGATCTTCTCCTTCATCGAGGCTGCTTCGATCCGCATCCAAGGTTCCCAATGTCCTGGATGCTCGCTCCGTATTTCTTGGAGCCGGATAGCGATGTCCGCTTGCTCGCTCTTCAGGAGTAGGTAGGGTCGCACTCGACGGAGGAGCTTCAGCGCGGGATCCCCGAAGATACGCCAACTGCACGTCAGAGACCATCGTTCGGTCTGCTGACGCTGATTCGAGATGGAGCCTCCGAAGTTCTTGCGCAACCACTGCAGCACCACAAGACCCTTCTCGCTCATGCTCACGTCGATCACGATCCAGTAGACTGGCTTCGTGGGGTTCCGGATGTTGTGGCCGATCCCGATAGAGCCTTCTCCGTCCAGGATGCCAGCCGCATACGCAGCGACAGTCTCCTCCGCTTGCGGTTCTGAGGGCAGCGACGTTTTCGACGAAGACGATGGATGGTTCGAGCGTTTGGATGACACGTAACATCTCCGACCATAGGCCGCTTTCGTCACCGTCGAGGCCCTTGCTGTTGCCCATGACGCTGACGTTCGTGCATGGAAAACCACCGCAGAGAAGGTCGACACGTGGCGACTCCGCTATCACCTCCCGAACGTCGGCGTAACCGATCGCGTCGGGCCAGTGCCGCGCGAGTACGCGATGACGCCACGGGTCGATCTCGGCGTGCCAGAGCACGGGTCCGAGACCCGCCCACTCGAGACCGAGCGCGATCCCGTCGCACGCGCCAGAGAAGAGCGAGCCGATCGTGATCATGCGTCGTCCCTTCTCGCTTCCGGTTTCGTCATCCACGCCGGCAAATCGCCGGGCCCTGACGCACGTAGCCACGCCTCGGCGAGGCGGTGGCGGTGATCAAACAGATCCAGGAACCGGACACGACGCTGCGCGGCGCCGACACCGATCAGGTTGCCCAGGGTCCATGCGACCAGACGGCGGTCGACCCCGCCCATCGACTCGAAGAACACCGCGACACGAGCCGCGAGGAGCTCCGTCGCGGCAGCCTCCTTCCAGATCCGCGCCCGCGTGAGATGCGGGAGTGGCAACACGCTGACGTCGTGCGAGCAGGTGCACCGCCTGCGGTCGTACAGCGGCTGCCATCCCTTGCCGCCTCGCGGAGCGCACAGCCGCTTCCTCGCAGCTTCGCCACACGCAAGGACCAACACGTGAGTCTCGCCGAAGTCTCGCATGCGAGGCTGAGGCTGCGCGTCGACGTCGACGACATCGTAGCCGAACAGTTTTGTGACCCCAGGGAACGCACCGGTGTGCCGCTGTTGGCGGCCGAGCGTCCCTGCGGCGAGCTCAAGTAGCACTGAGACGACGCGTTCCGTGCGGTCGGCTCCGGTGGCATCGTGCAGGTTCATGGTGAGACCGACCTTCTTCAGCAAGGCCGTACGACCCTCAAGTCCGCCAAGCGTAGCGAGGCGATCTCCGCTGGGCGTATCGAACGCGATCTCGCTTCGGGACCGGCCCGGAGAGACGCCGACGGCGACGGTGAGCAGCGTCATGAGTCCTCCGGTTTTGCAGCACGGATCTGCTTCGCGAGGTCGTCGTTGCGGTCGTCGGGACAGCTGCCGAAGTGGCTGCGCTCGCGGCACCACGGGCACCACGGCACGCCGATCGTCTCGGCGTCGCTCGGACCCACGAGTCCCATCGGGTCGCGCGGGGCTTCGCTCCGCGGGTCGTAGGTGCGTCCCTTGGCGATGCCCGCCTCGTAGATCCTGTGGAAGATCTGATCCCACGCCTCGCAGGCGTCGTCGGACGCGCATGCGCAGCCGATGAGCACGGACTCTGCGCTCGTGATGCGGATCTCGTCGATCTTGTCGCCGGTCGAGTTGTGGATGCCGAGCCGGTTCATGGCGCCTCTCGTAGACGTGCGATCGCGCGCCCGGTCGACATGAGCGCAACGTGCAGCGGTCCCTGGATCACGAGCGGCGGTCGACCTGTCTTGAGTGCGTAGCGCAGCCACAGCCACTCGATGCGAAGCCCTTGTGCCCACGCGTCGAGCGCGAGTTTTCGGAAGTCGATGTCGCCCATCATGGTTCCTCGATTCCGCGCTCCGGCAAGCGAACGTTGGGATCGATCGCTCGAGCACGCCGCAGCAGCCACGGGATCCCGATCTCGACGATATGCGCCGTGCGACTTGCGTCCGGCAGGAGCTCCTCAGCGAGCTCGACGAGCGCCTCGGCCTTCGCCTCGCGACGCGCCTGCGCGATCCTCTCCTGCACCTCGACGGCGTCGAAGAGCACGCGCTGCTCGTCCTCGAAGCCGCGCAAGTACCACTGCAGATCGGACCACCGCGGATCGCGGGCCCGCTCCATGAGCGCCACGGCGCGAGGAGTATCAGTGCGCACGACATCGCAGATCAGGTCGACGACGTCGGGTCCCTGGTCCCACGCGTCCGTATCGGCGCCATGGTCACGGGCTTCCTGGAACAAGAACCGGATCCGCTCGACGACGGGATCGCTCATGGCAGCGGCTCCGCTTCGAGTACGACGATCTCGTGCTCGTCGACGCCATGGTCGATCAGGAACTGGCGCGCGCCGTCCTCATCGCCGAACACGGTGCGCGCCAGGCCGCCGACGTGCCACACCTCCCACGTCTCCCACGAGCCCTTGGTGCGGTGCCGGATCCCGGTCGTCAGCGCGATCTTCTTGCTGGGGCGCTGGTCCGTCTTGCAACGCACGACGACCACGTTGCCGCTCATGGGCAGCACCTCGAGACACGACGCGCAGTTGCGGTGCTCGGGCGACGACTCGCCGTTGATCCGGAACCCGCCCGAGAACGCGTCCCACGAGATCCGGATCGACGATCCGTTGCGCGCGGTCAAGGTCACGATGCTCACGTCCGCCTCGGCGTCCGCCGCGATCCCGCCGATGCCGCCGGCGTTGACGTGGAAGACGCTGGCAGCGTGTTGGCGCTCGCGCTTCGACGCATCTTCTTCGGCTCGACGCTCCTGGTCCTGCGTGAGCTCAGGCAGCTTCCGCCGCCTGCGAACGATCTGGTGCTCGGATTTCATGCAACCTCCCGGCGCCGCTTCGCGCGGCGTAGCCGAAACGCGGGGTAGTCCGCCGACGAGCACAACCGCGGCGGTTGACTCGGAACGTGGCGCGTGAACGCGATCCACCGCCACGGTGGCCATTCGAGGATCCGCAACACCACCGCCACCATGACGGCAGCGAGCAGACCGATCAGAAACGACGTGAGGCTCACGGCGTGGCCTTCTGCGCCGCTTCCTCGGCGTCGAGGTCGGGATCCTCTCCACGCTTGCGCCGCGTCGCGAGTCCCGCAATCGGGTCGCGCCAGCATTGCGAGCACACGGGGATCTTCCGGCTCCCGACGGGGAACGAGATCCAGCGGCAGATCACGCACCAGCGTCTCATCGCGCACCTTGCCCTTGCTCGGCATCGACCCCGCAGAGCCAACGGCACACGGCCAAGATGGCGCCGTCGCGTACGATGCCGTCGACGAACTGGGCAGCCTCATCGGCATCCTCACGGGAGATGTAGGTGCCACCGCGCTCGCTGCAGTGCTCGCGAATGAGGTCGCCGATGGATCGGATCGTCGGAGCCATGGCTCACCCACCCTTCCGTCCGCGACGCAGGCCGAGCGCGTAGCCGGCCATCGCGATCGCGAAGAGCAAGAGGTACTGAAGGACGTCCGCGCTGACATGCATCACGCACCTCCGGCCTTCGCGTCGAGTTTCACGCCGTAGCTCTCGGCGAGACCCCGCGACTCCTCGGGGTAGCGGACCGTCATCTGTGCGCCGGCGCGGGCGTACGCGTCGAAGCAACGCGCATCGAGGTGATCGAGCGTGCCGTGTTCGAGACGCATCCAGCACTCGACGATGCGCGGGTCGGCTGCGGCCCACGGGGTGCCCGTGATCGCGTCGGCGATCATCTCGGGATAGGAACGAGCGCGCGCAACAGTGCTGTTGGTCTTCGGCATCTTCGTGTCCGCAGCTCCTCGCCGCGTCCTGTGCTCGCCCTGACGGGCGATGCGGGTCTGGTATTCCAGTGCCCGCGCGCTCGTTTGACGAGCGGATACGGAGCGTGCCATGCTGGGCCGGCACTGGCAAGTCGGGACCTCTTTGGGGCAGATCGGCTGGAATGCACGGGTCGGACCAAGCGTCTGACCGCCAAAGGACGCGGCGAGGAGCTGCGGATATAGAAGATGGCCAAGACGCCCAAGGTCTCCAAGATCGAGTCGTTCAACGTCAGCACCGTGAAGGCCCTCATGGCCGAGTGCGAGGTCGCGCTGCGCGAGGTCGCCGAGCGCCACGGACTCGTGCTCGTGCGCAAGAACTGCCGCTTCGTGCCCGACGACTGTCCGGTGTCGTTCCGGCTGATCACGAACGGCACGGAGAGTGCGGACTCCGACCGGATCAAAGGCAATGGCCGCGATGCGGGCTTCATCTCCGACTACGTGCGCTACTGCGAGCGCTACGGCCTGCAGAAGCACTGGATCGGCAAGTCGTACGACGATCCGCGACACGGCCGCTCCACGATCGTCGGCCTGCTGCCCTCATCGCGGAAGTACCCGGTGCTCGTCGAGGTGGCCAGCGGCAAGCGCTACAAGTTCGAAGCGTCCACCGTGATCGCGGCGATGATGCCGAACGAGGTCGCCAAGGCAGCGCCGGGCTCGAAGGTGACGTGGAAGCACGAGTGGGAACAACGCGGACACGCGGCCGGCCCGGCCTGGTTCGAGGATCCGGCCAACCCCGACGCCCGACTCCGCCTGCATCCCGGCGAGGCCGGCATGGAGGTCGTCGAGGAAGATCCGAAGTCGCTGCGCGGCCGGACCATCGACGGTCGTGAGACCAAGTGGATCGACCGCGAGGTCGCCAAGCGCTACGCCGCGTCGATCGGCGCGACGTTCGTGGAGGTCTGACGCCATGCGCTTTTCATGGCTCAACCCCAAGCGCTGGATCGCCGCGATCTGGCGCGCCATCCTGCACGACCTCGGCTTGCAGACCCGCGCCGAGCGCATCGCCGCCGCCGAGAAGCGCGTGCTCGACGGCATGAAGGCCGAGGCCCTCAACGCGCGCTACCCCGAAGAGGGCGACGCGCCGTTCGGACCCGGCGTGACCGTGGCCGACATCGTCGAGCTGCTGCGCGCCCGCGGGGACAAGCGCACGGCCGAGTCCGGCTTCGCCCGCACCACGTTGGACGGCCGCCGGACGTTCACGATCTGGTGGTCGAACGGCAGGCGCGTGCGCTACTCGCTGCGTCGCGTCGGCCACGGCTTCCGGCTCGACATCGATTCCGTCTCGCCGCAGTCGCAGTGGGAGGATCGCCAGCCATGAGCCTCCACAACGGACGGATGTACCTGGTCGTCGTCGACGACACCCCGGACACGCACGCGCGCTCGGTGCCCGCCGACCATGCGCTGGACGCTGCGCGGCACGTCGCCGACGCGCTCGGCTTCGGCACGACTCTGCACGAGAGCGCGACCGCGCTCGGACGCTGGACGATCGCGACTGCGGACGAGCACCGCGTCACGGCGTGGCCCGCCCCATGGGACGGGACGATCGACGACGAGGCGCGACGGATCGCGGCGAACATCGGTGAGTTCGAGGCGAACGTCCTGCGCTCGATCGTGACCAACAAACCGCAACGCTGGGGCGGCGCCATTGGCCAAGCGGTGGAGTTCCTGAACTCCTCCGGATGCATCACGGCGACGTTCGAAGCCGCCACCGACCGTGGACGCGCCGTCATTGCTGCGCTCGACGAGGCTGCTCGCGCGAAGGCGATCGCTTTCGACTTGCCTGATCTCGAACGCAACGTGCTACGAGCCGTCCGCAACGGTCCCATCATGGAAGCGGACATCGGTCTAGCTGAGCCGCAGGTAAGCGCGCTCGTCGGCAAGAAGCTGCTGCAGTGGCGCCCCGAGGGCTGCGTGTACACCGACCTCGGCGAACTGGTTGCACGCGTCTTCGAGAAGAAGGCGGTGACCCCATGAACCAGATCATCGGCAAGATCACGCTGCGCGACTCCACCGGACGCGCGCTCGGCACGGTCGAGAAGCTCGAAGAGCAGAAGTTCGAGTACAAGGTCCGACGCACCCGCGGATTCGCCGGTAGCTACAACGACGCCGTCGGCATGGTGCGGAAGCTGTCCAACCTCCTCGACAAGAGGTGCGACGCGGCGTAGACGGACACTTCAACGGACCGCGACGCGGCACGACTCGCTCGTCGCCGCGTCGGTGCGTTTCGGAACTGAACGGAGACCATGTGAACGACCCCAAGAGCTACGACCCGGTGAGTGCACAGGACGACGACGCGGCCATGGCCGAGGCCGAAAATGCCGCCGAGGAAGCCCTCCTGCTGGAGTCGGACCGCACCGAGAAGACCATGACGATCCACCAGGATCCCAACAGGGACGATCTCGCTGTCGTCCCCCACGAGATCGGATGCGTCATGCGTGTGCGCGCGCGAGGCCTTGACGGCGAGCCCATGCTCGGACTCGTCTGGCTGCCGGGCGTCACCTTGGCCGACGTGCAGACCGATCCCGCCGAGGCCAGGCGGATCCTCGCCGGCCGTCCCGACGCGTGGCGTCAGACGAGCGACGTGCTGCGCAAGGCGCTCTTGCTGCTCGACACCGGCGACCACACCGAAGCGCGCAAAGAGATCGCGTCGTGGCTGGGGGTGAGCTGATGCCGCCTCTCCACACCGTGCTCTCCGCGCTCGAGCACTCCGTCGAGAAGCGCCGCGAGTGCGACGCCCTGATCGCCCTCGACCTCGGCGCGACCCGCCACCTCGTCTACCAGCTCGTCGAGCATTACCAGCGCGAGCTCGCGACGCCGTCGCTCTACCTGGGGCGGCTCGTGCAGCAGGCCGAGGATCGGCGCGACACCAACCGCGAAGCCATCGAGATGAGCATCGGCGCGCGCGAGGCTGTGCTACGGCGCCTGCTCGAGCTGCTCGAGCCGGCCATGCCCGCCCTGCTCGGACCGGTGCCCGCCGAGACCTGGAACGAGCCCGGACGCCACGGCGAGCGCGTCGACCATCCTCTATTGCGGGGCTTCGAGCTACTCGACGGCATGCGCAAGGCGCCCGGCGGCGCCGGTCGGCAGATCGTCTCAGGACGGAGTTGGTGGATCGTCGCCCTCGTGCCCGACGACGAGAGCGTGCGCGTCACCGCACGCATTGCCGCGCTCGACCACGTCGGCGAGCTCGATTCCCACCGCGAGGGCCAGGGCCAGACGTGGTGCGACGTCCACCTCGTCACCGTCGCCGAGGCGGCTACCCAGATCCGCGACGACGCGTTCGACAAGGTGCTCGCCGCATGCGTCCGGCGCCTGCGCAGCATTGCGTCCGACGGACAGAAGGAGATCGCGGCGCGGGCCGAGGCCGCCGCCGAGACGCTACATGTCGCGCTGCGCGCGATGAAGAAGGGGTCGGGTTGAGCGATGGACCACAAGGAATACCTGCGCATCTGTCTCGAAACGCATCAGAAGCCCGCGGCGACGGTTCGCGACGATCTCGTCGTGCGAGCGTACGTCGTCGAGAACATCGCCATTGGAACGGCGATGAAGGCTGTCGAGGATTTTCAGAAGAAGTTCGCCGACTGGCTCGCCGATCAGGGCTACCCGTGGACCGCCAACGCGCTGCGCGACGGCTCGTGGGAGAAGCGGACGTGAGCTTCTGCGTCACCACCTTGCTGACCTTCTGCGTGCGCGATCGCGATCGCCTCCGAGAACTGGCGCGCGCGCACATCGATACCCTTGCTAGCGCGGAGGATTGCGCGGCACGTGAGGAGTTCCTGCGCATGCTTTCGGCCCTCGTCGCAGGCTCGTGCATCGGATGCGGCCAGAAGGGATACGACGTCTTCAGCTACGGGTTCACTGGAAACTACACGTCAGAGCGGGACGTCATGGAGTTTCTCGCGGAGTTCTTCATCGCGTGTTTCAACGACAAAGCGATCCCGAGTTCGTGCCGCATCATCCTCATGCTGCAGACCGAGCAGAGCTCGCAGACGAGCATCTACGAGATCTCGTTGCCGTACATCCCGGACCACCGCAAGGTCACGTGGTCGACCCGCGACCTCATCGTGAGAGGACGAACCATGAACTTCCCGATCTGGTCAGACTGGGCGGAAGAGGTCGAGTGGTTCCGATCCGATCCGATCAAACACGCACCGGTCACGAAGCAATGGGAGGGCGAGTGATCCGCCGAGACCCATGGGTCGAGCACGTGCGCGCGGCGGTGAAGTCCGGCCGCGGTCGCCGCGAGCACAACCTCATCGGGTTCGTTCCTCCGCAACGACTGACCCGGCGCGGCAAGGCCCGGATCCGCATGCTGCGGCTCCTGCTCGCGCGTGCCGCTACGCTGGCATCCGATCGATGAGGCACCCGCCGCGGCCGTATCAGACGTTCGCCGACGCGAAGCTCCGCGAGAACTTCCGCAGTGGCTTGCGTGCGCAGCTGCTCGTGCAGCCCACCGGCACCGGAAAAACTTTTGGTGCTGCGATGGTCATCGAGGGTGCACTAGCCAAGGGCAACGACGTCCTCTTCCTCGCGCACCGCAAAGAGCTGATCCAGCAGTGCTCCAAGACGCTCGACGAGATCGGCGTCGACCACGGGATTATCAAGGGCAAGAAGCACTGGCGCACGCGCCCCGGCGCGCGAGTGCAGGTCGCGTCCGTGCAGACGCTCGTGCGCCGCCAGCCACCCCAGGCGCGGATCGTGATCCTCGACGAGGCCCACCGCTGCCTCAACGACACCAACCAGACCATCTTGTCGTGGTTCCCGAACTCGCTCGTCCTCGGCCTGACCGCAACCCCGTGGCGGCTCGACGGGCGCGGGCTTGGGTCGATGTTTCAGACGATCGTCGCGCCGATCACGTACCGCGAGGCCATCGACCAGGGATACCTCTTGCCGCCGCGGATCTACGAGCCCGACCGCCCCAACCTGAAGGGGATCAAGCGCACTGGCGGCGACTACAACCGCAAGGATCTCGCGAAGCGGCTGGGAGAAGATCCCGCTCGCGTCGGCAACCTCGTCGAGAACTGGCTCGAGTTCGGCGAGGGCGCGCGCACGCTGTGCTTCGCGACCAGTGTCGAGGACAGCGAGGACATCGTGCGCCGCTTCAAGGATGCAGGCGTGCGGGCAGAGCACCTCGATGGCGACACCAACGAGACGCTGCGTGACGAGGTCCTCGGCCGGCTCGAGTCCGGCGAGACCCAGCTCGTCTCCAACGTCGACGTACTCGTCGAAGGCTACGACCTTCCGAGCCTCGGCTGCATCATCCTCGCCGCACCGACCTGCTCGCTCACGCGCTACCTGCAGATGGTCGGTCGGGGCTCGCGGATCTTCGAGAATCAGAAGTACTTCATCATCCTCGACCACGCCGGCTGCGTCGCCAAGCTCGGCGATCCGACCGCCGACCGCGACTGGTCGCTCGAGGATCGCAAGCAGAAGCGGGAGACCGAGGGCGAGATGCTGACATGCCCCGAGTGCATGCTCATGCGCCCGGCCAACGTCTTCCACTGTCCGAAGTGCACCGCCGACAAGGCGGCGACGCCGTGGCAGGCGTCGATGTTCGGAGGGTTGCCCATCGAGGTGGAAGGCCGCCTCGTCGAGCGGCCCATGTCACGCGACCCGAACGCGATCCGATGCAGCGCGTGTCGCTCGGACTCCGTATCTCTCGAACGGTTCCCCGGAAACGATCTCACCATCCAGGTGAAATGCAGCGCGTGCAGCAAGACCACCTATCAACCTGACCGCGTCGCAGCGAAGCTCGCGTCGGCGCAGCGCCGCGCCGACGAGCTCAAGCGGCTCGAGGCCATGCGCGAGGCCAAGGGCTTCAAGCCGAGTTGGGTGACGCACGCGTACCGCGAGACGTTCGGCGAACCACCACCACCCCAACCGAAGGAGAACCCATGAAGTTCACGGAAGCCAAGATGACGGACGCCAAGCGACTGGCCCGAGGAGAGCACTGGCGGATGGTGCAGGCACACTTCCGTCGAGAGCATCGCAAGCACCATCCGGAGATCCGCGTCATCACGCTTGCAGGCGGCAGTCCACACGAGGAGATCGCGTGCATACGGTCGCTGCTGCCACGTGCCGAGATCGTCGCAGTGGATCTCGATCCTCGATGCTGCGAAGCGGCGAAGGACGCTGGGGCGGACGTCGTACTCTGTACGGATGTATTCAAGTGGGACAACTCCAAAGTGCCCACGTCCATCCAAGCTCTCGGATCGATCGACGTCGTCAATCTCGATCTGTGCGGAGGAATCACCCGAGACGTCGAACGAGCCGTGACCTACTACGGACGAATGGTGCGCACTGCGGGCGTGCTCATGGTCTCGTTCTCGTACGGACGAGACATCTCCGAACTCTTCAGCCGCGATCCTTGGCTCGGGATTCCCGCTCCCTTGGCGGGTCGCGTGAAGTACCTACACGATCGGATTCCGACCAAGGAGGTGCCTTTCAGTCCCGGTACACACAGCACACCTGCGAGACATGCCACACGAATCGCGAGACTCGGGCTATCGTCAGTGATCGCGTACAAGGGCGCGCAGATGCCGATGTGCGCCTGTCTCTGGGAGGGCCACTGCGATCACCAAGTGCCCTCGTTCGTGAACGTGACCGACGACGATCTCATGGCTGCCGTGCTGACGCAGCTCGAGCCCCTCGACGTCTCGCGCCTCTACGCGGTGCCCGAGGAACGGATCCAGCACTTCCGGCGGAAGTCGGCCGCCGCCAAGGCGGTGACCACACGGCAGGCCCGCTTGCACGCGAAGCGCGAGTTGGCCGACGTTTCTGCCAATCCCGAAGAGCCGGCGCCATGACGCGGCGGCAGCTCGAGGCGCGCAAGTACTACGCGATGCGCCCGCGTCTTCCGATCCGTGAGATCTGCGAGCGCATGGGCGGGATCTCGAAGCAGTGGTTCTATCGGTTGCTCAAGTGCTCCACGCGCGATCGGCACGACTCCGTGCAGCGCAAGCTCGAGCGCCACTTCTTGAAGATCCGCAAGCAACGCGCGCGTCTGTCGATCCAACGACTCGCGTCGTACTACAGCGTCTCCGAAGGCGCCATGACCCGCTTCCTCGAGAAACACGGCATCACCAACGACTACGACCTGCGCCGTCGCGATGAGCAGACCCGCCGCGAGGTCGTCGCTGCCCGCAAGGCCGGCATGACGCACTCGGAGATCCGCGAGCGCTGGGGCGTTCACCCACCCACCACGAACCGATGGGTCGCAAAGGACTCGTGACGCCGAAGAAACGTCGCGACGACGAGCCGGAGCGCCTGCGCTACGTCGTCGACAAGAACGGAACGCGCCTCTGCTTTCGGTGGCTGCCACCGCCATCTCGCAAGTGGGTGAGGATCAGTCTTCCGCTCGCGGAGCGACTGCTCGAAGACGGGCGAGCCGTCGACGAGACCAACCCACGAGACCTCGAACGAAGGAAAGGACTCGACATGACGCTGACACCCGCGATGATGCGCGCGATCGAATACGTGGCGCAGTGCGAGCGTCGCCCCACCGGACGACCACGCGCGCCGAGCCAGGCGATGTTCGAGCAGCTCGTCGACAACCGCATGGCGATCCGCGCACCTGGCCAGGTGCCGGGTTTCGCGCTCACGGACTTCGGCAGCGTGGTCCTCGAGGCATACAAGCTGGGCCGGCGCCGCTGGGGTGCATCCGGCCGCTGACGCTGCTAGGGTCGCCCGGTGAAGCGGATCCGGGCCAACCCCGACAAGCCCAACCCCTCCAAGACGGCGTGGGCGATCATCGGCGTGCTTGTCGGCGTGGGGATCGGGGCGAAGATCGGCGTGGTCTATATGCTGAACAAGATCCGCAAGAACGCACGCCGCAGGTGACCGCATGGCGGACAGCGCTCCGCACGTCGATGAGACGATTGCGTTGGCCCGCCTCGACCTCGTCGAGGATGCGCCGTCGACCTGCCACGCCTTCGGATCCACGCATGCACTGCACGTCGTTCGCCTGCGCCTGCGCGCGCGCACGGTCTCGTTCCGTGTCCCGCCCACGGGAGTGGAGCGGATCATCGGCTTCCGTGCCTTCGTCGAGCCCGCCGATTCCGTCGTCGTGGTCACGTCCGTCATCGCGGACATGCGCGAGCGGATCCGGTATCCGTTCGACATCATGCGGTGGACCACGTCCCACGGCTACGTGAGCCACGCACTCGGGTTGGTGTCGTGGCTCTTTCCCCTCGAGGTCTCGCTCGAACGGCGCAGCGATGGCGATCCCGTCGTCGACATCATCGTGGTGACCGAGGTGACTCCCGACGCGGGCACGTTGCCGTGAGCTTCGAACACCTGTGGCGCTGGATCGCACTGGAACGCCTCCTGATTGGGCTCTCGCTCGGCTTGTGACCGGACGGCGATCCGCTGGTAGGGTCCGGCCGTGCCGCTCGACCGCAGGCGGAAAATCACGCTCGCCGCTGGCGCCACGGGCTTGGTCGCCGTCGGCGCGACCGCGGGCTATCTGCTGCTGCGCGAGGATCCGAAGGGCGAGTTGCTCTGCCCCTCGGCGCCGCGCTTCAAGGCGAGCGACTTCGCCGAGGGCGACTTCGTCGTGGTCCAGCTCGGCGCCATCGACCGCAGCTTCTCCGAAGCGACGTGGGCGCGCGTGCAGGGTCGCACCTGGTTCGGGCTCGGCGGCGACGTCAAGATCGAGCTCAACAGTCAGATCGGAGAGGCCAGCGATCCGGCCCCGCTGCAAACCGAGAAGCACGGCTTCGCCTTCGGCCAGGAGCTGACCGTCGATCCCAGTTGCGTCTGGGATCGGTACCGGCCGTTGGTCGGCCGCGTCAACCTCGTCTGCGGCTCGCGGCTCGCGACGATCCCCGCCGACCTCGGGCTGCCGATGGTGCCCGACAAACGCGCTGAGGCTCTGCGTCCCGGTGACGACGCGGCCGTGGTGGTCGCGGTCCGCGGTCAGCCCGTCGAGCTGCTGTGGCTCAACGTCATCGAGGTGACCGGTGGCGGACAGGTCCTCATCGGTGAGGTCCTGTACGAGACCGAGAGTCCCGAACTGCATGGGTTGCGCCGCGGATCTCGCGTCGAGTTCGTTCGCGACTGCGTCGTCGAGACCAACCTGGGAGGCACATGATGGCGAAGCGAAGACGACGGCGCCGGCGCGGGCGGGCGAATCCCATGGCGAACAGTGCGAAGGCCACGATCGCACTCGGCGTGCTCACGCTCTTCGGCTCGGGGATCTACGCGCTGTACGACCGGCAGCACAAGAAGATGCGCGGATGCGGAGCGCGCTACCAGCATCTGGCGGTCACCGTCGGCGGCCAGGACTTCGAGTCCGGCTACGGCTGGTGGGGCACGAGCCAGGACTACTCGGAGTGGAAGGATCTCGCCGAGCAGCTGTCCGAGCTCGCGATCTCCCACTTCGTCGAGCTCGGCCGCGTCGAGTGCGAGCGCAGCGGTGGTGGCGACTGCGACGACATCGAAAAAGCCTGGAGTCCGAGTTGGGATCGCTACAACGCGCTGCTCGACCAGAAGAACGCGCTGGTGAAGAAGACCGACGACATGGGATCGGTGTGGTTCACGCTGGACATCCCGAGCGCGGTCAGTCGCGCCAAGGCGGTGATCACCGACGCGCTCTGCCTGCTCGAGCGCAGCGACGATGCGATCAAGACGCTCGGCGGAACGCCGCCGATCATCGCCGAGCGCGGATCGAAGAAGAAGTCGCTGCCCCTGTACGCGTGGACCGCCCTGGGCGGCGCCGGGCTCGTGGCCGCTGGCGTCGTGGTGGGCCAGGTCGTGCAGGCGCCGGCGAGCTCGACCACGGTCGTCGTCGACCGCGGGCCGACGCGCAAGGCCGCACAGGACTGGGTGCGCTAGTGCCCAAGCTGCCCTCCAGCGATCCCGTGCTCGCGCAGCTGCCCGCGCAGCTGCCCTCGGATTTCGCGTACCCGGACGTCAACGAGCTCGTCCAGGACGCGTCGGGAGATCCGGCGAGCATCACACGGATCCAGGGGTGGGTGGCCGAGCGGGCCGCGGGGATCTACCAAGCCGGCGGCGAGCTCGGGCTCGCCAGCATCGTCACCAAGATCGGCGTCGCCGCCGAGCAGACCGTCGAGAGCGTCGCCAACGCCATCGACGAGTCGGATACGGACTGGGCGAGCGGTGTGGTCGATTCGGTGACCGACACGCTCGGCGCCGCGGGAGCCTTCGTGAGCGCGCTGGCATCGGTGTCCGACGCCGATGGCGAGAGACTCGTGAAGGAAGCGATGCAGATCGGCATCGGCGTGTCGATCCAACTCATGTCGCAGATCCCGGTCGTCGGGTGGATCGCGAAGATCGCTTGGACGCTGGGCAACGGGATCTATCAGCTCGTGCAGGTGGTGAAGAAGTCGAACGAAGAAGACGAACCGCCCGCGTATCCGGCGGTCAACTTCAGCCCCGAGAACGACCTGATCCGGTTCAACAACGAGGTCCTCGGCAGGCTCCGCACGCAGCACGACTGGACCAAGATGTTTCGCCCGCCCGGCGGCGGCGTGCCGGCGCAAGCGGCATGGCTCGGCGAGTTCGAGACCGCGAACCTCGGGCAGGGCAACAAGGTCTACGGACGGACGATCAAGCCCACCAATCCCTGCGCTCTCTGCCTCGGCTTCGTGCCTGGCACGGGCTTCCTGCACAACAACATCGAGGTCGTCTCGCTCAACGTGAAGGACACCGGCAACACCTACTTGCCGAGCTCGCGACAGCACGGCCTGTGGATCTGGGAGCACATCGCCCGCCACAACTCGCCCGCGCTCTACACGGTCGACGCCAAGGCGCTCGAGGTCGGGTGGCGCAACTACCTGAAGGCGCTGCGGCTGTACGTCGAGGCCGACGACGAGCTCAGCCCCAGCCAGAAGAACAAGATCGTCAACGTCTACAACAAGGATCTCGAGGGCAACAAGATCTTCGGGTGGGGCAAGCCGCGCACGACTGAAGCAGGCGCGTGGATCCCCGACGAGGAGGCGAACGCGTACCAGCCGGTGGCGGCCGCACGCACGGTGCGTGAGCGGCAGCTCGCGTTCCTCGACACGATGACGTGCGCGTACGTCGACGACTCCTTCGGCGCGCTGTCCGATCCGGACGTGAAGGCGAAGTGGAAGCAGCGTCGCAAGGATCTGCTGCAGCATCCCGCGATCTGCAACGTGGATCTGTCGATGATTCCGGACGCGATCTACCGCGGCCAGGTCGAGTACGCGCAGGACAACCGGCCCTCGTGCAAGTTCGGCGGGCCGCTCAACCTCGCCGGCGGCGGAGCCCCCAAGCCGCCCGATGTGCAAGGTGGCGGAGGTGGTGTCGCCGAGCCCGACGGTCACGGTCCCTCGGTTCCCACGACCCGCATCATGCGCAACGTCGCGATCGCCTCGGGCGCGATCGCAGCCGCTGGCGCGGCCGCCTACTACTTCGACGACGAGATCCGGCGCACGACCACGCGCTTCCGCAGGAGATGAGCCATGAAGAGACGCAGACGACGCAACCTCTCTCGTAACCAGAAGCTCGGGATCATCCTGCTCGCCGTGGCGTCCGTCGGCGGCGCGACGGCAGTGACGATCGGGCTGCGGCGCCGCAAGAAAGGCGAGCTCCCGCAAGGCGGTGACACGCAAGGTGTGCCAGGGCTGCCCAACCCGCTCAACCGCGCGAAGCGTCGGCTCTGTATCAACCCGAACGCGCTCACCGCCGAGCAGAGAAATCTCCTGCAGCAGCAGGTGTTCTTTCCGCTGATCGCGGCGCAGGCGAATCCGGAAGCAGTCGGTACCGCCGAGGTCGTCGCGGCCCAGGTGCTCGCGCAGCTCTGCCCAGCGCCACGTCGGCCTGGCGTCGTCGACGTCGTCAACCAACTCGCGCAGCAGTCGTGGCAGACCTTCGTGGGGTTCGCGGGCTGATGCCCCTGTCGCCCCAAGCCCTGCTCGATCTGCTCACCGGTTGGTGGACGGCCGTCCAACCCGAGCACGACGAGGCGCGGGTCCAGATCCCGAGAAACGAGCCGCTCGAGGATGTGGAGCCGACGCCTGTTCCGCGAGAAGCGATCCGCTGCAGCACATGGGCAGGGGCCGCCACCATGGCGAGTCCTTCCACCATCCGACGCGATGTCGCACTCGCACGGAAGCTCGGTCTGACGCGACTCGACGTCATCATCAACGATCACAGCAAGTCCAAGAAGCCGCGCGACTACGACACGTACCCGCGCACGAAGATCGTCGCGCTGCTGAAAGCGGCAGCCGACGCAGGACTGGAGACCCACGTGACGTCGTGGGTGATGCCTCACGAATCGTATTTGCGGCGCATGGGTCTGGAGCTGAACGAGATCGCCGACGCGGCACCGGTGACGAGCTTCGTGCTCGACGCCGAAGAACCTTGGACGCTCGCCGCCTCTCCACTGCCGTGGACCAGAGCGGCCGATCTCGTCGTGGAGGTGATGGGAGAGAGACGCTGGGGCGTCACAGGGATCGGCTACACGTCCGCGACCAAGCTCGGACCGCTCGTGAAGCGTGGCGCCTTCATGGTGCCGCAGTGCTACGCGACCCGTGACACCACGCTGCGTCCGGCTCAGGTCGCGCCCGTGCTCTGCAAACGGTGGCGGGCGATCTTCGGCGAGCGCCCGCTCGTCGTCGGACTCGCCGCCTACAACCAGAACGGAATCGCAGGCCACACCGTCGAGTCGGCGATCCGCGCTGCCTTCCAAGGTGCGCAGACGCAGAACCCGATGGCGATCACGTGGTGGTCGATGTCGGCGATCCGGAACTCGAGCGCCGTGCAGAAGGCGATTGCATCCGTCACAGCCCTCGTCAACGTCGAGCACGGTCCGGTGGCGTAGGAGACGATCATGCCGAGTTACGATCCCGACAAGACGTACATCATCGAAGTCCTCGACGCGTACCGTCTTCGCCTCCGCTTCCTGTCGGAGACAGCGAGCGCCGGGATCCTCGGCGGCGCGTTTCTCGGCTCTCCCGAGGGTGTCGAGATCGGCTGGCACGCCGGCGATTTTCGCTTCACCGACATCGGCCTCTTCCAGTTCTTCGGCGAGCCAGGCACGCCCGATGGATGGGTGGCCGTTGGTGGATCGGCCCTCGGGCCCGCTGTCGCGCAGCTGCAGCTCGACGTCGCCGTCCTGCAGGCGCAGGTCGTCGCGCTTCAAGGCGATGTCGGCACGCTGCAGGCGGATGTCGCCGTGCTGCAAGCGCAGGTGGGCGTGTTGCAGGCGCAGGTCGCAGCGCTGCAAGCCGAGGCGTACATCACTTGGCAGAACTCGCCCGGGTTGTCGAACGATCGCGTCGCGACGACGTCGGCCACTGTCGCCGTCAACGTGGCGGCGGCGACAGTCACGTTCGACGTGCCCGCCAACGCGATCACGAACACCGAGCTCGCCGACATGGCGGCGAACACGATCAAGGGCAACGACACCGCTGGCGTCGCGAGTCCGACCGACATCGCGGTGGGCGCGAACACGGTGCTCGGTCGCGCCGGGGGCAACATCGTCGCGGCGCAGCTCGTGACGGGTCAGGTCGGCAACGACCAGATCGACAACACCAAGCTCGCCAACATGCCGGCGCTCTCGGTCAAGGCGAACGCCACCAACGCAGTTGCGGATCCTACAGATGTAGTCGCGGCTTCCGACAACACGTTCTTCGGTCGATCAGGGACAGCGCTTTCGTTCATCGCGATCGCGGCAACTACGACGCAGCTCTTCACCATTTCGGGAAACTTCGATACCGCTGCCGCCATCGCAGCCGGGTACAACTTCTGTCAGGTCATTGCGATTGGCCCCGGTGGTGGCGGCGCGGGCGGAGCAGCGGGAAGCGCCAACGTGTGCGTCGGCGGTCGCGGTGGTGGCGGTGGTGCGTACTCGGTCAGTCCGATCTGGCCGCTCGCTTCGCTGCCGTCTCCAGTTGCCGTCACGATCGGTACGGGTGGGACCGGTGGTGCAGGAGGCACCAACAACGCAGGCGCTGTAGGAGGATCTCCTGGCAATGCAGGATCCGGACCTACGACCTTCGGTACGCTCCTATCTGCCTTCCAAGGCGGAGGAGGAGCTGGATCGATCGGAACGCCGGGGAACGCCGGTAGCGGCGGCGGAGGCGGTGGATCCGGTTCGGCCGGTGCTGACGGAGCTCCTACCACCGTCGCAGGTGGAGCGCCCGGCATCGGTGGAGCAACCGGCGTCTCAGGCGGCAACGGATCAGGAAGTGCGAACTCGGCGGTCGCGCCAGGAGGTGCGGAATACGGTGGAGGCGGCGGTGGCGGAACCTCGACGATTGCGTCTGCCAACGGTGGAAGCTCATTGTACGGAGGCGCAGGCGGAGGCGCAGGCGGAGGACACAGCGCGACTCCGACAGCATGGGCAGCCGGTGCAGGCGGATCTCAACACACCACGGTGGCAGGTACGGGTGGTTCGGCGGGTACGAGCGGCGGCGCACCTACTGCAGGTGCGAACGGAACCAACGGCGACTTCGTCAACCCTGGAACAGCGGGCGGAGGCGGAGGCGGATCCGATGGTGCTGCACCAACGAACGGCGCGAACGGAGGCAACGGCGGCACCTACGGAAACGGAGGCGGTGGTGGTGGCGCTGGCCGTGGTACCGGCGCAAGTCCAGCAACCGGTGGGACCGGCGGCAACGGAGCCAACGGCGCGCTGTTGGTGATTCTGTTCCGATGACGCCGTGATAGCCTCCGCGCAT